>CAEZZT010000001.1_pt1 | contig 35495 bp, 33 predicted proteins | sample 7266901 | NCBI WGS metagenome assembly CAEZZT01 (sample SAMEA6813966, study PRJEB35770) | uncultured Actinomycetes bacterium | biome: Freshwater; feature: Freshwater reservoir; material: water | place: Czech Republic | collected 2016-08-15 | depth 30m m
ATATCGAAGGAAAAGTAAAAACATGGCAACAGGCACAGTTAAGTGGTTCAACTCTGAAAAGGGTTTCGGTTTCATTGCAGTTGATGGTGGCGGACAAGATGTATTCGTTCACTACTCAGCTATCCAAGGAAACGGTTACAAGTCCCTTGAAGAGGGTCAGGCAGTTTCATTTGAGGTCGTACAGGGTCCAAAGGGTCCTCAGGCTGATGCAGTAAACCCTGCCTAATTAAAACCGCTTTTTAAATAACCCTCACTGGAAACGGTGGGGGTTATTTATTTTGGTACAGGTGGAATCTCACCAACTTTTAATTTCTTAGAATTAACTTCTTTTACGGGAGATAAATCTTTTCCCTTTTTCCACGCATCTAAATATTTCCACGGCAAAACTTCACCGCGGCGAACCCACCAAGTATCTGCAGGTGTTGGCCATGAAATTCCAAAATGCAAATGTGGTGAAGTTCCGCGCGCACTTCCGGTAGCGCCAATTGAGCCAAGAACCTGACCGGCAACTACCGTTATTCCTGGCTGAATACTTGCTGGAATCGATCGAAGATGCGAGCCGTAATAGCGAACTCCATCATCACCAATAATTGATACATACAAACCACCGCGATCTATTCCTAAATTTGTCTTGCCGCTCCATCTATCTTTCCGATTGACTTCATCAACTGTTCCGTTGATTGGTGCAACAAATTTACAACCGGCTTTTGTCAAAATATCTGTTGCTGGGTAATCATGATGTGCCCTGGCATAGTTGACTGCGCATCCTGCGACAGGAAATACATAGACAGGAGACGCTTGTGCGGTGCTGGCCAATAGTGTCAACATGGAAATACTCAGCATGGAAACTAGGCGCAATCTCATAAGGATCACCTTATCTTTGCCAGTACCTATATTGCCCCGTAACATACGCATGCAGTTGAAGTAATTGGGGCGGTAGCTCAGTTGGTTAGAGCCCGGAACTCATAATTCCGTCGTCGTCGGTTCGAGCCCGACCCGCCCCACTTGTTACAAGCATTAATTACAGTTTTCGATTATGGGGATTTACCTGATTGTTTATTTCGAATTGAAATATGTATGTACCGTGGTTAATATCTGCCAATGAAAATAAAGGCCTTGAGTTTTCTTCTTCTTTTAAGCCTAATCACCCCCTTGAACTTTGCTCATGCTGGTCAGGTGCAAGATGATCTCGAGGCTTTATCCACTAAATTTACTTCGATTTTCAAAGAGTCATCCTCTCTCTTGGAGAGCTTGGAAGATCTTGAATTAAATGTACAAATTGCAACTGATAGCAGTGATACGAATGAACTCAAGAAATTAATAGTTTCGATTGTTGAATTGCCTCCTAAACTAGAGGCAATTGATAAAACAACCCCACCTTTAAAGAAATCTCTTGACGAAAATTGTGCAAAGGCACGTCTGGATAAATCTGAATCATCCGAAGCGGCTGACACATTGGTCTCCTGTGTGGATGCAGAAAGTATTTACAACGCTTATGCAAATACTTCAAAATTATTTGCCCAGTCTCAAAATAATATTGAGACCAATCTTGCTAAGTTTGGTTTGAGTTTAGTAAAGGCAACACCTACGCCATCGCCATCAGCAACTGCAAAGGCTCCTGAAGTTGTAAAGCCTTCACCGGTGGCAACTGTTAAAACCACTGCAGTCAAGAAAATTACAATCACATGCGTAAAGAAAAAGCTCATAAAGAAAGTAACAGCAGTAAAGCCAAAGTGTCCGGCGGGTTATAAAAAGAAGTAACTCACTCTGTTCTATCGAAGCGATCTGCATCCATGACTTTGACCCATGCATTAATGAAATCTATGACGAATTTCTTTGATGCATCGGTGGAGGCATAAACCTCAGCAAGTGCACGCAATACTGAGTTTGATCCAAAGGTTAAGTCAGCTCGCGTGCCTGTCCAAGTAATTGCACCAGTTTTGCGATCATGAGCATTGAACAGTTCTGTGGAGCCAGCTTGTGGCGCCCAATCATGATCCAATGACAATAAGTTAACGAAGAAGTCGTTGCTCAATTTTCCTGGGCTAGTTGTGAACACACCTAGATTTGAACCATCGGCATTAGCACCTAGTACACGTAAACCGCCTACCAATACCGTCATTTCTGGGGCAGATAAATTCAAAAGTGAAGCGCGATCTACTAATAAGAACTCTGCTTGCTGCTTTACTGCCTTTTTCTTAAAGTTTCTAAATCCATCGGCATGCGGCTCAAGAAAAGCAAAAGATGCAACATCGGTTTGTGCTTGAGTGGCATCAGTGCGGCCAGGAGTAAATGGAACAACTACTTCATGGCCTGCAATCTTTGCTGCATTTTCAACGCCTACAACCCCACCAAGAACAATCAGATCTGCAAGAGAGATAGTTGAACCGCTGGCATTAAATGCAGAACGAATCTCTTCTAACTTATTAAGAATCTTTGAAAGTTCGGCTGGGTTGTTAACTTCCCAACTGCGTTGAGGTTCTAAGGCAATGCGCGCACCATTTGCACCACCACGTTTATCAGTACAGCGATAAGTTGAAGCTGATGCCCAGGCAGTAGTTACTAACTGTGCTGTAGTTAAACCACTTGAAAGTAACTGCTTTTTTAAGTCTGCAATCTCTGCCGCATTTACTAATGGGCTGGTGTTTTGCGGTACTGGATCTTGCCAAATCAACTCTTCGCTAGGAACATCTGAACCCAAATAACGAACTGCAGGTCCCATATCGCGGTGCGTTAATTTAAACCAAGCACGAGCAAATGCATCTGCAAACTCTGCTGGATTTTCGTGGAAGCGCTTTGAAATTACTGCATAAGCTGGATCAACGATAAGCGCTAAATCGGAAGTCAACATGACAGGTGCATGTTTTTTTCCGTCTTCGTGTGCATCAGGAACCAAATCGCTAGCTGCGCCATCTTTTGGAATCCACTGAGTTGCACCTGCTGGTGACTTTGTTTTTTCCCATTCGTAACCAAAAAGAACATCAAAATATGAGTTATCCCAAGTTGTTGGAGTTGGAGTCCAGGCACCTTCTAAACCGCTTGAAATTGTGTTTGAACCAGAACCGGTTCCCATTGTGTTTTTCCAACCAAGACCCATTTGCTCAATTGAGGCAGCTTCTGGTTCTGGGCCAACATATTTTCCGGGATCGCCCGCACCATGCGTTTTGCCAAATGTGTGTCCGCCGGCAACCAGTGCAACGGTTTCTTCATCATTCATGGCCATGCGTGCAAAAGTCTCGCGGATATCGCGCGCAGATAAAAGTGGATCCGGATTTCCATTAGGACCTTCAGGGTTTACATAAATCAAACCCATCTGTACTGCAGCTAATGGATCTTCTAAATCACGTTCTCCGCTATATCGCTCATCGGCTAACCACTCAGCCTCTTTGCCCCAATACGTCTCATCGGGTTCCCACACATCTACTCGCCCGCCGCCAAAACCAAAAGTTTTTAACCCCATAGATTCGATTGCGCAATTTCCTGCAAGGATCATTAAATCGGCCCAAGAAATCTTCTGGCCATATTTTTGTTTAACTGGCCATAATAATCGCCGAGCTTTATCTAAATTAACGTTATCAGGCCAAGAGTTAAGTGGCGCAAAGCGTTGCATTCCAGAACCGCCGCCGCCACGTCCGTCAGAAGTTCGGTAAGTACCGGCACTATGCCAAGCCATGCGAATAAAAAATGGTCCGTAATGGCCATAATCTGCAGGCCACCAATCCTTTGACGTGACCATTGCTGAATTGATGTCAGCTTTAACTCCAGCAAGATCTAGAGATTTAAAAGCTTTTGCATAATCAAAGTCAGAATCCATCGGATTTGAAATTGGAGAGTTCTGTTGAAGAATTTTGAGGTTTAACTGATTTGGCCACCAGTCACGATTTGATGCTCCACCTTTTGCTGCGGTTGCATGAACTACTGGGCACTTTGCTTCGTCAGTCATAAATCCTCCATGGCTATTTACAGGTACTGGCTGAGCCTAACCAAAGAACGCTGGCTTGTAATCTCGAATTGGCGGTACTGCCCCACTGCGACAAGAAGTAATGTGCAAGAATCAACCATGGTCCAAACAGAACGCACGATTAAAAAATGGAGTGCGCGAGATGCCGCAAAATGCATCGTAATTCCCAGCGACCTAGACCATAAATATTCTAGAGGCGTTCTTGGCGTAATAACTGGCTCTGCGCAATATCCAGGTGCTGCAGTACTTTCCACTTCTGCAGCTGCCGCAACTGGAATTGGGATGATTAGATTTCATAGCTCTTCAGGGTTAGCGCATTTAGTCTTGCACTCAACACCATCCTGCGTTGTTCAACCCGGAAAAACTACAGCTTGGCTTATTGGTTCAGGGATTCCAGCAAAGAAGTATTCAGATTTTTCAACCTGGCTTCGGCACAGATGGTTTGCACTTGCTTATAAGCAAACAGTTCCAACGGTTTTAGATGCCGGTGCGCTGTATTTGGCAGGCTCCCTTGAACAACCGACCCTGATTACTCCTCACAGCGGCGAACTTGCGAACCTATTTAACGCGCGTGGTGTCTTAGTAACTGCGGAGGCAATTGAGGGAGATCCCAAAAAATGGGTTAAAACTGCAGCGCAAACTTTCGGCGTAACAGTTCTGCTTAAAGGGGCAGTCACCTATGTGGCAAATGATCAGAGTTTGATTGAACTTCCACGGGCAACCCCTTGGCTTGCAACTGCAGGAAGCGGTGATGTGCTTGCGGGGATTATTGGTGCCCTGGTTGCCACAAATACAGTAGAAATTCTTAATGACTTAAACCGTTTAGCAGAAGTGGCTGCAACTGGTGCTTACATCCATGCATCTGCTGCTAAAAATGCATCTAGGGGCGGCCCTATATCGGCTGAAAATATAGTCGATGAAATCTCCGGAGCCATCACTCAATTAATTAAGTAGGACCGTTACTTTCAATTAATCAGTAAAGTTGTGGCTTACCTTGTTTTCATGAGTGAGCGAATTTTAGTTGTTGCCGATGACCCATTTGAATTATCGATCTTAGTCGCAGCGTTACAAATGCATGAAATGGATGTCATTGGCGAAGCTAAGAATGAAATCGTTGCGTTGAACATGGTTCGCCGATTACAGCCAGATGTGATCCTGATTGATATTCAGCTTCTTGGATTTTCTGCAATAAAAATCGCAGTCAACATGCGCAAAATTAACCCAAATATTGGGGTTGTCATCCTAAATAGTTATACCGATTTACGTCTACTTGGTGACTCAAATATTGAAATACCAGTTGGCTCCAAAATTCTTATCAAAAAGTCAATTGTTGATTTCTCTGTCCTTTGCAAAGCAATTGTGGATTCAAAAATTTCTGCGAGCGAAAAACATTTAGTAACGTGGATAGATGGAAATACATCACTGCAAGAAAAAGGGATTCTTGCACTCATGGCTAATCTGACTGATACACAAGTCGAAGTTCTTCGCTTGGTGGCCGAGGGTATGACAAATGCCCAGATAGGTCGCACACGCTTTGTCAGTGAAAAATCGGTTGAGCAGGTTATTTCTAGAGTTGCCCAAGAGTTAAATCTGCAACCGGATCGAAACAAGAATCTACGAGCACAACTTGTAGGTGAGTATTACCGAAGGCTAGGCGCGCCTCACAGCTAATTCACACGGTCATGTAGGTAAGGTTTATGGCTATGGAACTTCAGGAAATTCGCAATCGCTGGAATGAAGTTCTAGATGCCGTTTTAGAAGTAGATCGAATTTCATGGCTTTCTTTTTTTGATGCAAGGCTTGCAAGCTTTGATGGCGTTACTTTGACTTTAGACTTCTCTGATGCTCGAAAGCTTTCGGCAGCCCATGAGTTTTCCGAAGTCCGTAGCAAGCAGCAGCAAATACTTGCTGCTGCAATCTGGCAAACTTTGGGAATAACAGTGGAGATTGTTGAAAAATGAAGATCCGGGCCTCGATTACTTCTGCCGCATTAGCTTTTCTCGTAATTGGTATCCCCCATGTCCAGGCAGCAACTTCCGCGCTCTCACTTTCAGTTAAGCAGACACCATCTATATCTGAATCAACCGTTACTTTTTATGGATCAATTAAACCTGCCCGTGCTGGATTAACAGTTAAAGTTCAAAGTTTTTCAACTGGGGCTTGGCAAACCACGAGATTTCAAAGTAAAACAACTAAGGCCGGCACATGGACAGTTGCTGCCGTTGCGACATCTTTTGACGTTCCGATCAAGTACAGAGCGCAAGTAAGTATTAGCGGAAAGAATTTCTATTCACCTGCCCGCACGATTGTAATAAGGGCAATTCCTGAAATCTCTGAACCAGAACCATCTTTAGTTATAGAACCCCTTGGGCCTGGTAATCGAATTCATGGCGCTGACATAAGTCGATGGCAGCATCCAGGTGATAAACAAATCGATTTTACAACCGCCTATGCATCCGGACTTCGATTCGTAATGATTAAAGCATCTGATACCCGAGATGATGCTGACGCACTTGCCCTTAAATATCTGGTTATGGACCGATTAGCCGCGCAAGCTGCGGGCATTTATACGGGTTTCTATCACTATGCAATTTTGCCGGATGTCACAGATCCAGGTGAAATAGTTCGTGATGCAACTGCGCAGGCACAAAAGGCGGTGTGGAGACTTGCTTCAATTGGTGGATATACCGAAAGAGATCTGCCATATGCGCTAGATCTTGAAAATAAATGTGTTCGCCTTGCTTCTTCTGGTGCTTGTCTGCAGTACGCAACAAGAAGCGCCGTGACTTTGTGGGCAGAAACTTTTCTGGCTTTCTTAAAAGACAAAACTGGAAGAACTCCGTTTCTCTATTCTTATTCAAGTTTTCTTGAAGGCTCTATGAATAAGAGCAAAGAACTTGCGCAGTATCCGTTGTGGCTTGCTCAGTATGCAATTGACCCATTTAATCCAATTAATGCTCCTGGCCTAAAAGTTGGTGGGTGCTACGTACATTCATGGACCGGTACCAACTGCGATTCTCAGTGGACTATTTGGCAGTACACATCATGCGGAATTGCGCCTAAATATGGTGTGCCCGGAACTCGCCTTGATCTAAATATCTTCAGGGGAACAGCCGCAGATTTTCTCAACCTTGCCAAAGGTAGTTGGACTCCACAGCTAACGGATTTAATGCCAATTAACGAACCAACCCAACTAACAATTAATGAATTTAGCGCTACAACTACTAATAAGTTGGTGACATTTAATGTCTCAGTTATTAGGCCAGATTCAACCCCAGTTGTAACCGGCGCAGTCAAACTAGTTTTTGATCCATTAACCACACCTGCGATTCGGCCAACTCAAACCGTACTTCGGGCAACAAGTGGTGAATGGACTTTGGCAATTAAAGGTTTGGCGGCAGGTGATTACTTGGGCAAAATTGTTTATACCGATGTCTCAAAGACGCATGCACAAAGCACACAACCTGTTGCATTTACTGTTACTCAAGGCGTAATTCCCACGCCAACACCTTCACCAACTAAAACAGCAACACCAAAACCTGCCGTTGATGGATGCGCAAAGCAGATTAAGAATTAATACTTTCGCCCTCATTGACTTCAAGTAATTGATCTAGCGCTTCAAGTTCGCGATCAACTAACTCTTCATATGCCAAAACAGAGGCCTTGCGTTCTTTGGTGCTCCAGCCAAGAACTGGCCCGATAATTGTTGACACAGCTTCAGCTAAATGTACGCCGTGATCTTGTGCTTCAAATGCAATTCGTGTGCGCCTTGAAATAACATCATCGACGGTTCTGGCACCTTCGTGGCTTGCTGCATAATGGATTTCAGCTTTGATATACGTTAATTCAGGATCTATTTTGGCAGCTAACTTTGGATTATCTATTATCAAATCAAGGATTTCACTAATCATTGAGCCATAGCGGTTGAGTAAATGCGTAATAGTTTGCGAATCTAAACCTGAGGTTTCGGCAAGGCGTTCAATCTGCTGCACCAAAGCAAAGTATCCATCAGCACCAACAAGTGGAAGTTTTTCAGTCACAGACTCTGGCTTAATGGCGCGAAGTTCAATTACTGCGCGATCAATAACATCTTTAGCCATGACGCGATATGTGGTGTATTTACCTCCGGCAACGCTTACAAAACCCGCCGCTGGGCGATCAACTGTATGTTCGCGAGAAAGCTTAGTTGTAGATGAATTCTTATTGTTAGCAACTAGTGGTCGCAGCCCAGCATAAACACCAATGATTTGGTCTACTGAAATCTTAGGAGTTAATACACGGTTTGCTTGATCTAATATGTACTGAACATCCTCGCGGCTTGCAAATGGTTCGGCACGATCGCCCGTATACGGGGTATCCGTTGTTCCGACAATCCATTTATCGGCCCATGGAATTAAGAACAGCACTGACACTGGAGTTTTTAGAATTATTCCTGCATTAGATTTAATTGCAGACCCTGGCAAAACGATATGAACACCTTTACTCATAGTTACGCCATAACCAGGTTTTAAATCAAAGTTTGCATGAAGTTCATCGCTCCAAATACCTGCACACATTACCGTTGCAGTTGCCGTGATGTTAATTATTTTTCCTGATGCTAAGTCTTTTGCTTTAACGCCTACGACTCGCTTTCCTTCGCGCAAAAGGGATTGAGCACTCACACGCGTGGCAATCACCGCTCCGTGGCGAGCTGCAGTACGAGCAATTGTCATTGTGTGTCGAGCATCGTCAACTTGGGCATCAAAATACTTAATTGCACCGGTAATTAGATCTGGGCGCAAAGAAGGTGCAATTTCGTTGATTTGTTTTTGGCCAATGTGTTTGTGCCAAGGCAGTGCTCGCTGAAATCCGCGAAGTGCGTCATAAAGGGCAAGGCCAGCTCCGACGTAAGTTCGTTCCTTGAATTTTTCTGTTAAAGGAAATAGAAAACCAACTGGTTTAACTAAATGTGGAGAAAGTGAAGAAACCATTAATTCGCGCTCATGTAAAGCTTCGCGAACTAATTTAAAATCGTATTGTTCTAAGTACCTAAGGCCACCATGAATCAACTTACTTGATCGACTTGATGTGCCAGCGGCTAAATCCTGTGATTCGATAAGCGCAACTTTTAAACCTCTAGATGCCGCGTCAAGTGCCGCGCCTACACCCGTAACTCCCCCGCCAATAACTAAGACATCAAAGCTTTCAGTTGATAATAGAGAGATGGCTTCATCACGCTGGTCGGGATTGAGCTGTGACGAGAACATAAGCGTTGCATCTCCATTGCATCTGGGTAGAGTAAGCCTAACTTAGATGTGAAAGGTTTTCACTACGTGACATTCATTGGCAGTTTGGATCAAGGAACTTCTAGCACTCGTTTCATGATTTTTGATCATTCTGGAAAAGTTGTAGGCCAACATCAACTAGAACATCGCCAGATTTTGCCAAAAGCGGGTTGGGTAGAACACGATGCAGCTGAGATTTGGGAGCGGACTAAGGAAGTTATAACTGGTGCGCTCAAGCAGGCCGATGTTTTGGGTTCTGATTTAGCTGCAATTGGAATTACAAACCAACGTGAGACCACAGTTGTTTGGGATGTGACTACTGGCCAGCCCTTAAGTAATGCCATTGTGTGGCAAGACACAAGGACTACAGAATTCCTTTCTGGTTTATCTGAGTCAGTAAAAGAAAAAATAAGATTTAAAACCGGCTTAACTATTGCGCCTTATTTTTCTGGCAGCAAGATTAACTGGTTACTCAATAATGTTTCGGCGGCAAGCGGTGAAAATGTTCGCTTTGGCACAGTCGATTCATGGTTGCTCTGGAACCTTTCAGGTGGAGTACAAGGTGGTGTTCTTGCAACCGATGTAACCAATGCAAGTCGAACGCTATTAATGAACCTAGAGACTCTTGATTGGGATGAAGAACTACTTGAAATTTTCGGAGTATCAAGAAGCGCGCTACCGGAAATTAAATCTTCATCTCAAATTTATGCAACTACCGATCCGCATGGCCCCTTTGGAACTGCCATCCCAATTGCGGGAATTTTAGGAGACCAACAAGCGGCAATGGTTGGACAAGTCTGCTTTGAAAGAGGCGAATCCAAAACTACCTACGGCACAGGAAATTTTGCATTGCTAAATACTGGAACCGATATTGTCAGATCGAAAAATGGTTTGCTTACGACAGTCTGTTTTCAATTTAAAGACCAACCGGCTCGATATGCCCTAGAAGGTTCAGTTGCAGTAACTGGTTCGGCCATTCAATGGCTGCGTGATCAGTTAGGAATTATTTCAAACGCTGCTGAAACAGAAAATCTTGCTTCTTCAGTTTCAGACACTGCAGGTGTTTATTTCGTCCCCGCTTTCTCTGGTTTATTCGCACCTTATTGGCGAAGCGATGCTCGTGGTGCAATTGTTGGACTCACTCGCGCCGCGACTAAAGCGCATTTGGCACGAGCGGCTTTGGAAGCAATCTGCTATCAAACCCGCGATGTTATGGATGCAATGGTTGCTGATAGCGGAGTACCTATGACAGAAATGCGTGTAGATGGAGGAATCACAGCAAACTCCTTGTGCATGCAGATGCAGGCCGACATTATGGGAATTGATATCACTCGCCCATTAATTGCAGAAACGACTGCGCTAGGCGCGGCATATGCAGCAGGTTTGGCAGTTGGTTTCTGGGCTTCACAAGATGAAGTAAAAAAGCAATGGCAGCTTTCTAGAAAGTGGTCGCCAACTTCAACTGAAGAAGTTCGAGATATTGGGTATGCACAGTGGAAGAAAGCTGTTGCTCGAACTTTAGATTGGGTTGATTAAACCTTAGTTACTTCAATCAGAATTGCATTTGCTGGCGCAAGAATCGGTGCAGCAACACCAATAGTTGCTAAAGCTGATCCGGATAATTTAACTCCTTCTAACCATTGTGGCGGAGAAATCAACATAAAACGCGGTGCACCAGCTGGATAAACAGCTTTAACCGAATAAGTGGCATTGTGATCTAAATCTGCAAACTTTAGCGCTGCCGGATGTATAGCAACTGTTGGGGTTAATTGAACATAGGCAAATATTGCTTTGCTTTTATCGTGAGAAATTACGCCATATAAGTAACCGTGTTCGTCTGGATAATCCATCCGGACAGATTTTCCAGAGTGCAAGAGTCCGCGGTTTTCTTTGTAGTAAGCCGCCCAGGTGGCTAAATGTTTTCTTTCTTCTTCACTTGCCTCAGTGATATCCCATTCGATTCCTGCATGTCCGAAAAGCGCAGTTGTTGCACGCATTGAAAGTTCTAATGTACGTCCCGTTTGGTGACCGTGTGTTGGTCCAATATGTGTGCCAAGTAATTCAGGTGGAATAACTTGCGATGTCCAGCGTTGAATTCGTTGACGTTCAAGAGCATCGTTGTTATCACTGGTCCAGAAACGATCCACTAAATCTATAACCCCTAAATCAATTCGTGCTCCGCCCGATGCGCACGATTCAATTTCCAATCCCAGATGGCGTTTTTTTAACTCAGCAAACAATTTATATATTGCCTGGGTCTGTCGTCGAACGCCAGCTTTGCCCAAGTGGCCAGCATCTACTAATACTCTGTTGTGATCCCATTTAATGTAGGCAATATTGTGCGCAGATAAAATGGAAGAAGTTTGTTCCAACACATGGTTATAGGCGCCTTCATGTCCAAGATCTAAAACGAGTTGGTGGCGCCATAGTGGTGGCACACGGTCACCTTCATGCAAAATCCATTCAGGGTGCATGCGATACAAATCAGAGTCGGGATTAACCATTTCGCCTTCGAACCATAATCCGAATTCAATTCCCTTGGCATTGATGTATTCAATGATGGGATTTAAACCGTTAGGCCAGACTGCAGGATCGATGGTCCAGTCGCCTAAGCCAGCGTGGTCATCTCTGCGTAAATGGAACCAACCATCATCTAGAACCACACGTTCGATTCCGATTTCTGCAGCTACATCTACTAGCTCTCTAATTTTATTTTCATCGTGTTTAAAATACAACGCTTCCCACATATTTAATGTCAGTGGCCGAGCTCGTTTTGGATGAACTTCACGAGCGCGCACATGCGCATGAAAAGCTGCGCTCACTCCATCTAAGCCTTTATCTGAATAAACGGCAAACACTATGGGCGCTTGATAAATTTCATTGGGAGCAAGAATTAATTCGCCAGGAAGTAAAAGTTCGCCGGCGCCAATTGCTTGTTGCCCATCAAAGCCACGTTCAACTAAGTACTGCGAATTCCCACTCCAGGCAATACTTGTTGCCCATGCTTGTCCGGATTGAAATGTGGTGTGTGAAGTTAGCGCAATATCTGCAATTGAAAAATTGTGTCCACTTCTACCTTCGCGTGAGTCTCGGATCCAGGTTCCAGTTTGAATATCGCGGCGCTGAGGTTGACGCTCATTTGACCAACGACCTGTGAAATCTAGCGTTTGATTTGCTTCCTGTGGCAGTGGAAGCCAATTTATAAATTCATTGAGGCAGTAATCGGTCTCGCCAATGTTTTTAACTCTCGCGCTTTGCTTAAGTACTCCATGGACATCTAAGTCATAAGTAATGAGCACTTCAAGTTCTGCATGAAAATCTCGCAACGTGATCGCACAGTGATTTTCCACATGATGAAAATCGGTGACTTCAAATTTAGTAGACCAGGCCTGGCCATTTCGATGACCAGATAAGGCTGGTCTTCCAAGAAATCCCCTTGCGCTTTCACGCATAACACCTGGAAACTGCGGTTCATCCCATGAACTATTTGCAATTGATACTCGGCTTGCCACAGCAACATCGCCGTGGTCTCCAACTAAAACTGCACCCCAATGACGAATGACCAAGGCTCCATTGACAACTTCGATGAGCAATGAAGAAGTCGCAGCGCTCAAAATCGCCGATTGTTTAGTCACAAAGGTAGAGTAACGACACTATGGAGCAGAGTAAAAAACTAAGCGCTGGCATAATCCGTAACGACCGCCTTATGGCCGATGGACGCACAATCCGCTACTACGACTCTGCCGGACAAAATCGAAGCGCAAAAGATCTACGCCCCGCCGAAGATCAGCCTTCAATTGGAGAGCTGCGGCTTGATCCATTAGTCAACGAGTGGGTTGCCATGGCTGCACATCGACAAGGACGAATTTTCTTGCCGCCCAAAGAGCTCTGCCCACTTTGTCCCACAACCGGTGAACTCTTAACAGAAATACCTGAATCAGATTTTGAAGTCGTTGTCTTTGACAATCGATCGCCTTCGCTACGCCCACCAGTTGGTGATTGGGCATTACCTGATCAAGTTGGTCCCGATACCGATTTGGGCACTTCTGCTGGTAAGTGCGAAGTCATTTGCTTTACTGCCGAACATGGAAATGCATTTAAAGACTTAACTGCAGATCGTGTTCGAATCTTGCTTGAAGCTTGGATTGATCGCACAACTGAACTTTCACAAGAACCATTTATTGAGCACATTGCACCCTTTGAAAATCGTGGAGAAGAGATTGGTGTGACTCTTTCCCATCCACATGGACAGATTTATGCATATTCATTTATTCCTCCACGAGTTGAAAAAATGTTGGCTGCTGCAAACAAATACAAAGAATCCACTGGCAAAGTTCTTTTTGATGAAGTAGTCGCACGCGAAATAGTTGATGAAGAGCGCATCATCGCGCGAAATGAGCGCTGGATTGCTTTTGTTCCGTATGCCGCTCGATATCCTTTTGAAATTCACGTTGCACCGCTTAATCCAGTTGCAGATTTAACCGGACTCACCGAAATTGATCGAGATGCTTTTCCAAGTATTGCCCTAGAAGTTATGAAACGTCTAGATGGTGTATTTGGAATTGACATGGCCTATATCGCAGCTTGGCACCAAGCTCCGGTTCGTGTTGGGCGAGATGTACTTCGTCTGCATTGGCAGATTACAAGCGTGCGTCGTGCGCCTGGAAAATTGAAATATCTTGCTGGTTCAGAATCTGCAATGGGTGCATTCATTATGGATATGCGTCCAGAGCAGTCTGCCGCCCAGCTTCGAGAAGTAGTTTTGTAATGCGCGTTTTAGTTACTGGGGGCACCGGATATATCGGATCCACGGCAGTCGATATTTTGATAACCAAGGGGTATGAAATATCGATTCTTGATGATTGCACAACTGGGCATGCCGATACGGCCCCAGCGGGAGTGAGTTTTATTCAAGGTTCATTATTAAGTGCCGGGGATGTAGCACAGGCTTTAGTAGGTGTTGATGCAGTGATGCACTTTGCTGGTAAATCCCTTGTCGGTGAATCTGTAGAAAAACCTGATCTCTACCACCAAGTAAATGTTGATGGCTCAAGAAACTTACTCGATCAAATGCACGCAAGTGGTGTTACTAAATTAGTTTTTTCTTCATCCGCGGCAACTTATGGTGAGCCAGAACAAGTACCAATTCTTGAAACTGCGCCAACTAAGCCGACCAACCCATATGGCGCAACTAAGCTTGCCATAGATCAAATGATTACCGCTGAGGCCGAATCTCGTGGAATAGCTGCAGCTTCACTTCGATATTTCAATGTTGCTGGTGCACTCAAATCTTCACGAGGCTGGTTAGCTGAGCGACATAATCCAGAAACACATCTAATCCCAAATGTTTTACGAAGCACTTCAGATAATCCGGTTAAAGTCTTTGGAACTGATTGGCCCACACCGGATGGCACATGCATTCGTGATTATGTCCACGTGGTAGATCTCATTGATGCTCACATTAAAGCTCTCGAATCCTTAGCGCCTAAAATCCATGAGATTTATAACCTTGGCAGTGGAGATGGATATTCAGTCCGTGAAGTTATTGCAGCTGCATCCAAATCTGCTGGGTACCAGATTCCCACCCTTGATTCACCTCGTCGCGCAGGAGACCCCGCAGTATTAATCGCTGATATCAATAAAGCCAAGAATAAACTCGGTTGGGTTCCAACACACGGAATTGAAAAAATGGTTGCCGATACTTTGGCATCAATTAGCTAGGTATCAGATGTCACACATTGATAAGAAGTTTGTGGAAACTTTTGGGCAATCTCCAGACATTATTGCTGCGGCTCCAGGTCGAGTTAATTTAATTGGCGAACATATCGATTACAGCGATGGATTCGTTTTGCCATTTGCAATTAATGACCGCACTTATGCTGCTGTAAGAGTGCGCGATGATCGCACAATTCGCATTGCTTCGATTCAGCGCAAGAATCGAATTGTTGAAGTTAATTTGGATGTGGTTAAGCCTGGTTTAAAAGGTGAATGGGAGCGCTACCCACTTGGAGTGATGTGGGCCATGGGGCTAGAAAAAGGCATCGACATAATGATTGATGGTCATGTGCCACTTGGTGCGGGCCTGTCATCTTCGGCAGCGCTTGAATGCTCGGTCGCAACTGCACTTAACCATCTTTTTTCTTTTGGTTACTCACTCGAAGAGTTGGCGAGATTAACTCAAAAAGCTGAAAACGACTACGTCGGCGTTCCCTGCGGAATTATGGATCAATCAGTTTCACTAATGGCGCAGACCGGTTCGGCCTTACTTCTTGATTGTCGTGATCTCACAACACAAAATATTGCTTTCGATGTGGCATCTAGTGGTTTAGAGCTCTTGATCATTGATACGCAAGCACATCACTCGCTAACTGATGGAGGCTACGCCGAACGCCGTGCGGCATGTGAATCGGTGGTCAAAAAACTTGAAATTAAATCTTTGCGCGAATTAGATTTGATTACACTAGAAGCATCCCGAAGCAAAATTAGCGACACCGAGTTTAAGCGCGCGCGCCATGCAGTCACTGAAATGAAGCGCGTAATGGAGGCCGTTCTGGCCCTTGAAACCAAGAATTTCGTAGCACTTGGAATATTACTCAATCAATCTCACGCATCCCTTCGCGATGATTACAACGTATCGTGTCCTGAACTTAACGCAGCCGTTGAAGCTTCACTTTCAGCTGGGGCATTAGGAGCCCGCATGGTTGGTGGAGGTTTTGGAGGAAGCGCAATCGCTTTAATTAAAGCGGCTCAGGTTCGCGAGACAATTGCTGCCGTAGAAAAAGTATTTGTAGAAAATAAATTTAAAGCGCCTCGCTTTTTTACTTCACTTCCAAGCCAAGGGGCAGAAATTATTCAACGGGGCTAATCGAAACTACTTCTACCCCGCCAATTGCTCCCAACACATTCAGTAAATCCGTTGGATCACTTCCTGGCACCGCAACTGTTATATCGTCATAACCGCGACCATCTTCAGATTTAAGAACTACTAATCCCCGAATATCTCCGCCGGCTGCGCCAATTGCAGATGCAAGAAGACCAAGAGAACCTGGGCGATCAGGAAGTGAGATGCTAAGTCGGAATAGGGCCATGGCTAAAGAATACCTTGACCGTGTTTCGCTGGAGTTACGCTTGGATTACCCACGCGCCACTAATTGAAACTTTAACTTTGGCTAGTGGTTGCTGAGCTGGTCCGACAACAGGTTTGGCTGAATTAAGCGGATCAAACTCTGCGCCATGGCAAGGACACTGTAAATGTTTGCTGCTCTTTGAGTAAGCAACTGTGCAGCCCTGATGGGTACAAATAGCTTGGTATGCAAAAACACCTTTCTTGGTTCGAAATAGAACCGCAGGAGCCCCATTAGGAGTGGTGAAGTTGTACGTTGATCCAATTTTAATTGATGCTAGTTTGATAATTTTCTTACCGGTAGCGGCGGCTTCACTTGTAGCAGGTGCTGCAGTAGCAAAATATTTTCCAACTCCAGCAAATGCCACTGCCAGAAATCCCGTAATACCAACTCGTAAAACTCCGCGACGTTCTAGTGACATCGTAAATCCCTTTCGCTTCTCTAATAACAGTGCTAAGTACGACAACCATAAAGCAGCATAAGCAGTATCGCTGGATAGAAAATATGGCGAAACATGAAAGCTGCTTGCCAGCCACAAACCAACTGACATCAAAAAGCCACCAAATGCTGCAACTTTGGGTGCGACCCAGAGCAACGTAGCCAATCCAATTGCAAACTCTGAGACCATTACAAAGATACCAACGGCTACTGAATGTTCAATCAACTTATTAAAGGCAAAACCCACTGGTGACTGGGTTGAATAACCTGATAACTGCGTCCCGATAAAAGTTGCCGAACCCCTTGTCAGAAAACCCGCATCACTGGCTTTGTCCCATCCGGCATAAATCCACGTGATGCCTAGCCACAATCGCATAACTCGCAAAGCATTAGATTGAGTCCGCCAAGAATTTGTGGCGGTACGAAGATAGCTTTGAATTGTGCTCATGTGGGTGATGGTAGAGGCCTACCCTTAGAAATAAGAGCTCCCTGACTTGGATTCGAACCAAGAACCTGTCGATTAACAGTCGACTGCTCTGCCGTTGAGCTATCAGGGATTACGGTTGCAAGCGCAAACTCTAGCGCACGCATAGGCCTTGGCTGAAATTGAGGGTTCTTAAAGGCTTCCGAGCGCTAAATCATGCAGATTTCTGCGGGCGCTTTCTAGTGCCACCAACTGGGCAAATGCGGCGTTATATTCAATTTCATTTTCAACGGGATTGAGTCGCTGCAACGAGGATTTTAGCTCTGCGATCGAACGTGAAATCGCTACTTCGCGCAACCTTGCAACAATGGATTCAACATAGGCAGCGGTAGGTTTTCCATCTGCCCGAATCGGTTCGACAGTTAACTCTGTAAAGAGCGCCTTAATCTTTTCATCTGAAATCGAATCCAAAGAAATCTCAGGTGACTCATCTATCGTTTTTTGCATTTGACGATATGCCGGATGTGTAAATGCGCCAGATTCGATATCGCTCCATAATGTATTGGTAAATAAAGCGGGCTCTTGTAATCGGGCTTTCAAAACTTCACGTTCAAGAATTAAGCGGGCCTCATTTGGATCTGGACGCCAGTTGCTATTTTCCTCTTGGGCAGTTTCATTAGGTTCAATCATTCTTGGTGCAGCTTTTACCCCGGCAGAAACTGCCTTGGAAACAATTTCTACCTCCGTACCAAGCCAGCCGGCAAGTAAACGTGTGTATTCGGGCCGTAGAGACTTGTCACGAATTTGTGCAACAAGTGGGGCCGTAGCATTTAATGCATTGACTCGACCTTCGGCGGAATCTAATTTGTGATGGGCAAGTTCGGCGCGTATAGCAAATTCAAAAAGTGGCACACGTCGTGCAATCAAATCGCGCAATGCTAGATCGCCTTTTTGTTGACGTAAATCGCACGGATCTAATCCATCAGGTTCGACGGCTACGAAGGTTTGAGTTACAAATTTCTGATCTTCATTAAATGCACGTAAGGCAGCTTTTTGACCGGCAGCATCCCCATCAAAAGTGAAGATAACTTCGCCTCTAAAAGAATCATCATCCATCAGTAATCGGCGCAAAATGCGAATGTGGTCGGCGCCAAATGCAGTTCCACACGTTGCCACTGCGGTCGTGATTCCAGCTAACTGGGCAGCCATTACATCCGTATAACCCTCAACAATCACAGCCTGGCGCTTCTTTGCAATCTCTTTCTTCGCCGCATCTAAGCCGTAAAGAACTTGGCTCTTTTTATAGACTGGTGTTTCAGGTGTATTTAAATACTTAGGGCCTTGATCTTCTTCATCACTTGCTAACTTGCGGCACCCAAAACCAACTACATCTCCTGAAATATCTTTAATCGGCCAAGTCAAACGATTTCTAAATCGGTCAATTGGTCCGCGTTGACCCATTTTAGAAAGTCCCGCAGTTTCTAACTCATCGATTGTGTATCCCAGTGCGCGTAAATGTTTAGTAAGGGCATCCCATTCATCTGGTGCAAAACCTACGCCAAATTGCATGCACGCAGCTTTATCAAAGCCGCGCTTAGTTAAAAGATCACGTCCGTGTGCGGCATCTGGGGAGGTGTTGAGCTGCTCTTGGTAAAATTTTGCTGCTTCGGTATTTGCCGCAATTAATCGTGAACGAGCACCGGCGGAAAAAGATGGAGTGCTTGGTCCTCCCTCGTCATAACGCAAGGTGTAACCCATACGATCTGCAAGTCGTTCAATAGTTTCGGTAAAAGTTAAGTGATCAATTTTCATGAGAAATGCAATTGTGTCGCCACCAGTTTGGCAACCAAAGCAGTGGAAATATCCCTTGCTAGGTGTTACGTGAAAAGAGGGTGATTTTTCATCATGAAATGGACAAAGCCCTTTTTTCTGTCCGCCGCCGGCGTTTTTTAATTGAACATACTCACCGACAATTTCATCTATCGGTGCACGGTCGCGAATATAGGAAACATCCTCTTCGCGAATTCTTCCGGCCATGCCTGTAATCCTACCGAGATGCCAGCAACCGCGCGTGTAACGCATATGCGCCAGGATCGGTTAACGCTGCAACTTGGTCAATTATTACGCGCATTCTGGCAGTCTCATCACTTGCTTCATTCCAGCTTTTTAGAAAAAAGGAATCGAGTTCTCGGGGGGCACTTGCCACAAGCATTTCTACAAGTTCGCCAACGATTATCTGCTGCTTGGCATAGCGTTCTTGAGAATGGGCAGCGTTAATTAAGTAGTACCCAGCAATAGCTTTTAGGAAATCTACTTCAACAATTTGTTCACGTGGAATTTCAAGGTTGGCGCTGTATCGAGAAAGTGGACCGTCTCCGTGCACTTTGCGTGTCTGGGTTTCTGCCGCCAAAACAAAGCGCCCAATTAACTGGCTAGTTGAATCTTTAAGCCGTGCAAGTGATCGGTGGGTACCATCGTAATAATGCGGCCAAGCAGATAATGCAGATAAGCGTTTATGTGCATCAACTGCTTCTTGTTCAGTTGCATCACTTGCATAATCATTGATCATTACTGAGTAGATTTGCGCGAAGTCTTTTTCAAAAGTCTTAACTTCAACTTGTTTAGCAAAAATTGCATCCTCTAAATCATGGACTGAATAGGCGCAGTCATCAGACCAATCCATAATCTGTGCTTCTATGCACTGTGCACCTTCTGGTGCACCTTTTCGCATCCAGTTAAATACATCGACATCATCCTCATACACACCAAATTTGCGAGGGTTCTGTGATCGTGGCCATGGATATTTTGTTGCACCATCTAAAGAGGCGCGCGTGAGATTTAAGCCAATGCTTTTTCCTTCAGAATCAACAGTTTTTGCTTCAAGACGTACGAGCAATCTAAAACTTTGAGCATTGCCTTCAAAACCGCCAAAGTCAGATGCAATTGCCGCTAATGCTTCTTCGCCATTGTGACCAAAAGGCGGATGACCTAAATCATGGGCTAAGCATGCAGTGTCTTGCAGATCAGGATCTGCTCCAAGTGACTCACCAAGTTCGCGACCAATCTGAGCACACTCAAGTGAGTGCGATAAGCGAGTTCGTTGAAAATCATTTTCCCACGGCACTGCAACTTGCGTCTTTGCAGCTAATCGGCGCAGCGCTGCTGAATGAATAACGCGTGCTCTGTCTCGCATAAATTCGGTGCGGCCGGCACGTTTTGCTGGTTCATCCAGAAAACGTTCTTGATCATGGCTGCTGTACGTCACGGCATAACCTTAGTGACGATATCTGCGCCGGGTAAATGATCGCTAACTTGAATACCTCTGCGGCCCACTGTTATGTAGACCAAATATGCGCCAGCTTCACGCAATAAATACTTATATCCAGATTGGGCAATCGTGTTTGGGCCAGATTGAACCGGAGAACAGGTACTTACTACGCCTTGATCATTTGCCATTGTGATTGCACGTTTGCAGTGAAATGGATCGGTAACAATGATGACATCACTTACGTAGCGTTTTTTCATCAAAGCTGCATATGCCTTTGTGCTAACTAAAGTATCGCGGCCCTGTTCAACTGCAGTAATTTTCTTTGAAGGGATTCCGTGAGTGCGTAACCAATATTTTCCTGACGCAGCTTCGGTAGTTCGATCTCCGGGTGCACCTGCGCCCACCGTAATAATTGAAGGCGCGTACCCTAAATCAAAGATTCGCTTAGCTTCAATTAAGCGGGCTTCTAACGCTTCGCCTGGTTTACCGTTAAGTTGGGCGGTACCTAAAACGACAATCACATCTGCATTTCTGACAACAGGGTTCTTCGCCGCTCGCCATACTTGTGTTACTGCATACCCAGGTGCGATTAAGGCGATGAGTAAAACTAAAGTTATCGTGCGACGTATCCAACGGAAGATAAACACTTAGCCCCCCGAAAATGCGTCTTCTAGTTCAACATGAACTAATTCATCTGGGTCATTGAGCCAACCATCTGGAAGTGTTGGTGGGCGTCCGTGGCTAGTACGTCCACGAGGTTTATCTCCGACTTCAGTTGGGTAAGGCTGATCTTCTAACTGGTCTAACAAAGCACGCATCTCTTGCAAAGATGAAACCATTCCTAAATCATGGCGGATTTCGCGCGCAACTCGGAAACCTTTTAAATACCACGCCATATGTTTTCGCATATCGCGCATTCCGCGATCTTCGGATTCAAGATACTCAACGATTAAGTTTGCGTGTCTAAACATCACTTCGCGTACCTGATGCAAAGTTGGAACAAATTCATTTGTTGAACCTTCAAGGGCGTTTACTAAATCAGCAAACAACCATGGACGGCCTAAACATCCGCGACCTACAACTACTCCTGCGCATCCAGTTTGATTGACCATATCGAGTGCATCTTTTCCAGACCAGATATCGCCATTGCCCAAAACTGGTACCCCGCTTGGCTTTAAATGCTCAACTAGCTCAGCAATTTTTGACCAGTCGGCTTTTCCCTCATACATCTGAGCAGCAGTGCGAGCGTGCAAAGCAACCCAAGCAACACCTAGATCTGCGGCTGATTGCGCAGCTTCTAAAAATGTATGGTGGTCACTATCTATACCGATTCTCATCTTTACTGTAACTGGAATACCAAATGGTTTTGCAGCTTCGATGGCAGCTTGAACGATGTTGCTAAAAAGTTTACGTTTGAAAGGAAGCGCGGCTCCCCCACCTTTTCTTGTAACTTTTGGAACCGGGCAACCAAAGTTCATGTCAATATGATCGGCTAAATTTTCTTTGCCAATCATTGTGACTGCTGCGCGCATTGTGGTTGGGTCAACGCTATAGAGCTGAACTGAACGCGGCCATTCATCTTTACCTGGAACAATCATTCGCAAAGTCTCTGGACGGCGTTCAATTAATGCACGGGCAGTAACCATTTCCGAAACAAAAAGACCCGCACCTTGCTCACGACAAAGCGTGCGAAAAGGGGCGTTAGTAATTCCAGCCATGGGTGCAAGAACTACAGGTGGATCAATTAAATGATCACCACTTGCCAGTGGCAGGCGAAGTGGATTTAGCAGCCGAGTAATCGCGGTGCCAACCAAGCTTCTACCTGATCAAGTCCAATGCGCTCTTGCGCCATGGTGTCTCGATCACGAATTGTCACTGCTTGATCTTCAAGAGTTTCAAAATCAATAGTGATGCAATATGGAGTTCCGATTTCATCTTGGCGGCGATAGCGTCGACCAATTGCGCCCGAATCATCGAAATCAATTGCCCAGTTCTTACGAAGCTGCGCAGCTAAATCACGGGCTTTAGGTGACAAGTCCGCATTTCGAGAAAGTGGCAAGACTGCCGCCTTAATTGGAGCTAAGCGGTGATCTAACTTTAGAACTGCTCGCTTTTCCATTTCGCCTTTGCTATTTGGCGCTTCATCTTCAGTGAACGCATCCATCAAGAAAGTTAGGGTGCAGCGATCAACACCGGCTGCAGGTTCGATTACATACGGTGTCCAACGCTCGCCCTTTTCTTGATCGAAGTAAGACAAATCCTTACCAGAGGCAGCAGAGTGGGCCTTTAGGTCGAAATCTGTGCGGTTAGCAATACCTTCTAGCTCGCCCCATTCAGTCCCGGCAAATTCAAACCTGTATTCGATATCTGCTGTGCGCTTTGAATAGTGAGATAACTTCTCTTTCGGGTGATCATAAATACGCAAACGTTCAGGATTAATACCAAGGCCTGTGTACCAAGCCATTCGTGTATCAATCCAATATTGATGCCACTCTTCATCAGTTCCTGGAACTACGAAAAATTCCATCTCCATCTGCTCGAATTCGCGAGTACGAAAAATAAAGTTTCCTGGAGTGATTTCATTTCGGAAAGACTTACCGATTTGGCCAATTCCAAAAGGAGGTTTTTTACGTGATGTAGTCATTACTTGGTCAAAGTTAATAAAAATTCCTTGCGCCGTTTCTGGACGCAAGAATGCAAGTCCAGATTCATCTTCAACTGGTCCAAGGTAGGTCTTAAGCATTCCGCTAAATTGTTTTGGTTCAGTGAACTGGCCCTTATTGCCACAAGCTGGACAGTTAATCTCTGCCAATGATGTCGGCGCTTTCTTATGCTTAGCTTCAAACGCTTCCTCTAAATGATCAGCGCGGTAGCGTTTATGACATGCGGTGCACTCTGTTAGCGGATCGCTAAAAGTTGCAACGTGGCCTGATGCTTCCCACACTTCTTTAGCCAAGATCACGCAGGAATCAAGGCCGACAACATCTTCACGGCCTGTAACCATGGACTTCCACCATTGACGCTTAACGTTATTTTTTAACTCAACACCAAGTGGGCCGTAATCCCATGATGCGCGAAGCCCGCCATAAATTTCTGATGAGGGAAATACAAATCCTCGACGTTTTGATAATCCAACAATATTTTCTAAACGATCCGTGGCCACAATTTTCTCCATCCGGCTGGCTGTCGGCGAAAAGCAACGGGCGTTACTTTGCGTGGCTTAAGTTTACTCGTAAGCCCCTGGTTCATCGATTGCGCGTGCTAGAACTGGAATCGCTTCTAACTTTGCTCGGGTTGAGCTGAGTGCTCTTCGATAGGAACCGACGTTTTCCCAAGAAGTTGTTAAAACCCACAGCGTTGGCTCATCTAAGTTTTGTCCTATTTCGCCGCTCACGAACCCGGCAGCTTCAGACAAAACCGATTTTGCTAGTTCGATTTGGGCGCGAAAGTCACTGGCCTGACTAAGCGGGATAGAAAAGCGGGCAATTGCAAGCATGGTCTGAGCCTACCGCCCGTATGGTCCCTCGATATGGAAATGAAAACCATTTTCATTTGTGATACCTTCCACCTATGAATATCGCAATCGGCTTGGCAGCAGTAACTGCAATAGCAACATCGGCCGGTGGTTTCTTGGCCATCCGCTCCCGAGATCGACTCCACTTAGTACTCGGTCTTTCCGCCGGACTTCTTTTGGGGCTTGTCGCCTTTGATTTACTGCCTGAGGTTTTTGAACTCAATACGGATACTTTTGGCAATGTTCCAGTTGTCTCAATCGCATTTGTAATTGGATTCTTAACGCTGCATTTTGCAGAACAGATTTTTGGCTCACATGAACCTGCCGAATCTGACTATGGCCATGACCATGACCATTCCGCAAATATCGCTGGCACCCTTGGTGCTCTTGCAATGGGCGGGCATGTTTTCCTAGACGGGGTAGCTCTTGGACTCTCATTCAAAGTTAGCAATGCTCTTGGCCTAGCAGTATTCATCGCCATACTTTCACATGCGTTTTCTGATGGCTTAAATACTGTTTCACTTCTTATCAAAAGTGGCCATTGGACTAAACGTGCAATTGCACTACTTGGCCTTGATGCTCTAATGCGCATAAGTGGTGCGACTCTTGGCACTTATGTAGTTATTAGCGATCCCACTTTGGCCATTTATTTAGCGATGTTTTCAGGTTTTGTAATTTACTTGGCAACTTCACATATTTTACCGGAGGCGCATTCACGACATCCGTCAAAAATCACAATGCTAATGACAGTTATTGGTGTAATTGCCATGTGGCTTATAGTTGGAAACATTGGATGAGTCGATCTAATCCCCGCGTTTTAAGCACTCTCGAACGTGCAGGTGGGTTTGCAAGTGCACAAGAGGTTTACCGACTTATGCAGCGTGAAGGTGAAAGCATTGGATTAACAACGGTTTATCGATCGCTTCAATCTTTAGTGAGTGACAAAATAGTTGATGTCCTGCGCCGAGATGATGGAGAAGCTATTTATCGCATGTGCGGAGGTGCTCACCATCATCACCTCGTATGTAAGGGTTGCGGAGATACAGTAGAAATTGAAGGTGGCGCTATTGAAAAATGGGCCAAAACTATTGCCAGCGAACATGGTTTCAAAGATGTTGGACATACTGCCGAAATATTTGGCCTCTGCCCGAAATGTTAAGCTTTTCCGAACCTTCTATCTCTTTGTGAATACTCTTCGATAGCTTTCCATAAGGTTTTTCTAGTTACATCTGGCCACAAAACATCCATGAAAACTAATTCGGCATAAACACTCTGCCAAGGCAGAAAATTACTGGTTCTTTGTTCACCAGATGAGCGTAAAAATAGATCGACATCGCTCATTTTGGGAGAATCTAAATACTTCGCAAAAACCTTTTCAGTGATCGAATCTGCTTTTAATTTCCCCCGTTTAACATCGCGGGCTAACTCTGCTGCCGCGTCCACTATTTCAGCACGGCCTCCATAATTAACGCACATATTTAAAGTTAATACTTTGTTCTTGGCAGTTAACTCTTCAGCTTCTTCTAACTCATTAATAACACTGCTCCACAAACGTTTTGGGCGCCCAACCCAACGAACTCGTACACCAAGTTCATTCATTTGATCTCGACGTCGCCTAATGACGTCGCGATTAAAGCCCATCAAAAACTTAACTTCATCAGGTGATCTGCGCCAGTTTTCAGTTGAAAATGCATAGGCACTCAACTCTTTAACTCCAAATTCAATGGCACCTTCAACAACATCAAAAAGCGCGGCTTCTCCCGCCTCATGGCCTGCAGTACGCGCAAGTCCGCGTTGTTTCGCCCAACGGCCATTTCCATCCATGACAACTGCAACGTGATTGGGGATATGAATCGTCATACGCGCTCCACCATTGGCAAACTCCTTAAGCCACGTTCAAGGTGCCATTGTAAGTAAGCAGCAATTAATCCACTAGCCTCACGACGAAATTTTCCTTCACTCGCACTTGCAGTTTCCCAGTCACTACTAAGCAGTGCGCCCATTAGTTCTAAAGTTTCCGGGGCCGGAGTTGCACACGCTGAAGGTCTGCAATCTGAACAAACTGAACCACCGCCAACTAAAGAAAAGTATCGGTGCGGACCTGGTTTTTCACAGCGTGAACAAATTGTCATCGATGGCGCATAACCAGCAACGGCTAAAGAGCGCAACAAAAATGCATCAAGAATGAGTAATGGTTCGTAACGATTTTCTGCCAAAGCTTTCATTCCGCCAACAACTAATCCAAACTCTTGAAGCGCAGGTTCGTTTTCTTGGCTGGTAAATCTTTCTGCAGCTTCAAGAATTGCTGCCGCAACTGTCCAGCGTTGATAATCATCAGTTAGTGCTTCGCCATAATTCATTAGCGCTTCTACCTGAGTGACGGTGTCAAAGGTTTTTCCGGTATACAACTGGATATCGATATGACTTCCAGGTTCTAGGCGGGCGCCAAACTTTGATTTGGTTCGTCGCACACCTTTAGCAACACCTCGAATACGCCCGTGCTCTTTGGTTAACATCGTGATGATGCGATCGGCTTCACCCAGTTTTTGGGTACGAAGGACAATTGCCTCATCCCGATACAAACTCATACGGGCAAAGGTAGTGCGTGCTTTAGCGAATTGCGCGATTTATGGCAGACACGACTGCTTTGAGTGAGGCCGTTGTGGTGTTTGGATCAATTCCAACACCCCAGAAGACATCTCCATCAATTGCGCATTCCAAATATGCTGCAGCCGATGCATCGCCACCGGCTGAAAGTGCGTGCTCGTAATAATCTAGAACGCGTACATCAACACCATAGCTTTGCAAGATGTTACAAAACGCGGCGATTGGTCCGTTGCCTTGTCCTTTAAGTTCATGAACTTCGCCGCGATCGGTCAATGAAACCGTTAAGTGAACATCTTCTCCGAGTGTGGAGGTCTGACTCAAACCCTTAAGACGAAAGCGTCCCCATGGCGCACTATCAGTTGGAAGATATTCATCTTCAAAGATATTCCACAAATCATCAGGGCTTACTTCTCCGCCTTCAGCATCAGTCTTGGCTTGGACATTTTTTGAAAACTCAATCTGCAATCGACGAGGCAAATCAAGGTGATGTTCGTTCTTCATCAGATAAGCAACACCGCCCTTACCTGATTGTGAATTCACGCGAATAACTGCTTCGTAACTGCGTCCAATATCAAGCGGATCAATTGGCAAATATGGGATCGCCCATGTGTGATCACGAACTTCTTTACCTGCAGCTTTTGCATCTTTAGCTAAATGCTCAAAACCTTTTTTAATTGCATCTTGGTGCGAACCAGAAAATGCAGTAAATACAAGGTCTCCGCCATAAGGATGGCGCTCAGGTACACGCAATTGATTGGCATATTCAACGGTTCGGCGAACTTCATCGATATTTGAAAAATCAATGTGCGGATCAATGCCGTGAGTAACTAAGTTGATTCCAAGCGTTACTAGACAAACATTTCCGGTGCGTTCACCATTACCGAATAAAGTTCCCTCAATTCGATCGGCCCCTGCCAAGTAACCAAGTTCGGCAGCAGCAACTCCTGTGCCACGATCATTATGTGGGTGAAGTGAAACAATCACGCTTTCACGGTTATTAAGATTGCGACACATCCATTCGATTGAATCGGCGTAAACATTTGGTGTCGCCATTTCAACCGTTGCTGGCAAGTTCATAATGGTTTTCCACTGTGGCGTTGGCTTCCACACATCATTAACTGCGTTGCAAACCTCTACGGCAAATTCGAGTTCAGTGCCGGTATATGACTCTGGTGAATACTCAAATGAGACTTTAGTTTCAGGAACTGTCTTTACTAAATCAAGACAGATTTTGGCCGCATCAGTTGCTATCTTCTTGATGCCATCTTTTTCAAGACCAAAGACAACTCGGCGTTGCAAAGTAGAGGTTGAGTTATAAAGGTGAACAATCGCCTGCTTTGAACCCTTGATTGCTTCGAAAGTCCGCACGATTAAAGCTTCGCGAGCCTGTGTCAAAACCTGAATAACTACATCATCTGGAATTAAGTTCTCTTCAATAATTTTACGGACGAAATCAAAATCAGTTTGGCTAGCACTTGGGAAACCAACTTCAATCTCTTTGTAACCCATCGCTACCAAAAGTTTGAACATGGCTAACTTACGAGGCGTGTCCATTGGATCGATAAGCGCTTGATTGCCATCTCGAAGATCTACTGAGCACCACTGTGGTGCTTTCGTGATTTTCTTATTAGGCCAGGTGCGATCTGGAAGATCTATTGGATGAAAAGGTTCGTAGCGATGCACTGGCATCGTTGACGGTACTTGCTTAGGAAAATTCATTTCTATTGCTCCTTATTTGTGTGCGGAATTTGTCTGTTTACCGATACGACAAACCCCGCAGCGAGGGGATCGGTTATTTGACCCCGCCACGGCAGCTAAGGAGGAGACTGCGTGTGTTCATGACCTAAGGGTAACGCGCAAATTAAAGAACTGGCAAATATCGATCTAATTCATACGCACTGACCTGGCGGCGATAGTCCTGCCATTCGGCGCGCTTATTGCGCAGAACATACTCGAAGACGTGCTCACCTAAAGTTTCACGTACTAATTCACTTTTCTCCATTGCAGAAATAGCTTCATTTAGATTTGAGGGCAAAGAGATTGGATCCTTGGAATCATGCAATTCATAGCCTTCTTCAACGCCCTTTAAGCCAGCGGCAAGCATTACTGCATATGCAAGGTAAGGGTTACATGCAGTGTCTGGAGATCTAAATTCGATGCGCGTTGAATTTTCCTTCTTTGGCTTATACATAGGAACACGAACAAGGGCGCCGCGATCACTTGGTCCCCAGTTAACAAATGCCGGAGCTTCTCCCCCGCCATGTAAACGTTTATAAGAATTAACCCACTGATTTGTGATCGCTGTAATTTCTGGAGCATGCTTTAAAAGACCTGCGATAAATGAACGGCCAACCTTTGAAAGATTTAGTTCGGCAGTTGAATCATAGAAAGCATTTTCTTCACCCTTGAAAAGAGAAACGTGAGTATGCATTCCGCTACCTGGGTGATCAGTAAATGGTTTAGGCATAAAAGATGCATGGAAACCTTGATCAAGTGCCACTTCTTTAATTACATGGCGGAAAGTCATGATGTTATCGGCAGTGCTTAAAGCATCGGCATAACGAAGATCAATTTCTTGCTGACCAGGTGCACCTTCATGATGTGAGAATTCCACTGAAATCCCCATAGCTTCTAGCAAAGTAATTGCTTGGCGCCTGAAATCATGACCTACAACCGCAGGTGTGTGATCAAAGTAGCCACCTTGATCAACTGGTATCGGAGCTTTTCCTGCTTCAGGTTTTTCTTTAAATAAGAAGAACTCAATCTCAGGGTGGGTGTAGCAGGTGTAACCCATGCCAGCTGCTTTTTCTAAAGTGCGACGTAAAACATTTCTTGGATCTGCAGGTGAGGGCGCACCATCTGGCATGACAATGTCGCAAAACATACGTGCAGCTCCTGGAGCTTCAGTTCGCCAAGGCAAGATAGAAAAAGTTGCAGGATCTGGTTTAGCTAACATGTCTGATTCAGTAACACGGGCAAAGCCTTCGATTGCTGAACCATCAAAACCAATGCCTTCAGCAAATGCGTTTTCTAGTTCAGCCGGTGCAATTGCAACAGATTTTAAAAAGCCCAACACGTCGGTAAACCACAAGCGCACAAAGCGAATATCTCGCTCTTCCAAAGTGCGAAGAACGAACTCCTGCTGCTTACTAATCTCTGTGCTCATGCGATGCATTCTTACAAAGAGAAGTTACGGACGTGTTAACTAGATGGAGAAACTATCGCTGCTTTCAAGCGTAGAACGCGCCGGAACGTCTCGAGTTACAACCATGTTGGCACTAATTCGAGAGCCTTCACCAACCGTGACGTTTCCAATGATTCTGGCCCCGGCACCCAGAATCACATTGTTTTCAATAGTTGGGTGGCGCTTGCTGTGCGTGAAACCGCGTGAACCCAAAGTAACGTCGTGATACACCATTACATCGTCGCCAATGATTGTAGTTTCACCAATAACAACGCCCATACCGTGGTCAATGAAAAACCTACGACCAATTGTGGCACCTGGGTGAATTTCAACACCTGTAGTAAAGCGAACTGCATTTGAATGAATACGTGCCAGCAATTTCAAATTCAGTTTCCACAGTAAGTGAGAAATTCGGTGGCCCCAAACTGCATGAACACCTGGATAAGCAAGAGCTACCTCTAAACGATTACGCGCAGCAGGGTCGTGGGTCAGCGCGTTATCCAAATCTTCTTTTATTCTGCTGATGATTGACATTTTTATTCAGCTAAATCCTGATACAAAACCGTTGATAGATATCGCTCACCAGATGAAGCAAGGATTACAACAATGTTTTTGCCTGCAAACTCTGGACGCTTTGCAACTTCAGTTGCGGCCCACAGTGTTGCTCCTGAAGAGATACCTGCCAAAATTCCCTCTTCTGCAGCAGCACGACGTGCATACTTCATCGCATCATCTGCCGTTGCATCCAAAATCTCATCATAAACAGTTCGATCCAAAATATTTGGAATGAAGTTGGGCCCAATTCCTTGCAGTGGGTGTGGACCTGGTGCTCCGCCATTTAAAATTGGCGATGCTGCTGGTTCGACACCAAAAATTTTGATTGCTGGGTTTTTCTCTTTCAAAAAACGCCCCGTGCCAGTAATTGTTCCACCGGTACCAATTCCTGAAACAAAGGCATCAACTTTGCCATCAAGATCGCGCCAAATTTCTGGGCCAGTTGTCTTGTAGTGAATTGCAGGTCCTGCCTCATTTTCAAATTGGCGAACTAGAACAGCGCCAGATTCACCGAGTTTTTCAGCGGCTGCAACTGCCCCTTTCATTCCGTCGGCAGCTGGAGTTAAAACAAGTTCTGCCCCAAAAGCTAAAATTAACTTACGACGCTCTTTTGAAACTGACTCAGGCATTGTGAAAATTGATTTGTAACCACGAGCTGCGGCAACCATTGCAACGCCGATTCCTGTGTTTCCAGAAGTTGCTTCAACTACGGTTCCGCCTGGTTTTAGCGCTCCGCTAGCTTCTGCAGCATCAATCATTGCAATTGCTAAGCGATCTTTAATTGAAGAAGTTGGGTTATAGAACTCCAGCTTTGCATAGACATTTCCTGCTGAGCCATCATTGATCTTGTTAATGCGAACTAAAGGTGTGTTTCCAAATGCTTCTGTAATTGTGTTGTAAACGCTCATGATTCTCCCTAGAAAAATTGAATGAAAATAATTAAGTCACTGCGGGGTATTGCGGGCTACGAGAATCAGCAGCTGCAGGATGTGGATAGGCAGAAATCAACGACGCGATTTCGCGTAAAGAGCCAAGTAACAATTGATTTCACAAGTAAATTCTACTTAAAACAATAAAATGTGCGAGTTGCAAGTAATTCGCAAAAACTTAGATCTCATTCCAGCGCGAAGTCATTGGTAAACGGCGATCTTTGCCAAAAGCTCGGCCTGAAACCTTGGCACCAGGTGGATATTGCCGGCGTTTGTATTCGGCTTTGTCTACTAATGAAATAACTCTGCGAATTAATACTTCATCAAATCCATCTTTTAGTAAGGCATCGAAGCCGTGATCTTCATCGACATAGAGACGCAAGACTTGGTCAAGCAAGGAATAGTCAGGTAACGAGTCTGAGTCTTTTTGATCCGGGCGAAGTTCAGCGCTTGGCTCTTTTGTAATTGAACGCTGCGGTATTGGTGGGGTTTGAGCATTGGCGACGGCCTGAGCATTTCGCCATGTGGCCAGGGCCCACACATCGGTTTTGTAAATGTCTTTGATCGGTGCAAAACCGCCTACTGCATCGCCATAAAGAGTTGAATAACCAACGGCTAATTCGCTCTTGTTTCCGGTTGCCAAAACGATGTGACCCTCTTGGTTTGAAATCCCCATCAACGTTGTTCCGCGCACACGTGCTTGTAAATTTTCTTCTGCGATGCCTTTTAGCAAAAGGTTGCTCAAAAAGCTTTCAACCATGGGTTCAATCGAAATTGTTCTAAAACTAATCCCAGTGGCACTAGCCAACGCTGCGGCATCTTCTACTGAATGATCGGATGAATACTTGCTTGGCATCGCAACACCATGCACATTCACCGCACCCACAGCATCGATTGCAATGGCGGCAACGAGGGCTGAATCAATACCTCCTGAAAGACCAACAAGAACGGATTTGAAGCCATTCTTTTTTATGTAATCTCGAAGTCCAATAACAAGGGCCGCCCACATCTCGGCTTGATCACTAAGCCTTGGCGCAATGAGACCGTTCGCAGTTTTTGCCGGCGCAGCTACATCATCAGAAATAACAACATCTGGGGTTGAGCTAGATTCTGCGCAATCAATTTCAACAATTAAAAGTTGATCCTCAAATTGAACTGCCCGAGCAATTAACGCCCCAGCTTTATCCACCACAATTGTGTCACCATCAAAAACCAAGTCATCCTGTCCCCCAGTCATGTTGACATAAGCAAGAGGTGCACCGATTTCTTTGGCACGCTTTTGAACCAGCGCCAATCGCACATCATCTTTATTGCGCTCAAAAGGTGAACCGTTAGGAACTACAACTAAACCGGGTTTGCGCGCGGCTACGGCGTCCATGGAGTGCCAAATATCTTCACAAATTGCAACTGCCACATCAACGCCATGAATGCGGACAACTAAATCGCTGGTACCTGGTGTGAAATTTCTGAATTCATCAAATACGCCGTAGTTAGGTAGATGTCGTTTGACATAGCGGGCTTTGATTTTTCCTTCATGAATTACGGCCACCGCATTTTGTGGGCCCTTGTCCAAATATCCAACAATTGCAACGATGTCGCCTTTAATCTGTGAAGCCACTTCTTCAAGGGCGTTGATGCTTGCTGCTTGAAAAGAAGGACGAAGCGCCAAATCTTCAACTGGATAACCCGTAATAATCATTTCGGGAAAGACAATCAGATGCGCTCCTGCAGATTGGGCAGACTGCACACTGGATTTAATCAAGGCAGCGTTGCCCGCAAGATCTCCCACGGTTGGGTTGATCTGAGCTAGCGCTACAGACAACTTCATTTTTCAAGTGTAACGGGGGTACCCTTGTGCCTGTACCCGGGGACTGCTTTTGGCAGCGTCGAGGAGAGGAAAATATGGAAAGCCTTTATGGCGGTGCCGTGCACCGACGCATAACAATTGCTGATTTAGCTGCGGCAAAAACTCGTGGCGAAAAATGGGCCATGCTCACTTCATATGAGCAGATGACGGCAGAAATCTTTGACGAAGCTGGTATTCCCGTGCTTTTGGTTGGCGACAGCGCGGGCAATAATTTCTTAGGGGAAATCAACACAATTCCGGTCACGGTCGATGAGTTAATTCCATTGACCCGCGCCGTTGTTAGAGCTTCAAAGCGGGCTTTAGTCATTGCCGATCTGCCATTTGGTTCTTATGAATCATCGCCAGAATTAGCCCTTGCTACATCGACTAGATTTTTCAAAGAGTCTGGTGCAATGGGAGTAAAAATCGAAGGCCCACATATTGCAACGGTTGAAAAATTAGTCGCTTCTGGAATTCCCGTAATGGGGCACGTTGGATTAACGCCACAAGCCGTTCATTTACTAAGTGGCTACAAAGTCCAGGGCCGCACCGACGGTGAGGCCATCCTTGACGCCGCACTTGCCCTTGAAAAAGCTGGGGCTTTTGCCATTGTCCTTGAACTTGTTCCGGCCGATCTTGCTGCTCGAATTACTGCAGCATTAAAGATTCCAACTATCGGAATTGGCGCTGGAGTTAACTGTGATGCACAAGTACTTGTTTGGACTGACATGATGGGAATTACTAAAAACCCACCAAAACTTGCCAAGGCTTACCGGAATATGCGAAGTGAGTTATTGGCCGCAGCTAGCGAATTTGCAGCCGACGTTTCGCAGGGCTCATTTCCTGCAGCTGAACATACTTTCAACTAATCTTCACCGATGGCCAAGTACGCAATAGATATCTCTCCGCTGCGTAAATCCCGCGATTTTCGTAATCTGTGGGCGGCCGGACTCATTTCCTATTTCGGATCAATGATTACTTATGTTGCTGTGCCTTTTCAGATTAAAGAGCTGACCAACTCCTACGTCGCAGTGGCCATTAGCGGCCTAATTGAAATCGTGCCCTTGGTTATTTTTGGCCTTTACGGTGGAGTCTTGGCCGATGCCATAGATCGCAAGAAATTAATCTGGATTACCGAAGCACTCTCACTTTTATTTACCGCTTTATTGCTTATTAATTCGCTCTTGGACTCCCCTTCAATTCTTCTTATTTATGTGGTCTCTGGCCTCTTTGCAGCAACTAGCGGATTGCGACAACCGGCAATGCAGGCCGCCCTTCCTCGACTTGTCGATCATGAAGATATGACGGCAGCTGCAGCGCTGATGAGTATTAGATGGCAGGCCGGTGTGATCATTGGTCCAACTATTGGCGGAATTCTTATATCCACTTTTTCGGTAGCGGTTGGTTATGTCGCCGATATTGCAACCTTTGTTATTTCCTTAGTTTTGCTTGCCATGCTTAGTAATATTCCGCCTTCGCAAGAGGCCGAAAAGCCATCCCTGGCTGGCTTATTTGAAGGAATCAAATATGCCTTTGCCCGCAAAGATTTATTGGGCACTTACCTCATCGATTTGGCTGCGATGTTTTTTGCAATGCCTACTGCCCTGATTCCTTTTTGGGCGGATCAACTTGGAACGCCTTGGGCACTTGGTTTGCTTTATGCCGCAGGAACTATTGGTTCAATTGCGGTGACCATCACAAGTGGTTGGACGAAAAATGTTCGCTTCTATGGGCGGGCAATTATGTGGGCCGCAATTGGCTGGGGCGCAGCGATCGCATTAGCTGGGGCAACTAATTACCTTGCCCTGGTGCTGTTTTTCTTAGCCGCCGCCGGTGCATCCGACATGATCAGTGCGCTGTTTAGATCAGCGATGTGGAACCAAACAATCCCAGATAATTTCCGCGGACGCCTTGCTGGTATCGAATTGCTCTCATATTCATTAGGCCCCCTTGCCGGACAGATGCGCGCAGCTGGAATGGCAGCAGCATTTTCATTAACTTTTTCCGTCACTGCAGGGGGAATTATCTGCATTATTTCGGTGGCATTACTGGCCAGTTTTCTTCCAACTTTTAGGAAATTTGACATAAAAACGGACAAATTTGCCCTCGAAAAGGAGGCTGAAAGCCGAAATTTACGCGTGAATCCTCAATCTGAGGGTGAGATTGTCTAATTTTGTAAGAAATTAGCTTTTTTTAATAATTTTTAATGAAAATTTATTATCTTCAATAAAATATTTATGAAATTTTCCATAGATGCATAAAAATAATAAAAAATAATTTGCGACACGCACTTAAATATTTATCACAAAATGTTGGCATTTTTACCTAAATGATGTCACGCTTATCCACGAAAAGGTTTGGGTGACGGATCCGAACCATTC
>CAEZZT010000002.1_pt1 | contig 30310 bp, 31 predicted proteins | sample 7266901 | NCBI WGS metagenome assembly CAEZZT01 (sample SAMEA6813966, study PRJEB35770) | uncultured Actinomycetes bacterium | biome: Freshwater; feature: Freshwater reservoir; material: water | place: Czech Republic | collected 2016-08-15 | depth 30m m
CATCGGTGTAATGGCAGCAACTCGCGTCTACTCAACTGCTGCTTACTGGATTGCAGGTCTTGGCGCAGTTGGTCTTTCACTTTCTCCAAAATTTGGCGCGGTCCTAAGCGCTACCCCAGTCGGCGCCCTTGGTGGAGTTGGCGTTGCTTTGTTCGGAATGATTGGCGTTCTTGGCGCTCGCATTTGGATCGAAGGCAAAGTTGATTTTTCAAACTCAACTAACTTAATCATTGCAGCATCTGCTTTGATTATTGGAATCTCAGATATGTCATGGACAAAGGGTGATTACACGTTTAGTGGAATTGTCAATGCAACTTTGGTTGCAGTCATTGGATACCGTGTACTTAGTTCAATTGCATCAAGTCGAGGCAATAACTAATATCTGACCTGTGGTAATTCCTTCGCGGTTAGCTGAATACATCGTTGCCGCGATGATTATTATCTTGGCGCCTGGCCCGAGCGTTTTGTTCGTAATCGCTCGGGCCATCGCCTGGGGTCGCAAGGTTGCAGTATTTACAGTTGCAGGAAATGTCACAGGTTCTTTTGTTTTATCCGTATTTGTTGCCCTTGGACTTGGTCCAATTTTGCAACGTTCAGATCTTGCATACACCGCTGTGCAATGGGGTGGTGGGCTTTACTTAATCTACTTAGGCCTTGATGCCATCAAGCATCGCAAAATTCACGCTGCAGATATGACAAATCAAGGTGATGTAGCACCGCGTGCACTTCGCTCAATGCGAGATGGTTTTTGGGTCGGTGCGTTAAACCCCAAGGCGATAGTTTTTTACGCCGCAGTTCTGCCGCAATTTATCGATCGCGACAAAGGTCACATTACGGCCCAGCTGATTTTGCTCGGAGCGATATTTTCAGCTCTTGCCTTCATCTCAGATGGCTCGTGGGGTTTATTGGCCGGAACGGCGCGGGCTTGGCTGGCAAAGGATGCGAGCCGACTGGTAAAGCTTCGCGCAACGGGCGGAATCATTATGTGTTTGCTGGGCCTTTCCGTTTTGTTCTTAGCAATTGTCAGTAGCTAGCGACACAATTGCCCTTATGAAAAAACCACTTAAGCCAGCCCGCGAAAATATCTCACCTTCCGATTTAACTTTTGGGCTATCTACGTGCAAACGTTGCCTCTGGGTTAAATACTGGTACAAAGTGAGCGCCCCTATGGTCATGCCACTTGTGGGCACTTTCTCATCACTTCAAGAGGAATATTTTCAAAACGCCGATATGCCAAGCATCGATCCTTCGCTTCGGCCAGGCAAAGTTACTAAATGGGGAGAGTTCGTAAAGAGCAAACCAATTCAAGTAAATGGGCAAGATACTCGCTGGCGCATATTAGGAAAATACGATCTTGTGTCTACAAATGAGGATGGCACAGCAGGTTTAATTGATTGTAAAGTTTCAGACTCTGATCGAGATAGCGGTGCTTTCTATTCCCCTCAGCTTGAAGCTTATGCTTTTGCTTTAGAAAACCCAGCTGCTGGAAAATCTGTAGAAGTTGCCAGCATGGGTCTTTTAGTATGGAAGCCAACCCATACCGTTGGAGATAACCCCGCAAGTGCAGGCTTTGGTGTTTATCAAAAATACGTTCCGGTAGAACGAGATCACGATAACTTCATGTCAGTGATTGCAGATTTCATCACTGTCCTTGAAGGTGACATTCCCGAAGCTGGCTCTACATGTCAAACATGTACATTTCTTACAACACGAAATGCTTTAGATCTTCTTTAATCTTCCTCGCCAGCAACATTAATTTCATCTGGTTTTGATTTTTTAGGTGCATAGGTATCTACATATTCTTGACCTGACATTGACTGAATCTGATTCATAATCTGATCTGTTACATCACGAAGGTGCAAGAGATCGGTTGAATCACCATCAAAATACATTGGCTTTCCAAAGCTCAAGCCCACTCGATGAAGATTTGGAATAACTTTTCCAGTAGGTTGGATTTTGTCAGTATTAAACATTGCAACTGGAATAACTGGTGCGCCCGATTCAATCGCAAGGCGAGCAATACCTGAGCGCCCCTTATATAAACGCCCATCAGGGCTACGAGTTCCTTCAGGATAAATTCCTAGGCAATCACCTTCTGCTAGCACTTTTAGACCGGTGATTAACGCCGCTTCACTACGTCGCCCACCTGAGCGATCAACTGGAACTTGACCGAGAGCGATAAATGTAAGTTTTTTCAATAGACCTTTAGGTCCAGGTGAAGTGAAGTATTCACTTTTTGCAAGAAAAGTTACTTTGCGAGGCACGACAAGTGGCATAAAAATTGAATCACTAAAAGAAAGATGGTTTGAGGCGATGATTACCGGGCCTTTAGCTGGAACATTTCTAAGTCCCTTAACTTTTGGACGAAATCCAGCCATCAGAAATGGCGTGAGAAAGGCACGCAAAGTTCCGTAAGGTAGGTTGCTCAACATGTCTCTAATTTACTGGCTATTGCCAAATATGACACTATCGGGGGGTGAGCAAACCAGGCCCTGGCCACGACGGCTTCGATGAAGAAGAACTGATCCGTAGTGAATTTGAATCGATTGTCTCAGGCCTTTCGCTGGATGAGTCCTCCCCTACTACTTACCTAGAAGAACGCGATTTGATTGATCAAACGCAAAAATTTAAAGCGCCCAACCCTCCACGTTTGACGCTGAAACAGAGTTTTCTACAGGCAAAAAAAGCAATTATCAAATGGTCACGTCGCGGTTATCACGAAGATGATGGAGTTGAACTATGAGCAGTTTTAAATGGGGAATTATTGGCACCGGTGGAATTGCCCACGCCTTTGCTAAAGATCTATCACTCCTTGAAGGACATACGGTCGCTGCAATTGGTTCACGGTCATTGGCAACTGCGCAATCATTTGCAGATAAATATCCCGGCGCGATTGCATATGGATCTTATTCAGAACTAGTTGCAGATAAAGAAATTGATGCAGTTTATGTTGCCACTCCCCATCCTTCACATCGAGACAATGTCATTGAAGCGCTCAATGCCGGCAAACCAGTTCTTTGTGAAAAACCTTTTGCAGTCAATGCGCCAGAAGTTCGTGCAATGGTTGATGCTGCACAAAAAAATAATGTCGCGCTTTTGGAAGCTATGTGGGCAAGGTTTTTGCCACATTACGCAAAAGTTCGTGAAATTATTGCTAGCGGGATCCTTGGAACTATCACAACTATTCATGCCGATCACGGTCAACGTTTAGCTGATCAAAATATCCCACGTTTAGTTGAACCGACCTTTGCTGGTGGAGCGTTATTAGATTTAGGTATCTATCCAATTTCATTTGCACATATGGTGCTTGGCGTACCTGAAAAAATTACTTCAACGGCGGTTATGACCGACAAAGGTGTTGATGCACAAACTTCAATAATCCTGGACTATGCAAATGGTGCACAAGCGATCCTTAATACGACAATGATTGTACAAACTCCTTGTACCGCAGTTGTCGCCGGACTTGATGGTTATCTTGAAATTGATCGTACTTTTTATAATCCCACTTCAATGCGCGTAGTCCTCTATGACGGAACCGTTACTGAATATCCTAATAACTACAAAGGTCACGGTTTGCGTGAACAAGCAGCAGCTTTCGCGTTAATGGTGCGTCGAGGTGCTCAAGAGTCGCGCCTTTTGAGATGGAGTGATTCCATCGAAATTATGGAAATTATGGATACTGTGCGCCAACAAATTGGCTTGAAGTATCCATTTGAAAGTTAATTTCTAGCTAAATCTGCAACTCCCACTAGGCCAGCTTCATTTCCAAGCTGTGCCGCAATAACTTGTGGGTATGGATGCTTTCCAGCAAAAGGCATATTGCGCTCAAGTGATTCACGAGTTGGCTTTAACAATATTTCGCCAGCATCGATTACTCCCCCGCCGATTACGACGCATGCTGGGTCTAATAAAACCGAAAGCGATGCGATGCCTGCGCCTAACCATTGCCCTGTTGTATTAAATGCGGCTAGCGCAACTGGATCACCTTCGCGTGCAGCTTCGGTGATTGCTTGGCCAGTTAACCCAGCCACAGTTCCATCACCACGAGATAAAAGATTTCGAGCAACTTCTGGACTGGCATTAATTGCTTCACGCGCATGTCGCAGTAACGCATTGCCTGATGCATACTGTTCGAAACATCCACGTGCACCACAACCACAAATATGACCTTCGGGTACTACGCGCAAATGTCCAAACTCTGCTGCAATTCCATAGGCACCGCGATACAAAGCGCCGTTGACAACAATTCCTCCACCAATTCCGGTGCCGACTGTCAGCATCATCATGTGATTTTGGTTTTTCCCTGCACCGAACTTAGCTTCACCCCAAGCTGCAGCATTGGCATCATTTTCAATTACAACGGGAAGGCCAATAAGTTTAGTTAATTGATTATCTAAATCGACACCATTCCAATCAGCAATATTTGGTGTAGCTAGCATTGTCTTGCGATCTGATGAAACAAAACCTGCAGCTGATACACCTACCGAAGAAACACTGTGTTGCAATAGGAGTTCTTTTGCCACGTCTGCGATTGTTTGGGTTAAAGCAACGCCGCCTTGGCGAGGGGTATCTTTTCTTGCAGTTGTTAAGACTTTTCCGCTGTCATCAACTACGCCACCAAGAACTTTAGTTCCACCGACATCAATGCCAATTGTAAGAGCCATTAATAATTAACTCTCAAGAAAAGTTTTGAGTTGAGTTATCGCTTGATCAATAACCGTCTTCTCTGCCTTCTGACGCATCATCGCAGGAATCGGGATTGATAAAGAAACACCTAGCTCATAAGTTATTTCGGTTGTATCTTCATCTATAGATTTAATTGTGTAAGAGCCATCCATACCAGTCAGTAAATCTGCATCATCTAGTGAAAATGAAAGTTTATTTGGCGCACCTGACCAGTCGTAATCTAAGATGACTCGATCTTTCATCATGCCCGCATCGATTGTCATCTTGACCTTGGTGATTCTTCCCTGATCATCGGTTGAAACGGCCTCGGCAGACTTGATGGCGCTGGACCAGGTTGGGTACTTGTCCAGTGCAAATAGGGCAGCCTGGACATCGGCTGCGGGGGCGTCAATTGTGATCGTGGAACTGCTCAAATCGCTCATGGGCCAAGGTTACCCTCTTCCGCATTTCTTAACTCTCACGCTAGCGTTAGCGCCATGAATGAAGTTACAACCCCCGCCCTTGTCCCTGCGGCTACTGCCGGCAACTTAACTAATCTCATAGCAGAGCGTGCCTGGTTTGAACCAGAACGCATAACAATGTCACGTCCATTAGGCGATGGCTGGCAAAGCGTTACTGCCCGCGAAGTTGATCAGGAGATTCGAGCAACCGCAAAAGGTTTAATTGCCGCTGGTATCCAAATCGGCGATCGTGTGGCGATCATGGCGCGCACGAGATATGAATGGACAATTTTGGATTTTGCGATTTGGTTTGCTGGCGCAATTGTGGTTCCAATTTATGACACTTCTTCTGCAGAACAAATTGACTGGATCCTAAATGACTCCGGTGCTACTGGAATCATTGTTGAGACCCCAACTCTTCGCGAATTAGTTCAGAGCGTCTTACCTTCACATACAAAGCATGTATGGACAATGACCGAAGATGTCTTAGCTGTCCTTGCTAACGCCGGTTCACAGATTGGTGATGATGAAGTTGAGCAACGTAGAAACGCATTAGGTCCAGACACGTTAGCTACATTGATCTACACATCTGGAACAACAGGAAAGCCAAAAGGCGTTTCACTCACTCATGGAAATTTCTTGGCAGAGTGTGGAAACGTTGTGCAGGGTGCGAGTGATCTATTTTTAAAGCCTGGCGGATCAACTCTCTTGTTTTTACCTGTTGCTCACGTTTTCGGCCGTATGGTGCAAATCGGTGCAATTAATGCGGGTTTACATCTTGCACATTGCAGCGATCCGGTTGGTCGATTGCCATTTGATCTTGCGTCGTTTAAGCCAACATTTGTTTTAGCTGTTCCACGAATCTTTGAAAAAATCTACAACGGAGCCGAAGCCCGCGCTGAGGCTGGTGGAAAAGGAAAGATTTTCAGAAAAGCCGCTGACGTGGCAATTGCATATTCAGAAAGCATGGATAAAAAAGGGATTTCGCCACTACTTTCCCTTAAGCACGCCATTTTTGACAAGTTGGTTTATTCGAAAATTCGAGCGGGAATGGGTGGACGTGTTGAAGCTGCAATCTCGGGCGGTGCACCTCTTGGTTCACGCCTTGGCCATTTCTATCGCGGCGCGGGAATTACAATCTTGGAAGGTTACGGTTTAACCGAAACCACTGCTGGTGCGACATTGAATTTAACTAGTGCCCATCGCGTAGGTTCTGTTGGTCGACCTATTCCAGGAACTTCGATAAAGATTGCCGAGGACGGCGAAGTACTCATACGTGGCCCAATCGTGATGCGAGGATATTGGCAAAATGAAGCCGCTAACGCCGAAGTCTTTGACGCTGATCGATGGTTTAAGTCCGGCGATTTAGGAAAATTAGACGATGAGGGTTTCCTTTATATCGTTGGTCGTAAGAAAGAGTTAATTGTTACAGCTGGTGGAAAAAACGTAGCTCCAGCAGTTCTTGAAGATCGCTTGCGTGCTCATCCATTAGTTAGCCAATGTATGGTTGTTGGAGATAACCAACCATTTATCGCAGCGCTTGTAACCATTGATCAAGATGCTCTTAAAGGATGGGTTACTAATCACAAAAAAGAAGGCGCGTCGATGGCCGATCTTGCAAATGATCCGGATCTAATCGCCGTTATTCAAACTGCGGTAGATGATGCAAACAAAGCGGTGAGTCGCGCAGAATCAATTCGTAAATTTGTGATTCTAACTACGGACTTCACTATTGCTGGTGGGCATCTAACCCAGAAACTATCCGTTAAGCGCCACGTCGTTGCGAAGGAATTCGCAAAGGAGATTGAGCAACTCTTCACTAAGTGATTATGTGAGCATCACGCAGCGAGTAAAACTCGCACAAGAGTTGCACGATGGAATCGCTCAAGATCTCGTGGGGTTGGGCTACGGGCTAGATGCCCTATTAGCAAGTGAGTTAGATAGTTCTAAGCGACAAGTGCTTCGTGGCCTTCGTTTTGATACGTCGTCGCTGATTGAAAAAGTAAGAGTAGAAATCTTTGATCTGCGCTCGGATTCCGAGCAACTTGATGAGCTTAATTCAAGGCCAGAAATACCTGCAGAATTAAGCAAGATATTTAGTGAAATTATCTCCAATGTATATCAACATTCAAAAGCAACGCAGTTAGAAATTAACATCAGAGACAATGGCATCGGCGGTGCTGAAGAAAAAACTAATCACCATGGAATGCAAGGCATTGCAGAGCGAGTTCTGGAAATTGGTGGTCAACTTCAGATTCAATCTAGTTTTAGTGGAACTGAAATAGATATCATCTTGCCCATGGCAAAACTTTGACCTCCTTACTTATTCTCGATGATCATCCAATAGTTCGAGAAGGCTTGCGAAAAGCTCTTAGCGGCGCAGGATATGCACCAATATTTGAAGCAGGTACGGTTAGTGAGGCACGTTCAATCATTGCATTAAATAATCCGGATGTAGTGACTGTTGATATCAATTTGCCCGATGGAACTGGGTTTGAAATCATCTCTTGGCTACGAGCAATCTCACGCACGGTGGCAATAGTTGTCTTAACGCTACATGATGATGACAATCACATCATGGCGGCTATCAAAGCTGGAGCTAGTTCATACGTCAATAAAACTCAACCAATTTCAGAGTTGGTGGCTGCAATTTCACATTCACTGGTTTCGCCTTTAAGTTTTAGCGCTTCTGGATTACCTGCAGTTTTTACTTCCCAACAAAAAAATTTGACTGCACGCGAATTTGATCTACTTGATCAACTTGAAAAAGGGGCCACAACAAAGGAGATTGCCGATGCTCTATTTATTTCGCAAGCAACTGTAAAAACACATTTGGCTTCTATATATCGAAAGCTCGAAGTTAGTAATCGAACAGCAGCTGTACATGCCATGAAGGCGATAAGATCAACTAACTAACAGATCTTGAAATTTTTTAGCCCAAATCTGCCATCGCCATTCCTTGACAATCCATTCGCGGCCTGCCGTACCCATTTTCTTACAAAGTTCTGGGTTGCTCAAAAGTTCTATAGTTCTGTTTGCAATTTCTTCGCAATTTGTGCCATCTACAACAAAACCAGTTACGCCTTCTAAGACTGCATCAGGTGCACCGCCTGAATTGCCTGCGATGACAGGAAGTCCGCAAGCGCTTGCCTCAAGATAAACAATTCCTAGACCCTCAACTTCTAATCCCCAAAACCTAGAACGTGAAGGCATTACAAATACCTGACCTAAGCAAATATAAAGCGGTAGTTCGGCGTATTGAATTCGGCCAATGAAACTAATGTTTTCTTCTAATTTAAATTGTGCAACTAACTTGGCCAAGTGTTCTAAGTAAGGACCTTGGCCAACAAGAACTAGATGGGCAAGAGGTTCACGCTTTAGTATTTCGGGCATCGCCTGAATTAAATAGTCCTGCCCTTTTCGGTGAACTAAACGCCCAACACTTACAATAACTTTCTTATCCTCTAACCCCAATGATTTCCTCAATGCCTCTGAATCCACTGCTGCAAAGTGGTCAACATCAATTCCTGGTGCAATCTTTTGCATTCGACTTGAGGCACGAGCTCCTACTGCTCTTGAAATTGCCTTTCTGGTGAATTCACCAAGGTAGGTCAACGAATCAGTTGAAGATCCAATTCGTCTAATAATCAGATTGAATGGAAAAACCTTTGACCACCACACTTCGTGGCCATGTGTCAGTGCAACAATCCGTGTTGCTCCAGCTCGACGAAGTGAAGTCGCCATCCACGCTAAGGGTGCTGCCGCCCCAAAGGCCACAATCTTGATGGATCTCTCTCGCACAATTTTGGCTATTTTTCGATTTACCCACGGAGTTGGAAGCAGGATTTTTGAATTATCGCGGATGACTTCTACACCAAATTCGCTTAACCATCGCGCGTCATAGCTCTCTGATTTCTCCTGCGCAGAGGTATAAACAATTACGCTTGATTTTGGTAGTCGCTCAATTAAACCAATGATGAAAGTTTCGATTCCTCCGGCACGTGGGCCAAAATCATTGGTGACAAATAACGTTAAATCAGAAACGACGTGCTCCTACCAATGGCTTGCTTCCAAGTGATCCACTTGTCGTGATTTTTACTCGTGAACCGGAACGTGGCGCATGAACCATTTTTCCGCCACCCAAATAAATTCCAACATGGGAAACCGGGCGACCAAAGAAAAGTAAGTCCCCAGGCTTAAGTGATCTGGTAGAAACACGTTTTCCCATACGAGATTGTGCAGCTGATGAGTGCGGTAGAGAAACACCTGCAGTTTGATATGCACGCATTGTTAATCCGGAACAATCCCATGTCACTAAACCAGCGGCTCCGAAGACATATCGATCGCCGATTTGCTTGAGTGCAAATTTAAGCGCCGCACCAGCTCGACCAGATACTCCAGATACTGAACGCGCTGCCGCACGTGAGGATGCCTGATCCGCATCTTCTTCTTCGGCTGCAAGTTTTGCTAAACGTTCACGTTCTGCTTTGGTTAACTTTGAAAGCAATGCTTCGGCTTGGGCCAACTTTGCTTGGGCTTTAGCCGATTGAGCCTTAAATTTCTTTTCGGCGGCAATCACTAACGCCAATTTGTCATTGACAGTCAAAGTGGTTGCGTTTAGGCGTTGCTGGGCTGCTTGATACTTACGAAGTTGCACAGATTTGCTGCGACTTATTGCATCTAGGGCACCGGCGGAGGATAAGTAAAGTGTTGGATCTGATGAAAAGAGAAGTTCTAAAGACTGGCCTAATCCCCCAGCTTTGTACTGTTCAATGGCAATAGTCCCCAGTGATTTCTGCAGAGCTGAAAGCGTTTGGCCTTGAACCTGTGCCTTTGCTTTGATCCCATTGAGCGTTCGAGTAAGAGAGGCAAGTTTTACTTTTGCTTCTTGAGCACCTTCAGCGGCAGTGGTTGCATCCTCTTCCAAAGCACGCACTTGCGCCTTTACCTGATCTAGCGAAGGGGCAGCGTGAGCGGGGACGGCACCTGCAGCTGTCAGGGCTAACGCCAGGACAGCGCAGGGAAGAGTGCGCCTTAACATGGGTTCTAGGCTAACGAGGATGTATAGGCCAACTCAACTTTTAAGCAGGGTTTTTGCCTGTGAAATCGCCTCAGACCTGCAATAGTTGCTCAAATGAGCACAGTTGCATCCCTTGTTGTTGGTCGCGATGGATCCACATCAATTGGTAAAAACTCCAACGGAGTCTCATCAGATGCCGACCGAAAAGCCTTCTTGGCCAGGCGGCGCAAGGTTGATTGCATTCTTATTGGTGGAAACACTGCCAGACATGAACCGTATAACCAGAGCCCGGTTCCCCTTGTAATAGTTTCGCGTTCACACATAAATCCCGTTGCAGGAAATGACTTATCGCATCTGTGGAACATGACACCGGCCGAAGCTTTGGCCAAAGCAAAGTTACTCTTTGGCGAAAGAATTCTCGTGGAGGCGGGTACTTCAATTATTTTTGAACTGCTAGATCAAGGATTAATCGATCAATTAGATTTAAGCGTCACGCAAGTAACTGGCGGGGATAATCCAATAGATTGGCAAGGGCTACTAAATAGGTTTGCACACCATACGCATACCAATATTGACGGTACTGATTTTTACATTGCTCACAACTAAAACGCGGAGATTAATCCCACGCCGGCAACTGCAAGGACTATCCCAACATACTGAACTTTGTGCAAACGCTCGTGCAAAATCTTAAAAGCCAGAACTGCGGTCGCAATTGGAAATAGCGAACCAAGAACCATAGCTATAGAAACTAATCCATTGTTACAGGCTATACCTAGAAGTAAGTTGGCAAGGAAATCTGAAACCCCCATAAAGATTAAACTTGGCATCTCTGATTTAGAAAAACCACCGAGGCTTTTGAATTTGATTGCAATATTTATCGTTACTAAAAATGTGGAAGCACGCATTACCACCATGGTCATGAGTGCACTTGACTCTGAGCCAATTGACATAAACGTTAAAGCCACTCCAAAACCGATGGCCGCACCGAATGCAAGAAGTAAAGGTTTAAGTGGTAGGCCTTGTGAAAGCTCTGGACCACTGGCACAAAAAACACCTATCAAAGCCAGAACAACTCCAATTGAAGTAATCGTTGAAAGTTTGTCACCATTTAGCAATGCATAAGTAAGCGGAACAACCGCGCCCATTGAACTTATGGGAGAAACCACACCCATTCGCCCAGTTGAAAGTCCGGCATATAAACAAAAAAGTCCTGCATAACCCATCAACCCAGCAAACACACCTGGTATGAAATATCCGCCATCTCCGAATGCACGTGCATGCCACGCGCCAGTAATGATCATCAGAATTATTCCGAAGATCAAACCTAGAACCTGAGAAAAACCAAGAACGGCAATTGGTGCATGTTTTTTACTTAAGCGTCCACCTTCAAAATCAGCGGTGCCCCATAAAAGACTTGATAACAACGCCAATAGTGATGCCATATGCACAATCCTACCGCCCTGCCTCCCGTGAATTGCCTTACTCTTTGTTTATTCTTTATCAGTGGAAGCCAAGGCATTTGAAGATTTAATTAATCACCTTCGCACTTTCACACCCCGGGCAGAAATAGTTCTTGAAGAAGTTCCAGCGCCCCAAAAACTAGCAACATTTGCTTTTGCATTTTCAGCCGATGTAAGTAACGGTCTGCTTGGCGATGATGAAGATGAAATTGCATCCGGAAGATTCGTATTACTTCATGAACCCGGTGGTCAAGATACTTGGGAAGGCGAATTCAGGTGTGTCACATTTGTACGAGCTGACGTTGACCCAGTTATGCAACAAGATCCCATGCTTCCTGAAGTCGGATGGAGCTGGTTTCTAGGCGCACTTGAATCCCAAGATTGCCAAATGGCCGCACCTAGTGGAACTGTCACAAGAGTTGCAAGTGCTTCATTTGGAAAACTTTCACCACGAAATGATGAAGCTGAAATCGAAATCCGTACTTCATGGACACCGTTGATTTCTGAACCAACAGATCTAATCAAACACATCGCAGGTTGGTGTCGATTAATCTCAGATGTTGCAGGCCTCGAGCCGATTCCAGAAGGCGTTTCCACTATTTCATCCGCAAGACGTCGCTAAGAAAAATATGTCAGAAGAAGTTGAAGTAGTCCCCCTACTTGTTCCTGCTAACGGAACACCAGCGATCATTGATTCAGATGCTGCTTTTAAATCGGCAATCATCGAACTTGCCGCTGGGACAGGTCCATTTGCCGTCGATGCCGAACGTGCATCGGGCTTTAGATACAGTGCTCGTGCTTACCTTATTCAGATTAAACGAAATGGTGGCGGACTGCATTTAATTGATCCAATTGCATTTGGACCTGGACATGTTTTAATGACCGAACTCAATAACCTGCTCAACACTGATGAGGTTATTTTGCATGCAAGCACACAGGATCTGCCGTGCTTGCGCGAACTAGGTATTCACCCATCGCGTTTATTTGATACTGAACTTGGTGGTCGTATCGCCGGTCTTCCCAGAGTAGGACTGGGTCCACTTCTTGAATCTCTTATGGGAGTTTCTTTAGCCAAGGAACATAGTGCGGCAGATTGGTCGACTCGCCCTTTGCCACAAGAGTGGCTTACTTACGCAGCCCTAGACGTTGAGCTCCTAGTAGAACTCAGAAATATTATTGAGAAGTTGTTAGTCGATGCTAAAAAAGATACCTGGGCACACGAAGAGTTTGCATCAATTCTCTTAGCTCCCCCAGCGCCACCCCGAGTTGATCCATGGCGTCGAACTTCGGGTATGCACAAAATTAAGGCACGCAATCAACTAGCAATTATTAGAGAGCTTTGGATTGCGCGAGATGAAGTGGCTCGATCACAAGATATTGCTGGTGGAAAACTGCTCAATGACTCGGCAATCGTTGAATTAGCACTAACTCCCCCGAAGAGTAAGAAAGAGTTTGAAAAAACTCTTCGCCCACTTGGTCTACGAGCGCGATGGCTTGAAAATATTAAAATTTGGTTAGACGCTATTGCGCGCGCAGTTGAATTGCCTGAAAGTCAGTGGCCTGCCATGCGAACTAACGCTGATACTTTGCCACCTATTAAGTTATGGCGAGATAAGTTTCCTGAAAAATTTGCCCCGCTCTCACATGCCAGAGCTGCAATTGAAAAAATCGCGCTTGAGAATTCGATTCCAATAGAAAACTTAATCACACCAGAAATTGTTAGAAGAATCTGTTGGGCGCCACCAGCTTCGGCAACCACGCACCGCTCACTAGATGCTGTTGTTGAGTTTTTAGCCCAACTTGGTGCTCGAAACTGGCAAATTGACCTTGTTGCAGGCGCTATCGCCGACGCCCTACTGGAAAAAGAGCCACTTCCCAGCCCCGATCCTGTGCCTGAAACCACACCCGAAGAGGCCTGATTTACGCAACATTAGAGTTGCGTAAATACCCCCTTGCCCGTAGATTTTCACCCATGGTGAGCACATTTATCATCGCGCTTCGCGAGGGCTTAGAAGCTGCCCTGATTGTCGGCATTTTGGTTGCCTACATCATCAAAAGCGATCGTCGCCAACTTTTAACTCCCTTGTGGAGCGGAGTCGGCGCGGCAATTATTTCTAGCATCGGTTTAGGTTTCATCCTCTCTCGCACATCTGGCGGATTAAGCGATCGCGCAAATGAGCTTTTCGCTGGAACAACCTCCTTCTTAGCGGTTGCTTTAGTCACCTGGATGGTTTTCTGGATGAAGCGCTCTGCGCGTTTTCTAAAAACAGATCTACAGGGCAAAGTTGACTCAGCCCTAATGACAGGACCGCTAGCCCTTGCCGGGGCAGCGTTTTTTGCCGTTATCCGCGAAGGTTTAGAAACGGCTTTATTTTTGTACTCCAATTTCAAAACCGTTTCCGATACTCGTTCTTCGGCAATTGGATTAATCCTTGGCTTCACTGTCGCAATCGCACTTGGCTACTTGATCTTTAAGAGCTCAATTAAGTTAAATCTGAGTAAGTTTTTCCGCTACACCGGAGTTGCGCTTGTAATCGTTGCTGCGGGTGTGCTCAGTTACGGTGTTCATGAGTTCCAAGAGTTAGGTTGGCTACCCGGCCCAGATGCTTTTGTTTGGGATGTAACCTCAGTGATTCCAAAAGATTCAATTCTTAGCGCAGCCCTTGGCGGAACTATTGGTTTTGACACAACTACCTCATGGCTCCAACTTGGCGTTTGGGCAATTTACTTAGTAGCGACCTTGGTTCCTTACCTTGCCAAGCCACGCGAACGTCAATTAACTCCGGCCTAAACGGCTGTCGCAATCTCTTACTGGCGGGTAACATAAAGGCTATACCTGCCCGAGCAAAGGATTGCTATGTCCCGTTCAGTTGTTTTAGTAGATGCCGTTCGCACCCCATTTGGAAAATCTGGGGGGATGTATGCAGGTACGCGCGCTGATGATTTGATGGTCCGCGCAATCCGTGGGTTACTCGATCGAAATCCTAAAGTTGATCACAGCGCAATTGATGATGTTGCAATCGCTGCAGCAACTCAAACTGGTGATCAAGGAATGAACATTGGGCGCAGCGCAACACTGCTCGCCGGATTACCCAACACAGTTCCAGGTTATTCAATTGATCGATGGTGCGCCGGAGCAATGACTGCGGTAACAACTTTGGCAGGTGCAATTGCAATTGGTTCAAATGAGATTGCAATTGCCGGCGGTGTTGAGCACATGGGTAATCACCCAATCGGTGAAGGCCTTGATCCCAATCCTCGCTATTTAGCGGAAAAAATTGTTGAACAAGATGCGTTAGCTATGGGTGCTACTGCAGAACGTTTACATGATCGCTTTCCAACAATTACAAAAGAGCGCGCTGATTCTTATGCGCTTAACTCTCAGTTAAAAACTGCAAAGGCTTATGAGGCTGGATTAATCCAACGCGATCTAATCCCGATGGCTGCACGAAACGCAGAACTTGGTTGGACTATCGCAACTGTTGATGAACCACCACGTCCGCAAACCACAATGGAAGGTTTAGCTGGACTTAAAACTCCTTTTCGACCTGCAGGTCGCGTAACTGCCGGTAACTCATCAGGTTTAAATGATGGCGCTACTGCCGCCCTTCTTGCCAGTGAAGACAAAGCAAAAGAACTTGGCCTAACAATCAAAGCACGCCTTGTTACTTATGCATTTGCCGGTGTCGAGCCTGAAGTTATGGGTTATGGCCCAGTTCCTTCAACGATTAAAGCATTGAAACAAGCGGGGTTAACAATTGAAGATATTGGATTGTTTGAAATCAATGAAGCTTTCGCAGTTCAAGTTTTAGCTTTTCTAGAACATTTTGGAATAGCTGATGACGATGCCCGTGTGAACCCATTTGGTGGCGCAATTGCCGTGGGTCACCCGCTTGCATCATCAGGTGTTCGTTTAATGCTCAACCTCGCACGTTCATTTGAAACACATCCTGAAGTCCGTTACGGCTTAACAACAATGTGCATCGGCCTTGGAATGGGCGGATCTGTTATTTGGGAAAATCCACACTTTAATGGTCAGGTGAAATAAATGAGCGTAGATATCAAACTTCCAGAAGGTGCACCTGAAGAGGTCATCACACAAGCTCTAGTCCGAGATGTCGATTTAACTGCCTTCGGCGCAAAAGGTGTACTGGCACTTATCACTTTAGATAATGGTCTTGACCATAATCGTCCAAATACATTTGGCCCACAGTCACTCGTTGCACTTGATGCCGCCATCACCGAGGCCACCTCGCGCAAACCTGCAGCAATTGCAATAACTGGAAAGCCTTTTATTTTTGCAGCAGGTGCTGACCTATCAGCACTTTCTTTTATAACTAACCGCGAACAATCACTTGCAATTGGCAAACTTGGCCACGATGTTTTTCGTCGCCTGGGCGAATCAAGTATTCCAACTTTTGCATTTATCAATGGTTTAGCTCTAGGTGGTGGTCTTGAAGTTGGTCTTCACTGTAACTATCGCACTTTGGCATCAACGGCCTTTACAGCGCTACCCGAAGTATTTCTTGGTTTAGTTCCAGGTTGGGGAGGTGCAACAATTCTTCCCAAATTAATTGGACCAGAACGTGCGGTACAAGTAATTATGCTTAACGCTCTAAATAACAACACCATGATGAAAGCTAAAGATGCCTTCGCACTAGGTGTTGTTGATGCGGTATTTGAGCCATCAGATTTTCTGGAACGCTCAATCGCTTTCGCCGCATCGGTTTTAAACGGTCAAACTAAAATTGAACGTAAGGACTACAGCAACGATCCTGCCTGGGAAGGCGCGCTTGCAACAGGAAAAGCTGCCGCACTTAAAAAATATGGCGGCGCACAAATAGCCTCACCTTTTAAAGCCCTGGAACTTATTGGCGCAGCTAAAAGTAATACTTTGGGTCAAGGTTTTGATGCCGAAGATATCGCCCTTGCTGATTTAACAATGAGTGATCCACTTCGTGCTTCTTTGTATGCCTTTAATGTAATTCAAAAAAAGCGCAAGAAAGTTGAAGGCGCTCCCAAGCCCGGCCTTGCCCGCAAAGTAGCAAAAGTTGGAGTTGTTGGCGCCGGGTTAATGGCTTCACAACTAGCGCTGTTATTGCTTCGAAATCTTAAATGCCCTGTTGTAATGACCGACATCGACCAAGAACGTGCCGATAAGGGTGTGGCTTGGGTTAAGAACGAGTTAACAAAATTAGTTGAGAAGAAAAGGATGAGCGCTGAATCAGCAAATCGCCTGGCGCTTTTAATCTCTGGCTCATCTGATCAAAATGTTTTTGCCGGTTGTGATTTTATTATTGAGGCAATATTTGAAGAACTCTCTCTTAAACAGGAGTTATTTAAAAAGCTTGAGAGCATCGTCTCCCCTGAATGTGTCCTTGCAACTAATACTTCATCACTTTCAGTTGAACGTATGAGCGAAGGATTAAACAACCCAGAACGAGTTGTGGGCTTCCACTTCTTCAATCCAGTTGCGGTAATGCCACTTCTTGAAGTAGCTCGTACAAGTAAGACTGACGATGCAACTACCGCCACAGCAATTGCGGTAGGAAAAGAACTTAAGAAGACAATGATTATCTGCAAAGATGCGCCCGGCTTTGTCGTTAACCGATTGCTAACTAGGTTCATGGGCGAAATTACCGATGCCGTTGATGAGGGAACTTCGCCTGAAGTTGCCGATAACGCGATGCGTTCAATTGGCTTTCCAATGTCTCCATTCCAACTTCTAGATCTTGTCGGTCCTGGAGTTGCACTTCATGTATCTCAAACTCTGCACGCTAATTTAGGTGAGCGTTATCGAATCTCTCCAACAATGGCGGCAATGGTTAAAGAAGGTGTACGTAACTTCTATATTAAGAATCCTGATGGAAGTTTTGGTGCAAACCCTGCAGCCGTTGCGCTCATCCACAAAGGTGATTCACCATCCACGGCCGAACAAGTACAAACTCGTGCATTGTCAGCGTTGGCCGTTGAGGCGCGCATGATGCTTGATGAAGGAGTCGTTGCCACTGCAGCTGAAATTGATCTATGTATGTTGATGGGCGCTGGCTGGCCAATGCATCTTGGCGGAATTCTTCCCTACTTAGATCGAGAAGGTATTAGCGAGGCTGCTTGCGGTCAGCGTTTTCATCCGAAGGGAACTGCATCTCTTCCTTAAGAGAGCTACTCCATTCAACGACACTGCGTGCGATATTTTGAGCAGTAATTCCAATATCGCTCAAAATTTCGCCACGCTTTGAGTGCTCAATAAACTCAAGTGGAACACCGATTGAGTGCAGCGGAATCAAAACTCCAGCATCTCTAAACATTTCAGAGATAGAACTTCCAATTCCGCCGTGACGGATTCCATCTTCAAGGACCACAACACTCTTGTATCGCTCGGCCATGCGAACAAGCGATTGTGGCAAAGGTTTAACCCAGCGAGGATCTATAACCGTTACGCCTACGCCTTCGCGATATGCAGATGATGCTGCCTCAACAGCAATTGCCGCCATAGCTCCAACGCTAATTAATAAGACATCGGCACTTTCTCCGCGATATAAAACATCAATGCCATCTCGGCGTTCAAAGGCCGGAATATCTTCTTGGACCGCACCCTTTGGGAAACGAACCATTGATGGTGCATCGTTAATGTCGATCGCTTCTCGGAGCAGCTCTTTTAATCTAGCTCCGTCTCGCGGTGCGCTGACATGCATCGTTGGAACTATTCCAGTCAAAGCTAAATCCCAAATTCCATGGTGGGATGGACCATCATCACCTGTCACTCCCGAGCGATCTAAAACAAAGGTAACTCCTGCTTTGTGCAAAGCGACATCGAGCAGCATTTGATCAAAAGCGCGGTTTAGGAAAGTGGAATACACGGCCACGACTGGATGTAAACCAGTGAAAGCAAGACCTGCCGCGCTAGTTACTGCATGTTGCTCGGCGATACCTACATCGATTGTGCGCTCTGGAAAAGCTGCTTGGAATTGATCTAAGCCAGTAGGGCCCAACATTGCAGCCGTTATTGCCACAATATCTTCGCGCTTTTTACCGATTTCAACTAACTCTTGTGCGAAAACTTTTGTCCACGAAGTTGCACTCTTTGAAAGTGGTTCTCCGGTTTCAGGATCAATGACACCAACTGCGTGGAATTTCTCAGCTTCATCGGCAACTGCTGGCTTATGACCTTTACCCTTTTCGGTAATTGCGTGTACCAAAATTGGAGCGCCGTATTCCTTGGCCTGATGTAATGCTTTTTCCATTGCAGCAATGTCATGCCCATCAATTGGTCCCATGTATTTAAGGCCAAGATCTTCAAACATTCCTTGCGGGGCAACAATGTCTTTAATTCCCTTTTTCATTCCATGCAGGGTTTCATAGATTGGGACGCCTACAACTGGAGTCTTATGTAAAACCTCTTTGCCCCAGTCTAGAAACTTTTCATATCCGCTAGTTACTCGAAGCGTTGAAAGATACGTTGCAACGCCACCAATTGTTGGAGAGTACGAACGGGTATTGTCATTAACGACAATGACCAAGTTACGTTTTTGCTCAGGCGCGATATTGTTTAAAGCTTCCCAAGACATTCCGCCAGTTAATGCACCATCGCCCACAACGACAACTACATGACGATCGCTTTCTCCCTGAATCGAAAAGCCGCGCGAGATTCCATCTCCCCAGGAAAGCGCCGTTGATGCATGCGAATTTTCAATGACATCATGTTCGCTTTCGCCGCGATTGGGATAGCCAGAAATTCCTCCGCGCTGGCGAAGTTGATCGAATGCATCGGCTCGACCAGTCAAAATCTTATGAACATAGGATTGGTGACCAGTATCAAAGACAATGACATCTTTTGGGGATTCAAAGGTGCGATGTATTGCAAGGGTGAGTTCAACAACACCCAAATTTGGGCCAAGGTGACCGCCAGTTTTAGAAACTTTTTCGATCAGTAAACTTCGAATCTGCGCACTGAGCTCAATTAACTGCTCGTGGGTGAGGTTAACCAAATCAGCAGGTGACTTGATGCGGCTCAACATAGGCACAAGTTTAGGCGCTTAGGCGTTTAAGAGCGAACGCAATACGTACTGCATGATTCCACCGTGGCGGTAATAATCAGCCTCACCTGGAGTATCAATACGAACGCTTGCGACAAAGCTCTTATCCCCGGCCGTTACGGTCAGCTCCTTTGGAACTCCTCCGGTATTTAACGCGGTGATTCCGCTGATGGAAAATACCTCTTCGCCCGTAATGCCGAGAGATTGAGCATTTTCGCCGTTTTTAAACTGCAATGGCAAAACACCCATTCCAATTAAATTAGATCGGTGGATGCGCTCAAAAGATTCAGCAATAACAGCGCGAACACCAAGTAGTGAAGTTCCCTTAGCGGCCCAGTCACGCGAAGACCCAGATCCATATTCTTTACCTGCCAAAATAACAAGCGGTGTTCCTTGGCTTTGATATGCAACGGAGGCATCATAAATTGTTGACTGCTCACCATTGCTTGCAAAGTTACGAGTAAATCCACCTTCAACTCCATCGAGAAGAAGATTCTTCAATCGAATGTTTGCGAAAGTTCCACGAATCATTACTTCATGGTTGCCTCGGCGTGAACCATAAGAGTTAAAATCTTTGCGATCGATTCCATGATCTGCTAGATACTTACCTGCTGGAGAATCAACTTTGATATTTCCCGCAGGAGAGATGTGATCTGTGGTCACAGAGTCACCCAAAATCGCAAGCACTCGAGCATTTGCAATATCTACTACTGGAGTTGGTTGCTTTGGCATTGCATCAAAGTAGGGCGGCTTTCGAACGTAGGTAGATTTCGGATCCCATTCAAAAACTTTGCCTGTTGGAGTTGCAAGCGACTTCCAACGATGATCGCCATCAAAGACCGAGGCATAATCTTTTGTAAACATGGCTGAAGAAATTGATGATTCGATAACGCTTTGAATCTCCGCAGGGGTTGGCCAGATATCAGCTAAGAAAACATCGGATCCGTTTTGATCTTTTCCTAAGGAGTCCTTTTCGAAATCGTGATCCATTGTTCCAGCGATTGCATATGCAACAACTAAGGGAGGCGATGCCAAGTAGTTCATCTTTACATCTGGGCTAATTCGACCTTCAAAGTTGCGATTACCCGACAAAACTGCCGTGACTGCTAAGTCGCCATCATTGACGGCTTTACTTATCTCAACTGGAAGCGGGCCTGAGTTTCCGATACAGGTTACACAGCCATAACCAACTAAGTTAAAGCCAAGGGCTTCCATGTATTTAGTTAAATCTGCGCGATCGTAATAATCGGTAACAACTTTAGATCCTGGTGCTAACGTTGTTTTGACCCAAGGCTTGGATTTAAGCCCCTTTTCAACTGCCTTTTTAGCAAGTAATGCCGCACCAATCATTACTGAGGGATTTGAAGTGTTAGTACATGAGGTAATGGATGCGATTACAACATCGCCATTCTTAACGCGAGTATTTCCAGCAGCTACATCACCTTTTTGAGTCTTATCTGAATAATAAGAAGGCACAATTTTCTCAAATGCTGCCTTTGAATCACTCAGTGAAATGCGATCTTGCGGACGCTTTGGTCCAGCAATAGAAGGTACGACAGTTGATAAATCCAACTCCACCTGTTCAGAAAAACGTGGCTCGATTGATGGGTCATGCCACAAACCCTGAACCTTGGCATAGGACTCAACGAGTGCAACTTGTTCATCGGTACGCCCAGTTAGTCGTAAATAACGTAAAGCTTCTTCATCAATTGGGAAAATCGCACAAGTTGAACCGTATTCCGGGCTCATATTTCCGATTGTGGTTCGGTTGGCCATAGGTACTGCTGTAACTCCCGGACCATAGAACTCTACGAACTTTCCAACCACGCCGTGCTTGCGCAAAATTTCGGTAATTGTAAGTGCCATATCAGTTGCAGTTGTTCCAAGTGGAAGTTGACCAGTTAATTTAAAACCAACTACGCGAGGAATTAACATTGAAACTGGCTGACCTAGAAGCGCCGCTTCGGCTTCAATTCCGCCCACTCCCCAACCAAGCACTCCAAGACCGTTGACCATTGTGGTGTGTGAATCTGTTCCAACGACAGTATCTGGATAAGCACGCAATACGCCATTAACGGTACGTGTCATGACCACCCGTGCTAAATATTCAATATTTACCTGGTGAACAATTCCAGTTCCTGGTGGAACAACCTTGAACTCATCAAAGGCAGTCTGACCCCAACGCAAGAAACGATAACGCTCTTGGTTGCGTTCATATTCAATATCGGTATTTTTCTCAAAAGCATCTTTAGTACCGAAAACATCTGCGATAACTGAGTGATCAATAACTAATTCGGCAGGTGCAAGTGGATTAACTTTAGAAGCATCTCCACCAAGTTCTACAATTGCTTCGCGCATAGTTGCAAGATCAACTACACATGGAACTCCAGTAAAATCCTGCATTACTACGCGTGCTGGAGTAAATTGAATTTCAGTATCTGGCTCAGCAGCTGGATCCCAATTAGCTAAGGCTTTGATGTGCTCGGCCGTAATGTTTGCGCCATCTTCGGTGCGAAGTAAGTTTTCTAGTAGGACTTTAAGCGAAAAAGGTAGGTTGGCAGCACCTTGTATTTTTGAGATATCAAAAATCTCATAACTCTTACCCGCAACTTCAAGGACCTTCTTTGCGTCGAAAGAGTTTTTACTCATCATTTCCCCTTATTAAATTCGCTTAATTGCAGCGTCAAGATACCTCAGTGGGCTCAAACAGCGCAACACATTCGATGTGATGTGTCATTGGGAAGAGATCAAAAGCACGCAATTTCGCGAGTGAATAACCCACATTTGAAAAGTAACCAGTATCACGCGCTAGCGCAGCTGGGTCGCATGCCACATATACAACTCTGCGAGCTTTTAGCCGCGCAATTTCATTAACCACGTTTTTCCCTGCGCCATCTCGTGGTGGGTCAAGCACAACAACATCGGCAGAACTGATGCGTGGCAGATGTTTCGCTACATCACCAGTAATGACATTAACTTGTGGGAATTTCTTAAAGTTTCGGACCGCATCTGCAGTTGCGCTCTTGCTTCCTTCAATCAATTCAATTTTTCCAGAATCACCTATAGAATTAATGAGTGCGGCAGCAAATAGCCCGACACCCCCGTAAAGATCTAAGACGTGATCATCTATTTCTACTTGTGCAAACTCTTGAACTACGACACTTAAAAGTTCTGGTGCTCTTTTATGTCCTTGCCAAAAAGAATCGTTACTTACTTCTAATATTGTGCCTAAGCTTTCTTCATGCAAAACAGCTGGGCCTTCACTAAGGCGAGCTCGTTCATCGCCACGAGTTGGGGCGAGTGAAATAGATCTTTCTCCCGTTGAAGACGCGCTAACTTCAACGCGCATATCCCCTTTCCAATTTTTTGCAGCTAGCTCTTGAAACTGCACTTCTGGAGCTGCAACTAAGCAGTCACTAATTGGTATTACTTTATGACTTCTAGATCCAATAAAACCTAATTTTCCATTTCTGTCAGTACTGGCATTTACTCGAGTTCGCCACCCTAGGTGCGGCGCTACATCTTCAACTTCAACTTCAACATTCATTTTCGCAATTCGTGCAAACTGTTCAGTAATAACTTCGGCCTTGAGCTTGAGTTGGCGCTCGGGTGCAATGTGCTGGAAATCGCAGCCTCCACAACCTGAACGATGGGCGAATTCACAGGGTGCAACGACCCTGTCAGGTGATGGAGTTAGAACGTTGACAACATCGGCACGGTTAAACGAACTTCCCACAGAAGTAATTTCTATCTGGCACTTTTCGCCTGGGATTGCATGTCTAACAAAAATTACGCAACCTTCATGCCTGGCAATAAAGTGTCCCCCGTGGGCCACCTTTTCTATTTCGACCTCAATAAGTTGCCCGATGACCAGCGTTGTTTTTGGAGTTGTAGCCACGGAAGCAACCTTATGGGTGTAAGTTAATACATATGCACGTAGTCATCATGGGTTGCGGTCGAGTCGGATCATCCCTAGCAATTGAACTTGAAGCAGCTGGCCATACCGTTGCAGTTATTGACCAAGCTCGAGAAGCTTTTCGCAGATTAGGCGCAGATTTTAAAGGTCGCACCGTAACCGGTGTGGGCTTTGACCGAGACACTTTGCGCGAAGCCGGAATTCAAGATGCCGATGCGTTTGCCGCAGTGAGCAATGGTGATAACTCAAACATCCTTGCCGCCCGCGTTGCCCGCGAGACTTATGGAGTCCAAAACGTAGTAGCAAGAATTTATGATCCAGGGCGCGCAGAAATTTATCAGCGCCTAGGCATCCCTACAGTTGCGACAGTTTTATGGGCAACTGATCAGATATTGCGCAGACTTTTGCCAGAAGGTTCACGTTCAGAATGGCGCGATGCAAGTGGCACTATTCAACTGTGTGAAATGCATCCACACAATGACTGGTATGGCCGTGCGGTTTTACTCATTGATGAACTCACTCCAGCCCGTGTGGCTTTCATTACCCGCCTTGGCGTCGGTTTAGTTCCTGACCAACACACTGTGTTGCAACAGGGCGATTTGATCCACGTAATGGTGAGCGATGAAGATATTGAAAAGACAGAAAGTATTCTTGCCAGCACACCAGATGGAGAACGCTAAATGAGAGTCGCTATCGCCGGTGCCGGAAATGTAGGCCGCGCAATTGCGCGCGAACTTCTAGATAATGGCCACCAAGTTCTACTGATTGATAAAGACCCTAAAGCGCTCAAGTTAGAAAGTGTTCCTGACGCTGAGTGGTTGATGGCTGATGCTTGTGAAATCACTTCTCTTGATAATGCACATTTAAACAACTGCCAAGTTTTAGTTGCCGCCACCGGTGATGACAAAGCAAACCTTGTCACCTCCCTTTTAGGCAAAACTGAATATGGCGTGCCCCGAGTTGTCGCACGTATCAATCATCCAAAAAATGAATGGCTCTTTGACTCTTCATGGGGTGTTGATGTTGCCGTATCAACCCCGAGAATCATTGCCGCCCTGGTTGAAGAAGCGGTAAGTGTTGGCGATGTAGTTCGCCTATTCTCATTTAAAAAGGGTCAAGCAAATCTTGTAGAACTGACTCTTCCAGATGGATCGGCCTGCATAGGTAAGACTGTTGAAGAGATCGAACTTCCTGAAGATGCGGCACTAGCCGCAATTGTGCGCGATGGTCGAGTAATCACGGCAAAAGCTCATGATGTATTTACTGCTGGAGATGAACTTTTGTTTGTTGCCTCATCCGACGCAGAAGCTCAGATTAAATCCTGCTTCATCACTAATTAGTTTTATTAATTGGTGGCGCAGTTTTAATCACTAACCAAGAACCATAAGCTGCGGCAAAAAATAATGGATAGCCCATGGCTAAATTAACCGTGCCAAGTAGATTGACGTTGCCGCTTCGGTAAATTGGATACTGAACAGCTATGCGAGCAAAAAACATCGCAACCCAAATCCAACTCGCACGAATGTAGACGCGTTTGCGTTCAGGATTTTTACGCCATTCAAAGTTCTCGCCAAGAAGTGGCCCCAGAACAACTCCAAGAATTGGCCAGCCCGCCAAATTAGCAATTAAATACGCAGAACCGTAAGCAAGATTTGTAAGTAGTTTTGGAATATAGAAATCACTTGGATTACCACTTCGGTTGGCGAAAAATGCACAGATAACAACACCTAGTACGCCTGAAATTGCGTGTTGAATAGTGTCTTTCTTAGCTAGACGAACTATTGCAAGAATCAACGAGAGTGCGAGTGCTGAAATAAGTGAAAACTGCAGATCATGTCTAAAATTAAATGTCAGAAGAAAAACAACCGATGGTATGCCAGAGTCAATGAGACCTTTTTTACCGCCAAGTGCGTTAACGACGGTTTCTTTGTCTTGATTATGTTCGCTCATGAAACACCTGTCGATCCAAAGCCACCACTGCCCCGACCTGAACCTGGCAGTTCTTCAACTTCAACAAAATTAGCGCGCTCCACTCTTTGAATAACAAGTTGGGCGATGCGATCGCCTTTTTTAAATGAAATTGAAGCTTCCAGGTCATGGTTGATTAAAATACAGGCAACTTCCCCACGATATCCCGCATCGATAGTTCCCGGCGTATTAACCAGAGTTACTCCATGCTTGATAGCTAAGCCTGAACGCGGATGTACGAGTGCAACATATCCATCTGGCAGTGCAATTGAAATCCCAGTTGGAACTAATTGGCGTTGACCTGGAGCTAAGGTGAAATCCAGAGTTGTCACTAGATCCGCTCCTGCATCACCAGCTTTTGCATACGTTGGTAGCGGAACCGAAGGGTCAAGGCGCTTAATTAAAATATCAAGTGTGGCCATTTAGGGATTAATCTCAAAATCAGGATCGACAAAAGCCAAAATCTCTGGGCTCTTTGAAATGTGGTCTAAGTACTCTTTTGGCGCATTATTAAGAAAATGATCCATTGGGACTATGACAAATAACGCCGCTGCCCTTACCGCTAATTCACCATCTGGTGTGTGCAGACGACCTTCGGCTGAAGAATAAACTTTGCGATTTACTTGTCCAGTTATTTTGGCACTGATATGCAAGGTTGTTCCCATAGGAACTGGTTTTAAAAAATCGGTTTCTAGTCGAGCCGTTACTGCTGGCGCCCTTAGCAACCACATCAATTTTCCGAGAGCTTCATCAAAGGCAAGTGAGAGTAAACCGCCATGTGCCAAACCTGGTGCGCCTTGGTGGTTTTCTGTGACAGTAAATTGCGCAGTGATATCTGCGCCTTCACCTGCGTATGCAACTAAATGCAAACCTGTTGGATGAAGTTCTCCGCACCCAAAGCAGTGACCAAAATGTGATGGGATTTTTGTACCAATTGGCGGAGCTTTTGGGTGACGCTCTGGAATCATCGCCCCTTCAGGTGGCGTGGTCGAGGCGATTCGGCTCATGTGCCTAAGACTATCCGATAGCGTAAGACCTGTGCGATACCGCGAAGTAATCCGTATGCCATTCTGGCTTTTGGCATTGCTCTACTTCTTTTTCCTTTCATTCGTCTTATCTATTTGGGCCGCATTAGGAAATCTCTCAGCTTTAGTGGTCTTGATCGCATTGACGCTGTTGTTACTCCTCATTGCATTCCGCTCGCGGTTAATCATCCAGATTTCTGATAACACTCTAGAAGTTGGACGCGCGAACATAGATTTAAAGTATGTGTCACACGCCATAGCCCTAACTAGCAAGCAGATGCGCCTTCTTCGAACCCGTGATGCAGATCCTGGCGCATATATGAATATCAGGTTTTGGAGTTCTACTGGCGTACAAATCTTTCTGGATGACAAAAGAGATGAAACGCCTTATTGGTTAATAACAAGTAATAAGGCGGATCTCTTAATTAACGAACTTAAAAAGCGTTAGTTGCACTCTTTACAAACAGCTTTAGCGCCTTCGCCTTTTGCTAACTGTGTGATGTGATGCACGAGGAAACAGCGTGAACACGTAAATTCATCCACCTGCTTTGGCACTACACGTACTGCTAACTCTTCACCTGATAAATCAGCACCAGGAAGTTCTAGATTTTCTGCAGCTTCTGCTTCATCTACATCAATTTGGCCGGATTGAGCATCGACACGTTTAGCTTTTAACTCTTCTAACGACTCTTCGTGGAGTTCTTCATCAGTCTTTCTGGGTGTGTCGTAATCTGTTGCCACTGCTCTCACCTCGATTCCGTACTAGTTATGGGCTTGCGAAAACATCTTCCCGCGGGCGCATCATGGCGCACAGCGGGCTTTACTGTTGCTATAACGCTCGGCGTGTCGGGGTTATTCCCCCTCACCTGAGCCTTTTCAATGGCAGATGCCAAAGTGGCATCAACTCGTGCATGGATAATCGTTCCCTCTTCGCCATAAGCCTCAGAGAAGATCTCGCCCCGCTCGTGAATGGCATGAACTAAATCGCCCCGCTCATATGGAATAACAGTGTGTATTTCAACCGATGGCCTAGGCAGAGAGCTTTCAATTGCATGTAGCAAGCCATCTATTCCAAAACCAGTGCGAACCGAAAATGCGTAACTATTGGGTTCTTTTCTTAAAATCTCCATGACGATTTCAGGCTGAGCGATATCGACTTTATTTATCGCAATAATCTCGGGAATATCGCCGCCGCCAATTTCAGCAATTACTTCGCGCACCGCTCGAATCTGTTCAAATGGATCTGGGTGCGAACCATCAACAACATGGACAATTAAGTCAGATCCTGAAACTTCTTCTAGTGTTGACTTAAAAGCATCAACTAACTGATGTGGTAAATGTCGAACGAAACCAACGGTATCGCTGAGTGTGTAAACACGGCCATCACTTGTCTGTGACTTACGAACAGTTGGATCTAGAGTTGCAAAAAGTGCATTTTCTACCAACACACCGGCATTGGTTAAGCGGTTGAGCAGTGAAGACTTACCAGCATTGGTATAACCGGCAATAGCCACCGATGGAATATTAAAACGTCGACGTTCTTGGCGTTTGGTATCTCGCGATACTTTCATCTCCGCGATTTCTTTACGAAGTTTTGCCATCTTGTCACGGATTTTGCGACGGTCTGTTTCAATCTTTGTTTCACCCGGACCACGTCCACCGATTCCAGCACCACCTGCTGCGCGACCACCGGCTTGGCGCGATAACGAATCTCCCCAACCACGAAGCCTTGGCAATAGATAGGCGATCTGTGCAAGCTCTACTTGCGCCTTACCTTCCTTACTCTTTGCGTGTTGAGCAAAAATATCCAGAATTAAAGCAGTGCGATCAACAACTTTGACTTTTATTTTTTCTTCTAATTGTCGAAGCTGTGATGGCGAAAGTTCTCCATCACAAATAACCGTATCGGCGCCGGTCGACATGACAATCTGCTTGAGTTCGGCAACTTTTCCAGAGCCAATATACGTTGCTGGGTCTGGCTTATCTCGGCGTTGAATAATTCCTTCAAGTACTTCTGACCCAGCAGTTTCGGCTAAGGCTTTTAACTCAGCTAAAGAGTTTTCGGCCATTTCCGAGCTTCCTTCGGTCCAAACGCCAACTAAAACAACGCGTTCAAGTTGGAGTTCGCGGTTTTCTACTTCAGTAATATCTTGAAGCTGTGTAGAAAAGCCTTTTACGCGCCGTAAAGAGTGACGCTCAGAAAGTTCTTGGGTCGGATCTACTAATTGATCTTCTTCACTTGCATCGTATTCGGCGGCAACTCGCGCACTTTCGGCGAGCAAGGCTTCAAATTCTTCATCAAACTCTTTATCAGGCAAGTAGGTACTCCGAGATATCAACATCTCTTACCAAAACTGCAGGACCAATCAATGTTGCATTTGAATGTGCATCTATTGAAACTTCAAGTCGACCACCTGGTGGATAAATAACCCAGTGTGCAGGCAAGCGATCTTTGGAATGCAGCGAAGCCGCAAGTGCCACAGCACATGTTCCTGTTCCACATGATCTAGTTTCGCCACTTCCGCGTTCGAAAACTCGCATTGATGCTTGGTGATCGCCCGTAATTTGTACGAACTCAACATTTACACCTTCTGGATATGAATCCTTAGGTCTAACAATAGGCGCTTCGTTTAAGGGACCAACTTCTTCAAGGTTTTCTACAAAAACAACGGCATGTGGATTTCCAACATTGATGTTGTATCCATTCCAAATCTTCCCATTTACTGAAGCGGTGATGGCCTCGGATTCGTCAACCACTTTGCCCATGTTGACCGAAATATCTCCCACTAAAGGAGCTCGAAGATGCTTAATTCCATCTCGTGTATTAATTCCAAATATTCCTTCAGGGACATGTCCGCGTTCGACTAAATAGCGCGCCATGACGCGTATGCCATTTCCGCACATTTCAGCTAACGAGCCATCGGCATTTCGATAATCCATAAACCATTTGTCATCTCGCTTGATTATGCGAATGAGTCCATCAGCGCCAATGCCTGTTGTGCGATTGCAAATTGCAGCAGCTTGGGCAGTAGTTATTGATCTTTCGTCATTTGGGTCAAAGACAAGGACAAAGTCATTCTCTGTTCCGTGTCCATATGTAGCAATCATTGGGATTACTTTATCTTCTCTAAATGTTTAAGTGCAGTTTCAAGGCGAGGTTGCTCTTGTGATATCCATTGAATTCGTTCATCACGGCTAAACCAAGTTTCTTGCCGACGCGCATATTGTCGGGTCGCTCGCTTGGTGTCTTCTTTCGCCTCATCTTGGGATAAAACTCCATTTTTCGCGGCGATTAACTGTGAATATCCCAGGGCTAATTGGGCAGTTCGTCCGTTGGTAATTCCCGCACCAATAAGTGCATCAACCTCTTCAACAAATCCAATTTCCCACATGTGATCAACTCTCAAAGCAATACGTTCGCTCAAGTCATCCCGATTCATAACAAGACCCAACTGAATTGCATCCGGATATCTCGAACTAGCTTCTCGGGGTAAATTCGCAGTAAAAGGTTTGCCGGTGATAGCGATAACTTCTAGGGCACGGATTACCCGTCGAGAGTTTGCTCGATCTATCGCAATTGCTGCCGCAGGATCTAGTTTTTCTAAGCGCTTAAACAGCGCATCAATACCAATTGTTGCAAGTTCTAATTCGAGCGAGGCACGAACTACTGGATCTGTGTCGGGAAAGTTTAAGTCATCGAGAATTGCTTTGATATACAGGCCTGTTCCACCAACAACAATTGCGTTTTTCCCTCTGGCG
>CAEZZT010000003.1_pt1 | contig 29088 bp, 28 predicted proteins | sample 7266901 | NCBI WGS metagenome assembly CAEZZT01 (sample SAMEA6813966, study PRJEB35770) | uncultured Actinomycetes bacterium | biome: Freshwater; feature: Freshwater reservoir; material: water | place: Czech Republic | collected 2016-08-15 | depth 30m m
CAGATGCGGGCAGCTGCAGGGGATCTTCAATTCGAAGTCGCAGCGCGTTTGCGCGATGAGATTAAGATTTTAAAGAAGTAAGTACGTTCAATGGAAGAGTCAGGGGTTTAGTGACTATCGACAAACTCATTGTTCGTGGAGCACGTGAACACAACCTCAAAAACGTATCAATTGAACTTCCACGAAATGCCTTAATTGTTTTTACCGGTTTATCTGGTTCAGGTAAATCATCATTGGCCTTTGACACGATTTTTGCTGAAGGTCAGCGTCGCTATGTTGAATCATTATCTGCCTATGCACGTCAATTCCTAGGGCAAATGGATAAACCAGATGTTGACTTCATTGAAGGTTTATCACCGGCAGTGTCAATCGATCAAAAATCAACAAATCGAAATCCCCGTTCCACTGTGGGAACAATCACCGAGGTGTATGACTATCTGCGTCTGCTCTTTGCACGTGCCGGCCGCCCGCACTGTCCTAATTGCGGCAAAGCAGTCACACGACAATCTCCACAGCAAATAGTTGATCAGATTTTGACAATGCCACCAACCACCAAATTTCAGGTTCTTGCACCAATTGTGCGCGCACGAAAAGGTGAGTTCGTAGATTTATTCGCCGACCTTATTACTCAAGGATTTTCACGTGCTCGTGTAGATGGAGAAGTAATCCAACTTACCGATGTGCCAAAGTTAAAGAAACAGGAAAAGCACACAATCGAAGTAGTTGTAGATCGTTTAACTGCAAAGGCTGAGTCAAAGACTCGCTTAACTGATTCCATAGAAACTGCCCTTCGCCTTGCCTCGGGCATAGTTTTGTTAGATTTCGTCGATGCCAAGGGTGATGAAAAAGAGCGGACCTATAGCGAACATTTGGCATGCCATGATTGCAACCTCTCTTTTGAAGAGCTTGAACCTCGCTCGTTCTCTTTTAACTCACCTTTTGGTGCTTGCCCAGAATGTTCGGGAATTGGTACCAAGCTAGAAGTTGATGAAGAATTAATAATCCCTGACGATTCAATCTCAATTAATGACGGCGCGATTGCTCCGTGGTCCGGTGGGCAGTCATCAGATTATTTCCTGCGCCTACTTGAAGCTTTAGCTAAAGATGTTGCATTTTCTCTAGATACACCCTGGAAGAAGATCTCCGTTAAAGCGCGTGATGCAATCATTAACGGCTATGAATATGAAATCAAAATGAAATATAAGGGCCGCTATGGCACCAAGAATTACACCACTGGTTTTGAGGGTGTAATTCCTTTTATCCATCGACGTCACAGTGAAACAGATAGTGATTACAGTCGTGATAAATATGAAGCGTATATGCGCGAAACCCCTTGTGATGTCTGTAATGGCGCTCGATTAAAGCCAGAAGTCTTAGCAGTGACTTTAGGTGGTAAGAACATCAGTGAAATTACCGAACTTTCAATTATGGACTGTGCCGAATTTCTCAAAGAAATTAAGTTAAATAAGCGTGAAGCTCAAATCGCTGAACGAGTTATGAAAGAAGTTCACGCCCGTCTAGGTTTCTTATTAGATGTTGGACTTGATTATTTATCTCTGGCACGACCAGCTGGCACGTTATCTGGGGGAGAAGCGCAACGAATCCGACTTGCAACCCAAATTGGAAGCGGATTAGTTGGCGTACTTTATGTGTTGGATGAGCCAAGTATTGGATTGCACCAACGAGATAACCGCCGCTTAATTGATACGCTAACCCGCCTTCGCAATTTAGGTAATACTCTCATCGTCGTCGAGCATGATGAAGAGACTATTCGTACGGCAGACTGGGTTGTTGACATTGGCCCAGGTGCTGGTGAACATGGTGGCGAAGTCGTTGTCTCTGGTTCTTACGAAGAACTCATTGCTTCTAAAGAATCAATTACGGGTGCATATTTATCTGGCCGTAAATCAATAGCGATTCCCGCAAAGCGTCGTCCAATAGATCCAAAGCGCCAGTTAGTGGTTAAAGGGGCTAAAGAAAATAACTTACAAAATATTGACGTGGAAGTTCCACTAGGCGTTTTTGTTTCAGTCACAGGTGTAAGCGGTTCTGGAAAATCAACGCTAGTCAACGATATTTTGTACACAACTCTTGCTAATAAACTCAATGGTTCACGCCTGGTGCCTGGTCGTCACCGAACAGTTACTGGAATTGATTTATTGGATAAAGTCGTTCACGTAGATCAATCCCCAATTGGGCGGACACCTCGTTCTAACCCGGCTACATACACAGGAGTTTTCGACAAGGTTCGCGCCCTGTTTGCAGAAACTTCTGAGGCAAAAATTCGCGGCTACCAGCAAGGTCGCTTTTCATTTAACGTCAAAGGCGGTCGCTGCGAGAACTGTTCAGGTGACGGCACAATCACAATTGAGATGAATTTCTTGCCTGATGTATATGTGCCATGCGAAGTTTGTCACGGCGCCAGATATAACCGGGAAACTCTAGAAGTGCATTACAAAGGCAAAACAATTGCCGACGTATTAAACATGCCAATCGAACTTGCCGCTGATTTCTTTGAATTAGTTCCCGCCATCGCGCGATATTTAAAGACGCTCAATGATGTTGGTCTAGGTTACGTTCGGCTGGGACAATCAGCACCAACACTTTCTGGTGGCGAAGCTCAGCGCGTAAAATTAGCAACTGAATTACAACGTCGATCAACCGGTAGAACCATTTATGTATTGGATGAACCAACAACAGGTCTGCACTTTGAAGATGTCAGCAAACTATTAGGTGTCCTAAACCGTCTTGTAGATACCGGTAACACAGTTGTGGTTATTGAGCACAATTTAGATGTCATTAAATCTTCGGACTGGGTAATAGACATGGGTCCAGAGGGTGGGTTCCGAGGGGGACTAGTTGTAGCGCAAGGCACACCTGAAGATGTAGCTAAAGTAAAGGCAAGCTACACCGGCCAATTCTTGGGTGAGATTCTGGCTAGTAATCGAAAAGTAGCGACGAAGAAATAGTTCAATGGCAGAACCTAAAGATTATCGGCCACGTGATATTCCAGAGCATCCAGGGGTATATCGCTTCTTTAACAAAGCAGACAAAGTTATCTATGTAGGTAAAGCAAAAAACCTTAAGAATAGATTAAGCAATTACTTTCAAAGTAATTTGGCTACTAAAACAAATCGAATGGTTCATGAAGCCGTGCGTGTTGATTGGACGATAGTAAGTACCGAACTTGAAGCGCTGGCCTTGGAATTTTCCTGGATTAAGCAGTATCAACCCAAATACAACGTCCAATTCAAAGATGACAAGTCTTATCCGTATTTAGCGCTATCGCTTAATGATGAGTTCCCAATGATATTCATTACGCGGAAAGACAAACGGCCAGGGCTTAAATATTTCGGTCCCTACACAAATGCCTGGGCACTTCGCAATACTTTTGAAGTTTTACTCAAGGTATTTCCAGTGCGCTCATGTTCATCTTCTAATTTCTCTCGTGCCCAAAGAAGTAAACGACAATGCCTTCTTGGTGATATTGGAAAATGTGCCGCCCCTTGTGTTGGATGGATTTCCAAGGAGGACCACTTAGCACTAGCGCATCGCTTAGATGATTTTATGGAATCGGGTATGGAAAATATTGTCCCTAAACTCCATGAGGAGATGCAGGATGCAGCCTCACGCGAAGATTTTGAGCGGGCGGCACGTTTACGTGATCAAATTGAATCTTTCGAAAAAGCTCAAAAATCTACACAAGGTAATTTCTCTGATGACCTTGATGGGGATTTCATCGCAATTTATCAAGATGGTTTTCACGCCGCTGGTTCAATCTTTTCCCTGCACCGCGGCTCAGTAAAAGGTTCACGATCTTGGATAGTTGACCAGGAAATGGTTCTAGAGGGCCAGGATGTTGTCAGTGCGCTGTTGTATTCAATTTATGGAACTGGCGCTATTTCGGTACCCCGTAATATTTATATTAACTCTGAACCTGAAAATGTCGAACAGATTGAACTCTATTTAGGATCACTTGGCGGCACAAAAACTGAAATTAAGGTGCCACAACGTGGCGAAAAAGTTGAACTCCTAGGTACCGTTAAGCGAAATGCTCAGTATTCGTTGATTCAGTACTTAAGTAAACGTGCAAATGACGTTGCCATCAGCGGTAAAGCCTTAACTGAAATACAGGAGATATTAGATCTTGAGAACACGCCACTTCGAATAGAGTGCTTTGATATTTCAAATATTTCAGGCACCTCAGTGGTTGCCTCGATGGTGGTATTTGAAGATGGAATGGCAAAGAAAAGTGAATACCGAAGATTCATAATCAATACTGATGAAGGTTTTGACGACACTCGAGCAATGCACCAAGTTATAACCAGGCGCTTGAAGAGATTGCTTGATGATCGCAAAGAAAGCGATGTAGAGGTTGCCGAACTTGGTGGGAAGCCAAGTAAGTTTTCTTATGCTCCACATTTAATTGTTGTGGACGGTGGATTGCCCCAAGTAAATGCAGCTAAACGCGCTTTTGATGAGTTAGGCATTACCGATATCGCTTTGTGTGGTCTGGCTAAACGTTTGGAAGAAGTTTGGTTGCCTGGCGCGAAGGATCCATTGATCCTACCTAGGTCAAGTGAAGGACTCTATCTTTTACAACGACTACGCGATGAGGCTCATAGATTTGCAATTACTTTTCACCGCTCACGCAGATCAAAGATCATGCTCGAGTCAGTGCTAGATGAAGTACCGCAACTAGGTCAAGCGCGCAGGAAAGCGCTTTTAGAAAGATATGGGTCGGTGGCAGCGATCCGTAAAGCTAGCGCAGAAGATATTGCTGCGACCCCAGGCATAGGAGAAAAAATCGCAGAGTTGATAGTTGTGCAATTAGGCTTGATGTCTACTCAGAAAATAGATATGCAAACTGGCGAGATTTTGGAGACTAACTCATGAATTTAGATTTCTTTGATCTAGAAGTTGATGAGCAAATCACTTCATTGACACAAGTGGCACATGAATTGCTCGTTCAATACAGTTTATCGAGCTGTGTTATTAAATCTATTAACTTTGAATTTAATGCAACTTTTTCTGTAGTTTCCGAATCAGGGCAGAAATTTGCTTTACGAATTAATATCAATTCAACTCGAACACCTGAAAATATGTTGGCAGAGGTTCAATGGGTTAGATTCTTGGCTCGAGTACCTGGCATAAATCTTCCACACCCGATCGCCAACTCAAGCGATAGTTTTATTTCAACGATTTTTCATGCACCATCGAATCAAAATCTAAAGGCAGTTCTGTACACCTGGCTAGAAGGGGAAGAGTTAGGAGATGAGGCAACACCATCTCAAATGTTCCAGGTTGGTGCCTTGATGGCGCAGTTACATCAAAGCACTACAGATTTTGAACTTACTCAACCAGCCGAGTTGCCTACTTTTGATGATTGGTTATGGGGGACAGAGGATTTTCTTCTTAGCGCTAAGTCATTATTACCAACTGCAGAACGCGCCTTGGTTCAAGAAGCTGTGGCAAGAATTACGAGTGACATGGCGCAGCTGTATGCCCAGACTGCAGTTCAAATTATTCACGGCGACTTGCACGGATGGAATTTAATGTGGAATGAAGGTCAGTTGTCTGTTTTTGATTTTGACGACTGCGGATTTGGAATTCCTCAACAGGATTTGGCAGTGACTATGTATTACCTCGATACACCCGAGCAAGAAGCAGCATTGCTAGAGGGTTATAAATCGATTGCACCTTTACCAAACTATTCCAGCCAACAGATGGCATCTCTTTTGCTTCAGCGTCGATTAGTGCTGCTTAATTATCTTTATGAGACCAAGAACCCTGAGCACAAGGCAATGGTGCCGGCTTATCTTGAAAAAACTATGGAACGTATTGGCACCTACTTGACAGATGTAAGAGGATAGTTCTATGACCAATAAAGAAGTTCTTGTTTTAACTGGAATGTCTGGTGCTGGTCGCTCGACGGTTGCTCACGCGCTTGAAGATTTAGGTTGGTACGTAGTGGATAACTTACCGCCAGCTTTATTGCCAGCGTTGGTAAGTAAAGGGACGGGCGCAGATGGTAAGGAATATGCCGTGGTCGTCGATGTTCGCGGGGGACAATTCTTTGATGAATTAAGGACGGCTTTAGCCGAATTAAAAAATTTGGGCGTTCCATTTAGGTTAGTTTTCTTAGACGCAACAGATCAAGCGTTAGTTCAACGTTTCGAGTCGACGCGTAGACCACACCCATTACAGAACGGTGATCGTATTGTTGATGGGATTGAAAGAGAACGCGCGAAGCTTGAAGATGTTCGATCTGAGTGTGACATCGCTATCGATACCTCAAATTTGAATGTACACCAACTCGAAAAAAGAATTGGTGAGATTTTTGGTGGGGGAAAGATTGAAGGAATTCGAATAAATGTTCTTTCCTTTGGATACAAATATGGAATTCCAGTAGATTCAGATTTAGTGTTGGATTGCCGCTTCATTCCCAATCCTCATTGGATTCCAGAACTTCGTCCCTTAACTGGTTTAACTACCCAAGTGAGTGAAAAAGTCTTAGGAAGTCAGGGCGTTCAAGATTTTGTGAGCGATTATGTAGATCTAGTTTCTTCAATGGTTCCGGGTTATATGAATGAGGGAAAACGCTTTGTAACTCTCGCGGTTGGCTGCACAGGTGGCAAACATCGAAGTGTTGCGATTGCGCAAGAGATAGCGCGGCAATTGACCTCAAAAGAATTCGGTGCATATGCAACGCACCGTGATGTTGGGCGAGAGTAACTAGTGCCGAAAGTAGTTGCACTCGGTGGTGGCCATGGTTTGGCTGCAACATTATCCGCACTTCGCCAGCTAACCTCAGAAATCACAGCAGTTGTTACTGTTGCAGACAATGGTGGATCAAGTGGTCGATTGCGCGAAGAGTTTCCTATTCTGCCGCCAGGAGATTTACGAATGGCATTGGCAGCGTTGTGCTCTGATGATGAATGGGGCCGCACATGGGCCGACATTATGCAACACCGTTTTGAAAGTGAAGGCGCTTTAAATGGCCATGCAATGGGCAATCTACTTTTGGCTTCGTTGTGGAATACCAATGAGGATCCAGTTACCGGTTTAGATCGCGTGGGCCAGTTACTTAAAGTTATTGGTCGTGTTTTACCTATGGCATCTGAGCCACTAGATATTGAAGGAACGTTTATTACTTCGACCGGCAGAATTGTCATCAGAGGTCAAAAAGAAGTTGCAACCGCAAAGGGCCGAATTGAATCACTGCGGGTAATCCCTGCTAACCCAGAAGCTCGGCTTGAAACTTTAACTGCTATCCGAGTTGCTGACTGGATCACAATGGGACCTGGCTCATGGTTTTCCTCGGTTATGCCACACCTGATGGTTCCTATGCAGTTAGATGCACTCATTCGAACTAAAGCCAAAAAGATTTTAATTCTAAATCTCGATGCCACGAATACGGCAAGTGGTGAAGAATTTGCTGGGTCTACACCTGAAGAACATCTGGATTTCTTTCATTCATATGCCCCGGAGTTAAAAATTGATTACTGTTTAGTCGACACTTCAGTAGTTCGTAACACTGCTGCGCTAGATGCCGCCGCAGCTGCGCTAGGGGGAAGGGTGATCAAGGCCGATATTCGTAAAGCACCAGGCAGTGTTCATCACGATGTTTCAAAATTAACTCTTCATTTAGGCCACATCATGGGCCCAAAACTGGTTGGATAACCTCATGGCAATGACCGCATCGGTAAAAGACGAACTGAGTCGAATCTCAATTACCAAACCTTGTTGCCGCAAAGCAGAAGTCTCCTCTTTGCTTCGCTTTGCAGGTGGACTGCACATTGCTGCCGGTAAAATTCTGATTGAGGTTGAACTTGATACTTCACAAAGTGCACGTAGGTTGCGCAAAGACATCGCAGATATTTATGGACATGATTCTGATTTAGCTGTTTTATCCTCAAGTGGTTTGCGCAAAGGTTCACGCTATGTAGTTCGAGTAATAGAAGCTGGCGATGCATTGGCGCGCCAAACGGGTTTAGTAGATGCCAATGGTCGCCCAGTGCGAGGACTTCCTCCGCAAGTTGTTTCCGCGGCGATTTGCGATTCTGAAGCGGCATGGCGCGGTGCATTTATTGCACATGGCTCACTTACCGAGCCAGGTCGTTCATCTTCACTTGAAATTACTTGCCCTGGACCAGAGGCTGCCCTCGCACTTGTTGGCGCTGCGCGTCGTATGGGAATCGTTGCAAAGGCCCGTGAAGTTCGCGGTGTTGATCGCGTTGTAATACGAGATGGAGATGCAATCGGAGTATTGCTCACTCGTCTTGGAGCACATGAATCTGTTCTTGCATGGGAAGAACGTCGAATGCGCCGTGAAGTCCGAGCAACGGCTAACCGCCTAGCTAATTTTGACGATGCCAATCTTCGCCGTTCGGCTCGTGCAGCCGTTGCAGCCGCCGCGCGAGTGCAACGTGCAATGGAGATTTTGGGCCCAACAATTCCTGATCATTTAAAAGAGGCTGGCGAACTTCGAATTAACCATGGGCAAGCTTCGCTAGAAGAACTTGGATCTCTTGCAACGCCGCCGATGACCAAAGATGCAATCGCTGGTCGAATTCGTCGATTACTTGCAATGGCCGATAAACGGGCCTCTGAACTCGGAATTCCTGATACCGAAAGCGGACTTTCCCCCGATTTGTTGAATTAAACACCCCGGCTACCCGCAAGTTGGCTAACTTGCCACTGATAGGATTTACATCAAGACCCCAGCGTTGTGGCAGTCATACAGACCACCAATAGCTGGGCTTTTTCATTCCTAGCCCCTTTAGTAGCAAGGACACGTACTGTGATTAATGTCGGAATCAATGGCTTTGGACGCATCGGTCGTAACTTCTTCCGTGCATCTCTAACAAATCCAAATATCAATATCGTCGGAATCAATGACCTCACACCAAATGAGACATTAGCCCACCTTCTTAAGTACGACTCTATTTTGGGTCGCTTGGGAATGGAAGTCACATTCACAGATGACTCAATCACCGTTGGTGGCAAGACAATAAAAGTTTTCTCAGAGCGCGATCCAGCAAATCTTCCTTGGGCATCTGTTAAAGCCGATGTTGTTGTTGAATCAACAGGAATTTTCACAAAAGCTGCAGATGCTCAAAAGCACATCACGGCAGGAGCAAAGAAGGTAATTATCTCTGCGCCAGCAACTGATGAAGACATCACAATCGTTATGGGTGTTAACCACAATAACTACGATGGCTCAAAGCACAACATCATTTCAAACGCATCATGTACAACTAACTGCTTGGCACCCATGGCCAAGGTTCTAAACGATAACTGGGGAATTGTTAAGGGCTTGATGACCACGATTCATGCCTACACAAACGACCAAGTAATCCTAGATTTCCCGCACAAGGATCTTCGCCGCGCACGTGCAGCAGCGACAAACATGATTCCAACTTCAACGGGCGCGGCAAAGGCAATCTCATTAGTTCTTCCAGAACTTAAGGGAAAGCTCGATGGTTATGCAATGCGTGTTCCTGTTCCAACCGGATCTGCTACAGATTTGACGGTAGAGCTTGCCAAGGAAGCAACTGCTGCAGAAATTAACGCAGCAATGAAGGCAGCAGCCGCGGGAGAACTAAAGGGATTCCTTTCATACACTGAAGATCCAATTGTCTCTTCAGATATTGTTACTGATCCATCTTCATGTATCTTCGATTCAGGTTTGACCAAGGTAATTGGCAATCAAGTTAAAGTTGTTGGTTGGTATGACAACGAATGGGGTTATTCAAACCGCCTTGTTGATTTGATCGCCCACGTTGGCAAAACTCTCTAATGTCAGATTTTGCAACTCTTGATGTAGCTGGAAAGCGAATATTTCTACGCTGTGACCTTAATGTTCCCTTGAAAGAGGGTGTCATTAAGGATGACGGCCGTATCAAAGCTTCGCTTCCAACTATTCAAGCGCTATTGGAAAAAGGTGCATCCCTTGTAATCGCCGCTCACTTAGGCCGACCAAAGGGTGAAGCAAAGCCTGAACTTTCATTAGCTCCAGTTGCAAAAAGACTTGGTGAACTTCTAGGTAAGGAAATTATTTTTCCCGGTGAAGTAACTGGTGAAAAAGTAAGCACAGCTGCGGCGTCACTGAATTCTGGCCAAATCCTTTTGCTTGAAAATATTCGCTTTAACGCTGCAGAAACCAGTAAGGAAGAGTCAGAGCGTGCAAGCTTTGCTAAAGAGTTGGCATCACTTGCCGATTTCTATGTAGGCGATGGTTTTGGCGCAGTTCACCGTAAACATGCATCAGTTTTTGATCTTCCTAAACTCTTGCCACATGCAGCAGGAAAATTGGTTTCTGCCGAAGTTGAAGTACTTAAAAAACTCACACAAAACCCCGAGCGCCCATATGGTGTTGTTTTGGGTGGGGCAAAGGTTTCGGACAAATTAGGTGTCATCGAAAACCTACTGGGCAAAGTTGATGTATTGGCAATTGGGGGAGGAATGGTTTTTACATTCCTTAAGGCTCAAGGCAAGGAGATCGGCACTTCTTTAGTTGAAACTGAGATGCTTGATGTAGTTAAGGGATTAATTGACTCTGCAGCCAAAAATGGCGTCAAACTAGTTCTTCCTACAGACATCATCGTTGCGCCAGCGTTTGCTGCAGATGCAGCACCGACACTTGTCTCTACCGACAAAATTCCCGCAGATCAAATGGGATTAGATATCGGTCCTGAATCAGCAGCAGCTTTTGCAACAGAAATCGCCGCATGCAAAACTGTATTTTGGAATGGCCCAATGGGAGTTTTCGAATTTCCTAACTTTGCCGCTGGCACGAAGACCGTCGCAGAAGCGCTCACAAAAGTTTCAGGTATCTCTGTTGTGGGCGGAGGAGATTCTGCCGCAGCAGTTCGAGCACTTGGCTTTGCCGATTCTGATTTCGGATACATTTCAACCGGTGGCGGAGCGTCACTTGAATATTTAGAGGGCAAGGAACTTCCTGGTCTTCAAGCACTTGGCTTATAAGGAGCAATCATGCGTAAACCATTAATGGCTGGAAACTGGAAGATGAACCTTAATCACCTTGAGGCGATTGCAGTTGCTCAGAAGTTGGTTTATTCACTAGATGAGAAGGATTATGACGCAGTAGATGTCGCAATCATCCCGCCTTTTACTGATATCCGCTCCATACAAACTCTTATCGATGGCGATCGTTTACGTCTAACTTACGGCGCTCAGGATTTATCACCTGAAGCAAGTGGGGCATTTACTGGCGATATCGCGGGATCAATGTTGCACAAACTTGGTTGCACATATGTATTAATTGGTCACTCCGAACGCCGAGCTATCCATGGCGAAAGCGATACCCTTATTAATCGAAAAATTAAAGCCGCTCTTGCCAATGATTTAATTCCTATTTTCTGTGTAGGTGAAGAACTTTCTATTCGCGAATCTGGTGCGCATGTCAGTCATGTGATTCGCCAAGTTCGTGCAGGCCTTGAAGGATTTACAAAGCCTGAGTTAAAAAAGATTGTTATCGCATATGAACCAGTATGGGCAATTGGCACTGGCAAAGTTGCAACACCTGAAGATGCCCAAGAAGTATGTGCATCTATCCGTGAAGAAATTGAGAATATCGGCTCGGCTGAGATCGCTGCGAATATGCGTATTTTGTATGGCGGTTCTGTGAAATCCTCAAATGTTGCCGAAATCATGAAAAAGAGCGATGTTGACGGAGCCCTTATCGGGGGAGCAAGCCTTGACCCTGAGGAATTAGCCAAGATTGTTAAGTTCCACGCGCAATCCGAGTAAGGCTTAAGGGGCTTTAGCAGGTATCCTTACCCTCTACGAAACAAGGAGTTCGACAACGTGAAATTAGCTCTCTCAATCTTGCTCGTCATTACAAGCGTGCTCATGATCCTTTTGGTTCTACTTCATAAAGGTAAGGGCAGCGGCCTATCCGATCTTTTCGGTGGTGGAATTTCAACCAACTACGGTGGGTCATCAGTTGTTGAGCGCAATTTAGATCGCATCACAATCGTTGTAGGTGGATTGTGGTTTGCACTAGTTGTAGCTCTTAGTCTTGTTCTTAAGTAAATAAAATTTTTTCAATTTTCATCTTTTAAAGGAGTACATACATGGCAAGTGCAATTCGTGGAAGCCGAGTCGGCGCTGGCCCTATGGGCGAGGCAGAACGCGGTGATTCGATTGCTCGCGCCTATGTTTCATATTTCTGTGCAAATGGGCATGAAGTTCGACCATCCTTTGCTGTAGAAGAAACCGTTGTTATCCCTGCCGAATGGGATTGCCCAAAGTGTGGTTACCCAGCAGGTCGTGATCGTAACAATCCGCCTAGCCCAGTTAAGAATGAGCCGTACAAAACTCACCTTGCCTACGTTAAAGAGCGTCGCACCGATGCTGAAGGCGAAAAAATTCTAGAAGATGCACTTCGTAAACTCCGCGGAGATGACGAAGACTAAAGAGTCTTTGCAGCCGCAAGAATTTGGTCAATACCCGCAGTTCGGTTTTTTACATTCAACCGAAGAAGCGGGTATTTTCTTGAAGCAATGGCTTTGCCGTCACCTAAAGCTTGAGCGGCAACAAGAGTTTTAAAACCAAAGCTCTGACCTGGGATTGCGATATCACGGGTGCAATCTCCGGTGATTTGCAAGAAAGCTCCATTTTGCTGTCCACCTTTATGGAACTGACCAGTTGAATGCAAAAAGCGTGGTCCCCAACCAAAAGTTACGGGGACACCAGCCTTAGCTGTAAGAATGTGGCGGAGCTGAGCAATTTTTGCATCATTTTTTCGATCTAGATATGCCATGAGTGCGATGTAACCACCTTGTGGGACATTGTTAATAAAGGCCTTTAGCGTTTCAACCAGATTTAAACCTTGACCAAAGATTTCAACTTCACCATCAGTTGCAGATGCAACAAAACTTGGCAGAACTCCGCCCCATTCATTTAGAAGTGCCGAAGTTTGTTCCTTCGCCTCAGTCACATTTGGTTGATTAAAAGGATCAATCATTAGCGCTGATCCAATTAGCGCAGTTACCCATTCCCAGATTATGAACTGAGAAGCTAAATCGGCTTCAACAACTAAATCAGCATCTCCCGCGTAGGCAATTGAAAATACATTAGGGGACTGCTCGTGATTTTCTATGACAATTGGCAAACGGCCAACTTGATTCTTGCCCGTTGATTCTGCAATGAGTTGTTCAACCCAATCGCTTAATCCAGGCATCGATGACTGTGCGTCAGTAAAGGAGAGATACTGGCCTGCATTAAATGAGAGCAGATATGCAATGCCAAGAATTTGATCTGGATCTTTAATGAATGCGGTTTTTGTATCGCTGGCATTGTCTAATAGGACAGACACATCAACACCTACAAGTGCTGCTGGAACTAAACCAAAAGCACTCAAAACACTAAAACGGCCACCTACATGAGGGTCGGCATTGATAACGCTGAATCCTCTGCTGCGTGAATCCTGATCGAGTGGCGAACCTGGATCGGTGACGATAACCATATGCTCTTTAGGCAAAAGGTCCGCTTGAGTAAATGCTGATTCAAATAGTGAACGTTGAGAAGCTGTTTCAATCGTTGATCCCGATTTTGAACTCACTACTACAACAGTTTTAGCCAAATCGCATTCAAGTGCGTGTGCTACATAGTGTGGGTCGGTTGAATCTAAAATGAAAAGTTTTTTTCCAAAGGTTTGTGCAATTACTTCAGGCCCAAGAGAGGATCCGCCCATTCCACAAAGGATGACATTTTCTTTATCTCGATGCTTTGCATAAAGTGCATCTAATGCCGGAAGTAGTTCTCGTGAGCTTTCAGGTAGGTCGATCCAGTTGAGCCGAATGGATGCCTCGGCTTGCGCGGCAGATCCCCAGATTGTTGAATCTTTAGCAGCCAGTTGCACATGTGCAGCTTGTAACGCTAAATAGCGAGCGTCTTGTCTGTCGATATTTTCAATTGCTTTTCCAGAAATTTTCATCATCCTTGTTGCGCAACCTTTACATTTTCTAGTAGCTCAGTCCAAGCCTGGGCAAATTTTTTAACACCATCTATTTCTAAATCAGTTGTTACTGAGTCAAGAGAGATGTTAAGTGCTGAGAGCGCCTTCAATACATCTACGGCAGCTGCGTAGTTGCCTGTCACCGTATCACCACGAATAACCCCATGATCGATGACGGCATCTAGAGTCGATTGAGGCATCGTATTAACGGTGTGCGGCGCAATGAGTTCAACGACATAGCGCGTGTCATCATATGTTGGATCTTTAACACCAGTGGATGCCCAGAGTGGTCTTTGCTTATTTGCGCCGCGTTTTTCTAACTCCATCCAACGGGTAGAAGAAAATTTCTCTTCGAAAAGTTGATAAGCAAGGTGCGCATTAGCAATGGCAGCTTTCCCCATTAAAGCTTGTGCAGCTTCAGAACTATCCTTTTTTAAGAGCGCATCTACTGCAGAGTCGATACGACTAATAAAAAATGATGCCACAGAATGAACATGTGATGGATTATCCGCCTTTTCAACGCCGGCCATATATGCATCGATGACAGCGCCATAACGTTTAACCGAAAAAATCAAAGTGACATTTACGCTAATGCCAGCGGCCACAAGTTCTGTAATAGCTGGTAGACCTTCAACTGTTGCTGGAACTTTAATCATTAAATTTGGGCGGTCAATAATTGCCCACAATTCTCTTCCCGCAGCTATTGTGGCGGCGGTGTCATGGGCCAAACGTGGATCAACCTCGATGCTTACTCGCCCATCAACTCCCTTTGTTTGAGAGTAGATATCTTTAAAGAGATCACAGGCTTCCCGCACATCATCAGTGGTTAATTTCTTGATGAGTTCATCCACTGAGGCTGTTTTCATCGAAGCGATATCGGCTGCATACTCTTTGGCGCCGCTAATAGCTGCACTAAAAATTGATGGGTTTGTCGTCACACCAACTACTCCAGAATCAGCGATGCGAGCAGGTAGTGAATGTGAATCACTACCAGTTATTTTGGCTCGAGATAAGTCATCTAACCAAATTGAAGTTCCGCCTTTTGAAACATCATGGAGTGACATTTATAATTTCGCCTTAATCTTGTTTGAAATTGCATCCACAGAAAAACCAAATTCAGAGAACAATTTCTTTGCATCTGCCGATGCACCGTAATGTTCAAGTGAAATTGCAATTCCAGAATCACCAATGTATTTGTGCCAGCCTTGAGCAATTCCAACCTCAATGCTGACTCTTAATTTAATTTCGGGGGACAGGACTGAGTCTTTATAACTTTGGTCCTGCTCTTCAAACCATTCAAGGCAAGGTGCGCTGACTACGCGAACTGCAATTCCTTGGGCAGCAAGATTTTTTTGCACGTCCAGGGCAAGTGAGACTTCAGAGCCTGTAGCGATCAAAATTGCCTTAGCCCCAGCTGTATCTTTTAGAACGTAAGCACCTTGCGATACACCAGTTGCTGGTGCACATTCATTGCGATCAAGGACAGGCAAGTTTTGACGTGATAATAAAATTCCTGCTGCTCTTCCACGAGTCAGAATCTTTTTCCAACTCTCAGCCACTTCATTGGCATCACCTGGACGAATAACATCAAGGCCAGGAATTGCTCGAAGCGCAGCAAAATGTTCGATCGGTTGATGAGTTGGTCCGTCCTCACCGACGCCGATTGAATCGTGGGTCCAAACAAAAGTTGATGGCACGTTCATAAGGGCAGCGAGTCGAACAGCACCACGCATGTAATCACTAAATACGGCAAAAGTTCCACCAAAGGCACGGCTCAAACCATGCAGTGCAATTCCATTGAGAATTGAACCCATTGCATGCTCTCGAATTCCAAAGTGAATAATGCGCCCGTATGGATCAGCGCCTTTAATGGCACTTGTTGCCGGCAAGAAGGAACCACCGCCATCTATTGACGTGTTATTAGATCCTGCCAAATCTGCCGATCCACCCCAAAACTCTGGAAGCGTTTTAGCAATTGCATTTATAACGTGGCCCGATGCTGCGCGGGTAGCTACGGCCTTATCTGGAGCAAATACTGGAATTTCTGCATCCCAACCGTTAGGTAGTTCTTTAGTTAACAAACGCTTAAGAAGTTGGGCTTGCTCTGGATTTGCAGTTTGCCATGTTGCAAATTTTTCATTCCATTGTGCATGTAACTGCGAACCACGAACTTTTACTTGACGTGCATGCTCTAGAACTTCTGTTGGCATTGCAAATTTCTCATCTGGATTAAGTCCAAGAGTCAATTTAGTTGCTGCGATTTCTTCATCACCAAGAGCTGAACCGTGCGAACCTGCAGTTCCCTGAGCTTTTGGTGCAGGCCAAGCAATCACTGATTTCATGCGAATCAGCGTTGGCTTGGAAGTTTGCTTCTTAGCTGCAGACATTGCAGCATCTAGTGCGGGTAAATCAACATTTCCATCACTTGCAGCGCTTACATCGATAACGTGCCATCCGTAGGCACGGTAGCGTGCTGAAACATCTTCAGTGAAAGCGTTATGCGTATCGCCCTCAATGGAGATTCGATTATCATCATAAATAACTTTTAGTGCGCCAAGTTCTTGTGTTCCGGCAAGAGAGGATGCTTCAGCACTTACGCCTTCCTGTAAATCTCCATCAGAGCAGATAACCCAAATTGAATGATCAAAGATTGATTGACCAGCTGGTGCGTTCTTATCAAGCAAACCCCGCTCATAACGAGCCGCCATCGCCATTCCAACGGCAGTTGCAACGCCCTGACCCAATGGGCCCGTGGTCATTTCAACTCCGGCAGTGTGACCAAATTCAGGGTGTCCTGGAGTTAGAGATCCCCATGTACGAAACTGCTGTAGATCGCTCATTTCAAGACCGTAACCGCTTAAGAAAAGTTGAATGTAGAGAGTCAATGAAGAGTGTCCGCACGAGAGGACGAAGCGATCTCGGCCTAGCCAATGTGGATCGGAAGGATCATGAACTAAATGTCGCTGAAAAAGATTGTAAGCAACAGGAGCCAATGACATTGCAGTGCCTGGATGCCCGTTTCCAACTTTTTGGACCGCATCTGCAGCAAGTGCTCGGGCATGAGCTACAGCACGATCATCTAAATCTGACCAACCAGTCATTGGACTCATATGGATTTTTCCATTTCTTTGCGTTGAATAGATAGCCAGATTTGCCACGCCGAAATCCAAACCAAAGTAGAACCAAGTAAGTGAGTTGCTACGAGTAATTCAGGAACACCTTGTAGGTATTGGATGTACCCGATCCCACCTTGTGCCAAGGAAATCATTAGAAAAATCGCTAAACGTTTCTTGGTGTGTGCTGAAATATCTTTTCGTAAGTAGAAAAGAATTGAGACAGCAATCAGAATTACTACGGCAAAACCATGCAATATTGCGGCATCTTGGATTCGTATGTGCAATCGAGGTGCGTTGATATCTCCCGCATGCGGTCCAGCACCAGTAACGACAGTGCCAAGAATTATCACAATCGAAGTCCACATTATGTGTAGCTTGGAATAATTATTAAGGTTTCCTCGTATATTTGTTTTAATTGCTGGTGCTTTGCGCCTTGAATGCAATGAAGTTGCCGCTGCGATAAGAATTGTTGAAAGCAAGAAATGACTTGCTACCGCAATCGGATTCAGATTTGTAAGGACCGTAATTCCACCAACTACTCCCTGTCCAAATATTCCAAGAAATTGCCCCAGCGCAAGTAACCGCAGATCTTTTCGGCCGGCTTTTAGCACCGCGATCAAAGTTGCAATTGCAATCGCCACCATGACAAAAGTTAGAAGTCGATTAGCAAATTCAATCCAAGAGTGCAGGGCGCCTTCGGCTTGATTTTTAATTGGTACATATGAACCAGGTGTGCACTCGGGCCACGTTGGGCAACCAAGTCCAGAACCCGTTAACCGAACCGCACCACCTGTCACGACAATTGCCGCCTGGGAAATCAAGAGGGCCAAGCTCAATGGGGAGAGAATTCGGGCTGCACGCTTAATTGCCATGCCCCAACCCTATGGCCGAAGCGGGTTCAGGCGGGCCGAGTGGCTGAAGGTGTCGAATTACGACACAATAGTGTTGTGAAAATGCTCGGAAGCGCAAACATGGGTGGCGGCGATGACTCACGCACCCGCGATCTTGTAGCCCGCTCAATTCTAGAAAATGGCCCCTCTACCGCAGCTGTTCTTGGTAAACGGTTAGGTCTAACCGCAGCTGGAATTCGCCGCCATCTAGATCTGCTTGTAGCCGATGGAGTACTTGAAGCCCGCGAACCGCATTCAGCATTAATACGTGGACGCGGACGTCCTTCAAAGGTTTTTATCATGAGCGATAAGGGACGCGAGCAGTTTGAACATTCCTATGATGACTTAGCAGTAGCGGCTCTAAAATTTATGGCAACACAATCTGGCGAAGAGTTGGTTTCCAACTTTGCTCAATCGCGAGCGGAAGATATCGAGCGAAAAGCTACTGTCGCTATTTCTAAAAAAAGTAACAAATCCCAAGCCGTTGCCGATTTTCTCAGCGAACAAGGATATGCGGCAAGTATTCATAAAAAGCCAATGGGTGAAGAACTTTGCCAGCACCACTGTCCGATAGCTCACGTTGCGTCAGAATTCCCACAACTGTGCGAAGCTGAAACTGAAGCGCTATCACGTTTACTCGGCACGCATGTGCAACGTTTAGCCACAATCGCTCATGGCGATGGAGTCTGTACAACATTTATTCCAACGATCACAACCACTACAAAGCGAAAGGTACGTGCATGACAATCGCACATCCAGAACTCGAAGGTATCGGAAACTATGAATATGGTTGGTCTGATAAAAGTGACGTTGGAACAAATGCTAAACGTGGGCTAAATGAAGATGTAGTTCGCGACATCTCATCTAAGAAATCCGAACCACAGTGGATGCTTGATCTGCGCCTTAAGGGTCTATCACTATTTGAGAAAAAGCCAATGCCAAACTGGGGTTCAGATCTCTCAGGCATTTTCTTCGACACAATTAAGTACTTTGTGCGCTCTACTGAAAAGCAGGCTGCAACTTGGGACGACCTTCCTGAAGAAATCAAAAATACTTATGATCGTTTAGGTATTCCAGAAGCCGAAAAGCAGCGCTTAGTTTCAGGTGTCGCAGCGCAATATGAGTCCGAAGTTGTTTATCACTCAATCCGCGAGGATCTTGAAAAACAAGGCGTAATCTTCTTAGACACAGACAGTGGACTTAAGCAGCACCCAGAGCTATTTAGAGAGTATTTCGGTTCAGTTATTCCTGTTGGAGATAACAAGTTTGCGGCATTGAATACTTCAGTCTGGTCAGGTGGTTCATTTATCTATGTACCAAAGGGAGTCCATGTCGATATCCCATTGCAAGCATATTTCCGTATCAATACCGAGAATATGGGTCAGTTCGAACGTACCTTAATCATTGCTGATGAAGATTCATATATTCATTATGTAGAGGGTTGCACAGCACCAATCTATAAATCAGATTCTTTGCACTCAGCTGTTGTTGAGATTATTGTCAAAAAAGGTGCACGTGTTCGCTATACAACAATTCAAAATTGGTCTAACAACGTTTACAACCTAGTTACTAAGCGCGCTACATGTGCAGAAGGCGCAACCATGGAGTGGGTTGATGGAAATATCGGCTCAAAAGTAACTATGAAATATCCAGCAATATTTTTGATGGGGCCACATGCAAAGGGCGAGACACTTTCACTTGCATTTGCTGGAGAAGGTCAGCATCAGGACTCAGGCGCAAAGATGGTTCACGCTGCTCCATATACATCATCTTCAGTCATTTCTAAATCTGTAGCCCGAAATGGTGGGCGCACTTCTTACCGTGGTCTTGTCCAAGTTCAAGAAGGAGCGCATCACTCAAAGAGCACAGTTAAATGCGATGCACTATTAGTTGACACCATTTCACGCTCTGATACTTATCCTTATGTTGACATCCGAGAAGATGATGTATCGATGGGACACGAAGCCACGGTTTCTAAAATCTCTGATGATCAACTTTTCTATCTCATGTCCAGAGGCTTAAATGAAGATGAAGCAATGGCGATGATTGTTCGCGGCTTCATCGAACCTATAGCGCGTGAACTTCCAATGGAATATGCCCTGGAGCTCAATCGCCTCATTGAACTTCAAATGGAAGGCGCAGTTGGATAATGTCGCTTTTAACTACTAATTATTTAACTCCAACTGGACGCGAAGAGGCGTGGCGATTCACGCCTCTAAAACGTTTGCGTGGATTGCACGATGGAAGTGCAGTTGTTGCCGATCGCAACTCACTTATGGCTAAGGGTGCATTGCCTACAGGAGTCAGTTTTGCTCGTGAATCTCTTGCGCCACTTGCCGAAATTGATGATGTAATTATTGAGCGAATCCGCGGCAATGCAAACGATGTCGCCCATCTTTCAATCGCAGCTAACACTGAGGTGAAAGAAGCAATTTTTCTCTCACGCAGCCTTGGTTCGACAGATACTGCCGAACTCTCAAGAGTGCGCATTTCATTGGGAATTCATTCGGTCGCAACCGTAATTATTGAGAATATGGGCGATACCGTATTGGCTGAAGATTTAGAAATTTCATTAGCCCCAGGTTCAAATTTAACTTTTGTATCGTTGCAAGAGTTTGATTCAAAGGCCGTTTATACCGCCCGCCACCATGCAGTAATTGATAAAGACGCAACGTTTAAATCTATAACTGCCACTGTGGGGGGAGATGTTGTACGTATTTTGCCAACTGTTGAATTTATCGCCCCAGGTGCTTCGGCTGAACTGCTAGGTGTCTATTTCGCAACAACCGGACAGTTTTTTGAACATCGAATGCATGTAGATCACGCAGTTCCTAACGCGAAATCTCGCGTGAATTACAAAGGTGCACTTGCTGGTAAAGACGCACACACTGTATGGATTGGTGACGTATTAATTCGTGCAGTTGCCGAAGGCACAGATACCTATGAACTTAACCGAAACCTTTTGCTTACTGATGGTGCTCGTGCAGATTCAGTCCCAAATCTTGAAATTGAAACGGGCGAAATTGTTGGCGCAGGTCACGCAAGTACAACAGGTCGATTTGATGACGAACAACTTTTCTATTTAATGTCACGCGGAATTTCACTTGAGGATGCACGCCGACTTGTTGTCCGTGGATTCTTTACCGAAATCATCGGTCAAATTGGCGAAGAAGAAGTTCAGGAGCGCCTGATGGCTCGTATTGATGCCGAATTAGAAAGAGCTGGTGCCTAAGTGTCAGATCTTTCGCTAGACCAACTCGAAACTGGGAAGCCAGTTAAATTGGAAAAGAACGGTAAAACCATTTGCGTCGCACGCGTTGGTGATGAGGTATTTGCTGTTAACGATACTTGTTCGCATTCAGAAGCATCGCTATCAGAAGGCGATGTAACAGATTTCAAAATTGAATGTTGGCTTCATGGGGCTGAATTTGATTTACGGACGGGCCAAGCGCTCAGTCTTCCAGCTACGCAAAGTTTAGAAACTTACGCAGTAAAAGTCGACGGAAATTCCGTCACGGTTGAGATTTAATACACGAGAAGAGAAGAGAGAATATGAGCACGTTAGAAATCCGTGGGCTGAAAGTATCTGTAGATACTGAAAATGGTTCAGTTGAAATCCTCAAGGGTGTAGATCTCACTATTAAATCCGGCGAAACACACGCAATCATGGGGCCAAATGGTTCTGGTAAGTCAACTCTTGCATATTCAATTGCCGGACACCCTAAGTACACGATTACTGGAGGATCAGTAACGTTAGACGGGGCAGATGTATTGGAAATGAGCGTTGATGAACGCGCGAAGGCCGGTCTTTTCTTAGCAATGCAATATCCAGTTGAAGTACCAGGTGTGTCAGTCTCTAACTTCTTGCGTACAGCAGCCACTGCACTTCGTGGCGAAGCGCCAAAACTTCGTACTTGGGTTGGCGAAGTAAAAGCTGCGATGGAAGCTTTAAATATGGACCCTTCTTTTGCAACACGCAATGTCAATGAGGGTTTTTCAGGCGGCGAAAAAAAGCGTCATGAAATTATGCAACTTGAACTCTTGAAACCAAAGATGGCAATTCTTGATGAGACGGATTCAGGTCTAGATGTCGACGCTTTGCGCATTGTGTCCGAAGGTGTCAATCGCGCAAAGGCAAATAATGATTTAGGCGTCTTACTTATTACCCACTACACAAGAATTCTTAAATACATTAAGCCTGACTTCGTGCATGTATTTGCTAATGGCCATATCGTTGAAGAAGGCGGACCAGATCTTGCAGATAAGCTCGAAGCAAATGGTTATGCAGATTACGTGAGTAAGTAATCTCAATATGAGTTTTTCCGTTGAAGCCATACGCAAAGATTTCCCCATCTTTGAACGTACTGTGCGCGACGGGAAAAAACTTGTTTATCTGGATAGCGGTGCAACTGCCCAAAAACCATGGTCAGTCATAAATGCTGAAACCGAGTTTTATACCAAGCACAATGCAGCTGTACATCGAGGCGCTCATCAGTTAGCCGAAGAAGCTACCGATGCCTATGAAAGTGCGCGGTTGATAGTTGCCAACTTCATTGGGGCACAAGACAGAGAAGTAATTTTCACTAAGAGCGCTACGGAATCTCTCAATGCAATCGCTTATGCAATGGGTAATGCGCAAAGTGGCAATCGCTTTGCGCTAACACCAAGCGACTCCATAGTTGTAACAGAAATGGAACATCATGCCAATTTGGTTCCATGGCAGCAGCTGGCAAAGCGAACCGGTGCGAAGCTTTCTTGGTTTTCAGTAACAGATGACTCACGTCTTGATTTAACCAATATTGATCAAGTAATCACTAGCAACACGAAAGTTGTAGCAGTTACTCACCAATCAAATGTTTTGGGAACAATAAATCCACTTGATGCAATCGTTAAGCGGGCGCATGAAGTGGGCGCAGTTGTTGTTCTCGATGCCTGTCAATCAATTCCACATATGCCTGTAAATGTTGCAGAACTTGGTGTGGACTTTTTGACTTTTTCTGGCCATAAAGCTGTTGGTCCTACAGGAGTTGGAATTCTCTGGGGTAGAGCAGAATTACTTGAGGAACTTCCACCATTTTTAACTGGCGGTTCGATGGTTTCAAGCGTCACGATGACCGATGCTACGTGGGCTGATATCCCACAAAAATTTGAAGCCGGAGTCCCAAATATGGCGCAAGCTGTGGGGCTAGGGGCCGCGCTAAATTATTTAACTAAAATTGGAATGCAAGCAATTCACGAACATGAAATCGCTTTAACGGACTATGCGCTAAAAAAGATGCTGGAAATTCCTGGGATCCGCATCATCGGCCCGAATAACAATGAGCAACGTGGCGCAACTATTTCATTTACTATCAAGGATATTCATCCACATGATTTAGGCCAGTTTGTAGACAGCCAAGGGATTGCCGTTCGCACCGGACATCACTGTGCTTGGCCACTAGCAAAGCGTATGAACGTACCTGCAACGACAAGAGCATCGTTCTATTTATACAACGATGAGTCCGAAGTTGATGCACTTGTATCTTCAGTAATTGCCGCTCAAGCATATTTTGGGAGGTTTTAGTGGAACTGGATTTCTTGTACCAAGAAGTTATTTTGGATCACTACAAACATCCGCAACATAAGGGCTTAGCTAGTCAATATTCAGCCCAGGTTCACCATGTCAATACCAGTTGCGGTGACGAAATTACATTAAATATAAATGTTAGTGACGGGACCATTAATTCAATCACTTGGGATGGTCAAGGTTGTTCTATTTCGCAAGCAAGTGTTTCGATGCTCAGTGATTTGCTGATAAACAAAAGCTTTGAGGAAGCCGATTCAATTGTGGCCGCTTTCACTGATCTCATGGCAAGTAAAGGGTTGTCGGCAGGAGATCCTGATGTTTTAGAGGATGCCGTTGTTTTTGCCGGTGTTTCAAAGTTTCCAAGTCGAGTAAAGTGTGCCCTGCTTGGATGGATGGCCTTTAAAGATGCAGCGATTCAATCACGGGGAGAAAATAAATGACTACAAGTGTCGATGATGTTACTGAGGCGATGAAAGATGTCGTTGATCCGGAATTAGGCATAAATGTTGTCGATTTAGGACTTATTTATGATGTGATGGTTGATGAAGCAAATATTGCGATTCTCAATATGACGCTGACCTCTGCTGCATGCCCCTTGCAGGATGTGATCGAAGATCAAACCCGTTCGGCCCTTGCTGGCATGACAAGTGATGTCAAAATTAACTGGGTATGGATGCCGCCGTGGGGCCCAGACAAGATTTCCGACGATGGTCGTGAGCAGCTACGTGCTCTTGGTTTCACTGTCTGAGCTTTAAGTCAATAAGGTAGTCACATGTCTATACATGCGGCTTGGATGACTCATCGTTCAATGACAGCAGATCCTTCAGTTAAAGCGCAAAAACTAAAGGCTGGAACGGTTAAGCGAATCTTTGAATTCGCAAAGCCTTATCGCACCAGCATTTTGATTTTTCTTTTTACCGTGGTCATCGACGCAATTCTTGTAATCGCCACCCCTTTATTACTTCGTGAATTGATCGACAAAGGTGTCATCCCTAAAAATGGCGCACTCGTTACAGAATTAGCGGTTCTAGTGGGATTGCTTGCAATCGCCGATGCGGGAATGAGCATGTTAGGTCGTTACTTCTCATCCCGAATTGGTGAGGGACTTATTTACGATCTGCGCTCTTTAGTCTTTGGACATGTTCAAAAACAATCGATAGCTTTCTTTACCCGGACTCAAACCGGCGCCCTCATCTCTCGAATTAATTCGGATGTTATTGGCGCACAGCAGGCATTTACCGCAACACTTTCAGGAGTTGTAAGCAATGTCGTCAGCCTTATCTTGGTTGGCGTAACGATGCTAATTTTGTCGTGGCAGATAACTATCTTTTCACTTTTGCTACTACCGGTCTTTCTCATCCCAACTAAATGGGTTGGTCGAAAATTGCAGGAACTGACACGGGATTCGTTCAATACAAATGCTGAAATGTCGAGCACTATGACTGAGCGTTTCAATGTTTCAGGTGCAATGTTGGTAGCTCTATATGGCGAACCTGCGCGAGAGCGTGAGTATTTTAGATCTCGGGCACGCAAAGTTGCAGATATCGGAATTAAAATGGCCATGCTCAATCGCTTATTCTTCATTGCATTGACAAGCGTGGCGGCAGTAGCAACGGCCTTTGCTTATGGAATCGGTGGTCACCTAGCAATCAGCGGGGGAGTATCAGTTGGAACACTCCTTGCAATTACCGCACTTCTAGCACGTTTGTACGGACCCCTTACCGCTTTATCTAATGTGCGTATCGATGTAATGACATCCTTAGTTTCATTTGAAAGAGTTTTTGAGGTTTTAGATCTTGAACCAATGGTCAAAAACCGAGAATCAGCTGTGCAAATAAAGATTTCAAATCCACAAATTGAATTTAGGAATGTATCTTTTTCCTATCCTCGTGCGGAAGAAATTTCTCTTGCATCACTTGAATCTGCAGCCAAGCCAGAAACAATTCAAAGTGGTGAAGTTTTGCGTAATTTAAATTTCAGTTGCAAGCCAGGTACCTTAACCGCACTAGTTGGCCCATCGGGTGCGGGCAAGACCACGATTAGTGCGTTATTGCCACGTTTATATGATGTTACTTCAGGTGCAATTGAAATTGATGGTCACGATATTCGTGACCTCACACTTGAATCTCTTCGCAACTCAATCGGTGTTGTGATGCAGGATGCACACCTATTTCACGAAACTATTGCGGAAAATCTGCGTTATGCAAAAAATGATGCCACAGAAGCTCAAATGCAAGCAGCCTGTGAGTCAGCTCAGATTTGGAAACTTATTCAATCGCTCCCAAATGGCTTGGACACAATGGTGGGAGAGCGAGGTCATCGACTTTCAGGTGGAGAGAAACAAAGATTGGCGATTGCTCGATTACTACTAAAGTCACCCGCTGTTGTAATTCTAGATGAAGCAACGGCCCACTTGGACTCTGAAAATGAAGCGCTGGTTCAGGCTGCGTTGCAGAGCGCACTGAAAGGGCGCACAAGTATCGTGATTGCACACCGACTAAGTACTGTTCGAGATGCTGATCAAATTCTGGTTTTGGAAAAAGGTCAAATCGTTGAACGCGGAACGCATGATGAACTTGTTAGTCAGGGTGGTCTGTATGCAGATCTTTACAACCGTCAAGATTTAACGGGCTCGACGAATTAATATTCGGCCGTAAACAACTAATCCGGCAAAAAATACCCACTGCAACGCATACGCCATATGTGGGCCGTCACTTAGTTCGGGTAATGCTGCCGTTACCGTTGGAGTTAAGGCCGGTTCGGATCCCTCTAATAAATCTAAATAGTAACTTTGTGTTTGAAGTTGTGACTGAGCATTTAACTTTGAAATTAACCCTGAACCATTTGCTGGAAGTGCGAAAAAAGATCCGCGGGGGAGCGAAGAGTCAAGGCGTAGCCGACCAGAAATTTTTACCGAACCTTCAGGAACGGGTTTAATGGCTGGCGCTATTGTGGCGTTAGCGCCGGCTTTAACCCATCCGCGATCAACCCAAAATTTCTCACCCTGTGCATCAGTAAATAAAGTTAGAACTTCAAAACCATATACACCTTCAGAGTATCGGTTCCTTAAAAGAATTTGATTACTGGCATCAAATACTCCTGTTGTTTTTACGGTTCGCCACTCAGATGCCAAGGGAGTGTTTTTAACTGTTTCAAGTTCAACTGCGGGTAGTGCAATATGTTTTTCAATCATTGAATTTCTAGCATGACGGTCAACGCCGCGGTGGTATTGCCATTGCGCGGCAATAAGGCAAAGCGCAATAAGACCTAGAGCAATAATTGATTTGAGAAATGCATATGGTTCGCGCGCTTGTTTCATGATTAATCTAAAGCGAGTGGTTTTTCTTCAATAATCTGATTATTTCGGGTGATAGTTTCGCGACCTGCATTGGCGATAACCACTGCGAAATAAGGCAAACCAGCTGCGCCGGCCAATGCAACCCAGCGATATGGGCTAGGTAAAACAACGGTCAAGACAAAACAAGCTGTTCGAACCATCATCGAAATAAAATATCTTTTCTGACGAGCAGATTGATCAGCAGTCAGGGCTAAAGGGGCATTAGTGATATCAAAAACTTTCTTCGCTTTAGCCATGTATAAAGAGTAGTGCTCGGCACACGGTTGCGCTTCTTTTGATTACCTCTGAGTAACCAGTAAGTTTTACTCTATGAGTTCCTTGGCGCTAGTTACCGGTGGCAATCGTGGAATTGGTCTAGCCATTGCACATTCATTAAGTAAGGCCGGCCATGATGTAATCGTGACATACCGTAGCGGCCAAGCACCTGACGGCTTCAAGTCGGTCGTCATGGATGTAACCGATACTGAAAGTGTAGATAAGGCCTTTACTCACATTGAAAGCTCATGGGGAATCCCAGAAATCATTGTGGCTAATGCAGGTATCACTAAAGATGGTTTAGTCATGCGCATGAGTGATGAAGATTTTGATTCGGTCATAGATGCAAATTTAACTGGCGCTTTTCGCGTTGCGCGCCGTGCAACAAAGGGATTATTGAAGTTAAAAAAAGGCCGCCTTATATTTGTGGGCTCAGTCGTAGGCGCACTTGGTTCTGCCGGTCAAGTCAACTACTCAGCCTCTAAATCTGGCCTAGTTGGAATGGCGCGATCATTTGCGCGCGAACTTGGAAGCAGATCAATCACAGCGAATGTAGTTGCACCTGGATTTGTCGAAACAGATATGACTGCGACTTTAGATGAAAAGCGTCGTAACGAAATCGCAAGTGCGGTGCCTCTTGGTCGGTTTTGTTCAGCTGAAGAAATCGCTGACGTTGTAACTTTCATAGCTTCACCACAAGCAAGCTATATCTCTGGTGCATTAATTCCAGTAGATGGCGGATTAGGAATGGGTCACTGATATGGGTCTACTTGATGGCAAGAAAATTTTAGTTACAGGTGTATTAACTGATGGCTCAATTGCTTTTCATATTGCCCGCCTCGCACAAGAGCAAGGCGCACAAGTGGTTCTCTCTTCTTATGGTCGAGTCCTCTCACTAACGACACGTATTGCCGGACGTTTACCCGTACCGGCACCGATCATTCAGCTCGATGTTACAAATGCAGAAGATCTAGATGCACTTGAATCACGCATCCGCGACCATTTTCCAGATGGTTTAGATGGCGTAGTGCATTCAATTGGTTTTGCTCCCGAGGCTGCTCTTGGTGGAAACTTTCTCAACACAACATGGGAAGATGTTTCAACCGCCATGCATGTCTCTGCTTATTCGCTTAAGTCACTGACCATGGCAGCGCGTCCATTATTTAATGGAGGTGGATCAGTTGTAGGTCTTGATTTTGATGCAACAGTTGCTTGGCCAAAATATGACTGGATGGGTGTAGCAAAGGCTGCCCTTGAATCTACTTCCAGATACTTAGCACGAGATCTTGGCGCGGAAAATATCCGCGTTAATTTAGTTGCTGCCGGACCAATCCGAACCATGGCGGCAAAATCAATTCCAGGTTTTGATGAGTTTGAAAAGGTTTGGAATGATCGCGCACCCCTAGCGTGGGATGTCACCGATCCAGTTCCAGCAGCCCAGGCAGTCGTGGCACTTTTATCTGATTGGTTTCCAAAAACTACTGCCGAAATCATTCACGTCGATGGTGGCGTGCATGCCATGGGCGCTTAGGCCTCAATTTCACCTTTTTGCCCCTAACCGGTAATCTTTGCCCCAGACCAGTGGTCTTACAACCACTGCAAGAGGAGTTACCGCTCCCACCTTCATCGCCACTTGTGCGAGCTGGTTTGTCGGATAAGAGATTTTTATCTCTTGCCCTTGCGGTTTTCTTTTGCAGCGCTGTTAGACCAAAGCGTAAACAAAGCCGAAGGAGCACAAATCACAACTGACCCGCGCATTAATGATCGTATTCGCACACCCGAAATTCGTTTGATCGGTTACACCGGTGAACAAGTTGGAGTTGTCGATATCGATACCGCGCTCAAGATGGCAGATGAAGTTGGTCTCGACCTAGTCGAAATCGCACCAGATGCTAATCCACCCGTTTGCAAGATCA
>CAEZZT010000004.1_pt1 | contig 28815 bp, 31 predicted proteins | sample 7266901 | NCBI WGS metagenome assembly CAEZZT01 (sample SAMEA6813966, study PRJEB35770) | uncultured Actinomycetes bacterium | biome: Freshwater; feature: Freshwater reservoir; material: water | place: Czech Republic | collected 2016-08-15 | depth 30m m
CTACAAATCTTGTAGACAAGTGGGCCGCACTTAGCCAGAAACTAAGCGCTTCTTCACCTTCTTAAAATCCTCAAGGGTGGTAATTCCAAATCCGCCTAATCTTTCTATGATTCCATGTAAAACATCAACTGTTGCGCGCGCATCATCTAGTGCGCGATGTGTGGGAGATGTAGTCGCTCCGAAATACTCTGCCAGTGTTGCTAGTTTGCAGTTGATGACCTCATCTTTAGTTAGAACGTAGCGCGCCAATCGCGCAGTATCTGCTACATGATGATTTGGCCACGGATATTCAAGATAACTAGCTGCAGCTTTTAAGAATCCGACATCAAAAGGGGCGTTGTGTGCGACTAAAACATTTTCGGTTTCAGATCCCATGAATTCGATGAAGGATGGAAAAACTTGCGAAATCTCAGGTGCGTCCACAAGCATTGCATCTGTTATTCCTGTTAATCGCGTGATGAAATCAGATATTGGAGTATTTGGATTTACAAAGCTCTGAAATTCTGCGATTACTTCTCCACCGCGAACTTTGACTGCACCGATTTCAGTTATTGCAGCGCCGGTGGAAGGCGCGGCGCCGGAGGTTTCAAGATCGACCACTACAAATGTGGCTTGAGAAAGATGCATGGCAGTAATCGTAAGTGATTGCACTGTCATTGACAGCGCGCGTATTGTTTAGGTCATGGCAATTGAAACCGCACCTCCTGGTTGGATGCAAGATTGGTCTGCGCAAGGCTCTGGCAAGAATGCACGAATCGGAGTTTTGTTAGTACATGGATTTACTGGAGCGCCTCCATCTATGCGACCTTGGGGCGAATTCTTACATTCAAAGGGATATTCCGTTCGAATTCCACTATTGCCAGGTCACGGAACTAAGCCAGAAGATCTAAATAAAGTTAAGTGGCAACAGTGGCCAGATAAAGTGCAATCAGAGTTAGATGAACTGTATAAAACTTGCGATCACGTATTTATCGTTGGATTGTCCATGGGTGGCGGAACATCCCTTTATGCAGCAACGCAAAACAATGAGCGCTTAACAGGCATGATCCTAGTTAATCCCATGATTCATGTTGCCTTCTTGCCACATCAACTTGCCTACGTGATTTCACATTTTCAAAAGCTTCGCTCTAGCGTCGGAAATGATATTAAGCGACCAGGAATCACAGAGCATGGCTATGACGCTTTACCTACGCATGGAATTTATGAATTATTAAAGATGCTGAAAATAACCCGTAAGAATTTAGGAAAAGTGACAGTCCCTGTTCAACTATTTCATTCAGTTGAGGACCATACGTTGCCGGTTTCAAACACTGAAATAATCATGAAAGGGTTGGGCTCCTCTAATAAATCCAGAATTGAATTAGTTAATAGTTATCACGTCGCCACGTTGGATTATGACCAGGAACTGATTTTTCAGAACTCTTTAACTTTCATCCAGAGTTTGACTTAATCGTTTTCATATCATGAGCCACTTAACTCGAAGGCAAAAGACTGCAGTACCGCTGGTCTTTCTTGGCATCATCGTGGCTTTTATTTCCTATGAAGTATTCAACAAAGCAAGTTATTCATACGAACCTCTCATCATGAAAGGTTGGCTGGATGAAAAGATTCCAGTTGTTTCAATTTTCGTAGTGCCTTATCTGAGCTTTCATGTTTTGGCCGCGCTTGTGGTTCCACTGCTATCACTTCGAATCGGAAGCTTTAAGGCGTTTTTGGTAAACGGCCTTGCGATTATTGCCGGTCAGATTTTCTTGGATGTTGCTTACGCTTTCTTTCAAACGCAAGTACCGCGTACGCCTGTGCCTGGTAATTCAGTATTCGATTGGATACTCGTCAATGTTGTCTATGGCAACGATCAACCGCTCAATGGATTTCCATCCAACCATGTAACGTGGTCAGTTATTTCGATAATTGCTTTATGGAGACTTCGGGACAAAGCGCCTAAAACATGTTGGATTCTTATGGGCTGGTTTGTTTTGATTTTGCCAGCCACCGTGTTTTTGCACCAGCATTACATCATTGATATCTATGGAGGTATTTTCGTAGCGTTTGCTGTTTATTGGAGTTGCATGTTTCTGATTGAAAAACCTCGGCTAGAGATATCAAGATAGACTGATTGACATGGCATGGATTCTTTTAGGTATTGCAATAGTTTCTGAAATTGTAGGAACTCTTTCACTCAAGGCTAGCGATGGATTCACAAAATTCTGGCCCTCAGTTGGAGTTGCAGTGGGTTATGCCAGCGCCTTTTTGCTCATGGCCAAATCATTAAAAACGATAGATGTTGGGATCACTTATGCGATTTGGTCTGGCGTAGGAATAATCGGAGCCGCAATAGGTGCAATGATTTTCTTCGACCAGCAACTAAGCAAACTCAACATCATTGGCATGGCGATAATCATAATTGGTGTTGTGGTTATGAATTTAGGTGGAGTTTCGCACTAGTTTTTCTTGCTGGTGGACCGTACTGGGATCGAACCAGTGACCCCCACAATGTCAAAGTGACTAAATACAGTTTTAAGCGTGTCTCTTTGTGTCTGCCTGTTCGGATTTACGCTGAAACACCGCCAGGAATAACCCGGAATTATTAGGGGTGTTAGGTAAGTGTTAGGTAATTATTCAGTCCAACCGTTCCAAACTGGCAAGTTATTGCCGATAAAGTAAAGAGCGCTTACGGCTATGACAAGGATAACGATTAGAATTAGACAACCAAGAACCGGAGAACCTTCCTTCATGCCTTTAGTCTAACGTTTTTAGGTAGAAGTCCACCGCTACGTTCTCCCGCGGTCTTATTTCACCAAGTAAAACCGGTAGAAACTATCTAAACCCAACACCTAGAACGCGTAATTCTGCAAGGCATACGGACAGTTACTACGGGCTATGTCTAATTATCCGTAGACGTAAAAACACTGAATAACGTTTCCCCAATGTTTTTTTAGAGGCGTATGTCCACCCCCATGTCTTTACTGCCTTTCTCTCCCCGATTGAGCGGTGTCCGCACGATCTAAACCAAACTAGACGGAGAAGCCCGGTTCTAGACGTTTTAGGGGTAAAAGAAACATGGAGAGTCAGGGGTGTATATGCGCTCACAAAAAACAGGGGCTACTCGCGACCTAAAGCCTTTCGTGCCTGGGCTACACGTTCTGCAAGTTGCTCAGGTGTTGCCTTGTTACGTTGCATTTCCTCTAACTGACTTTGTAACTCGCGGTTATGTTCCTCATTAGTTTTACGATCCGGTAACGTCTCTATAAAGGTGCGTAGACGTTTAAACAGAACTTTGTTAAGACTTTCCGCGCCGGTGTAATCGTGATCGTTTAGGTGGTCTGCCAGGGCCTTTAACGTGCCACCTTTGGCCTCTAGCACGTCTAGTAACGCGTCTAAGTTAGGACCAGGGTCTAAACACTTTAAAGCGATTGGTAGTGAATCTATAAAGACCGTAAACCGATCCTTATTACGGTTATTACTTGTATTACTTATATTACTTATGGTGTAAGCCTGGCCTAACACATTATGTAAGGACTGTTTACTCATAGTGCTATCAGGACTGTCACTAACTGCAACTTTCTTACCTTTGTAGTTCTTAGATTTGTGTAAAGATACGTTTACATAATCACCTATTAGCGCTAGTGCGTAGACCGGGACATAGTTAGCGCGTTGCCCTGGACGGCCTATCTCTACGCGAATAATGAAACCGTTAGTTATTAGTTCCTCTATTGCTTTACTTATGGCCTGCCGGCTAAAACCGGTACACCAGGTTTGTATTTCCTCCATAGAAGGATATGACTTGCGATAACCTTTGTTCGGCTTACCGTTGAGGATTGGGCGATCATCAAAGCGGTGTAGTAGTAGTGCATGAATAGATTGAGCAAGCCCGGATAGGCGAACCGGTGAACCTGCTAACGCATAAGCGTTGGTTAATTTATTAGACACTACGCACCGCCTTTAGGTGCGTCCACATTTAGGACCGGGCTAAGGCGTCTAGAAAATCTACTAAGTCCTGTTCCCGAACTCTTACCGATCTACCTACGTGGACTACCTTTAACCGTCCCGCCGGGTTTTCGCGTAGTTCACCGGTGACGGATTTCGGGTTTTTGATTTCGCGATACAGAGCAGACCGACTAAGTCCGGTGCGTAGTGAAACCTCTGACAGTTTCCACATAGAGGCGGGCAGTGTTAATTCCATTTTTAACCTTTCATAGTGCCGGTGTACCTGTTTGTCCCGGCTTATGTATAGAATAACTGGTACCTGCTAGGAAAACCTAGCGGATACACCTAGCACTGTATGGGCGGTTATTTACGTGGTTAAGAACCTTTATGAGTTTGTACCTGGTCTGCACACGGCTTTCTGTGAACCAGGAAAGTCAGAACCGACAGTGTTGGGAAAGTTTGTAGTACCCAAGAACTTTCTAACTGTCTTTATGTTTAAGGATTTCAATAAGGAAACTAGCACCTGGCTAAAAGGTGATGACTGGAAAGTATTTTTTAAAGTTTCTGTTACTGATCTAGGTACGCCGGTATTAGACGGCCTTGAGATATCCGGGAACGTCACACGGTGGAAAATAAAACTAATAGAACAGTATCGGTACACGTTGCTAGAACTGGCCTTGCAGATCGTAGTTAAGACGCTAACACCTAGTTATCGAGACACTGACGAAAGAGTGTTTAACGAAAAGTATTACGAAAAATTATTGAAAGACGGTCACATAGAACTAACGGCTAGTAATTGGGACGAATACCGAAACCAGAAACCACAGACTGAACCAGTGCAATTAGTTCGGTGGTGGGACGGACAAAGTGAGCCACTAGGTACTAAAGAATTAAGGGACTTAAAGGCAACTATAAACACAAAGTTAAGAAAACAAATTACACCGGAATATCTAGAACACATAGCAACTATCTACACGGAGGCGGTTAAGGACGGTAAAAAGCCCATACAGGTAATTATGGATAGTGAACGTGTCGCACACCGCACCGCGTCAGACTATGCGAGCAAGGCTAGAGAGTTAGGGCTATTACCGGAAACTAAACCCGGTGTAGTCACTATCGAAGTACCTAAGAAAAAGAAAGGAAAATAATGACTAATAACCGAAAGAAAATAACGGTTAAGAACGGCATAAGTTTTAACGGTAAGACTTATTCTTATGTTCTACGAGTACCCGATCCGGATACAGGTAAAACTAAACCGCGTTGGGTAGGAGGGTTTAGCACCGAAAAACAGGCTAAATTAGAAAGAGATAAGGCCCGTATAGCCTTAGCGACTAGTACCTATGTAACAGTTAGCGTAATTACAGTAGGTGAATACCTGGATAAGTGGATCGAACTACACGCGAACCAGTTAAAGCCGACTACGTTAAGTAAATACCGTAGTTATCTACGCCTATATCTAAATCCGGGCTTAGGTTCGGTTAAGTTACAGGAACTAAAACCGTCACACGTGCAGACCTTGTACGGTCAGTTATTGGATCGTCCACTAGCACCGTCTAGCGTCCACTATGCAGGTGCGATCTTGAAACAAGCACTTAATTACGCGGTAGACGTTGAAGGCTTGTTAGCAACCAACCCAGTTAATAAAGTTTCAACACCTAAAGGCCCGTCTAATACACCGGACCTATGGACTAAGGACGAACTAAATAGATTTCTAAAGGTGGCCAGTGATCACCGATTAGGTTTCTATTTCCGATTATCTGCCTATACGGGTGCAAGGCGTGGCGAACTATGCGCCTTACGCTGGTCAGACTTTGACGGTTCATCTTTGACTATAAGTAAAAGCCGGGTAAAGGCCGATAACCAGGTGTTAGAACTGAACTCAACTAAAGGTGGTACTAACGGTAGACGTAGCATAAAGATAGACACTGACACTATGGAGTTACTGAAGGCCCACCGTAAACGTCAGTTACAGGAACGTATGGCACTGGGTGAATGTTGGACAGATACAGGTTATGTCTTTGTCCAGGAAAACGGCTTACCGATTGACGTACACACACCTACACACTTGTTTAGGAAACTGTCTAACCAGGCCGGTCTAGAACCTATCCGGTTGCACGATTTAAGACACCTACACGCCACTATCTTGTTAAGCGGTGGTACTCAATTACACGTAGTAGCCCACCGTCTAGGTCACCGGGACGCTATGGTCACTGCAACGATTTACGCACACGTAACTAACGAACAGATAGAAACCGCTTCCGAACGTTTCGCGCTTGCAATGAACGCTAACGGTTAGGGTGTTAGGTAACTGTTAGGTAATTCTAAAAAATAAATAAAGATGACGCCTTAAAACTGTATAAGTGCTGGTCTAACGTGGACCGTACTGGGATCGAACCAGTGACCCCCACAATGTCAATGTGGTGCTCTACCGCTGAGCCAACGATCCTTGCTGGAAAATCATACAACACCTTATAAAGATTTAATTAGCGTGAATAATCATCTTCTACGCGCTCAATATCATCTTCGCCGAAGTAGGTGCCGGTCTGGACTTCGATAAAGACAACCAATTCAGTACTGATATTTTCAATTCTATGAAGATCTCCAATTGCGATATCTATTGAGTCTCCAGCTTTTAATGTTGACTCAACTCCATTGTGTGTTGCTTTTGCTAAACCAGAAACAATGAACCAATGTTCTGCGCGTTTTTCATGGCGTTGATATGAAAGCCGTGAACCAGGGTTGACATAGATTCTCTTAACTTTATGCGAGCCAGATTCTGACAAAGTTTCAAAGCGACCCCAAGGTCTAACCTCATCGCCCATGGTCTCTTCCTTTTATCTACTCTTTTAACAGTGGAGGTCGGAACGGGATTTGAACCCGTGTAGAGGGATTTGCAGTCCCTTGCCTCGCCTCTCGGCCATCCGACCAAAAACTAACGCCGTTCATTTTTTACGTGAACGGCGAACAGTTTTGAGAGCGGACGACCGGGTTCGAACCGGCGACCTGAACCTTGGCAAGGTTCCGCGCTACCAACTGCGCTACGTCCGCGAGGAGCCAAAATCTATCCTAGGTTGGGCCATTGCGCCAAAGTGGGCTTTGACTGGCTACCGTTGGCCTGTGAGTTCACCGATGAATGCGCCTATTTTTTGGATGAATGGGCGATTAGCTACCGGTTTAAGCAAAGTGAGTACTGATCCCAATGATTTAGATGATGGGGGATTCTGGGCGGTATCAACAACTTTCGAGGGAGAGTTCTTAGCGGCAAAATTTAGTGAAGTCAGTCTGTGCGATTTCCCAGAAACTACATGGGAGAGTGTTACGGGTCAGTGGATTTCTACTTTATCTAGGGAAAATTACATTGCATACGTTCGTAGCATTCAAGAGGAGATTGCCAAAGGATGGGTCTATCAAGTCAATGCTTGCCGCGAAATTTCTATTGACAGTAGCCATCAAAATTTGCGCGGGCTATTTAGCCAGATTCTAAAATCCAATCCAGCACCATGGGCTAGTTATTTAGAGATTGCCGAAAGAAATATCGCCTCGGCATCACCGGAACTTTTCTTACAACGAATCGGAAACCATGTTCGCACATCTCCCATAAAGGGGACTGCGCCGATCGGAACCACTGAATTTGGCAATAAGGACAACGCTGAAAACATAATGATTGTTGATCTCATGCGAAATGATTTAGGACAAATCTGTAAGAGCGGAACCGTTACTGTCCCACGATTGCTTGCGACAGAAAAACATCCAGGACTTAATCATTTAGTTTCAGATGTAGAAGGTGAGCTCTCGGATGCAATTTCGTGGGCAACAATCTTTGCTGCACTTTTGCCCGCAGGTTCTATAAGTGGAGCACCTAAATCTTCGGCTGTATCAACCATAAAAGCACATGAATCAAAACGTGGCCCCTATTGTGGCGTGCTTGGATGGGTTCAAGGCGATCGCTGCGAACTATCGGTTGCAATTAGAATTTTCTTTAAGGATGACAAACTGCGCTTTGGAACCGGAGCCGGAATTACTTGGGCAAGTTCTCCGGCTGATGAGTGGGAAGAAACTGAACTAAAAGCCAGAAAATTGATTTCAATTGCTGGTGGTGTTTTATGAAAGTGGTTTTCAACCAAGCCGTAATTGATGTAAATCAAGCCCCATGTTCGCCAGATGGGTGGTTGGCGGGTGCGGGAATTTTCGAGACTATTAAGGTGATTAACTCTGAACCTCAATTATTAGACAAACACTATGTGCGCGCCCAAGAAACTGCTAACGCGCTTTCAATCCACATCCCTTCTTATTCGGATGTAGTTAAAGCGGTCGAGGAAGCTGTTTTTGGAAAATTGGGTTCGGGAATGTTGCGTATCAGTTTTTCGCAAAATCAAGATTGGTTGGTCGCACACTTTCCTTACCAGGAAATAGTTGATGCTGCTTCAGTTCGAGTTCATCCTGAAGTGGTTCCAGGCCAAATCCATAAACTATTTCCCTATACAAACCGAATCGGTATTTTGAACGCAGCGCGCGAAGCAGGGTTTGATGATGCGATAACGGTTAATAGTCAAGGAAATATCTGCGAAGGGTCAGTAACAAATTTCGTGGCAAATATTCAAGGACAATGGATTACACCTCCTACAAGTGATGGCGTATTGCCAGGAATTATCCGCCAGCTTCTAATTGATAACCAATTAATAAAAGCCGCTTCAATTTCTCTGAGTCAGGTGCAGGAAATTAAAAGTGCATTTTTACTCAGTAGCCTTAGATTGGCCCATCCCATATCAAGGATTGACAATCGTGAGTTGGCGCTTTCTCACTCCTTTATGGAGCAAATACGCGCTCTAGTCGTTACGAGTTCGGTAGACTAGAAACATGATTCAGATCAGTGTTGATGGAAAAGCTCTCTCAATTGAGCCTGACCAGAAACCCACACATTTGTTTGCAGAGAATAAAGACGTAGTCGTCTGCCGAATAAATGGAACCCTTAAAGATTTATGGACAGATTTGAATGAAGGCGACTTAGTTGAATCGGTCTCAATTGATTCACCTGATGGTCTTTTTGTCCTTCGTCACTCAACTGCGCACGTGATGGCACAAGCAGTACAGGAAGTTTTTGCTGACACTAAGTTGGGGATTGGTCCTCCGATTAAAGATGGCTTTTATTACGATTTCGATCCTAAAACTCCATTTAATCCTGATGACTTAGTAAAAATCGAAAGCGCGATGCGCAAGATTGTTAAAGAAGGTCAACGATTCCGGCGACGTGTCGTAACGGAAAAGGATGCCTTGGCCGAGTTAGCGCACGAGCCTTATAAGTGCGAACTCATTGGCATTAAGGGCCCAGCTGGTGAAGAAGCTAGCGTTGAAGTAGGTGGCAGTGAGTTAACAATTTATGACAACTTAGGTCGTGACGGTAATCCTGTCTGGAGCGACCTATGTCGTGGGCCTCATTTGCCTTCAACAAAACACATTCCTGCGTTTAAATTGATGCGAAGTGCCGCAGCTTATTGGCGTGGTTCTGAAAAGAATCCGATGTTGCAACGTATTTATGGAACAGCATGGCCGTCACAAGATGATTTAAATGCTCATTTAGAGTTTTTAGCTGAAGCCGAAAAGCGCGATCACCGAAGACTTGGAACCGAACTCGATTTATTCTCTTTCCCAGAAGAAATTGGATCAGGTCTTGCAGTATTTCACCCAAAGGGCGGAATTATCCGACGGGCAATGGAGGACTATTCACGTAAACGTCACGAAGATGAAAATTACGAGTTTGTTTACTCTCCGCATTTAACTAAAGCTGCGCTGTTTGAAAAATCGGGCCACCTTGATTGGTATTCAGAGGGCATGTATCCACCCATGATTATGGATGAAGAACTTCACGCTGATGGCACGATTAAAAAGCCTGGCCAGCAGTATTACATGAAGCCTATGAACTGCCCTTTCCACAACCTCATTTTCGCTTCACGCCAGCGCTCTTATCGCGAACTTCCATTGCGATTATTCGAATTCGGAACGGTTTACCGTTATGAAAAATCAGGAGTTTTGCACGGCATAACTCGCGCCCGCGGATTTACTCAAGATGATGCCCACATTTATTGCACCAAAGATCAAATGGCGGATGAGCTAGATTCTCTTCTGACATTTGTTCTCAACCTTTTGCGGGATTATGGATTAAATGATTTCTATTTAGAACTGTCAACTAAAAACCCTGAAAAGTTTGTAGGCGATGATGCAGATTGGGAAGAAGCCACTGAAACTTTGAGAAAAGCTGCCATGGCACAAAATCTCGAACTCGTTTTAGACGAGGGTGGTGCAGCTTTCTACGGGCCAAAGATTTCAGTTCAAGCTAAAGATGCCATCGGTCGTACTTGGCAGATGTCTACGATTCAAGTTGATTTTCAACTTCCACAGCGTTTTTCACTTGAGTACTCAGCAGCAGATGGATCAAGACAACGTCCGGTAATGATTCACCGTGCGCTATTTGGCTCAATCGAAAGATTTTTCGGAGTTCTAACAGAGCACTATTCAGGCGCATTTCCACCATGGTTGGCACCTGTACAAGCTGTGGGTATTCCAGTTGCCGAGGCCTTTGCCGATTATTTAGCGGATGTAATTAAACAGATGCGGACTGCAGGTATTCGCGCTGAACTGGATTCATCTGATGATCGCATGCAGAAAAAAGTAAGAAATGCCCAACTTCAGAAAGTTCCTTTTATGGTTATTGCAGGCGAAGAAGATATGGCAGCTGGTGCTGTCTCATTCCGATATCGCAATGGTGAACAAAAAAATAGAATTCCAATCGCGGATGCGATCGCAGAAATTAAAAAGGTTGTGCAAGAACGCACACAGGTTTAAGCAATGGCTATTGATGGCGCAGGAATGCCCGATGGGTGGCATCGACTATGGGCACCACATCGACTCGAATATCTTCGAGGAGAAAATCGCCCACTAGACGATAACGAAGTGGCCTGTCCTTTTTGCAGGATTCCAACGTTAACTGATGAAGAAGGGCTGATAGTTTTTCGCGGCAAGAACGCCTTTGTTGTGATGAATTTATATCCCTATAACCCAGGGCATTTATTAGTTTGCGCCTACCGCCATGTCGCTGATTTAACAGAGCTAACAGATGTTGAGAGAAATGAAATAGTTGAGTTAACTGCACATGCAATGCAAACCATTCGTAAAGTTTCATCGCCGGCTGGTTTCAATTTAGGAATGAATCAAGGTTCAATTTCTGGAGCGGGAATAGCCGAGCATATTCACCAGCATGTAGTGCCACGTTGGAGCGGGGATGCAAATTTCATGCCGATAATTGGTAAGACAAAAGTTATGCCTCAGCTTTTGAATTTAACACGTGATGAAATAGCTAGAGCTTGGTAATTATTTTTTAAGTTGGTTCAAGTAAGAAATTACGATGTCAGTTCCCAGATTCTTTTCTAGCCAAAGTGGGATTGCCGGGAATAGTACCCCTGCAGCAAATGCGCCTTCACCTAGTGCGGTAACTAGTTCTATATATTCATCTCGAAACTCCTGAACTAGAGTTTCATGTTCTGGTTCGCATGCTCTCTTAATCGGCGGAACAGTCGAATAGTCCGTGACCATCATGTCAAAGAGTGAAATAACTGCACATGGAATTCCGTCATCACCATGAAGTACTAGGTAAGGCGTTGCAACTTGATCAAAGAGTCGATTAGCCATCAATACGGCATCATCAAAATCGGCTGCATCTTTTTCTAAATCAGTAACAACTATTAATCGTGGAAGAACAAACTCATCCAGCTTTTGCCAGTTTTCAATTGTTTCTTGATCGATGCCAGTGTTGGGATTGATTACAAAGATCGCGCCATCGAACTCTGCGTCTAACTTTGGGTTAACCATGCCTCCAAAGGCTTCTGCCACTAAATCTGGGTAAGCACTTTCGTGGCCAAAGATGGCCAGATTTAGGTCAAATGTGTATTTAGGCACTGGGTCAGCCTACGATGTGCCTTGATGCTAAGTCGTTCATTAAAACCAGCGGTTACGAGATTAATAACACCCGTGGCCAATGCTGCGCTGCGTGTAGGGATTACACCCAACGCCGTTACTTGGGTCGGAGCTGCCGGAGTAGTTTTTAGCGCGCTCTGGTTTTACCCACGTGGGGATTTCTTCCTCGGCACAGCCGTTATTTCTTTCTTTGCACTTAGCGATCTCTTTGATGGGACGATGGCTCGAATCTCAAAATCAGGAGCAAGTGCATGGGGGAGTTTTCTAGATTCAACAATTGACCGAGTAACAGATTCATCCATACTTCTTGGTGTTGTTATCTATCTTTTTAATCACGAAGATTCATTAAGTTTGATTGTAGTTATTACTTTAGTGACCGGATTATTAGTTCCTTATATTCGCGCTAAGGCTGAAGGTTTTTCTATTGATTGCTCTGGTGGTATTGCTGAACGAACTGAACGTCTCATCATCGCGATGTCAGCTATAGCACTAGATGGATTACACATTGATTACGTATTATCAATTGGTATGTGGTTGCTAGCAATTTTAGGTGTCATTACTGTTATGCAACGAATGTTGATAGTTCGCAAGGCGCTGCACAGATGATCAAGAATTTGGTTGCCTGGGGATATATTTTTGCCTGGAGAATTTTACGTTTACTGCCTGAAAAATTCGTCTACAAGAATGCCTATAGATTGGCCGACTACTTAGTTCGAAAAAACGGGAAAAGCGTTGCGAGATTGCGTGCAAACTTAGCTCGAACTCAACCAAATATCACACCTCTAGATTTAGATCTTTTGGTTTATAAAGGGATGCGCTCGGTGGTGCGCTACTGGTGTGACACATTTAGATTTCCCGATTGGTCCAAAGAACGCATTATCAACACCGTAACTTTTAACGATGAAAGCATCCTGATCGATGCAATCGATGCTGGTAATGGTGTGATTGTCACACTTCCACATTGCGGAAATTACGACCATGCGGCGGCATATTTCTGTGCCAGGGGAGCAAAGCTTGTAACGGTAGCTGAGCATCTAAAACCAGAAAAACTTTTTAAGAAGTTTATGCAATATCGCGCAGATTTTGGGATGGAAGCGTTGCCACTAGATGGTCGCGTAATCCCTACTTTGCTTCAAAGAATCAAAAAAGGATGTGTTATCGCACTAGCGGCCGATAGAGACCTATCGCGTTCGGGTATTGATGTTAAGTTTTTTGATGGACCAGCTCGAATGCCCGCCGGTCCGGCGTTGTTAGCAATCCGAAGCGGTGCTCCACTGATTAGTGCATATATTTCATATACGGATGAGGGAATTCATATTGATTTAGAACGAGTAGAAGTTCCAATGATTGGCGATGAAGATCAGAAGATTAAGGATTTGGTACAAATTTGTGCTGATCATTTTGCAAGGGGAATTTCAAGGCACCCAGAAGATTGGCACATGATGCAACGTATTTGGGTCGACGGCGATTTCCAGGAGCAGCGTTAATGCTAAATAAATCGCTCAACATTGGAATTGTCTGCCCTTATGGATGGGACACACCTGGGGGCGTTCAAAACCACATACGTGATTTGGCTGAATTTTTGATATCGGCCGGACATAAAGTTTCCGTTCTTGCACCAGCTATCGATGAAGAGAAATTACCTGATTATGTTGTGAGCGCAGGAAAACCTATTTCAATTCCTTACAACGGTGCCGTAGCTAGAGTGCTTTTCGGACCGATTGCATATGCCCGCGTCCGCCAGTGGATAAGCAACGGTAACTTCGATTTATTACATCTGCATGAACCTGCAATTCCTTCGATTTCGCTATTGGCATGTTGGGCTGCCGAAGGTCCCATGGTCGGTACGTTTCATGCCGCTGCAAAACGTCAGAAAGTAATATTTGCAATTGGGCCAATTCTCGAACCCGCGATAGAAAAATTAAATGCACGTATTGCTGTATCAGAAGCTGCTCGATTAACTCTTACAGATCATTTGGAAACCGACGCTGTTGTAATTCCTAATGGCATATATGCAAAACGCTATAGCGATGGTAAAGCTCAGGGGAAATGGCAAGGGAACACAATTGGTTTTATTGGTCGCTTTGAAGAACCTCGTAAGGGATTACAAGTTTTGGTAGATGCTTTGCCAATTGTTGCCAGATTTGCACCAGATGTAAGAGTTCTAGTCGCAGGGCCTGGAGATTCAGTTGAAATTGAAAAAGATATTGATCCGCAGCTTCGAAAGCGCTTCGAATTTTTAGGGCGAATTAGCGAGGAGGAAAAGGCTGACTTCATGTCATCAATTTCACTTTACGTTGCGCCAAATACCGGAGGAGAGTCCTTCGGAATTATCTTGGCCGAAGCGTTAGCCGGAGGTGCTTGTGTTGTTGCAAGTGATATTCCAGCTTTTGATTCACTTCTTGGTGGCGGAGAGTTTGGAGCGCTTTTCGAGTCAGAGAATTCAACCGACTTAGCGAAAACAATTATTGATTTGTTAAGAGATGAAGATAAGCGAACACAGTTAGCAAGTGCAGGTAAGGCTCATTCCCAGATTTTTGATTGGGATGAAGTTGCAAAACAGATTTTTTCAATTTATGAGATGGCAATCGTCGGTGGTAGTAAAGTTACCCTCGGTTCTGATAATCGATCCTGGAACCGATTCCTGACTCGAGACGGTGAAGCGCAATGAAAACTTGGGTAGCCCTGATTTTCTTTGTATTATTTGCGCTCTGGTATCTCTCTTTTTCGGCTACTAGATTAGATCGCCTACATCACCGCGTTGAAACAAGTTGGGCGAATCTAGATGTTTTGCTTCAAAAAAGAGCGGCAGTGGCTTTAGAGATTGCACATAGTGATTTAGCAGATCCAGCATCGTCAATGCTGCTAACAGGTGCTGCGTATCAAGCAAGGGATGCTGAAATTAAAAATAGATCAATGGCGGAAAGTGGCTTATCTGGCGCACTTGGGCTTCTTCTCTCTGATGGCTTGCCTCACGCTTCAGCATCAGAGCAAGCTCTCTTGCGTGAGCTGTCAGCTTTAACCGAAAAAATTAGAATAGCCATTGCTCTTCACACTGACTCTGTCTCTTCCACGCAAATGGTTCGTAAGAAATTTATTGTGCGAGCATTTCGTTTAGCTGGAACAGCTCCTTTGCCGGTGACTTATGAGTTTGAGTCCGATGTTTTATAGGAGAATTCTTGTCGTGTTGTTTGCTACGACCTTGCTAGCTAGTTGTTCTCAAGTAGCACAGGTTGTGAAAGATAAACCCAAGATAGTTGAAAAGAATGTTTTAAGTGGCCGAGAAGGCGCTAACGGCCCAGTTCTTGCAGTGAAAATCGATGACACTAATTCTGCCCATCCTCAAATTGGTTTGGAATTGGCAGATATTGTTTACATCGAACAAGTAGAAGGTGGATTGACCCGACTTGCTGCAATCTTTTCATCTCAGATTCCAACTCGCGTAGGTCCAGTTAGAAGCGCACGTATTTCTGACATAGAAATCTTAAGTCAATTTGGTCACATTGCTTTTGCTTATAGCGGGGCGCAGAAAAAACTCTTGCCAGTAATTAGCGCTGCAAATCTGCAAGACCTGGGAGCCCAAAGAGAATCTTCAACTATTTACACTACTGATCCATTGCGTACCCCGCCTTATGCAATGGTGTTAAGAGCAGATCTTTTGATGAATAAGGTCCAAGAAAATGGTTACACAATTGATAGTGCGAAATCAGTTGGTTGGAAATTTGGACAAGCCCCAGAAGGTGGAAAACTTACTGAATCTGTAACTCTGCATTGGCCGGCAGCTAGATACGTGGCTACCTGGTCAGCAACGGAATTACGCTGGCTGCTACAACATAACTCAACGCCTGATGCTGCAGAGTCTGGAAAAATTCTTGGTCCAACTACTTTAGTAATTCAATTAGTTTCCATAACAAACTCGATTTATCACGACAAAGTTGGTGGCATAACGCCTTATTCACAAACCGTCGGCAGCGGCAGGGGTTACATCCTTCGAGATGGCAAGAGCTACGCTGCCCAGTGGTCACGCATATCGCCAGAGTCAGGCACTGTTTGGACCAAAGTCGATGGAAGTGAAATAAATTTTGCACCCGGGCAAGTATGGGTTGCGCTGACAGATACCGAGCCTGATTTCACCTATATAACTCCGAGCGCGGAGCCGACAAAGACAAAGTAGTATGAGCTCCTACAACAGCGAAGGCGAGTACACAGGCAATGTCAGAAGTTAAAGGCACAGGCAGAGTAAAGCGCGGAATGGCAGAGATGCTCAAAGGCGGCGTCATCATGGATGTCGTAAACGCTGAACAAGCAAAGATTGCCGAAGATGCTGGCGCGGTTGCCGTAATGGCACTTGAGCGCGTACCTGCAGATATTCGCGCCCAAGGTGGCGTCGCTCGTATGTCTGATCCTGACATGATTGAAAAAATCCAAGCAGCTGTATCGATTCCAGTGATGGCAAAAGCACGTATCGGACATTTCGTTGAAGCGCAGGTTTTGCAATCACTCGGTGTTGATTACATTGATGAATCAGAAGTTCTCACGCCAGCTGATTATGAAAACCATATCGATAAGTGGGATTTCACAATTCCTTTTGTTTGTGGAGCAACTAACCTGGGAGAAGCTTTGCGTCGAATTAATGAAGGCGCTGCAATGATTCGTTCAAAAGGTGAAGCAGGCACTGGCGATGTTTCTAACGCCATGCAACATATGCGAAAGATTGGTGGAGAAATTCGCCGCCTTTCAACAATGCGCGAAGATGAACTTTATGTAGCTGCAAAAGAGTTGCAAGCCCCTTATGAATTAGTAAAAGAAGTTGCACAAGCCGGAAAACTACCTGTCGTTCTATTTACCGCTGGCGGAATTGCAACTCCAGCTGATGCAGCGCTAATGATGAGCATGGGCGCAGATGGCGTCTTTATCGGTTCTGGAATTTTCAAATCAGGCAACCCGGCACAGCGCGCCGCAGCTTGCGTTAAAGCTACAACTTTCTGGAATGATCCAAAGGTGGTTGCAGATGCTTCACGTGGACTTGGAGATGCAATGGTTGGTATCAACGTTGCAGACCTTCCAGTACCTCACCGTCTCGCCGATCGCGGTTGGTAGTTTTTAGAAATCATGAAGGTCGGAGTATTAGCGCTCCAAGGTGATGTTCGAGAACACGTAGACGCGTTAACTGCTTGTGGAATTTCTCCTATCCAAGTTAAGCGCCCAAAAGATCTCTCGGAAGTTGATGCCTTGGTTTTACCTGGCGGTGAGTCGACAACTATTTCCCAACTGTGCGAAATATTTGGTCTATATGAACCAATTAAAGCGCGCATTGCAGCGGGCATGCCAACCTATGGTTCATGTGCGGGAATGATTTTATTAGCTGATGAAATTCTTGATGCCAAAGAGGGGCAGAAAACTTTTGGCGGTTTAGATATAACAGTTCGTCGAAATGCCTTTGGCCGTCAAGTAGATTCTTTCGAAACTGACATCGATTTTGCAGATGGTTCGGATCAACTGATTAGAGCTGTTTTTATCCGTGCTCCGTGGGTTGAAAAAACTGGGCCAGATATTGAGGTCTTAGCGACAGTCGATGCGCACCCGGTGGCGGTACGGTCACAAACTCTGCTTGCCACATCTTTTCACCCAGAACTAACAGGTGATCACCGAATCCACCGCTACTTTATTGAGCAAGTGGCAAAGCCAGCATTAGAGAAGGTAAAGTAAGTTTATATCCACGAGATTGAAGGTGTAAGTCATGTCAGGCCATTCCAAATGGGCAACAACTAAGCATAAGAAGGCGATTATCGATAGTCGCCGTGCAAAAGTTTTTGCAAAGCAGATTCGAGCAATTGAAGTTGCAGCTCGCAATGGAGGCGCTGATCTCGATGGGAACCCAACATTATTTGACGCAATCACAAAGGCTAAGAAATCTTCGATGCCTGCAGACAACATCGAACGTGCAATTAAACGTGGCGCAGGCTTAGAAGCTGGCGCAAAAGACTGGATCACAATCATGTATGAGGGCTACGGCCCAAATGGTGTTGCAATAATGATTGAATGTTTGTCAGATAACCGTAATCGCTCTGCATCTGAAATAAAAGTAGCAGTAACCCGTAATGGCGGTTCAATGGCTGATTTGGGTTCAGTGTCTTATTTGTTCAATCGCAAAGGCGTGATAATTGTTAATAAAGTTGACGGCCTAACTGAAGATAAGGTTTTAGAGGCCGTGCTAGAAGCAGGTGCTGAAGAAGTAAATGACTTAGGCGAATCTTTTGAAGTTGTATGCGAACCAGTGGATTTGGTGCAAGTGCGAACTGCGTTGCAAACTGCAGTGATCGATTATGAGTCGGCTGATTCCTCGTTCCTGCCATCGATGACGATCCCCCTTGATGCTGATGGAGCTAAAAAGGTATTCGAGCTCATTGATGCCATTGAAGAGCTAGATGATGTGCAGAATGTTTACAGCAATTTCGATGTTTCAGACGAGGTCATGGCGAGCCTAGATTAATTTCTGACGCAGCTGGCCGTAGGCTTTAAACTTCACATGCACTTCATGCATTAATTAAGAAGAAGGTAGGCACATGCGCGTACTTGGTATTGACCCAGGTCTTACGCGTTGTGGAATCGGAATTGTCGAGGGTAGTCCTGGTTCTCCATTAACAATGGTTGGAGTTGGGGTTGTCATGACCCCTTCGGATATGCCATTGGAAGTTCGCTTGCTCGAAATAGATAAAGGTTTAAATGAGTGGATCTCGCTTTGGAATCCGGATGTCATTGCAGTTGAACGAGTTTTTGCTCAGCACAATGTTCGAACCGTAATGGGAACTGGCCAAGCTGCCGGAATTGCTTTGTTGATTGCAGCCAAAGCTGGAATTCCGGTCATGATGCATACACCTAGCGAAGTTAAAGCAGCTGTTTCAGGTTCAGGTCGTGCAAATAAGGCGCAAGTTGCACAAATGGTCCAAAAAATCCTTAACCTAGAGGTTATGCCAAAACCTGTCGATGCAACTGATGCCTTGGCTCTTGCGATTTGTAATATTTGGAGAGGCGGTTCTACCGCGCGCATTAATCAAGCAGTGGCGGCAGAGAAATCGCGTCTGCGGAAACTACGTGGGTAAATGATTTCTATTTTAACTGGCACGGTTCGATCGATAACAATTGATAAATGCATTATTGAAGTTGGGGGAGTAGGGCTGAGTGTATTAATCAACCCTGCAACAAGTTCAGGATTAACCCTTGGGGCACCAACAACGTTATTTACTTCACTTGTTGTTCGCGAAGACTCTTTAACTTTATTCGGTTTTCTAAGCGATGAAATTCGCAACCTTTTCGAACTCGTACAGACTGTTTCTGGTGTTGGGCCAAAAGTTGCACTTTCAATTATGGGTGCATTAACCCCTGAAGATTTAGCACGAGCAATTTCACAAGAGGACACTTCTGCAATTGAGCGGGTTCCAGGAATCGGTAAAAAAGGTGCACAGCGATTGATCCTAGAACTTAAAGGCAAATTGGCAGATTTGTCCCCAACCAACAAATACCAAGGGCATCAACCGGCTTGGCGTGAACAATTAACTAGTGCCTTAGTTTCTCTTGGTTTTTCACCCAAGGAATCAGATAATGCAATCTCTGCAATTGTTAACGACCTACGCGCTGATGAAAAGGATCCAGCAAAAATAGATTTAAGCGAGCTTTTAAAGTTAGCGCTAGCAAGCGGAAAGAGCGCTCGTGGCTGAAAACGAGGATCGAATAGTTGGTTCTAATATCAAAGGCGAAGAATCCGCGTTGGAGCAAGCACTTCGTCCCAAGGATTTGGATTCATTCATAGGTCAACATCGCGTTCGAGAGCAGATTAATGTTTTATTAACTGCTGCGCGCCACCGTAAAACTCCAGCAGATCACATTTTGCTTTCAGGCCCACCTGGGTTAGGTAAAACAACTCTTGCACTTATTTTGGCAAGTGAGATGCAAGCGCCAATTAGAATCACGAGCGGTCCAGCAATCACACACGCAGGCGATCTAGCTGCAATTTTGTCATCGTTAGTTGAAGGTGAAATTCTTTTTCTCGATGAGATTCATCGATTGCCACGCCCTGCAGAAGAGCTGTTGTATTTAGCCATGGAAGATTTTCGCGTCGATGTTGTTGTTGGCAAGGGCCCCGGGGCTACAGCAATTCCACTACAACTGCCACATTTCACTTTAGTTGGCGCAACCACAAGAGCCGGACTTCTACCTAGTCCACTACGAGATCGCTTTGGTTTTACCGCACATTTAGATTTTTATGATAGCTCTGAACTTGCACAAGTAATTTCTAGAAGCGCGAAACTTCTTGGCATAGATATTGATAAAGATGCAATCACTGAAGTTTCTGGCCGCTCTCGTGGAACTCCACGTATTGCAAATCGATTACTTCGACGTGTTAGAGATTATGGGCAAGTTCACGGCGCAACGGCAATCTCATTGGCCGATGCCAAAGCTGCCCTTGAAATGTACGAAGTCGATGAAATCGGCCTCGACCGTTTGGACAGGGGAGTACTCACTGCATTAGTTGAAAGATTTAACGGAGGGCCAGTCGGACTATCCACCCTGGCAATTGCCGTTGGTGAAGAGATCGAAACCGTTGAATCTGTGGCAGAACCCTTCTTGGTCCGTAACGGTTTGATGGCGCGCACGCCTCGTGGACGCATAGCAACGCCTGCAGGTTTTGCCCATATAGGACGAACACCACCTGCCCAAATGGCTCAGCTTTTCGACACACCCGCGCCTGACGCCTAGACTCTGCGTCTATGTCTACAACTAATAAACCAGCAAAGACGGCTGCCCGCCCAGCGCGTTCACTGGCAATCCTGGCTTTGGTGCTCATTGCACTCACCGGTCTTGTCTTTGTTCAAAACGCTACTGCAGTTCGTCTAGGTCTTGATCTTCGCGGCGGAACTTCTGTCACTTTGCAACCTCGAATTGCTCCAGGTGAAAGTGGAAAAGTAACCAACGAAGCAATTGACCAAGCCGTCTCTATTATCCGCCAGCGCGTTAACTCACTTGGTGTTGCCGAGTCTGAAGTTACAGCACAAGGAAGTGGGACTAATCGTCAGATTGTTATCTCCGTTCCTGGCGATACTGGTCGTCGAGTAGTTGAGCTTGTTGGACAAACTGCAGAACTTCGCTTCCGCCAAGTACTTGCAACGGCAACATCAACTGGTGCTGCAGACGCGGCAGCAACTCCTACATCTGGAGTAAGTGCAGAAGTTAATGCAAAGTTTGCCGCACTTGATTGTACAAAAACTGAAAATCTTCAAGGCTCAGGAGCTGATGCTCCTACCGACACAATTGTTAGTTGTGATCGTGCTGGCCAAAACAAATACATTTTGGCGCCAGCTGAAGTTCTTGGTCGCCAAGTTTCAAAAGCAACTTCATCCATTGATACTCAAGGTGGCAGCGCTTGGTATGTAATGTTAACTTTTAACGGTGAAGGTACAAAGGCATTTGGTGCCCTTACTTCACGTGTAACAACACTTGCAGCTCCACTTAATCAAGTAGCAATCGTTCTCGATGGTTTAGTTGTTTCAGCTCCACGAATTACAGAGGCGATTCCATCTGGAAATGCACAAATTACCGGAAGCTTTACTCAACTTGAAGCTCAAGATCTTGCAAATGTTTTAAAGTACGGTGCACTTCCTTTGGCATTTGATCGAGGAGAAGTTCAACAAGTTTCTCCAACGCTGGGTGCTGATCAACTAAATGCTGGTCTGCTAGCAGGTGGTATTGGTCTTGGCCTCGTCCTTCTTTATTCACTTCTTTACTACCGCGGTTTAGGCATGGTGACAGTTGGTTCACTCGCTGTCGCTGGTTCTCTTGTTTACTTGTTGTTCCTGCTACTAGGCAAGTGGATTGGTTTCACCCTGACTTTGGCAGGTATTGCAGGTGCAATTGTTGCCATCGGTGTTACTGCTGACTCGTTTATTATCTACTTCGAGCGTATTCGAGATGAAATCCGTGAAGGTCGTTCACTTCGAACTGCAGTTGAAACTGGCTGGAGTCGAGCACGTCGCACTATTTTAGTCGCCGACTTTGTTTCTATTATCGCCGCCGTACTGCTTTACTTCTTTGCAGTTGGTGGCGTTCGAGGTTTCGCTTTCACTCTAGGACTAACGACACTGGTCGACTTGATCGTCGTGTTTGTGTTTACAAAGCCAATCGTGACAATTCTTGCAAAGATGAATTTCTTTGCATCAGGTCATCCTTTGTCCGGACTATCAGCAAAGAGCACTGGAACACTGCCAGTTGCAAAGGAGGCATAAGAAATGTCAAAGTTTTCAGGTTTAGGTGGCCGTCTCTACCGCGGTGAAACATCAATCGATTTCATCGGCCGTCGCCGTCGCTGGTACTCAATTTCTGCTCTCTTTATTCTTTTATCTATCGCAGCTTTAAGCCTTCAGGGCCTTCACTTAGGTATTGAATTTAAGGGTGGTTCTTCATTTACCGTAACTAAGGTTGGCGCAAACGTTGAAGATGCGCGTGCTGCACTTGCCACAGCTGGAATACCTGGCGAATCAATTGTGCAAACAATTGGAAACGACAAAGTCCGCGTTCAAACTAGTGCACTAGATACCGCGCAGAACAATGCCGTGCAAGATGCCCTAGCTGCAAAGTTTTCTGTAGCTGTTGAATCTATCGACACTCAAATCGTCGGTCCATCTTGGGGTAAAGAAATTACGCGCAAAGCCTTGTACGGTCTTTTCGGCTTTTTGATCTGTGTGATGCTTTATCTGGCAATGGCCTTTGAACCAAAAATGGCAGTTGCTGCAATCGTTGCTGTTCTTCACGACGTTTTCATAACCGTGGGTATTTATGCCTTGGTTGGTTTCGATGTCACACCAGCAACAGTGATTGGTTTCCTAACAATCTTGGGTTACTCGCTTTATGACACAGTTGTTGTCTTCGACAAAATTCGTGAAAATACTCGCACCATCACGGCAAGTTCTAAGAGCACTTATTCACAGGCCACAAACTTGGCGGTTAATCAGACAATCGTGCGTTCGATCAATACTTCATTGATTGCGCTACTCCCAGTGGGCTCAATTCTTTTTGTGGGTGCAGGACTTCTAGGCGCTGGAACACTTAAGGATCTTTCACTTGCGTTGTTTATCGGACTAGCAGTTGGAACTTACTCTTCGATTTTTATCGCTCCGCCTGTTTTGGCTCAGTTGCGCGAAAAGGAACCTGCAATGCAGGCTCTTGCAAAGCGTGTAGGCGGCCGAACCACACCTGCAGCAACATCAACTGCAACAGTTGTTACTGGCGATCGCCGTGGACCACGTAACCAACCAAAGCGTAAAAATCGCAAATAGCGGTTATTAAATGAATACTTTGATTGCACCTGTAATAAGTGCGCTCAAAGAAAATCATGCAGGAAATGACTTTGCTGATGTCGAGCGGGCATTCGTTGTTGCCGAAAAAGCACATGAAGGCCAACTTCGTAAATCTGGAGACGCATATATAACTCACCCAGTTGCGGTTGCAAATATCTTGGCAGAACTTGGATTAAACAACGAAACCATTATTGCTGCCCTCCTACATGACACCGTTGAAGATACGGAGTATTCGCTCAAAGAGCTCCGTCATGATTTTGGTGATGAGATTGCTGGACTAGTTGATGGTGTTACAAAGTTAGACAAATTGACTTACGGACCAACCGCTGAGGCAGAGACTGTCCGTAAAATGGTTGTGGCAATGTCGCGTGATATACGTGTTCTGGTTATTAAATTAGCAGATCGCTTGCACAACGCACGTACCTGGAAATATGTTTCTTCGGCAAGTGCTGAACGCAAGGCTCGAGAGACTTTAGATATCTATGCACCACTTGCACACCGCTTAGGAATGAATGCAATCAAGTGGGAGTTGGAAGACCTTTCATTTGCCGTTTTGGAGCCAAAGAAATACGAAGAAATTACTCGCCTCGTTGCTGAAAGATCTCCCTCACGAGATAAATTAACTCACGATGTAATTGAAATCGTGACTGAAGATTTAAAAAACGATGGAATTCAAGCAACGGTGACTGGGCGCCAAAAACACTTCTTCTCGGTTTATCAAAAGATGGTGGTACGTGGCCGTGAATTTAATGATATTTACGATTTAGTTGGAATCCGAGTTCTAGTTGAAGATGTACGTGACTGCTACGCAGTTTTAGGTGCAATCCACGCCAGATGGAGCCCAGTGCCAGGTCGTTTTAAAGATTACATAGCAATGCCTAAATTCAATCTTTACCAATCACTTCATACAACTGTAATTGGGCCAACGGGTAAAGCGATTGAGATTCAGATTCGAACATATGACATGCATTCGCGCGCAGAATTTGGTATCGCAGCGCACTGGAAATACAAGCAAGGTCATGAAAATAATGAATCATCTCCAGAAATGTTGTGGCTGCGCCAGCTTCATGAATGGCAAAAAGAAACCGAAGACCCTTCCGAATTTCTCGAAGCGTTACGTTTTGATTTAGGCACTCCTGAGGTATTTGTTTTCACGCCCAAGGGCAGTGTTGTTGCTCTGCCAAGTGGATCAACTCCAGTGGACTTTGCCTTCTCGGTTCATACCGATGTAGGTATTCGTTGCGCCGGGGCGAAAGTCAATGGTCGTCTGGTTCCACTTGAGTCACGATTAAACAACGGTGATGTTGTTGAGATTGTTACTAATAAAGGCGAACATGCTGGACCTAGTAGAGACTGGCTCAACTTTGTAAAAAGCCCACGGGCTAGATCAAAAATTAAAGCGTGGTTTAGCAAAGAACGCCGCGAAGAAGCTATTGATGCTGGACGCGAATCAATTGCACGTCAGATGCGCAAAGCGGGCCTACCTTTGCAAAAAATCTTTGCTGGCCATTCACTGTTAGAGCTGGCACACGATCTTCGTTATCCAGACATAGAGGCGCTTTATTCAGCAGTCGGGGACGGTCACGTTTCTGCGGCTTCCATAATCGATAAGTTAGTAGTTGCGTTAGGCGCAGAAGATTCTCACCCAGAACCAACAATGGATGTATTTCCAACCCGAGTTCCAACTACGCGCCGATCTAGTAATGCTGTCGATGTCGAAGGCGCAGATGATGTACTCGTAAAACTTGCACGGTGTTGCACTCCGGTTCCCGGAGACTCAATTATGGGATTCATAACCAAGGGGAGTGGTGTATCAATTCACCGTTCCGACTGTGTAAACGCAGATGATCTCGTGCACAATCAAAATGACCGGGTTGTTAAGGTAACGTGGAGAGTCGGCGCGGCAAGTATTTTCTTAGTTAATATCCAAGTAGAAGCCCTTGACCGAGCGTCATTGTTAGCCGATGTAACCAGAACGTTGTCCGATCAACACGTAAATATTCTGAGCGCGGCAGTAAGTACTTCAAAAGATCGCACAGCGATCTCACGTTTTACTTTTGAGATGGCCGATGCAACGCATCTAGATGCGGTATTGGCAGCTGTTAGACAAATTGAAGGTGTGTACGACGTTTATCGAACCACCAATAACTAGTTAAATTCAGCTAGACCCTTCAGCGCTTCTTCTAGCCAGACTTTACGAGCAGTTGCAGACTCACGCGCTTCTGAGGCTTTCTTTGAATTTCCAGCAGCATCAGATTTGGCAGCAATTTTTTCATAGTTTTCAATTGAATCGCTTAGTTGCTTAACAACTTCTTGTGCGCGTGCTTTCGCCGCTGGATCGGTCTTGCGCCAAAGTTCGGCTTCAGCTTCCTTTACTACAGTTTCGACCGCCTGAACTCGGGCATCTAGTGAAACTCGCTTATCTCGATGCGTCATACCAATCTTGCTCCATGAGTTGAGCAAATCTCGTAGTGCTTTCTTGGTTTGATCAAGATTAGAAATAGGCAAGAGCGCTTCGATTTGAACTACTAACTCTTCACGCTTAATTAAATTAGCAGCCATTGTGACATCTCGTTTTTCAAGATCGGCGTTCTTTGCAGTGAAGAATTGATCTTGAGCAGCCTTAAAGCGCGCCCAAAGTTTGGCATCATCACTTGGCTTGCCACGTCCGGCAGCTTTCCATGAATCCATAAGAGATTTAAATCGCTTAGCAGTTGGTACCCACTCAGTTGAAGTTGCAAGTTTTTCCGCTTCTTCAACAATTGCCTTTTTGGCATCGACTACAATTTTTTGAGTTGATTCAAGAGCAGCAAAGTGCGTGCGACGACGTTTATCGAACTTATTGCGAGAAGATGAAAAACGCTTCCACAGATCGGCATCTGCTTTCTTATCTAAACGTGGTGCTGATTTCCATTCGTCCAGTAAAGTTTTTAGACGATCACCTGTGGTTTTCCAACTCTCAGAAAGTGCAAGGCTTTCAGCTTCGGCAACGATTTTCTCTTTCTCTACAAGAATCTGTTCGCGCCGTGCAGATTTTGCGGCCGCTTCGGCCGCTTTCTTCGCTTCATATGCTTCGCGATGGCCTTCGATCAAAGGTTCAATCTGTTCAACCGACGCTGACAAAGCATCAAGGTCGCCAACACCATTTAATTCCTTTACTTGTTCGCGCAGTTTCTTAACTGCAGCATATGCATCCGATGGAACGAGTGCACCACTTTTAATTCGCGCAGCGAGTAGGGCAACTTCAGCAGCGAGTAGTTCAAATTTTCTTACAAAATATGAAAGCGCTTCCTCAGGGGTTTTACCTGGATACGAACCAACTGCTTTTTCACCAGAAGAAGTTCGGACAAAGACGGTGCCATCTTCGCCTACTCGGCCAAATGCTGCAGGGTCTCCGATTAATGCAGATGCTGCACTTGCTTGGTGGGTTGGGTTAAATTCGCTCATGGTGTAAATCCTTTCAGCGCGTTGTTCTTATCTAGAACGTCGCTATCAGTGTGCGTGCTCACCTAGGGCGCAGCCTCGATGAGCGTGAATCGTGCGGAGGTAAAAGGTACCCTGTTCTCTGCTGTGAGCGTCAATTGCTCAACGATATAAGCGTGAAGCGGAGGCGTTTTGATGCTTGTTGACTCCTTCGCCGCTCCAATGTTTGCAACTAACTGCTGGGTCATAGCCCCACAAGCCGGAAGTGAGTGCGTTGTAATCGATCCGGGAATGCCTGATGTTTCTTCGCAGTTGCAAGAGCTTTTAACAAAACACTCACTCAAACCCGTTGCAGTCATCGCCACGCATGGCCATCTTGATCACACATTTTCAATTCAACCAATCGCAGACGGGTATCAGATTCCCGCATACATTCACTCACTCGACCGTGAGGCTTTAGCCCATCCTGAACGGATACATGGCCGAGATTTTGCCGCGACATTGAGCGGATACGAGTTTGTTGAGCCCGGCGATGTACGAGAATTAAGAAGTGGTCAGACAGTGGAGTTGGTAGGAATGAAGTTCACGGCTATTCATTCTCCCGGCCATACGGCAGGTTCGATGATGTTTGAGATCGATAATGAATTATTGGTCAGCGGGGATGTTCTCTTTGCTGGTTCAATCGGACGCACAGATTTACCATCTGGTTCTGCTGAAGATATGGAGCAAACTTTGCGCAAAAAAGTATTAACGCTTGCTGATCATTTGCGAGTCTTGCCAGGTCATGGAGAAGAAACAACTATTGCCATCGAAAAGAAAAGTAATCCATATCTGACAACTTTGAAGGGTCGCTTTTAATGGCTAAAGCTAAAATACAAGCCCCTAAAGGCGTTAGTGAATATGTGCCACCGCGTTCTGCGGCTTTTGAATTTGTACGCGAGGCTCTCATCACCCCGGCTCGAAAAGCTGGATATCAGATGATTGAACTCCCCATTTTTGAAGACACAGAACTATTTACTCGCGGCGTTGGTGAGTCAACCGACGTAGTGTCAAAAGAGATGTACACCTTTGAAGATCGTGGTGGACGTTCTATTACTTTGCGCCCTGAAGGAACTGCAGGTGTTATGCGCGCGGTTATCGAACATGGTTTAGATAGAGGACAACTCCCATCCAAACTTTGGTACTCCGGTGCATTCTTTAGGGCTGAACGTCCTCAAGCTGGTCGTTATCGACAGTTCTATCAAGTGGGAATAGAGGCCATCGGCCTAGATGATCCGGCAATCGATGCAGAAGTAATAGCTATTGCAGATGCAGGATTCAAAGCGATTGGTTTACGAAAATATCGTTTGGATATTACGTCGTTGGGCGATGCCCAATCAAGAGCTGCCCACCGCGTTGATTTAGTTAAATATATTGCTAGTTTAAATCTTGATGAGGCAACTCAACTCCGTGCAGCGTTGAACCCACTTCGCTTATTTGACGATAAGCGCCCAGAGGTGCAAAAGGCGATGCAGGATGCACCGTTGCTGCTTGATTATTTAAGTGAAAATTCAAAGAAACACTTTGATCAAGTTAAAACCTATTTGGATGTGTTAGGGATTTCTTACACACTTAACCCGCGCATGGTCCGAGGTTTGGATTACTACACCGGAACTACTTTCGAATTCGTTCACGAACTTTTAGGCGCACAGTCTGGCATCGGCGGCGGTGGCCGCTATGACGGATTGATGTCAGAACTTGGCGGTCAAGAGCTATCCGGTATTGGTTTTGGGCTCGGAGTAGATCGCGCCCTTTTGGCTGCAGAGGCCGAAGAAGTAATTGATAGTCAATCTTTCGTTTCAGATCTTTTCATTATTCCTCTAGGCGAGGCTGCAAAGCAGAAGGCGCTTACTATCGCTGCAACAATCCGAACCGCTGGAAAAACAGTAGAAATTGCCTTTGGCGACCGAGCTTTGAAGGGTGCAATGAAAGGGGCAGACAAGAGCGGGGCGCGATACGTAGTAGTTCTTGGTGATTCAGAGATAGCTTCTGCAACCGTGGAGCTGAAGGAAATGAAAAGCGGTGCAACTTCATCAGTTAAGATTGACTCATTAATCAGCGCACTTTAGAAATAGGGATGTAAAACCAAATCATGTTAAGAACTCAC
>CAEZZT010000005.1_pt1 | contig 26315 bp, 24 predicted proteins | sample 7266901 | NCBI WGS metagenome assembly CAEZZT01 (sample SAMEA6813966, study PRJEB35770) | uncultured Actinomycetes bacterium | biome: Freshwater; feature: Freshwater reservoir; material: water | place: Czech Republic | collected 2016-08-15 | depth 30m m
ACAACAAAGCTTGCAAAACCAACAACAACAGTACGTGGAGCACCTTGTAGTGACATCAAGCGAAGAGTTGCAACAACTAAGACCCAAAGAATTGAAACGGGTATCAATATCTTCCAGCCAAATTGCATGAACTGGTCGTAACGAAGCCGTGGCAAAGTTCCTCTTAGCCAAACAAAAACAAAGAAGAAGCTTAGAACTTTTAAGAAGAACCAGATTGCAGTGAACCAGCCACCTAGCCATGATTCTGTGAATCCAAGGCCCGGAGGTGCGTGGTATCCGCCCAGGAATAGCGTTGTTGCAAGAGCTGATACTGCAATGATGTTTACATATTCAGCTAAGAAAAAGAGTGCGAATTTAAGTGATGAATACTCAGTATGGAAACCTCCAACGAGTTCACCTTCAGCTTCAGCTAAGTCAAAAGGTGCACGGTTAGTTTCACCGACCATAGAAATTGCATAGATCGCAAATGATGGGAACAAGACAACGCCGTACCACCATGTTGATTGCGCAGCCACGATGTCAGACGTTGACATTGAACCGGCATAGATAAAGACCGCAACTAATGAAAGGCCCATCGCTACTTCATAAGAAATCACTTGGGCGCTGGAGCGAAGTCCGCCAAGCAATGGATAAGTTGAACCTGAAGACCAACCAGCTAACACAATTCCATACACACCAACAGATGCAATCGCTAGTACGTATAAAACACCGACTGGAAGGTCAGTTAACTGCATCGCAGTTTTGTGACCAAATAATGTGACTTCACCAGTAATTGGAATAACTGCAAAAGACATAAAGCATGTTGTTGCACTAATGATTGGCGCAAGAACAAAAACTACTTTGTCGGCGGCTGCAGGAATTAAATCTTCTTTAAGCGCTAATTTCACGCCATCGGCGAGAGCTTGAATTAAACCAAATGGGCCAACGCGGTTTGGGCCAGGACGTTCTTGCATGCGACCAACGATGCGGCGTTCGCCCCATACGGACATCAATGTAAGAAGTACACAGAAAATGAAAACTAATAGGGCTTTAATAACGATAATTCCACCGGAATCTGCGCCAATGAGCTCTGCTGTTGTCATGCTTTCACCACCGTCACTACTGCGCCATGTGCAACGCCTAGATTTACAAGTAATTGAGAACCACGTGAATTACGCGGCGCCCACACTGCATCGTCATGAATATCTTCAACAAGTGCACTAAGCGTTACTGATCCAAATCCAGTTGAAATCTTGAGTTGGTCACCATCAACAACGCCTAGCGTTTCAGCGCGCTTTGGAGAAATAACCGCCACAGTTTTGCGTGAAGTTCCAGCAAGGTTTTCTTCGCCCTTTTGTAGAGTTCCAAGATCGAGCAGGCGACGCCATGAAGTAAGAATGAATTGATCTCCGCTAACCGATGGTGCAGCTGTTGCAGAAACTTTATTCATTGCAGCTCGCGCACCGTCCCATTTTCCAAGGGATGCAATTTCTTTGATCGCCGCTGTAACAGTTGCAAGATTTACTGACGCACCCATCTCTTGGGCAATCATTGAAAGAATTCGAAGATCGCTTCGGTTGTGTGAATCTTGAACAGCTTCATCAAATGAACGCGGGCGGCCTTCCCAGTTTAGAAATGATCCGCTCTTTTCTGTAATTGCGGCGACTGGTAGAACAACATCTGCCCGCTGCGTGACTGCGCTCGGTGCAATTTCAAGTGAAACAACAAATGCTTTTTCTAAAGCGGCTAGTGCCGCTTGGCTATTGTCGCCATCAAGTGGATCGACTCCGCCGACAAGAAGTGCGCCGATTTCTCCGGAATTAACTGCGGCAAAGATTTCAGCAGTGCTCTTGCCTACATGTGTAGGTAATGAATCGGTGCCCCAAACAGTTGAAATATCTACGCGGGCAGCGGCATCAGTTACTGGGCGACCACCAGGCAATAGATTTCCGATTGCGCCAGCTTCTAAGGCTCCTCGCTCGCCTGCGCGACGTGGGATCCAGGCAATCTTTGCACCAGTTGAATCAGCAAGTGCGCAAACTGCACTAAGTGCTCCAGCACTTTCGCCAGCTCGTTCACCAACAAGAATTACTGATTTGGCGGTGAGTGCTTGTGAAGCAATCGCTGCTGCTTCTTGACCAGGTGAAGTTTTTACGAATTCACCTTTGAGTTTTTCAACTCCAATTGAAAGTTTGGTAGCAACCGCAGTCACCTTGAGTGCACGCTTGCGAACTTGTTTATTAAGTCGCAAGAACACAATTGGTGATTCTTCTTCTGGCTCAAAGCCAACAAGAAGTACCTGATCTGCACGATCAATGTCGGTATATGTTGTTGAGGTTCCAACAACCCGCGCAGCTAAAAATTCACGCTCTTCATCTGAAGTAACGCGTGAACGGAAATCAATGTCGTTTGTACCAAGGGCAACACGTGCAAACTTGCTGTAGCCATAAGCATCTTCATAAGTTGCGCGACCACCAACAAGAACTGCAGCCTTTGCAGCCTTTAATCCCTTAGCTGCAGCGGCAAGTGCTTCTGGCCATGATGCTGAAACAAGTTCACCGGCTTCATTTCGAATAAGTGGTGTTGTTAAACGATCCACTGCAGTTACATATTTAAATGCCCAACGGCCCTTATCGCAGTTCCACTCTTCATTAACAAGTGCGTCATCGCCAGCAAGTCGACGAAGAGTTTTTCCTCGACGAACATCGGTGCGCATATCGCAACCTGAGGCACAGTGTTCGCATGCAGATGGAGTTGAAACTAAATCGAATGGACGTGCACGGAAGCGATATGAAGCACCCGTTAAAGCACCAACTGGACAAATTTGAACTGCGTTTCCAGAGAAATAAGATTCAAACGGCTGGTTTTCGTAGATACCCACTTGTTGAAGTGCGCCACGTTCATTCAAAGTAATAAATGGATCAGATGCAATTTGCAAAGAGAAACGTGTACAACGTGCGCACAAAACGCAACGTTCACGATCTAGTAAAACTTGTGATGAAATATTTATTGGCTTTTGGAATGTGCGTTTTACGCCTTCAAAACGCGTTTCGCCTTGCCCATTGCTCATTGCCTGATTTTGCAGCGGGCACTCTCCACCCTTGTCGCAGACTGGGCAATCAAGTGGGTGGTTAACGAGCAAAAGCTCCATAACTCCTTTTTGCGCTTTATCTGCAACTGGTGAAGTTAGCTGAGTCTTAACAATCATCCCTGGCTCTACAGGAATGGTGCATGACGCTTGAGGTTTTGGAAATGCGCGACCATTAATTTCAATGTCAACTAAACATTGGCGACAAGCACCAACTGGATCTAGAAGTGGGTGGTCGCAGAAACGTGGAATCTGAATTCCCAATTTTTCTGCCGCACGAATAACCAATGTTCCCTTTGGAACGCTTACTTCAAAACCATCAATTACAACGGTGATCATGTCTACAACATCGTTAGTCATTTAAGCACCCGCCCCTGCAAAAAGAGTTGATGCGACTGGATCAAATGGGCATCCACCATGAGTGATGTGTGCGATGTATTCGTCGCGGAAATATTTAATCGATGAAGTAATCGAACTTGTTGCACCATCACCAAGCGCGCAGAATGAACGGCCCATGATGTTGTCACAAAGATCTAGCAACTTAGCAAGATCGGCTTCAGTTCCCTTGCCGGCTTCAAGATCGCGCAATAGTTGAACTAACCACCATGTGCCTTCGCGACAAGGTGTGCACTTTCCGCAAGATTCATGCTTGTAGAACTCAGTCCAACGCAATACTGCGCGGACAACGCAAGTAGTTTCATCAAAGATTTGAAGAGCTTTAGTGCCAAGCATTGAACCGGCAGCTGCAACGCCTTCGTAATCTAATGGAACATCTAAATGTTCGGCGGTAAAAATTGGAGTTGATGATCCGCCTGGTGTCCAGAATTTAAGAGTGTGACCGTTTCGAACTCCGCCCGCAAGATCAAGAATTTCTCGCAAAGTGATTCCGAGAGGTGCTTCAAACTGCCCAGGATTATTTACGTGACCAGAAAGCGAATAAAGCGTTGCTCCCTTGCTCTTTTCAGTTCCCATACTTTGGTACCACTCGGCGCCATTATTAATAATGGCCGGTACTGCAGAAATGGATTCCACGTTATTTACAACGGTTGGTCGGGCGTAAAGGCCTGCAATCGCTGGAAATGGTGGGCGCAAACGTGGCTGGCCACGGAAGCCTTCAAGTGAATCAAGCAATGCAGTTTCTTCACCACAGATATATGCACCCGCGCCGATATGTAGAACTACATCAATTCCGTTACCAAGATGGCCAGCTTTGTAAGCATCTTCGATTGCTTGATTTAGTCGGCGTGCAATGTGAGTAACTTCGCCGCGAATATAAATAAAGGCATGCTTTGCGCGAATTGCGTGGCAGGCAATGATGCAACCTTCGATAAGAACATGTGGGTTAGCCATAAGTAGTGGCATGTCCTTGCATGTTCCTGGTTCTGATTCATCGGCGTTAACAACTAAATAATGATCTTTGTCATCGCCCTGAGGAATGAATCCCCATTTCATGCCAGTTGGGAAACCTGCACCACCGCGACCACGCAAACCAGAGTCTTTAACAAGTTGAATTACTGCATCAGGATCCATTGCAAGAGCTTTTTTAGAAGCTGTATATCCACCATGACGCGTGTATGCATCGATAGTAAATGAATCTTTTTCATCCCAGTGCGCAGAAAGGATTGGAGTTAACTTAGTCATTTACTTAGTTTCTCCTTTAGCGATTTTTAATCCAAGTAGAGTTGGTTCGCCAGCTTGTACACCTTCGTTGGCTTTTCCATCATTAAGTCCGGCTAATACTGCTGATGCTTGTTTCCAGGTAACCAAAGTGTTTGGTCCACGTGTTGGTGGCTTTGGATTTCCTGCGCGCATCGAATCAACTAATTCTTTTGCAGATTCAACAGTCTGATTGTCATAGAACTCCCAGTTAGCCATAACTACAGGTGCGTAATCACAGGCAGCATTACATTCAATGTGCTCTAGTGAAACTTTCCCATCTGCTGTTACGCCATCATTTTCAATTCCTAGGTGTTGCTTGAGGCCATCCATGATCGCGTCGCCGCCCATGATCGCGCACAAAGTATTTGTACAAACGCCTACGTGATACTCACCAACTGGTGAAGGCTTGTACTGGGTATAAAAGGTAGATACCGCAGTTACTTCAGCGGCTGCGAGGTCAAGAAGCTTGGCAATAACTTCAATACCTTCATTAGTTACATAACCGGCGCGTGATTGCACAAAGTGCAACAGCGGCATAATCGCAGAACGTGAACGTGGGTAACGCTTAATAATTGTGTCCATGATTGCTAGATCTTCGTTTGAGAATGCCATTAGCGGTCAACGCCTCCCATAACTGGATCGATTGAAGCAACTGCACCGATGATGTCGGCGATCATTCCGCCTTCGCTCATTGCAGATGTTGCTTGCAAGTTATTAAATGATGGTTCACGGAAATGCATGCGATAAGGGTGTGTTCCACCATCAGATACAACATGCGCCCCAAGTTCACCACGTGGTGATTCAATTGCTGCATAAACCTGACCAGCAGGGACGCGGAAACCTTCGGTAACTAATTTAAAGTGGTGAATCAATGACTCCATTGATGTTCCCATGATTTCGCGGATGTGATCAAGTGAGTTACCAAGTCCGTCGCCGCCAAGGGCAAGTTGTGCGGGCCATGCAATCTTCTTATCAGCAACCATCACCGGAGCACCTTCAAGTTTTTCTAACTTATCAAGTGCTTGTTCAACAATTCGAAGTGATTGTTCGAGTTCGCCCATGCGAATCAAGAAGCGACCATAAACATCGCAAGAGTCTGCAGTAATAACATCGAAATTATAATTTTCATAACCGCTATAAGGCTGAACCTTGCGAAGATCCCAAGGTAAACCTGTTGAACGCAGCACTGGACCTGTAATTCCAAGAGTTGTGCAACCTGCTAAATCTAAGTAACCAATACCTTGAGTACGTTTCATCCAGATTGAGTTACCAACCAACAACGTTGTGTTGTCTTTAAAATTCTTGCGCATCAATTTAACTGCGTCGCGAATCTTAGGAATCGCACCTGCTGGAAGATCTTGCTGAACTCCACCCGGGCGAACATAAGCCATGTTCATACGCAGGCCAGAGATCATTTCAAAAATATCTAAGACTGTTTCGCGTTCGCGGAAAGCAAAGAACATTGGGGAAATAGCACCTAATTCAAGGGCGCCAGTACCAAGAGCAACCATGTGCGATGAAATTCGGTTGAGTTCCATCATCATTACGCGAATAACATTTGCGCGCTCTGGAACATCTTCGGTGATTCCCAGTAATTTTTCGACTGCTAAGCAATACGCAGTTTCATTAAATAATGGTCCTAGGTAATCCATTCGAGTAACAAAAGTTGTTCCCTGAGTCCAGCTGCGGTATTCCATATTCTTTTCGATACCTGTGTGTAGGTAGCCAATTCCGCAACGTGCTTCAGTAACTGTTTCACCTTCAAGTTCTAGAACTAAACGAAGTACACCGTGAGTTGATGGGTGTTGTGGGCCCATGTTTACAACTACGCGCTCTTCTTTAGTTGAACCAATTTCTTGAACTAATGCGTCCCAGTCTCCGCCAGTAACTGAATAAACCGTTCCTTCAGTGGTGTCGCGTGATGGTGCGTATGGATCAAAAACGCTCACTTGTAACTTCTCCGTTCGTTAGGAGGAGGAGTTGTTGCACCTTTGTATTCAACTGGAATTCCACCGAGTGCGTAGTCCTTACGTTGTGGGTGACCCTGCCAATCATCTGGCATCAAAATTCTTGTTAGACCTGGGTGGCCATCGAAAATAATTCCAAACATGTCAAAAGTTTCGCGTTCGTGCCAGTTGTTGCCAGCCCAAACTTCAACCACAGATGGGATGTGCGCATCTGCATCGGGAACTGAAACTTCAAGACGCACACGTCGATTGTTTGTAATTGAAAGCAATGGATAAACAGCATGAAGTTCGCGGCCAGAATCTGTTGGATAGTGAATTCCAGATACACCCATGCACATTTCAAATTTAAGTGAGTCGCGCAAAATCATTGCAACTTCTACAAGTTTTTCGCGTTTTACATGAAGCGTAAGTTCGCCACGATCAACAACAACTCGTTCAATCGCTTCTGAAAATAATGGGTAGGCACGTTCAAGATCGTCGGCAACCTCATCGAAATAACTGCCATATGGACGCTCAGAGGAGCCTGTTGATGCTGCGCTGCGGACTAAGCCGCCGTAGCCCGATGTGTCTCCGGTGCCACGAGCACCAAACATTCCTTGGTCGCTCATTTACGCCAGCAAGCCCTTCATCTCGATAGTTGGCTTTGCATTCATGGCAGCAAGTTCTACTTCTTTAATAATCTCTGCACGATTTGAGCCAAGCTTTTCATCGTAAATCTTTGAGTGAAGTTTCAAGATTGCATCAAGCAACATTTCTGGACGCGGTGGGCAACCAGGTAAATAGATATCTACTGGAACAACATGGTCGACACCTTGAACAATTGCATAGTTGTTAAACATTCCACCAGAAGATGCACACGCACCCATTGCAATTACCCATTTTGGTGCAGCCATTTGATCGTAAATCTGTCGAAGAACTGGTGCCATCTTGTTTGATACACGTCCGGCAACAATCATTAAATCTGCCTGACGAGGGGATGCACGAAAAACTTCCATACCAAATCGAGAAATGTCATATTTAGCTGCAGAGCCAACTGCCATCATTTCAATTGCACAACATGCCAAACCAAATGTTGCAGGCCACAAAGAGTTCTTGCGCATGTAACCGGCAAGTTTTTCTACAGTTGTTAAAACGAAACCGCTTGGGATTTTCTCTTCAATACCCATTGATTAATCCCATTCCAATCCGCCACGGCGCCACACATATGCATATGCAACGAAAACCGTTCCGATAAAAATTGCCATTTCAACAAGACCAAATAAACCTAAGTAATCAAAAGTTACAGCCCATGGATAAAGGAAAACGATTTCAATATCAAAAATAATAAAAAGCATTGCAGTTAAAAAGTATTTAACTGGGAAACGTCCACCTTCAGCAGCTTGTGGTGAGGGTTCAATTCCACATTCATATGCATCGAGCTTTGCTCGGTTGTAACGCTTTGGGCCAGCAAGGGCACCTGCGGCAACTGAAAACGCTGCGAAGCCGAAACCAATGGCCCCTAGAACCAAAATTGGCACGTATGGATTTGAACTCACGTGTGGAATCTTAGAACCGGTTCACCAAACTCGGTAACCGCTAGCCCTTATTCCCGCTGTGAACTGCAACAACCCCGCCGGTCAGGTTTTTCCAGCTGATTTTGCTCCAGCCAGCTTTCTCCATCGCCGCCGCTAACCCCTGCTGATCGGGCCAGGCTCGAATCGACTCGGCCAGGTAGATATAGGCATCTGGGTTGGATGAGGTCCTGCGGGCGATAACCGGCAGCGCCTTCATCAAATACTCCGTATATATAGTGCGAAATGGGCGCCACGTGGGGTGGCTGAACTCCACAACCACCATTCGCCCCCCTGGTTTGGTGACTCGCAGCGCTTCGGCGAGCGCTTTGGGGTAATCCACGGTGTTTCGAAGGCCATAAGAGATGGTCACGACATCAAAGGTATCGGCCTCAAAGGGCAGATTGAGCGCATCGGCCTTTGAGAAATTCAGGTAGGGGCGGGTTTTTCGGCCTACTGCCAGCATTCCTTCTGAGAAATCGGTGGCAAAGACCGTGGCCCCGGCTTTATGAAGGGGTTCAGAGGATGAGCCTGGCCCTGCCGCAAGATCCAAAATCTTCATGCCAGGGGCTGGGGCGATGATGGCTGTTGCCGCCTTGCGCCAGGCTTTAGTCCGGCCCAGGCTTAAAAGATCATTGACCAGGTCATAACGCTTGGCCACGCCATCAAACATTGCCGCTACTTCATCGGGATCTTTGTTCAAATTGGCGCGGGACATAGCCATATTCTCCCTTGAAGTAGGCTCATCCACAACTACAGGCACAGGAAAGGTTTGTACATGTCATTAGCTTCTACATCCCTTCGAACAACGGTGGTTGCCCGAACTTCGGCGATGACTAACGCTCTTTTTGTTGTTGGCGGCGTAATTTTCCTTGGTGCGCTCGCACAAATTGCAATCCCAGTCCCCGGTTCACCTGTTCCTGTCACCGGACAGACTCTTGGTGTTTTATTAATTGGAACTAGTTATGGCGCAGGACTGGGCTTTACAACTTTCGCAGTTTATTTATTAGCTGGAATCGCTGGCGCACCAATTTTTGCGGGCCAGAGTTTTGGTTTTGAAAAAATTATTGGCGCAACTGGTGGCTACTTAATTGGAATGCTTATCTCAACTTATGTTTTGGGCAAGATGGCCCAAAAGCAATTAGATAGAAAATTTATTACTGCATTACCTTCAATGCTTATTGGAAGTCTCATTACTTTTAGCTGTGGAATTATTTGGTTGCAACAAGTAACTAACCAAAGTTGGAGCTGGACATTTAATGCTGGGTTAACTCCATTTATTCTCGGTGAAATTCTCAAAATTGCAATTGCAGGAACTTCACTCCCAATTCTTTGGCGTTTTATAAATCGAAAGAACGCCTAGATTTAACTATTCAAATGACTCCCCTAACTCCTGTAACTACAACGCGCCTTGGCGAACACTTGCCTCTTCTGGATTTACTCCCTGATGCTCAACCATTTGCCTGGGTGCGCGGTGGTGAAGGTTTAGTTGGTTGGGGTGTTTATGCAACAACTACTGTAAGTGGCCCACATAGATTTGCAGATGCGCGTCATTGGTGGCAAAAGCAACTAGAAAACTTTGCAGTAACAAATACAGTCCATGGAAATGGAACGGGGCCAGTTCTTTTCACTTCCTTTTCCTTTTCACCACAAGATGTTTCAGTCTTAGTAATTCCACGGGTAATTGTGGGAACTAAAGGTGGTAAATCGTGGATTACCTGGATTGGCTCTGAGCCTCAACCCGTCTTAAATCTTCAAGCTCCGGCTCTTGCACATTTCTCTGTGAGTTGGGACGTAAATGAAAACGCTGATCAAGCGTGGAAATCCCGCGTACAAACCGCAGTTGATCGCATTCAAAGTGGTGCTTTAGACAAAGTTGTCCTGGCTCGCGATGTAGTGGGAACTGCCTCTTCAACCATTGATGCGCGTTCAATTTTGCAAACCCTTGCACGCGAGTATCCATCCACATGGAAATTTTCGATATCTGGATTAGTTGGTGCCACTCCTGAACTATTGCTTCGCCTCACTCGTGGAATGGTTACATCGCGAGTTCTCGCGGGAACAATTAGTAAGACTGGTGACGACGAAAAAGATCTAGCGTTAGCGGGTTCACTGGCGCGCTCTTCAAAAGATCTAGAAGAGCATGAATACGCAGTCAGATCTGTCGCCGATGCCATCGAACCATTTTGTACTTCAATAAATGTTCCTGAGTCACCATTTGTTTTGCACTTAGCAAATGTCATGCACCTTGCAACAGATGTAACTGGTGCACTTGCCGAAACTCTTGCTCATGTCGATGCCTTTACTATTTTGGAACAACTTCATCCATCAGCTGCAGTATGTGGAACCCCCCGACCAAACGCTGCAGCGCTAATTGAAGAAATTGAAGGTATGTCACGTGGTCGCTACGCCGGCCCCGTTGGTTGGATCGATGCTGCAGGTGATGGCGAATTAGGAATTGCACTGAGGTGTGGACAAATAAACGCTGATTCAATCCGTATTCTTGCTGGCTGTGGAATCGTTGCTGGTTCTGATCCAGTTAAAGAGTTAACTGAAAGTGAAGCAAAGTTTATTCCGATGCGAAGCGCATTGGCTTAGATAGATTTCATCGATTCATAAATTGCTTTTAACGAATCAGCATTTGTTTCGCGTGATGGAACGTTAACAACAACTACTGAAATTCCCTTTACTGGTTCGGTGATTGCTTTCTTTAAGCCATCGAGTGAATTGACAGTTGAACTCTTTACTCCCATAGCCGAAGCAATTGCAGCAGGGTCCAAGCCATGAGAAGTTCCAAATACAGTTTCAAATCCATCAACTCCCCGCTGAGGCAAAGTTGAGAAAATCCCGCCACCATCATTGTTGATCACTATGAATGCGCAGTTGATGTCTTCGCTGGTGATGAGACCAGTTAAATCATGCAAGAAAGATAGGTCACCCAGAACTGCAAATGTTTGCTTACTGCTCGATGCGATTCCTAGTGCAGTTGAAATATTTCCATCGATCCCGGCTAAACCACGGTTTGCATAGGTTGTCAGGCCATCGCGTGGTGATGCAAAACCTTCGATATCTCGAATTGGCCGAGAAGATGAAATGAACAATGAAGATCCAGCTGGCAAATGAGCGCCGATAGTACGGGCAACAGTTGCTTCGTTAAATGTCGAAATTGAATCAATGCTTTTCTTGGCGCGGGTTGAAAATTTATCCCACTGCGCAAGCCAATCATCAGATGCTTTGCGCACATCAAGATTTGGTATCTGAGTGAAACGCTTATCGGCTTTACGATCTGTATCAACTGTGGCAATACGTGGATCAATAACAATTTGCGTAGGAGCTAGTTTGATAAAAGTATTTATGGATCTAGACAAAGTAGTGCGTCCGATAATAACAACTGTCTGAGGGATTAATGCGGCCCTGACTTCTGATGAAGTTAAAAGTATCGACGCATGTGCAACAGCTTGTGGAAACGATAGAGGATCTTCAGCTATTACTGGCCATGCCAATTTATCGGCAAATTCTTGAACTGCATCAACGCTTAGACCGCCACGATCATGTCCGATAATTAAAACGCCACGGTTAGCATCGTCTTTTAAAACTCCTGCTTTAGTACGAGATTCAAAAACTCTTGGTGCAACTTTGATTTCATCAAGCCATTGGTTGGATTCATCAGGCAACATCGGTTCATCAAATTGAAGATTCAAATGAACTGGTCCATTTCGCAAACTATCGAAAGGAAGTTCCATAGGAAAAACTGGCCCATCTACGTCAGCAAAATATCTAACTGCCTTGCCATAAATTCGGGCCTGTTCGGTAGTTTGATTTGCACCGGTTTTGCGCAATATTGCTGGGCGATCAGCAGTTAAAACCAAAAGTGGAGCATTTGTGTGGCTGGCCTCAAGTACTGCCGGATGATAATTAGCCACAGCCGTTCCGCTTGTACATACAACAGGTACTGGACGCCCAGTTGCCTTAATCATTCCTAGGGCAAAAAATGCTGCAGTTCTTTCGTCAATACGTACGTGTAACTTAATGAGACCACGTTCAGACGCTGCGTAAAAGGCTAAAGAAAGTGGTGCATTGCGCGAGCCAGGGGAAATAACTACATCGGTAATCCCAGCTTCAATAATCTGGCGGACAATTACCCGAGCTAGCGACGTTGAATCATTCATCGTATTAACTCCGCAGTTCGCATGATCCGATTCTTCCACCATTCGTAGCGCTCTGCATCCACTTCTAAAGCGTCAAACTCTGGCACAACATCTGCAACCTCAATTTTTCCATCAACAATAGGTAGCTGGGCAACATTTGTGGTCAGCAATGAAGCGGTTGCAAGTCCGCACGCAAAATCAAGTTCTGGCAACACCGCCGCTAACTTCAACCCATAACTGATGCCAACCGCACTTTCTAGCGCGCTTGATACAACCACGGGTAGATCGTGATGTTCTGCAATTCTTAATGCTCGATTAATTCCACCAAGTGGTTGGACTTTAAGCATCAAAGCATCTACTGCACCATCAAGGTCAATCGCAAAAGGATCTGCGCTTTTACGTAAAATCTCATCTCCAACAATTTTAATATCTATCAGCTTCTTAAGCTCTCGAAGTTGTTCGATAGTTGCACAAGGCTGTTCAATGTATTCAATTTCACCACAGGTCTTTAAGAATTGATGTGCCTGATCCACGTTCCACAATCCATTTACATCAATCCTGATTTTTGCATTAGGGACTAGATTGCGGACCATACCAATACGTGCAAGATCTTCATCATAATTAATCCCTACTTTTATTTTAATTGTTTGACATCCGGGAAATGAATTGAGAATTCGAATAACTTCACTTTCACCGTTTACTGCCGGCAAAGTTGCATTAACTGGAATCGACGTCCGTAACAATTTCGGAGTTGGCACTGTTGCAGCTTCAATTGCGCACATAAGCCAAGGTGCGCATTCATTGTCATCATATTCAAGGAAAGGTGAAAACTCGGCCCACCCGACAGGGCCTTGAAATAAAGCAACTTCACGGTGATTTATCCCGCGAAAGTTAGTTTTCGTGGGAATTGAAATGACTCGGAGCGAGTCAAGGATCATGTCAAGCATGTATTAAGGACGCTTTGGAAATTTCCCGAAATCAGGATTCCGTTTTTCCTTATATGCATCGCGACCTTCTTGACCTTCTTCAGTCATATAAAACAAAAGAGTTGCATCGCCAGCCAACTGTTGAACTCCAGCTAAACCATCATCGGCGGCATTGAGGCTGGCTTTGAGTAGTCGAAGTGCTAACGGTGAGTTGCGAAGCATTTCGCGACACCAAGAAACAGTTTCAGCTTCGAGTTGATCAATAGGAACAACGGTATTAACTAATCCCATATCTAAAGCTTCTTGTGCATCATATTGACGCGTCATAAACCAAATTTCGCGAGCCTTTTTCTGACCAACATGTGCTGCAAGTAAACCTGCACCATAACCGCCATCGAATGATCCAACCATTGGACCCGTTTGGCCAAACTTTGCATTGTCGGCTGCAATCGTTAAATCACAAACAACATGCAAAACATGTCCGCCCCCAACTGCCCAGCCTGCAACCATTGCCACTACAGGTTTTGGTGTACGACGAATCTGCACTTGTAAATCTAAAACGTTAAGTCGCCCAATTCCTTTTTTAGCTAACTTGTCATCTCCAAGGTATCCGTCATCGCCTCGTACACTGATATCGCCGCCTGAACAAAAAGCTTCAGTACCTTCACCTGTAAATATGATGACGCCGACTTCTTCATTATCGCGCGCGCAGTTAAAAGCTTCGATTAACTCAATAATTGTTTGAGGGCGAAATGCGTTTCGTACTTGTGGGCGATTGATGGTGATCTTTGCCATTCCATCTGCCATTTGATATTTAATGTCAGCGAAATCTTCACCCCCGGGTGCATCCACCCATGTAGGTATCTCACGGCTACCAAATTCACGCTTGAACGGCTTGCTCACATTTCCTCCATTGTCTTTGCAAGCGATAGCCTACGGCTGCAATGGACATGAAGTCACAACGAGGTATTCACCAGGTCAGCCCTGCCTGCACAATCCCTGAATTAGCGCGAGAAATCACTGCTGCTTTGGTCGGTACTGGTCCAGCTTTGGCATTCGGCGAAGTCCGTTCGGCAATGGCTCCGGCAAATATTTCATTAATAATTGGAACCAGTGGGACCACAGGTTTAAGCAAAGAAGTTAGTTTTACTGCGCCTGCACTTCTTGCTTCAGCCCGGGCTTCAAATTTATTTTTAAATGCTAAACCAGGTCAACAATGGTCGCTGTTTTTACCTTTGACGCATATTGCTGCAGTAAATGTCATTATCCGATCGATGGAACTTGGAACGTTGCCTGTTGATTTGCGTGAACACGAAGGCGAATATCCTAAAGTAGATTTTACTTCGATTGTTCCAACGCAGTTATTCCGCGCATTAAACGGTGATGATCGCTTGCTTCGACATCTACAAGGCACTCAAGCTATTTTGGTCGGAGGCGCTGCATTGTCTCCAGCACTTCGCACACAAGCTGAAAATTGCGGTATCAATGTTATTGAAACTTATGGAATGACAGAAACTTCTGGTGGATGCATTTATAACGGGCAAGCAATCAATGGTGTTGAGTTTTCACTAAACGATAAAGGGCTAGTACAAATTCGTGGATCGGTGATGTCAGAAAGTTACTTGAACGCGCCAGAGCTTTATATTACAAATGATGGATGGTTTGTTACTAATGATTTAGGTGAAATTCTTGATGGAAAGTTAAGAATTTTGGGTCGTGCAGATGATGTAATCATTTCAGGAGGTGAAAACATTTCACTTACTGCAATCGAAGCCATACTCTCTATTCGTTACCCTGAAATTGAGTTTGCGGCTTTTGCAGTAAATGACATTCAATGGGGACATGCCTTGCATATAGCAATTGTTGGCGAAGTAAACGAAAATGAAATTTCGCAATTTCTCGAGGCAGCGCTTGGACCCGCGTCTAAACCAAAAGGAATTCACTATATGGATTCGCTACCATTGCTAGGTATCGGCAAAGTCGATCGCGTAACTCTTGCAAAGATGGTGACACATGAATAAATGGATTCTCGGTGCTCGCCCGCGCACACTTGCCGCAGCAATTGCCCCAGTGGTAGTTGCTACAGCTTTGGCCGGTAGTGACTGGAACTGGTTTCGTGCGGCTTTGGCTCTTAAAGTCGGAGTATGGCTTCAGATTGCTGTGAATTACGCCAATGATTATTCCGATGGAGTAAAAGGTACGGATGCAAATCGAATCGGACCAACACGTTTAGTTGCAAGTGGTTTAGCAACGGCCAAGCAAGTAAAGATGGCAGCCTTTATTTCATTTGCGATTGCATCGATTGCTGGAATTTGGTTATCACTCTTAACATCACCCTGGTTAATTCTCGTCGGAGTTGCAGCTATCGCTGCGGCGTGGGGTTATACGGGCGGCAAGAATCCCTATGGTTACAGTGGTTTGGGTGAACTATCGGTCTTTGTATTCTTTGGATTAACTGCCACGGTAGGAACTTATTATGCGCAGACTGGTCACATCACTTGGCTTAGCGTTATGTGTTCTATACCCATGGGATCGTTGGCATGTGCAATATTGGCAGTTAACAATATTCGCGATCGTGCCCAAGATGCGTTAGTTGGAAAACGTACCCTTGCGGTTCGAATGGGCGACACAAATGCGCGCCGAGGGTTTGTTGCCCTGTTAGTTCTTGCGCATACTGCGGCAATCGCCACCTTTATTCCCTGGACGTTTCTTACTCTCGCTGCCCTACCCTTAACGGTTTCGATCTCACGTTCAGTGCTTGCCGGGACTTCAGGCGCTGCGCTAATTCCTATGTTGGGTAAAACCGGCAAACTTCAAATGATTTTTGGAGCGCTCTTTGCTTTAGCGCTAGGGCTACACTAAAGCCATGGCTCGATTCTTAATAGTCTTTCTCATTTTTGGTTTAACAATCTATGCGTTAATTGATTGCGCTCGTAAAGATGAAACCGAGATTAAAAATTTACCAAAATGGGGTTGGCTCTTAATTATTATTCTTCTTGGTGTTCAAGCAGCAGCTATAGGACCAATGGCTTATTTAATTGCTGGTCGTAATCGTAGAAATCGTGGCCCAAAGTCAAAGCGACGTATTTTGCCGCCCGATGATGACCCAGATTTCTTACGTAATATCTAAGGTTTAAAGCCCTGAATACGTGTGCTTTCCGGTGCCCCACACATTTACATAAACGTAGTTAAATAAAAACGTTGAACCCGCAAATAAACACAACCACGCTGCTTTACGCCCACGCCAACCAATAGTTACACGCGCGTGTAAATACGCCGCATATGCAACCCACGTAATAAATGCCCACGTTTCTTTTGGATCCCAACCCCAATAACGACCCCATGCACTTTCGGCCCAAATTGCACCAGCAATGACGGCAAAAGTCCAAAGTGGAAATACAAATGCCACTAATCGATAAGAGAGTTGATCTAAATCTTCAAGTGATGGCAAACGTTTTGCCCAAGCAGTTCTTTCTCCTTTTGCTTCCATAGAATCAAGGTAAAGATAGGCGGCTGCAATTGCATTAGCCAATAAGAAAACTCCGCCTGAAATAATTGCTGCTGATACATGGATTACCAACCAAGTCGATTTTAAAGCTGGGACAAGTGGTGCACTTGGGCGGTATAAAACTGCAACAGCAGTACCGAGCGTTAACAAAACGGCAATGGAAACAATTAAACCTAACCAACGAAGGTCATATTTACGCAAAGCGGCAAGATAAGCGCCACAAAAGGCCATTGCTCCAGTAATTGAGAACTCGTACATATTGCCCCATGGAACGCGTCCTGCAGATAAGCCACGAGCGATAACACCAGCAACTAGAAGAACAAATCCAAGAATCATCATGGCAGTTGCAATTCGTGCCACTTTTTCTGTTCGTTTGTAATCAAGTGTTTGTTTAGAATCTTCTGTCGTTAAGCGCACAGCCCATGCAGTTTCAATGGCATGCGCAAAGAATGAAATCGTGTAAACAGCCATTGATGAATACACAAGATAGTTAGAGAGATAAGCCCAAGTACGTGACATTTATTTCTCTCCCTTTAAGATTTCGACAAACTGCTTCATTTCAACTTCAAGACCAGGGGCTGCATTCTTAGCTAAACCTGCAACTTCTACTGACTTTCCGACGCGAATCCATATACGGCGTCGGCGAGTAAATAATGATGCGAGCAAACCGAGGATGGCAACAATACCGCCGAGCAAGGCGTAGGTCTTGCCAGGATCATTTACGATCTGAAGATTGACCCACTGCTGATATCCCTCAAAAGTTATGGAACCTTGAGGATACGTAAATGTCTCACCTGGCTTTAAGGATTTAAGTCCTACCTGTTTCATCTTTGAAGTATCGATTCGGTAAACCGATTGCGGAACTCCACTATCTAGACCCAAATCACCAATCCAAGCCGAGAGTAAAAGCCGCGGGTCTAATGCCTCAGGGAAAACACTGATGGCACCATTGCCATTACTGCGCGCATATGTTGGAACAAAGGAACCTACAAAACCCATTGGCGGATCTGCATCAGGGCTTTTTATCGCACCTATCGAACGAAGGTTTCCATCTTGTGGCAAGAATGGAACTGGGCCTTGCAGCGCTACATTGCCCTTGGAGTCGCGAACAGTTACAACTGGTGAATAACCATTGGCTTGTAGATAGATATTGGTACTGCCTAGAGCTAATGGAGAGTTGACTCTAATTACTCGCTTAACAGAGTTGGTTAGATCCCCTGAAGAAAACTCCACGTCAAGTCTGTAATCTTCAGGTGCATTAGTTTCTACGTTGTATTTTGCAGTGAACTTGTCAATTGTGATTACAAAATCGCTTAAGTTTTTTTCGCTAAAGAGCTTTCCATATTGAAGTGAGTCGTAGCTGGTTGGTGTGTTAACAAAACGTTCGCCAACATTTAGAATTGCTTCTCCGCGCATACCAAAGAGCGAACTAAAAGAAATTCCTAATAAAATCAAAATTAGCGCCAAATGGAAAAATAGATTTCCGGTTTCTCGCATAAAGCCTTTTTCTGCAGAAATAGCACCATCTGTTTCCAAGATTCTAAAATGTTTTGATTTAAACCACTCGCGTGCACGAGCTAATTCAGTCCCGTTGGCCACCCATGAATCATGATGTTCAAGGCGATCAAGGTTTTTAGGTGTAGCTGGGGGTAAAGCCCGCGCAGCATGAAAATGCTCGATTGTGCGGGGCAATACACATCCAATTAACGAGATAAATAGCAGGATATAAATCGCGCTAAACCACGGTGAACCGTAGACATCAAAAAGGTAAAAGCGATCCATCCAACCCGCAGCACCTGGGGAGTTTTTAAAGTAATCACTAACTTGCATTGGATTCTGAGTCCGCTGTGGGATGAGTGATCCAGGAATCGCAGCAATCCCAAGCATGAGTAAAAGAATTAAGGCCGTACGCATACTCGTTAACTGTCGCCAGCTATATCGGAGTAAACCAATACTTCCTAACTCCGGAATCTGAATTTCTTGGCTCATTTAGACCACCGGAATAAAATCTGAGATTAATGCGCGAATAGAGTTCATCATTTGGCCCCAAAGCCCAGTTACTTCTAAGACACCAATTGCAATCAAAAAGATTCCGCCAATTTTAGAGATTAGATCCCCGCGCTTAACTAAATACTTTCTTAGTTTTTCTGAACGATCCAGAAAGATTCCTGACAAAATAAATGGCAGACCAAGTCCGAAACAATAACCCAATGAAAGTACCGCCCCCTGAATTGCACTTGATTCTTGAAAAGCCAGCGTTTCAACCGCAGCTAATGCTGGACCAATACATGGTGTCCAACCGATACCAAAGAGAAATCCAAGAATGGGAGCACCAATAAGTCCGCCGGTGGTTTTTATCGTTGGTCGAAAAGTTGGTGCAAAAGGGAATTTGCCAAGAAAAATAAAGCCTAAGAAAATAGTAATAACGCCGAGTACTCTTGAAATTAAATTCTCGTGCTCTATTAATTGATTGCCAATCCCACCAAAAATCGCACCGTATGAGATAAATACTGCGCTAAATCCTAAAACAAATAAGACAGAACCAATAAAAACTTTGCCTCGGCGGGTTGAAAATCCGGCAGCAAATGAGAGATACCCGGGAACTAACGGCAAAACACATGGTGAAATAAAAGAAATCACGCCAGCAATAAATGCCACAGGTAAAGCGGTAATAAGAAAGCCGCTCATGATCTGTTCTACAAAGAAATCTTTCATTCGGCACTCACGCGTTCAATTAAGTCACTTAGAGAAGCAACAGTGATTTCACCTGATATGCGTGCAGCAACCTTGCCATTCTTATCAATTACAACCGTTGACGGAATCGCATTCGCAGGAAGTGAGCCCTTGAAACCTATGAGTAATGAATCGTCAATGAGTGTTGGGTAAGGAAGTGAAAAGCGTCGCTGAAAAGCTTCAGCAGTAGCTGGATTATCACGCGTTAATATCCCGATAAAAGCCACTTTGTTATATTTTCTTGCTAAAGCTGCAAGTGTTGGGGCTTCCGCTCTGCATGGCGAACACCATGAAGCCCAGACATTTACAACTGCTAATTGGTTGCCAGCAAATTTGTATTTTGTACCAGAAAGAGTTGTCCCAGACAACACAGGAGCATCAATTCTTTTTTCAATTTTGATAAAAGTTACAGAGCCATTCCCAGCGACAAAGTTTTCTTGAGAACTAGAACTGCCGCCACCGCAAGAAGTGAGCAATGCCAGACCAATTACTGAGGCAATAACTTTGAAACGAAAACTCATTACTTCTTCTTTGGTAGCAGATGACGGGCAGGTTCTGAATAAGTTAATCCAGAGATAAAGCCGTCATCGTCAAAATGCACACTTGTTACTGATGCAAGAGAGCATTCACGTCTGCGGGGATCATGTAATAAACGTCGGTTTTCTATTGCGCTTCGCAATATCCAAATTGGAAGCTGATGCGAAACACAGATTGCATCCTTTCCTTGTGCCGCATCTCTTGCCGCAAATATTGCTGCAAGCATCCGATTAATCTGTTGATCGTATGGTTCACCCCATGAAGGTCGCCATGGATTCCATAAATGTCGCCATGAAGATGGGTGTTTCAATACTCCATCACCAACACCAAAAGGTTTTCCTTCAAATACATTAGCTGCTTCGATTAAACGTTCATCAGTTGTAATTGCAATCTCATGGGCCGACGCAATTGGCGCAGCGGTTTCTTGCGCACGTTGAAGTGGCGAAACATGGAGTGCGCCTAGATCTACTGTTCGAGACCAATCACCAAGTGTTTGCGCCATCTCTTGACCGCGCTTAGACAGGCTCCAGCCAGGTTGGCGGCCGTAAAGAATCTTGTTGGGATTTTCTACTTCGCCGTGACGGACGACATGAACTGTTGAACTCATTGGTAAAGCATAAAGCGTCCCAATTGGTGCAAGTTCGTTAAGGTAGTGACATGGCACTCACGGCGAAGCGAGCAGCCTTTTTTGATGTCGATAACACCCTGATTCGTGGCTCATCCCTGTATTTCCTGGGTAAAGGCATGTACCAGCGTGGTTACTTCACGAAGAAGGATGTTTCGCGATTCGTTTTGGCCAACCTCAGATTTCGATTAACTGGAAAAGAAAACAGAGAAGAAATACAGCGTTTCCAGAATGCAGCAACAGATTTTATTGGTGGCCATTCGGTATCTGATATTGAGAAAATCGCACAGGAAATTTATGATCAATATGTGTCCCCTGCGCTATGGCAAGGCACGATAGATATTGCACAAAAACATTTAGCTGCCGGCGAAGAAGTTTGGTTAGTGACTGCAGCTCCAGAAGATATGGCGGTCTTGATTGCAAACCGTTTAGGTTTTACTGGAGCCCTTGGAAGTAAAGCTGAAGTTGCAGATGGAAAATACACCGGTGAAATGCGTGGAGCCTTATTGCATGGAAAAGAAAAAGCAGTTGCAGTTCGTGAGCTGGCAAAAGATAAAGGCCTAAATCTTGAAGATTGTTATGCCTATTCCGATAGTCACAATGATTTTCCACTCTTGCAATGTGTCGGACACCCATCAGCGATTAATCCCGATGCAATTTTAGGTTTGAGGGCAATGGCCGAGGGTTGGCCGATTCATGATTTTCGTCGCGCACGCCATCTTGCAAAAATAGTTTCACCCGTTGTGGTCCGACTTGCAGCCCTAGGAACATGGCTGACTCCGCGTGGAAAGCAACGTTGATTAGCCGTTAAGTAGTAAATGCCAGTAATGTAGGCAAGTTATGGAAATGCGCTCCTTCTCCGACTACTTACGTAGTGTTGATGATGAAGCCTTCCTGAAACTTTTTATTTCCCGCCCAGATTTAGTAATTCCTGTTCCACCAGATATCGCATCTTTAGCCGTTCGCGCATGCTCGGCACCATCGCTTGCTCGAGCCATTGATTCCCTTAACCAGTGGCAGTTTCAAGTTCTAGAAGCTGCGGCATCATTAAATGAACCTTTCAACTTAAAAAACTTAACCACTATTACTGATAAAGCTGCCTCTAGCGCACTAGATCACTTAATTTCAATTGGGCTTATTTATCCTTCAGATGATGGCATGCGCCTTCCATCGCAGTTGCGCGATGTAATCGGTAACGAACCAGCAGGATTAGGTCCGGCATCAATTGCTAAAGTAAAAATTGCTGAGATTGAAAAGGCACCTGCTGAAGCTAAGAAAGTTCTGGAGAGATTAATCTGGGGCCCACCACGCGGAAGTGTTGGAGATATCAAGAATCCAGGTCCTGGGGTTGCTTGGTTACTTGAAAATAAATTTCTAGTTCCACTTGATCAGCGCACCGTAATTCTTCCGCGTGAAGTTGGAATTCATCTTCGCGGCGGAAAAGTGCATAAGAAGTGCTTCATTACTCAACCGGAATTAATCGGTGCAAAACGAGACGAGCGACAAGTCAATCTTGCTGCCATTGCAAATATATCCACGGTGCTTCGTTGGGTAGAAGAACTACTTAACTTCTGGGGCGACGAACCGGCAGATGCACTTCGTGCGGGCGGGTTAGGCGTTCGAGATTTAAAGATTATTTCTAACCATCTTGGTGTTGATGAGTCATGCACTGCTTTTATTACCGAACTTGCATATCTGTCATCTCTCATTAGTTTTGATGCCGATGACCGAATCATGCCAAGTAATAAGTTCGATATTTGGTTAATGCAATCACCGGCAGATCGCTGGCAGGCACTTGCATCGCAGTGGTTAATAACTTCGCGAGTGAGCGGATTAGTTGGTCGAGCTGAATCCAAAAATGTTGCAGCTCTTGGTCCTGAACTTGATCGAGTAAATGCTGCGCGAGTTCGTGCATTAACGCTTTCAATCCTTAAAGAAAACCCTGGAATTGCGCCAGAATCTTTATCATTTAGCGAAGTACTTTCTTGGCGGGCACCAGTTCGCCGTAATTCTTCGCTTCAGGAAGAGTTAGCAAGTTGGACTTTGCGTGAAGCAGAATGGCTTGGAATTACGGGGCAAGGCGCAATTTCTAAGTATGGAGTTGAACTCCTTACTGGTGAAGATTTAGAGGTCATTAATTCGGATCTGCCTAAATCGGTAGATCACATTTTGATTCAAAGTGATAACACGGCCATTGCACCAGGACCACTCGAGCATGAAATTTCACAACAACTTGCAATTATGGCCGAGATTGAAAGTCGTGGAGGAGCCACCGTATATCGCTTTAGCGAAGCCACGATTCGCCGAGCATTAGATCACGGCAAGACTGGCGAAGAAATCAAAACATTTTTAAGTAAAACTTCAAAGACTCCGATGCCTCAGCCGCTTGAATATTTAATTGCTGATGTTGCTAAGAAGCATGGAAAATTAAGAGTTGGAAATACATCTGCATTTATCCGCTGTGAAGACACTGCGCTAATTTCGCAGATTATGAACGATAAACGTCTTGAGATTCTTGCGCTTCGCAGAATCGCCCCTGAAGTTGTTATTTGCGATCATGATGCAACCGACACCATGCGAATTTTGCGCGAAGCGGGATACCTACCGGCTGGCGAATCTTCAACTGGAATTATGTTAACTGGCGCGCGATCAAATCGTGCAATTTCTAAACCAAGACCACCACGCGTTATTGGTGAAATTGAAACTCCATCGGAAGAGAACTTAAACGCCGCAATCAGGGCAATCCGTACTGGTGAAAAATCAACACACAAACAAGTCCATCTACGCCAAGTTGCAAATGAAGCTTTAGGCGCTTTGCCCCGAACAACTGCCAATGAAACGATGGACTTACTCAATACATACATCGTTGAAGAAAAATCCTTATCCATCGGTTATGCAGACAACAACGGCGGGGTTACGCACCGGATAATTGATCCCATTCGCGTTAGCGCAGGTGCGTTAATTGCCAAAGATCACGCAACTGGTGAAGTTCAATCTTTCAGAATCCCCCGCATCACCGGCGTAGCGCCACTATAGGATTAGCTCATGTTGGCCGCCCTAGAAGCTTTAGTGAAGTTGGAATCTCCGACCGAAGATTTAGCTGCCTGCCGCGATGTAGTTGATTTAGCCAATGAAATTGCAACAAGAGTTCTTGGAACTCCCGCACAAATCAAAGAGGTACATGGCCGCCCCGTTTTTTGGTGGGGTGCCGATAATCCCGATGTTGTTGTACTTGCGCATTTAGATACCGTTTGGCCCAAAGGTTCGTTTACGCCACTTTGGAAAGTAGAAGGCAATAAAGCCACTGGCCCAGGAATCTTTGACATGAAAGCCGGTTTTATCCAAGCGCTTTTTGCGATGCGTGGATTAACTGGATCTGTTGCATTGGTTGCAACTACCGATGAAGAAACCGGAAGCGCAACTAGCAAAGAATTCATTAAGCAGATTTCAGAAAAAGCTAAAGCAGTGCTTGTACTTGAGGCAACACTGAACGGCAAAGTTAAGACAGGTCGCAAAGGCACCGCTATGTACCAAGTCAAGGTGCATGGAAAAGCTTCACATGCCGGACTCGAACCTGAAAAAGGCGTTAACGCTACAGTTGAAATCGCACATGCAATTACGGCAGTTGCTGCACTAGAAAACAAAGAACACGGAACAACCGTTGTTCCAACTATGGTGCGCGCTGGAAATACAACTAACACGGTTCCGGATTTAGCAGTTCTTGATATCGATATCCGTTCATACTCAATGGATGATTTAAAGCGTGTGGATTCTTCAATCAGAAATTTAAAGCCAGTTAATTCAGAAACGCGATATGAAATCACAGGTGGATTTAATCGCCCACCATTGGAAACATCATCAACGATGGCGCTTTATGAGCGAGCAGAGAAAGTTGCTAAAGAGTTAGGCATGCCACCTCTAGGCCATGCATCTGTTGGTGGAGCAAGTGATGGAAATTTCGCCGCAGCTGCCGGAGCACAAGTATTAGATGGCTTGGGTGCAGTTGGCGATGGTGCCCACGCTGCGCACGAATGGGTGGATATCAGTACCCTTGAAGTTCGTAGCAATCTCTTGCATGCATTAATAAAGGACATACTCAATGACTGATGGCCCGTTAATCGTCCAAAGCGATAAAACGCTGCTGTTAGATATCGACCATCCTCTCTCCACCGAATGTCGTCGAGCAATTGCACCTTTTGCCGAGTTAGAACGATCCCCGGAACACATACATACGTATCGGTTAACTCCACTTGGTTTATGGAACGCGCGTGCAGCTGGACATGATGCCGAGCAAGTCATTGACACACTTATTAAATATTCACGCTATGCGGTACCACATTCAATTTTGATTGATGTCGCCGAAACAATGTCGCGCTACGGTCGTTTGCGCCTTGAAGCAGATCCAATTCATGGCTTAATTCTCGTAACAACTGACTCAGCAGTTCTTGAAGAAGTTATTCGCGCCAAAAAAATTCAACCTCTTCTTGGTGCGCGCATTGATAAGGAAACCATTGCAGTTTTGCCAAGTCAGCGCGGGCAAATTAAACAATCACTATTACGATTAGGTTGGCCAGCTGAGGATTTTGCGGGTTACGTCGATGGGCAAGCGCATGAGATTGCATTGCTTCAAGAAGATTGGAAAATTCGCCCGTACCAAGAGTTAGCTGCAGAAGGTTTTTGGCATGGCGGTTCTGGAGTAGTTGTACTTCCTTGCGGAGCTGGAAAAACAATTGTTGGAGCCGCTGCTATGGCTCATGCAAAGGCCACCACGTTAATTTTGGTAACTAATACCGTTGCTGCGCGCCAATGGCGCGAGGAACTTCTAAAGCGCACAACTTTAAATGAAGATGAAATCGGCGAGTATTCCGGTGCAAAGAAAGAGATCCGCCCCGTGACAATTGCCACCTATCAAGTAATGACTAAGAAAAAGAATGGCGTTTACGCCCACCTTGACCTGTTTGATTCATATGACTGGGGCTTAATTATTTACGATGAAGTTCATTTGCTCCCAGCTCCAATTTTCCGATTTACCGCCGATATTCAATCCCGACGTCGACTTGGCTTAACTGCAACATTGGTTCGCGAAGATGGCATGGAAGGCGAAGTATTTTCGCTCATTGGACCAAAGCGTTTTGATGTGCCATGGAAAGAGATTGAATCTCAGGGCTACATCGCCCCAGCTGAGTGCATTGAAGTTCGCGTGAATTTAACTGAAGCCGAGCGTCTTTTATATGCAACGGCTGAAGTTGAAAATCGTTATCGCTATTGCGCTACTACCCGTACCAAGCGCGATGTAGTTGAAGAACTGGTCAAGAAGCACCAAGGTGAACAGATTTTAGTTATTGGTCAATACATTGATCAATTAGACGAACTCTCTGAAGTACTTGGAGTGCCCGTTATTAAAGGTGAAACTCCAGTTAAAGAGCGAGAAATTCTCTTTAATAAGTTTAGATCAGGTGAGTTAACAACACTGGTAGTTTCTAAAGTTGCCAACTTTTCTATTGACTTACCGGATGCAACTATTGCTATTCAAGTAAGTGGTGCATTTGGTAGTCGCCAAGAAGAAGCACAACGTCTTGGAAGAATTCTGCGTCC
>CAEZZT010000007.1_pt1 | contig 22389 bp, 19 predicted proteins | sample 7266901 | NCBI WGS metagenome assembly CAEZZT01 (sample SAMEA6813966, study PRJEB35770) | uncultured Actinomycetes bacterium | biome: Freshwater; feature: Freshwater reservoir; material: water | place: Czech Republic | collected 2016-08-15 | depth 30m m
CGTTTCGCGCAATCCCAGCAGCTGTTGACCTGCCTGCCGTTGAACATGTGATTTTGAAATTTTGGCGCGACAACCAAATCTTTGAAAAAACCGTATCCGCTCGCGAAGGCGCTCCGGCGTGGATGTTTTATGAAGGCCCACCGACTGCAAATGGAATGCCGGGCACACACCACATTGAAGCGCGAGTTTTTAAGGATGTTTTTCCACGTTTTCATACCATGAAAGGCAAGCAGGTAATTCGTAAAGCCGGATGGGATTGCCATGGTCTTCCAGTTGAAATCGCAGTTGAGAAAGAGTTAGGTTTTTCTGGAAAAGGCGATATCGAAAAATATGGAATTGCAGCTTTTAATGACAAATGCCGCGAGTCTGTGCAACGACATGTAAGCGCATTTACAGACATGACCGATCGCATGGGTTTCTGGGTCGATTTTGATGAAGCGTATTGGACTATGTCGCCAGAGTATGTTGAAAGTGTTTGGTGGTCACTCAAGCAGATTTGGAAAAAGGGTCTACTAGTTCAAGATCACCGTGTTGCACCGTATTGCCCACGCTGTGGAACCGGTCTTTCAGATCACGAACTCGCACAGGGATATGAAAACGTTGTCGATCCATCGGTCTATGTGCGATTCCCAGTTACTTCAGGTGATTTAGCTGCAATTAATGCCAGTTTATTGGTATGGACTACAACACCATGGACTTTAGTTTCAAATACTGCAGTAGCCGTGCACCCTGATGTTGATTACGTAGCAATCGAAGTAACTGTTGAGGAATCTACTGAAGTTCTTGTGGTAGCAGAAGCACTTATGGATAGCGTTAAGGGTGAGAAGAAAATTCTCAAGAAGATGTTAGGTAAGGATCTAGAACGGGTGACTTACAAGCGCCCATTTGATTTTGTTGAAATTCCAGAATCACATTTTGTGGTGCTTGCAACGTATGTCACCACTGAGGATGGAACTGGGTTAGTCCATCAAGCTCCAGCTTTCGGCGCTGATGACTTACTAGTATGTCGCGCATATGGTCTGCCCGTCGTTAATCCCATCGCACCTGATGGGCATTTCTTTGCAGATGTTGAGATTGTCGGTGGAATGTTTTTCAAAGAAGCCGATAAAACTCTGGTGAAAGAGTTGAAGAGCCGCGGCGTTCTTTACAAGCATCAACCATACGAGCACACCTATCCGCACTGCTGGCGATGCCACACACCTTTGATGTATTACGCGCAACCATCGTGGTACATACGCACGACCTCAATTAAGGATGCGCTGCTACGTGAAAATGCGGCTACTGATTGGCACCCACAAACTATTAAAGAGGGTCGTTACGGTGATTGGCTCAATAACAATATTGACTGGGCCCTTTCACGCAATCGTTTCTGGGGCACCCCACTTCCAATTTGGCGTTGCGAAAACAAACATGAAATTTGCGTTGACTCATTAGCAGAGCTTGGCGAACTTGCCGGACAAGAACTATCTAAACTTGATCCACACCGTCCATTTGTCGATGACATCTCATTTGCATGCACCGAATGCGATTCAACGATGGTTCGCGTGCCAGAAGTTATCGATTGTTGGTATGACTCTGGCGCTATGCCATTTGCACAGTGGGGATATCCGCATAAAGAAGGCTCTGTTGAAAAATTTAAGCAGTCCTACCCTGCCGACTTCATCTGTGAAGCAATCGATCAAACACGTGGTTGGTTCTACACATTAATGACTATTGGAACTTTGGTTTTTGATAAATCTTCATACAAGACCGTGCTTTGCTTAGGCCACATTTTGGATAAAGATGGCCGCAAAATGAGTAAGCACCTTGGAAACGTATTGGAACCAATGGCGCTCATGGATCAACATGGCGCAGATGCGGTTCGCTGGTACATGTTGGCTGCCGGAAGTCCATGGTCTGCCCGACGCGTAGGCCACGATGCAATAAATGAAGTAGTGAGAAAAACACTGCTCACTTACTGGAACACAGTTTCTTTTCATGCTCTTTATGCAAATGCATCCAACTTTGATCTGAGCCAAAGCACCAAACTGGCCGATCGTCCATTGATGGATCGTTGGATAATTTCAGAACTAAATATTTTGATCGCAGAAGTAGATGCTGCGCTTAGCGACTTTGATACCCAAGTTGCTGGTCGCGCACTTGCTAGGTTTATCGATGATCTTTCCAACTGGTATGTAAGACGTTCTCGTCGACGTTTCTGGGATGGTGATGTCAGTGCGCTCTCAACACTGCATGAATGCTTAGTAGTTCTCACACAACTTCTTTCTCCCATGGTTCCGTTTATCACGGAGCAGGTTTGGCAAGAGTTAGTTATTCCTACAAACGATCAGGCTGTTGCATCCGTTCATCTTTCTGACTTTCCTGTTTCGGATAAGAATGCAATTAATACCGAACTTGGTTCCCAGGTTGGCCTTACTCGCCGCATCGTAGAACTTGGTCGAGCTTCTCGAGCTGAATCAGGAATAAAAATCCGTCAGCCACTTGGACGTGCGTTAATTGCAGCTAGCGGATGGGCAGCTCTTCCAGCCCAGATGCGCGAACAAATTGCTGATGAGTTAAACGTTATTAGCTTGGCTGATATCGCCGATGCTGATGGTGATTTGGTCGATATTTCTGTCAAAGCAAACTTTAAGTCACTCGGAGCAAAATTTGGTGGTGCAGTCCAGGAGATCGCTAAAGCAATTGCTGCAAGTGATGCAACTTCACTGGTTAAAACTTTGCGCGCAAGTGGGACCACAACCGTTGCAGATTGGGAAATTGCTTTAGATGACTTAGTTATCACTGAAGTCCCTAAGAGCGGTTGGATGGTTGCAAGTCATGAGGGCGAAAGCGTGGCACTTGATCTGCAAATGACTCCAGCTCTCATAACAGCTGGAAACGTGCGTGAAGTAATCCGCTTTATTCAAGAACGCCGCAAGAGCGATGGGTTTGAAATCTCAGATCGAATTGAAGTTTTGTGGAATGCGAATACGGATATAAGTGAGGCGATTGCTAGTGATGAAGAACGTATAAAAGAGGAAGTTCTTGCACTTTCAATGGTTCAAGATGCTTCACTATCTTTTGATGCAGATGAGATTGGTTTAGCAGTCAAACTAACTAAAGCGCGCTAACGAATCCCATTAATATCTGAACTCCAAAAAAGAGCACGATGAAACTTAGGTCCAAACTAACCGCACCTAGACGTAGTGGTGGAATGTAGCGACCAACAAAGCGCATTGGCTTGTCAGTTATTGCATAAACGAGTTCAACAAGCATGAGCCCTAAACCTTTTGGACGCCAATTACGTGCAAACATTCGCACATAATCAAGGATTAACCGGGCAAGGAGGGCAAATAAAAATAATTGAAGAACGCTAGCTAATAGCGAACCGATTCGCATGAAAATCAGCTCTGGTTAAAAAAGCTTGCTTGTGCAGCCGCTGATTTATCTTCAAGGTCGATAGAAACATTTGCAGGTGAAAGAAGAAATACCTTCTTTGTCACACGTTCAATAGTTCCGTGTAAACCAAATGCCAAACCACTTGCAAAATCAACCAGGCGCTTGTGTTCTGATTCATCCATGTCAGTTAAATTGATAATGACTGGATTTCCTAAACGAAAATGCTCACCAATTACTCGAGCTTCATTGTAAAAACGTGGATGCAAAGTCACGATGCGATCTAATACAGGCATCTCTAACTGTGGTGCGGCTTCATAAGTTGAATTTGTAACAACTGAAGAGACCGGACGAGGTGCACGAGGCTTGATTCGTACTTCGCTTGAAACCGGATTTGAGGAAACTGAAGTTGTAACCGCTGAATCAAATTCTGGGTCGTCCATCAAACCTAAGTAGTTTGCGACGCGCTTGAGTGCATTAGCCATGTGAATACGGTACCTGTAGCTCTATCTCGAACCGAGTATTGAACTGCCTATGCGTACATGTGTCGCACCATGGGCAATTGCTTGCTCAAAATCCCCACTCATGCCGGCCGATAATTGATTGGCCTCTGGGAATTGTTGAATAAAAGCCTTATGTATCGCGCAAAGCTCGGCAAATGCCTCATCGGGTTTAGCGCCCAGTGGTGCAACTGCCATAAGTCCCAATAGTTTGTGTCGTGCCGATTGCGCAACTTTTTGGGCTAACTCATAGAGCTTTTCTCCTTGCAATCCCCCACGACCTTGAGCCCCATCTAGAGAAACTTGGCAGAAGATACCCAAAGAACGCGGTGCAATATTTTCAATTATTTCAAAATGCCGCAGCTGATCTAGAGAGTGAATCACATGGGCCCAAGAAGTGATTGCTTTAAGTTTGTTGCTCTGGATCTGGCCTTGAAAATGCCAGGTGCCGGCAATCGTTGCAGCTTTTGGCGCAGCATCTGCCTCTCGATTTTCACCAAAATTAGTAACGCCAAGTGATTTCAAGATTTCTACATCACTTACTGGAAAAGTTTTTGTGACAGCAATAAGAGTGATTTCATCCAAGGTTCGTCCGACCTTTTTTGCTGCCGCAGCCATGCGCTCCTGGACTTTGGCAAGATTTTCAGAAATCTCATCATGTCTTGTCATAGCCAAACTACACCCGCAGTTCTGCCCGTGATGTTATGCCGGCGGTATGAGAAATAATTGGGGTTTTCAAGTGTGCACACTGAGCTGACTTGACTTGAAACTCCAACGGCTTCAAGGGCTGCGACAAGTGCCCGTGGAAGATCTAGCGCGGGTGAACTAAAAATAGTCATCGACATTGCAACTGGGTGAAGCAAAGCTACTTCATCAGCTAAATCCTGGGGAACCTCATAACATTTTCCACAGATAGAGGGTCCGAGTTCGGCCCTAATATGGCTTGCACCTAGTTCGCGCATTTTGTTGACTGTCTTAACTGCAATCCCATTTACTAAACCCCGTCGCCCAACATGTACGGCGGCAATAACTGAATCTGATACCAGTAAGAGTGGGATGCAATCTGCGACCATTACTGCAAGTGCGACATGTGGATTTTGAGTAATGAGTGCATCAGCTGTTGGTTCATTGACTAAATCATCAATAACTACAACAGCATCACCATGAACCTGATTCATGAACTGCAATGGTGCTGATAATGATGCTAATTTTTCTCGGTTTTGCGCAACAACAAGTGAATCATCTCCAACATGAAGCGCCAAATTAAATGACTCGTAAGGCGCACGGCTATGCCCGCTGCGCCGATCAGTAAATAAAGTTGGCAATCTTCCTTACTTCATGAAGTCAGGAACGTCGATTTCGTCCTCTGAAACCAAATCTTCGAAAGTAACTCGACGACGTGGAGTTGGTTCGGAATCTACTTCTAGCGCCACCGCAATCGGATCATTAGCTGGAATTGGATCTGCAACTCCGCCTAATGTAGCGGCATCAATTACTGGTGTTGGAGCTTTTCGAGGTTGCCCACCTTCAAACCCGGCAGCAACGACCGTGATGCGGACTTCATCGCCCAAAGCGTCATCAATAGTTGTTCCGAAAATAAATTTAGCATTTGGGTGAACCGTTGACTGAACAAGTTCGCACGCTTCATTAACTTCAAATAATCCTAGATCCGACCCACCTGAAATTGAAAGTAGTACACCCATAGCGCCATCGATAGATGCTTCTAGTAATGGTGAAGAGATTGCGAGTTCGGCAGCACGTAAGGCTCGATTTTCACCGCGTGCAGAACCAATGCCCATAAGCGCAGAACCGGCTCCGGCCATCACAGCTTTCACGTCAGCAAAATCTAGATTGATAAGACCAGGTTGTGTAATTATTTCTGTAATTCCCTGAACGCCAGAGAGTAGAACTTGGTCTGCACTCTTGAAAGCATCTGCCAAAGTAATTGTGCGATCTGAAATCGCAAGCAGTCGATCATTTGGAATAACAATTAAAGTGTCAACTTCTGCACGCAACGCTTCGATACCTACATCGGCTTGTGCCGAACGAAGTTTTGCTTCAAAAGAAAATGGACGAGTAACAACTCCAATTGTTAGTGCGCCAATTTCTTTTGCAATCTTTGCAACGATTGGTGCAGCACCTGTTCCAGTTCCGCCGCCTTCGCCTGCAGTAACAAAAACCATATCTGCACCGCGCAAAATTTCTTCGATGTCATCTGAATGATCGATTGCAGCTTCGCGACCTTTTTCAGGATCCATACCTGCACCAAGACCACGAGTGGACTTGCGACCGATATCAAGTTTCACATCGGCATCACTCATCAATAAATGTTGTGCATCAGTATTAATTGCAATGAACTCAACACCTTTGAGTCCGACATCAATCATGCGATTAATTGCATTAACTCCACCGCCACCAATACCAACAACTTTGATGACTGCTAAGTAATTCTGCGGTGAAGCCACTTGTATCCTCCTTGAGAACTATAAACCTCTAGTTGAGCCTTATAATTCAACGTTTTTCGATAAGGCGAACTTAAAGTGCACGAGCCTTTTAATCAAAGACCGACATGAAATATTTATTGTGTCGTCAGTTTTATTTATTCAACGATTGGCGCATGTGGCGCCGAAAGATCGATGCGAACCACTTTTGAATTTTCGGCCCGTTCCAATAAAGCCTTATAAACCGCTACTTTCAAAGTATTTTCTGTAGGGGTTCCCCACCGAATCTGGATCAGACGTTGGCCATAGTTTATTTCAAGTTCATAGGATCCTGAAGGATTTACTTTCACAGTCAGCAACACCACTTTAAGCTCTTCGGGAAGTTTTGAAATGAACTTTGCACCTGCAGCAGCTTCTCTGGCGGTGGCGGCTTGAATAGTTGGCAGAGGTTTTGGTGCGCTCGGTTGTGTGGTTATTGCTTTGCCTGACATATCAATTATTTGACCATTAAAAACGGCGACTGGAATTCTAGAAGTAATCTGAATTGTCACTTTTCCAGTCCTCCAATCGCGTGAAACTTTTGCACTTTCTACAAAATCAATTTTCTCGTATTTGCCCGCAACTAGACGCGGTTCGATTCGCGCCAATTTTTCACCGATGTTAACAAAGTTTGGGAGTTGCAGAGAAGTTCCTTGAATCTCTACAGCACTAACTGTAAATAAAGTCGACCAACCTAGCGCGTATGAAGAGCCAGCAAGGATTAAGACCACAGCAATTGCGATTAGGCGTCTTTTTTTCATTTAACCGAAACGCCGACTTAAGCCTTCAACGATTATGGGAGCCAACGAACTCACATCTCCGGCACCCAAAGTGATAATGACATCTTGAGGCTGCGCCAAATCCACAACCGAATCAGTTACTTCGACAAAGTTTGGGATGTACTCACCATGGTCCATGGCATCAGTAATCATTTTTGAAGTAACTCCGGCGATGGGTTTTTCACTGGCCGCATACACTTCAAGAACAATTGCGCGATCTGCCAAATCTAAGGTTCGGGCAAATTCTTTATAGAACGCTTGAGTTCTGGAGAATCTATGTGGCTGAAAAATTACAATCAATCTTCCCTGTCCGGCAAATCTTCTTGCCGCTGTGAGTGTTACTTCAATTTCAGTTGGGTGGTGACCATAATCATCAATTACGCGAACACCGTGAACCGTTCCCTTAAGTTCAAAGCGCCGGCCTGTACCGCGGAATATAGATAGACCGGTCAAGAGTTCTATTGGGCTAAAACCAAGATTTAATCCAGTTGCCAGAACCGCTGCGGCATTAAGTAAGTTGTGATGGCCAGGAACTTGCAGTTCAATGTGGCCAACTACTTTTCCCCGCCAAATTGCGCGAGCTCTAGAACCCATAGCCTCCAATTCGATTGAATCGAGAGTTAAATCGCAGTTATCGCTAGTCCCATATGAGACTAATGCGCAGTTAGTAGTTTTTAGAGCTAGAGCTTTTGCACCCGCATCGTCGTGGCAGTAGGTCAAGAAGCCATCACTATGAATCGATGATACAAAATCTCCAAAGGCGTCAAAAACTGATTCTGGCGTAGCGAAAAAATCTACGTGATCATGCTCAACATTTGTAATGATCGCCGCAAACGGATGATATTCAACGAATGAGCCATCGGATTCATCGGCTTCAGCAACGAAGATTTCTCCGGTGCCTCGGTGAGCGTTAGAGCCTGAAGCGGTAATTGTTCCACCGATAGCAAAAGATGGATCGGCTCCGCACGCTTGCAATGCAACTGCCAACATCGATGATGTAGTTGTTTTACCATGGGTTCCGGCAACTGCAATGCTTTTGGACTCTGACATTAAAATCGACAGCGCTGAAGCACGCGTCAGCATTGGAAGTGAGAGTTCTTGCGAACGAATCATTTCAGGATTACTTTTGGCGATTGCAGTTGAGTAAACAACTAAATCTGCGCCATCGACATTCTGTGTCGAATGTGTTGTTGCAATAGTTGCCCCAAGTGCCTGCAAAGCTTTAACCACTGAAGAATCTTTGGCATCTGAACCACTAACGCTAATTGAATGCGAGAGAGCAATACGAGCTAAACCACTCATGCCAGCGCCACCGATGCCAATGAAGTGAACTCGTTTACCAACTAATGATTTCAAAGTTATTGTGTTCATCCCACCTCCAGAGCATGAGCTCCAAGGGATGCAATCTTTTGGCCAGCTTGGGCATCAATGTGTGAGCCTGCAATTGGCGCTTGGGAAGCGGCAAGTAAGAGCGAGTCAATTGAATTTGCAAGAAATTCTGGGGTAAAACTTTGCTGCATAACTATCTGTGCGCGAGCATCGCTTACCAAACTTTGAGCATTATGGAACTGCTCCCCGTTTCCAATTGGTAGTGGCACAAAAACAGCGTAGCGACCCAAAGCTCTAAATTCACTACACGTCACCGCACCACTTCGCGCAATGATTAAGTCACTTGCTAAATATGCATCGGCCATGTCGTGAACATAGGCAACAGGGCGATATGAATCTGTTGCTTCAGGCAGCACATTTTGCTGACCAACTGAATGTAATATCGAAATATTTCGCGCAGCAAATGCAGGAAGCGCTTGGGCAATAACTGCATTAATTGCCGCTGAACCCTGCGAACCACCCATCACAAATATCAATGGTTTATCTGGATCAAAACCTAAACGCGCTTTTGCCTCTTTTCGCGCAAGCGCCCAGTCTTTTTCAGCTTCGGTAAGCGCGTTGGCAACATCGCTTCGAAGTGGTAATCCAGTTATGAGCGCTTTTTGAAAAGCTCCAGATTCAACTTGATTGGCAACGGCTAAATGTGGTGTGAACAGTGCGCCTAATCGATTAGCCCAGCCAGGTTTTGCATTTGCCTCGTGAATCACAATTGCAACGCCAGAAATTTTAGCCGCAATGTACGCGGGTGCACTTACATACCCACCAAAGCCGATAAGTAAATCGCTGCCTTTGAGAATCTTCGTGCACTCTTTGATTGAAGTAAGAAGGTTCTTTGGAATTACAAACCAAGATATTGATGGTCTTCTTGAAATAGAAACCTTCTCAATATTTTTTAAAGTAAATCCTGCAGCTGGTACTAACGTATTTTCAAGCCCATGCTTTGTTCCTAAAAAAACGATGCGATCCTCGGGGTGTTCGGATTGCCAAACACGAGCTACAGCCAACGCTGGTTCAATGTGACCAGCGGTGCCACCGCCGGCTAAAACTATCGAAGCCATCTAGGAATTCCTGTTTTTGCTAGCTCGCTATAAATCGCTGGGTCACGTCGAGCTGCACCGATGACGAAGGCGACACCCATATACGTTGCAATCAAAGCCGAACCTCCATATGAAAGCAATGGCAAAGTTACACCTACAACAGGTAGCACGCTGATTGCTGAACCAACGTTGAGAAAAGTTTGGACGCCAATCCAACAACCAACACCTGAACACACATACCGAACCATCGGATCTTGAGCCCGTACCGCAATTCTAAAAATCGAAAGTAACAAAATTGAAAGAAGTACTAATACTGCAAGTGTGCCAAATAATCCAAGCTCTTCACCAATTACTGAGAGGATAAAATCTGTATGAGCTTCCGGAAGATTTCCCCATTTTTGCCGACTTGCACCTAGCCCGACGCCAAATAGACCGCCACTTGCAAGTCCCAACAGGCTGTGGGCAGGTTGCCAGCCAACTGATTTATATTGCTCGACTGCAAATGGATCTAAAAATACTGATAACCGTGCCACTCGATAAGGCGCAGTCAAAATCAGAGCTGCAATTGCAGCAAAACCTAGCGCAGTGATTCCGGCGAATATTCTTAGCTGCACACCTGAAACCCACAACAAACCGGCAAGAATAAATGCGAAAACAGAAGCAGTACCTAAATCTTTTCCGTAAAGAACAAGAAGAATACAAAGTATAAAAGCTGGTGCAATTAGTTTCAGAACGTTCGCTTGAATTTCTCCAGCGCGCTCGTGTTTAGCAAGAGTTGCTCCTGCCCATAAAATCATTAAAAACTTTGCTATTTCACTTGGTTGAATATCTACAAAACCCAGAGAAATCCAATTGTGATTTCCATTTACACTTTTGCCTATGCCAGGAATCTGAACGATTATGAGTAGCAAAAGTGAAATTCTTACACCTAACTTTGACAGATGCTTCCAGCGCGCTAGAGATAAACGAGACAGAACCCAAGCCATCGGTAATGAGAGAGCAAGGAAAATAAATTGGCGCAATAAGATTGCCCAAACCGTTCCTTTATTTTCCAGAGAATAAATCGAAGAAGCTGAAAAAACCATAACAAGACCAAAAATGCTAAGGGCCAAAGTGCTGCCGATAAGCATGTAATAGAGATTGATAGGTCGAGAGAAAGTGTTTTTCCTATTTTCAGTCTTCATGTGAAACCACTTTCTTAACGGCTAATGCGAACCGATCTCCACGATCAGCATAAGATTTAAATTGATCCATTGATGCACATGCCGGTGCTAGCAGCACAGTGTCTCCTGAAGTTGCAATGCTTAACGCTTGAGTGACCACTTTCTCCATTAACTCTTGCGAATCAGTGCCATCAACAAGAAATCTTGGAACTTCTGGGCAAAATTTAATCAACGCTTTTTCAATTAGATCACGGTCAGTACCAATTAAAATCGCAGCTTTAATTCGCTTATTGGTTTTTTCAATCAATGACTCCATGTCCGCACCTTTTGCCAATCCCCCCGCAATCCAAATGACTGATTCATGCGATAGCAGTGATGCAGTGGCAGCATGGGGATTTGTGGCTTTTGAGTCATCAACCCACGTAATTGAATTCGCTTCAAAAACCGTTTCAATGCGATGTCGCCCTGGACGAAATTCTTGAATTGCGTCACGAATATCCTCATGGGAAATTCCAACTGCGCGCGCAAGCCCTGCCGCAGCTAACGTATTTGAAACATTATGTGGAATTGTCGGTTTAACTTCGGCAAGTTCGGCAAAGACTGCGGCTTCTTGTGGATCGGCAACAAATGCTCGATCTACTAAGAGCTCTTCGACTAATCCAAGTTCTCCGGGAGCCGGAGTATCAAGAGAGTAGAAAACTTTTCTGCCCTGCCAATGGCTAGTTCTTGTCACTATTTCACCATCTTGTGCGTTAAGAATCGCAGTAGTTGAACGCTCAAGTAAAGTTAACTTTGCTTTTGCGTACTCATCAAAGCTGCCATGCCAGTCGATGTGATCGTCAGCAATATTTAATACTGCACTTGCAACAAATTGGGCTTGATTTGACCAATGTAGTTGAAAAGAAGAAAGTTCTAGGACTAACACCTCATAAGCTTCTGGGCGATCAACTGCGTCAATCACAGTGTCACCAACATTTCCGCAAGCAACTGCTTTGATTCCGCCTTTTTGTAAAATCGCTGCGACTAATTCAACTGTAGATGTTTTGCCATTTGTTCCCGTGACCGCTAACCAGCGTTGGCCTGGTGCTCTTTCACCACGAATTTGCCACGCTAGATCAATTTCGTTGAGAATCTCTAACTCGCCTTCACGTGCGGCAATAATGAGCGGGTGGCTCGGTTTCCAACCTGGTGAAACGACAATTTTGTCAAAATCTGAAATTACAATTTCACTTGGAGTCAAAATTACAAATTCACTTGCCGCGCTTGAATTCGCATCTGCAATAACAATGTGTGCACCACGCTCAGTTAATGAACGCGCTACCGCATTGCCAGTAACTCCCGCACCTAGAATAAGAATTCGCTGCGATTGAAAAGTGATAGGCATAAAACTACTTAACGACCCACTGGGCATAAAATAAGCCAAGTCCACCAGCCACACTGAGTCCGGCAATAATCCAGAAACGAATTACGACTGTAATTTCGGCCCAGCCTTTGAGCTCAAAGTGATGATGAAGCGGTGCCATTCTAAATACGCGCTTACCTCCGCTGAGTTTGAAGTACAGCGTTTGAATAACAACGGACATAGTGACAATTACAAACAAGCCACCTAGCGGAATGAGTAGAAGTTCGACTCGAAGTGTTGTTGCAAAGCCAGCAATTGCTGCACCTAGTGCAAGTGAGCCGGTGTCACCCATGATTATTTTGGCTGGTGCGGTATTCCACCACAGAAAACCCGTACAACCACCAGCAAAAGCTGCTGCTAGAACTGCAAGGTCAAGTGGATCTCGAACTTGGTAGCAATTTGTAGGCACAAACACACCAATTGCACAGCTCTGGCCAAACTCCCACACTCCGATGAGGACAAAGGCCAGAAAAGTCATAATCGTTGCACCAGTAGCTAGTCCATCTAGTCCATCAGTTAAATTCACACCATTGCTTGCTGACATAACCATCACAATTACAAAGATGATGACAAGAGCCGAACCTAGAAAAATCGTTGTTTCACGCACACCGGATAAATAATTTGAAATAGGGGTCAGTTGATTTGTGTCTGCAAACTGCAAACCTAAATATCCAAAAATACCAGCGAGAACTGCTTGCGCAAGGAGCTTATAACGTCCCTTTAATCCCGAAGAGTTTTGTCGCGAAACTTTTAGCCAATCATCAAGAAAACCAACACATCCAAGACCAATTACTAAGCCGATTACTAAAATAGCTGAAACGGTCATGCTATTTCCCGTGACAAGGTGGGCAACAACATAACCAACGATTGCTGCCACAATGAAAATGACCCCACCCATAGTTGGTGTGCCATGTTTTGTTTTATGTGTAGATGGTCCATCGTCTCTGATAATTTGGCCATATCCGCGAGATGCCAAGATACGGATTAATCCTTTGGTTCCAAAGAGCGCAAATGCTAAAGCGACGGCACCGGCAATTAAAATCTGTCTCATTCGGTGATTTCGCCTCTCTCTTTCCAAGCTTGCTCGATTGATGCTGCAAGAATTTCAAAGCTTTCAGAACGCGAAGCTTTGACTAAAACCACATCACCTGGCGCAAAGTACTCAACCAAGTCAACCGCAGATTCAAAATCGCTTCTGTGATGGATGGTCATCGCACCTTCTGGCGTTCCATATTCAGGGGCATTAATTTCAACTAAGTGATCAATGCCTAATTCAACTGCAAGGTCGGCGATTGCAGCGCTTTCTTGGGCTTGTGACTCGCCGAGTTCATGCATCTTTCCTAAAAATGCCCAGGCCGCTCCCCCACGTTCTTGTGCAAAAAGCGCTAATGACCGAAGCGCAGCTGCCATCGAAGCAGGGTTTGCGTTGTATGAGTCATTAATAATGAGCAAGTCACCAACTTCGTGAAGTTCCATTCGCCATTTGCTTGAAATTTGCGCAGTTGAAAGCGAGCTTGCAATTAACTCAAGGGGCAAAGCAAGTGCTGTACCAACTGCTGCTACTGCTAAAGCATTCGAGACTTGGTGAGCTCCAACTGTTCGCATCCCAACTGCGTCGCGGCCTGCAGGCGTTACTAAATCAAAGTGCGGTCTTCCCTCACGCATCTCTATATCTGTTGCTCGGACTTCATAATCTGGTCCTTCGCCAAAGAAAATTACTTGGCCATCATGAAGTTTTGCCATGGCTGGAGTGAATTGATCATACGTACCTAAAATTGCAATTGCGCTGTCATCTAGTGAAGCAATCAGTTCACCTTTAGTTTGCGCAATCGCTTCTTGTGAACCAAATTCACCTAAATGAGCCGTTCCGACAGTTAGCACAACGCCGATGTTAGGTTTTGCAATCTCACACAAACGCGCAATATCGCCTTTGTGCCGTGCACCCATTTCTAAAATACAAAATCGTGTGCGATCATCACATTCAAGCAAAGTGATGGGTAACCCTAAATCATTATTAAATGAGCCTGCAGGCGCGATGGTTGGACCAACGGCACTTAACATATGGAATAGAAGATCCTTAGTGCTCGTTTTGCCTTGAGATCCAGTAATCGCAATTACTGTCAGTTTTTCTAATCGTTTTCGAACAAACTCGGCAAGAATTGATAGAGCTTCAAGGACATCATTAACAACGATGCATGGTCCATCGATTCGCTTTGAAGTAAGTGAAAACATTGCTCCCTTGCGATATGCATCAGCTGCAAATTCATGTCCATCAAAATTCTCACCCTGCAAAGCTAGGAAAATACAACCCGGAGTTGCTAAACGTGAATCAAAAACAGGAGCCTTTGATACAAGCAAATCTTTATCGCAATGAAGTTGTCCACCTAACAGGAGGGCAATCTCGCCCGCGGTTAAAGTAATCACTTCTTATCTTCAATCGCTCTTGCTAATTCAACGCGATCATCAAATTCTTGAATGCTTCCATTAATTTCCTGACCTGTTTCATGGCCCTTGCCCAGAACCATGACAACATCTCCTGGCTCGGCTAGATCAACAGCGGTTTTAATCGCTTGCGCGCGATCAACAATTATCGCGCTCGGTGGCACTATGTCGATATCAAGAACCATCTGTTCAAGAATTGCTTCGGGTTTTTCTGAACGTGGATTATCACTTGTAAATATCGCTACATCGGCTCCGTTACGCAAAGCCTGCCCCATCAAAGTTCGCTTTGTTGTGTCACGATCTCCCCCACAACCTAATACTGCAATGACCTTTCCATCGGCTATTTCATGTGCAGTTTCTAGAACTCGCGCAACCGCATCTGGCGAATGTGCATAATCAACTAGTGCCGTAAAATTCTGCCCTAATCGAATCGCCTCTAAACGCCCAACTGCACCAGTGAGTGTTGGCAATATTGCAGCTACATCAATTGGGTCAATTCCACTTTCAATAGCGATTGCAATTGCCATGAGTAAATTGTCATAGTTATAGCCGCCATGTAATTGCGTTTTACCTTCAATGAGAATTCCACCTGTGCCTCTGACAGAAACTGATGCACCAACATAATCACTTGTTATTGATGAGTAATGCCAATTAGCTTTTGTATCCAAGCGCGAGAGAGTCACGACTGGGAGTTGAGTAATTTCAGCTAGACGCTTTCCATAGCTATCATCGATATTGATTACAGCTAAATCAGCATATTCAAATGTGAAGAGTTTTGCTTTCGCGGAGAAGTACTCCTCCATATTCTTGTGAAAATCTAAGTGGTCTTGTGAAAGGTTTGTAAATCCAACAACTGCGAAATGACTTCCTCGAATTCTTTCAAGAGTAATCGCATGGCTTGAAACCTCCATCACAAGGTTGCGCATATGTCGCTCACGCATAACCGCTGAAAGCGCTTGTAAGTCGCTGCTCTCCGGAGTTGTTCGTTTGCTAGCAATCGCTTCGACACCGATTCGAGTTTCTACCGTGCCAATCAGTCCACTATCGCGGCCTGCAGCGGTCATGATCTGATGTAGGAGTGTTGTGACTGTGGTCTTTCCATTTGTACCCGTTACACCGATGCTATACAGATCTCGCATTGGTTCTGAATAGAACCAAGCACTTGCTATACCTGCGGCTCGGCGTGGATTACTTGATACAAGAACCGGAACACCATCAATCATTGCTGCCCCAGCATCATCGGTTAGAACTGCAACCGCGCCTTTTTCTATTGCATCGCGCGCAAATTCTGCGCCATGAAATTTTTCACCGGGTAGAGCAACGAAAAGGTCACCAGCAACAACTGCAGCACTTGATTGTGAAATACCATTTACTTCAATATCAACCTCAGAATTGAGAGTAGCGCCAATAATCGCACCGAGTGCCGTCAGTTTCTTAGAATGACTAGTTAGAGGCCGTTGCATCCTGGGCCTTCTTTGCAATCAGTGCTCTTTCAGTGAGAGCTACCGGAGAAATTTTTGTTCCAGTAGGAGCAATATGCCGGCTCTGTAAAACAAAAGACATGACTTTCTTAAATACAGGACCGGCAAGCCCACCACCTGTATGTAAACCTTTTGGTGCTTGAATAGTCACGCTTATTACGTAAGCAGGTTTATCAGCTGGTGCGAAACCGATAAATGATGCGGTGTAGCCGCGATAGCAACCACACGTGTCATCGATGCGCATTGCAGTACCAGTCTTGCCTGCGACTCGGTATCCAGGAATAGCGGCGGCAGGCGCCGTTCCTTTATCAGATACAACACTTTCTAACATCAAGCGCATTGCTTTTGCAGTTTCTGGACTAACTACTTGCTGAGATGAACGTTGGGCAGATGCAGTGAAATTTCCACTTGAATCTGTTGTTCCAGCAATTGTGGTTGGTGAAACTCGAACACCATCGTTTGCGATAGTTGCATAAATACTTGTGGCCTGCATTGATGTCAGTGAATAACCTTGACCGAAAGCAAATGTTGGAGCAGAGGTGCCGGACCAATCAGCAACCTTAGGCAAAATTCCCTTGGATTCACCTGGAAGCCCAGATCCAGTTTTAATTCCGACACCAAACTTGGATAAATAGTCATAAAACTTATCGTTCGACAAAAGTTCGCCAATTTGAATCGAACCTGTATTGCTAGATACAGCCAAAATTCCAGCTGTTGTTAGGCGCTGGAGCACATGGCGTTCGTGATCATGAAAAACTTTGTCTGATCGCTTGAGTGCGTAAGGAACATTAAAAACAGTTTCAGCGCTTACTTTCTTTTCCTCAATTGCAGCCGCAAGCGTCATAACCTTACCGGTTGAACCGGGTTCATAGACATCTTGTACTGATGGATTTCGCATAGCAACCAGAGATACCGTTGAAGTTTTATTTGGATCAAAAGTTGGCGCCGTTGCATGAGCAAGAATTTCACCAGTCTTTGGATCCATCACAATAACGGTTCCGCTAATTGCCTTTGATGCTTTAACCGCATCCGAAATTGCTTTTGATGCAACCCATTGAATATCGCGGTCAATGGTTAAGCGGACATTCGTGCCAGATAGCGCGGGGATTATTTCTGATTGTGATCCTGGAATTTCTGCCCCGTAGCCATTTGCATAAGAATATTTACCGTCAACTCCAGAAATTATCGAGTTCATGCTCGACTCTAAGCCAGATGCGCCAACGCCTTCACGGTTAACAAACCCAACTAATGATGCAATAAGTGAGCCAGATGGGTATTCACGGATGTAACCCCGCTCTGGGAAAAACCCAATAATTCGAGAAGGGCTCATTGCTGGAAACTGTGAATTGAATTCGGCAAGTGATTTAGTAAGTTTTTGCCAAAGCGCAGGTTTAGCATTTTGATAAACCATATTCCATTTGCGTTTACCAGTAATACTTTCCTGTACTTGCTGAACTGGGAGCTCTAAAATTGGTGCAACAAATGCGGCGACTCGTGCAGGGTTTGAAATCTGAGTTTGATCAACCACGATGCTTGTTGCTGCAACGCTTCGGGCAAAAGCAACGCCATTGACATCGGTTATTTCACCTCTTGGGGCCGGCAGCGACTTAGTGTTTTCCATTTCATTAAATGCGCGGCTACGGTAATCACTGGCTTGCACAGCTTGAACTTGTACAAGTCGTAGCCCAAAAACAAACATCACCAAAGCCATAACAAAAATGAGCGCTCTGATTCTGCTATGAGAAAGTGAAAAATTACCCATTGCTTAAACTTTCTGGGCTTACATTAGGTGGCTTTAGCAAAAGAAAAACTGGAGATTCTGATGGACGCATACCAAGTGCCTGGGCATTTTTAGCCAGATTTTCTGGAGACGACTCCTGATCTATTTGCCGAGCTAGAGCTTCACGTTCATCACTTACCATTTTTGCTTCAAGTTTTAGATGACTTAAAGTGAATGCATCTTGGGCAAGCAAGGTGTTAATGAACAGCAGGAACATCAACGCAAGGATTCCCACAATAGAAATGAATTTGGCAAAGTATTTACGATTTTCTTGTGTCTGCTCTGAAATATCAGGTACTAACTTAAAGGCAACCTCTTGGGTTTTATTGATAATTAACTCTCGTGAACGAGAAATTGCGGGCGCTAATGCGGTCATTGCCATTATGCGGCCACTCTTTCTATTGCACGCAAGCGCACAGATGCCGATCGCGGATTGTCGATCAATTCCTGTTCGGTAGGGGTTTCACTTCCGCGAATTACCAGCGAAAACTTGGCGGCAAATTCAGGGATTTCAAAAGGCAATCCGCGAGGCGTTCCAGATGTAGTTGATGCGACAAAGAGCTCTTTTACGATGCGATCTTCAAGTGATTGAAACGACATCACAACAAGTCGTGCACCGATATTAAGTAAGCTCAGTGCAGCTGGAAGTGCCCTAGTAATTGCACCTAACTCATCATTTGTTTCTATGCGAAGTGCCTGAAAAGTGCGTTTAGCTGGATTGCCTCCGGTGCGACGAGTGGCTGCAGGAATTGCATCTTTGATTATCGTTGCAAGTTGCGCGGTTGAATTAAGCGGTGCAATCTCACGAGCTTTAACGATGCGTTCAACTACACGGGTAGCAAACTTTTCTTCGCCATAAGTGCGCAAAATGCGAACTAATTGACCTGGTTCGTATGTATTTACAATTTCAGCCGCAGTTAGTGATTGAGATCGATCCATGCGCATATCAAGCGGTGCGTCCTGCGAGTAAGAAAAACCGCGTTCACTTTGATCAAGCTGCATTGATGAGACACCTAAGTCAAAAATTGCACCATCGATTTTTGTATAACCATGTGATGCGACAACATCTGCAATTTGGTCAAAAGTGGCATGTGATGTTTGTAAACGATTGCCAAATTCTGCTAAACGCTTTGTTGCTGCGGTAATTGCATCAGTATCTCGATCGATCGCAATCACTTTTACCTGTGGAAACTTAGAAAGAATTGCCTCGGTGTGCCCGCCAAAACCGAGAGTTGCATCAACCACAACAGGGTTTTCACTTTTTTCAATTCCAGGGGTCAATAAATCTATGCAGCGATCGCGCATTACTGAAACATGTGCCATGTCTTTAGTCATTACATCCCCCTTTCAAACATCAATTTTTAAATTACTAATTTGGTACTGAGCTCTCATCTCTGGTCACCGCCGGCCGACGGATCTATGTGATAACGGCGCCGGGGAAGGGGCGCCGCTATTTTCGAAGGGTCGGCGGTGGCCACAAATGAGAGAGTTAGAACAAGCCGGGAAATACCTCCTCTGAAACATCAGCAAAACCCTTTTCGCGATCTGCTAGATATTCATTCCAAGAAGTTGCATCCCAAATTTCAACGCGAGTATTTGCACCAATAACGATGCAATCTTTTTCAAGACCTGCATATGTGCGAAGTCCTTGAGGAATAGTTACGCGACCTTGACGATCAGGAATTTCATCGTGTGCACCTGCAAACATCACACGCATGTAATCGCGTGCTGATTTAGCAGTGACTGGTGCTTGTTTTAGCGTTTCTGTAATAACCAAAAACTCTGCTGATGGAAAAACATAGAGACAACGCTCTTGTCCTTTTGTGATTACTAATCCTGAAGAAAGTTCTTCGCGAAATTTCGCGGGCAAAATCAATCGGCCTTTGTCATCAAGACGTGGTTCGTGGGTGCCAAGAAACATTTTTTAGCGCCCCCTTCCCCAGGTCCGCTGCGCTTATCTGCAGCGCTTAACTCCCCACTTTACTCCACTTTCCTCCTTTTTCAACCACCTTTCGCCACTATTCGCCCATTTGCCCCCACCCATCCCCACGTGAGGGCATGAAAAAAGGGCCCCCGAAGGAGCCCTTGGTTAGAAAAATTAGCCTTTATTGATCATTGCGCTTGTCCCAGCGTTGTTCTAGGCGAGCGCTGAGTGAGCTGGCACGCTTTGTCTTTGGACGTGAGGGCTTTCCCAGCGATGAAAGTGCGCTAATCAAACCTGCAAGTGCAATCAAGAAGCCAAGCACGCCCACCGGTGTCAGCTTTGCGATGAGGCCAGCAAACAAGACAAGGATTCCCAGGGCTATGAGGCCAAGGCCGAGCATGATGCGATTTTTACCTACGCTTTTTACCTCACCTGAAAGCGCTGAAACTAAGCGTGGATCCTCCGTCATAAGGGCAGCTTCCATCTCCTGGAGCATCCGCTTTTCATGATCTGACAAAGGCATAGGAGAACAATAGAACACACAGGCTAAGGCTGGCTACTTAAAAATTACTCTTCCGAATCTTCTCCGGGTTTTATCAGGCGCGCAGGCCTAACTGAGCCTTTTCCGAAGCGGGCTCGGGCCTTATCCATGGCCCCTTCAGCTTGGCGCCAGCCGACATCGCGCTGACCCAGCATTAACTGCTCTGGCGCGCCCTGACTTAAGTTTTCAAGAGATACTCCTACAAGGCGCAGACGTGCGCGATCGATTCGGAGCCCTTGATACAACCCCTTAACAACTTCATAGACATCATGGGTGCTATCGATTGGAAGGGGCAAAGTTTTAGTTCGGTTAATCGTAGAAAAATCGGCAAATCGCACTTTGATACCAACGGTCTTGGAAAACAACTCTCTATCTCGTAATCGCGCAGTAGCTCGTTCTGTCAGACGTAAGAACTCAGTCAAAATCTCTTCAGGATTATCTAGATCTTGGGCGAAAGTTTCAGCTGCGCTAATGCTGCGATCTGGTTCTTCAGGAGTGACATCGCGGTAATCACGGCCCCAAGCAAGTTCATATAAAGAGGCACCGCTTGCTTCACCTAATGCACGAATTAACGTGGTGCGTGGCAATTTGGCAATATCTTCAATCGTTCGAAGTCCTAATCGCTCTAAGGTTTCTGCCGTTTTTGGTCCTACTCCCCACATCGCTTGAATAGGTAGGGGATGTAAAAAAGTAAGAATGCGATCGGCAGTTATTTCAAGCATTCCATTTGGTTTGCAATGTGCCGAAGCCAACTTTGCAATGAACTTAGATGGTGCAATTCCGACTGAGCAGGTGATGCCTTCTTGCTCTTCAACTTTTTTTCTAATCGCAACTGCAATTTCGCGACCAGTGCCCAATAGTTTTTGTGAACCAGTCACATCCAGAAATGCTTCATCGAGTGAAATTGGTTCTACCCATGGCGTAAAGCTATGAAATATCTCCATGACATGTTCGGAAACTTCTTGATAGCGCGCCATGTCTACAGGTAGGAAAATTGCATGCGGTGCCAAACGCCGTGCTCGTCCCACAGGCATTGCCGAATGAATTCCAAATTTACGTGCCTCATAATTTGCAGCAGATACAACTCCACGTGCGCCCATGCCAATTACTACTGGCTTGCCTTTAAGTTCTGGGTTATCGCGCTCTGCAACCGATGCAAAAAATGCATCCATATCAACGTGAAGAATTGTTGACTGCAACTGTTCTTCACTCATATTGCCAGCGTACTTTCTTTTGCGCGCCAAGATTCATAGGCCGCGCGCAGATCCCATGCGCCAGTTGCGCGCAGCGAAATGCCCCGTGCGCCCGTGCGCCGAGTGATGCCACGAACCAGTAGCAGGGATGAGGAATACAGGGTGCTGGCATAGTCAGCTTGCGTATCGGTAAAGAAAGTCGAATCGCTACAGCCATATCCATCGTCAAGGGTTATAAAAATGACACGCTTGCCACTGCGTACTGGCGGGGTTTGCATTGCAACTTTAATGCCGGCAACTAAAACCGAAGAGCGCGAACGCTGTGCCAACAAATCTGATGAACGGACTGCGCCGATTGCATTGAGGAAATCGCTATAGAACTCGATCATATGCGCCGACATATCTATGCCCAACCGTTCGATTTCATGTTTAACACTTTCAGCCGCCGTCATATCCGGTAATCCACTGCTTATTAATACCGGAGGCGCAAAAGCTAAATTCATCTGCGCACCGGTAACTCCAGCGTTAGGTGATTTTTGTAGATCTGAAAAATGTAATAACAAATCTCTGCGGTTAACATCGGTATGCAAACGATCAAAAGCTCCAGTCAAAATCGCACTTTCAGTAACTGGTGCGCTACAACCAGCGCGACGAACAAAATCAGTTAAATCAATATATGGGCGGCCCGCAATAATTGAAGCTACTTCGGCATCACTAATCTTTGCAATTGTAGATAGCGCAATACGGATTGATTGCCCATTATCTTCAACACGATAGACCGCATCGGATTGATTAACATCAAGCGGGGCAACGTTAAGTCCCATCTGGCGAACTTCATCGACGATTAAACGTTTGGGATACATGCCTGGGTCATGTGTTAGTACACCGGCTAAAAACGCTGCC
>CAEZZT010000008.1_pt1 | contig 22002 bp, 21 predicted proteins | sample 7266901 | NCBI WGS metagenome assembly CAEZZT01 (sample SAMEA6813966, study PRJEB35770) | uncultured Actinomycetes bacterium | biome: Freshwater; feature: Freshwater reservoir; material: water | place: Czech Republic | collected 2016-08-15 | depth 30m m
CATACTTCTGAAGCATGCTTGAGATAATTGCAGGCATCAACTGTGAAGTTGAAGAAATTGGAGTGTCTTTGATTTCCAATACTGTGCCGTACTTATCTTTCCTAATTTCAGCTGCAATAGCATCTGACTTAGCAATAGCAACCTGGTATTGGCTATCAGTGAAGATAACTACACCAAACTTCTTAGTGCCAGACTTAGCAATTGCGTATGAAGCTGCTGTGCGTGAAACAACCAATGGATCTGTTGTTACGTTTGTCTTCATTCCAAGACTTGGACCTGGAGTTGGACCTGAGTGCCATCCGAATGTTGGAATGCCAGCATCTGTAGCAGCAACAACTTGTGCTGCCTGCTCTGTTGCATCTGTTCCACCAAGGATTAGGGCATCTACTTTGTCTGCAATTGCTGCGTTCATTGCAGTTGTGCGTCCACTTGGAGTTGCCTGACCGTCATAAACCTTGATGGTCCATCCGAGCTTTGCGGCCGCTTGCTTAACACCAGCAAGAACACCAGTGATTCCACCGTTTGATAGGTCAGAAGCTACGAAACCAATGGTCGCGCCACGCTTCTGTGCCTTAGCGCCAACTGCAGGTGGGGTGAACCCAGACTTAGCAGAGAGACTGTTTGCTACATATGTTTTTGCTGCTGCAACTACATCTGCGGCAGAAGCTTGGCTAGCAACTACAACTGTAGAAGCAACCAGTGCCAGACTCAATGAGGCAATAATGCCGAGTCTTGCGTTTTTCTTCATATATTTTCCCTTTCCCTGAGTGAGGGGTTATTTTCGGAAGACTTCTGAGCCTTATTCCTTTTTATCCCCATCCGCGCCGGAATTTTTCCCGCTCGGAATTTTATTTGTTGCTTTATTGCGTCGCTTACGACTGGCAAGAGAAGCAATTGTGATTGCTGCGACCAAAGTGAGTCCATTAAATAATGGCGTGAGGAAGAAACTGCCTGGGAACATTTGAAGTAATCCAGAGATTCCAATAACAGCAATGAAGATTCCTACGACAGTGCCCAGTGGATTAACGCGACCTGGTCGGATAGTAGTTGAGCCGATAAATGCTGCAGTCAGTGCTGGCAACAAAAGATCTGGCCCAATGTTACTTTGCACATTTCCAAGCTGGCGCGCGCAGAGCAAATAACCTGCAAGACCTGTAATCATTCCTGAAGTAATCATTGCGCCGTAGATATAGCGGCTGCGCTTGATACCCATGAGTTCGGCTGCGCGAGGATTTGCACCTACCGCATACATATAACGACCGATTGGAAGATATTCAAGAACCACAAACATTAAAATTGCTAAAACGATTGCCACAATGAATGAACCGGGAATTCGATCTATTGACCAAGTTCCAAACTTATTAAATGACTCAGAGCGCTGATTTTTTAAGTCAATAACTTGAGTTCCACCAGTTACTGCATATGAAATGGCATAAATAACTTGCCCTGTGGCCAGAGTTGCAATAAAGGCATCAACTTGGGCTAATTCGATAAGCAATGCGTTAATAACTCCGACAACTGCTCCACCAGCTAAAATCATGACAAGAACTAAGCGGTAATCGAGGCCATCCATCTGCCAAACCAAGGCCATAACCTGCCAAAGTCCAACGCCGTAACCGAATGAAAGATCAATCTTTCCAACAGCCATCGGCAAAGTTACGCCTAATGCAAGAATAAAAAGGACGGCGTTACCAGAAGCCAAGATTCTAAAGTTCTGCAAAGTTGGGAAAGTATCGGGCTTTGAAATTGAAAAGATTATGAACAAGACCACGATGAGAAGGACCATGCCGTACACAGGAAAAAAACGTCGCAAGAAGCTGGATCCTTTTGGCGCTTCTAGCGCTGTCGAGGTAATCGAATTTTTGCTCATTTAGTCTTTCCTCCTGAAGTAGCGGTTGAATCTAGATTTGATGCGATTGAAATCAAATTTGCAAATGTAATCTCAGATTTCTCAAGGATCCGTACGGGAACCCCTTGGAGGAAAACAACGGCTCGATTGGCAACTCGAACAACTTCTTCCATATCAGTTGAAACAATTATTAATGAAGTGCCATTTTGCGTTACGTCGCTGAAAAGACCATAAATATCAGCTTTTGCTCCGATGTCTACGCCCATAGTTGGTTCTTCCAGAACCATGAGATTAAATGAAAGACCAAACCAACGAGCCAGAATTACCTTTTGCTGATTTCCGCCAGAAAAAGTATCTAGTGAAAGATCAGGATCTCGTGGGCGCACGCCGAACTTATCCAAATGTGGGAAAGTTTCAGCTCGTTCATTCTTAGAACGCATCCCAGAGAATATTCCCCGACCCCATAACAATGGATTTAAGAAAAGATTCTCTTTAACGCTCATTCCTGGAGCAATTGCTTCGGTTTCACGATTAGACGTACTGAAGCCAATTTTTAATTTAACTGCTTGAGATACTTTTTTGTACTTAAGGATGCCATCAGGGGTTGAAATAGTTCCCTGTGTTGACTCAACAACTCCAGCAATAGCTCGCCCAATTTCATCTTGACCAGCCCCGCGCAAGCCACAAAGTGCAATTACTTCGCCTTTGCGAATGTCTAGCGTCAGTGGACCGGCATTTTCGGTTCCGTACTCAATTAATGAGATTTTAACTTCGCTGCTGGGTGCCTTGAACTCGGTCTCAAGTACTTCCTTGCCAACAATGAGATTTACGAGCTCTGACTTTGGAAGATCAGCTACTTGACGATCGGCAACAACCTTGCCATTTCTCATAATCACCGAGCGGTCAGCAATTTCATACACTTCATCGAGTCGGTGCGAAACATAAATGATTCCCACGCCTACCTTTTTTAACTCCTGTAATACTTCAAATAGACGGGCAACGTCTTGCGCTGTTAGGGAAGCTGTTGGCTCATCGAGTACAAGAACTTTTGGCTTTTGAATGAGTGCTCGCGCTATTGCAAGCAGAGATCTATCTGTGCGACTAAGTGTAAAAACTCTTGCTTCTGGATCAATGCCACCTGCGACAATTGAAAGTACTTCGGTTGCTTGGCGATTCATTGCCTTAGGACTAATTAATCCTAAGCGTTTCGGATAACCAATTATTTGTGCAATATTTTCTGCAACAGTCATCCACTCGATTAATCCAAGTGTTTGATGTACAAATGCAATCTCTGGATTTTTTCCATCTAAGTGGATTTGTTTTCCTTCAATAGAAACTTCACCTGAATCAGGAGTGTAAACTCCTGCGAGCATTTTAATTACCGTGGATTTACCTGCACCATTTTCACCAAGCAGTGCAACAATTTCTCCCGAGTTAACGCTAAAGCTAACGTTATCTGCTGCATGCGTTGCATAAAATGATTTATCTAAGCCTCGAATTTCTAAGACTGGTGAAATGCTTGTCACAGAGAATCTCTCAAATTCATTGGGCGACATTAACAGTTATTCCTTACTAGGTATAGATTAAACTTGATAACATCTTGTTATAACCACTGACTCTGGAATGCCGCTAGGATTCACCCTATGCCGATTGCCCTATTCGCACTTGCCCTTGGTGGATTTGGAATAGGACTTACAGAATTTGGAACAATTGGGCTACTTCCTCAAATTGGATCTGATTTTAAAATCAGTGCTGCTACTGCTGGGTATTTAGTATCTGGATACGCATTTAGTGTTGCATTGGGTGGAGTGCTCATAACAATTGCAGTAACAAAATTAGAACGAAAAGCAGTTTTACTATCGCTCATGTCACTTTTCATTGCAGGAAATTTGATTAGTGGATTAGCGGGAACATTCCCCATAATGATGGTGGGACGCGTGGTGTCAGCTTTGTGTCATGGAGCATTTTTTGGAATTGGTGCCGTTGTTGCAACTGATTTAGTTGATATCACTAAGAAAGCACGCGCACTTTCAATAATGTTTACGGGCTTAACAGTGGCAAATGTGCTGGGGGTACCATTCGGAACCTGGATAGGACAACAATTTGGATGGCGTTCAACATTTTTAGCCATATCCGGAATTGGAATAGCAGCATTCATAGCAATTGTTGTTTTAGTTCCAATTGACAAACCACATGACTTAGCATCTGGGCCCAGGTCGATTCGTCAAGAATTACGTTCTTTTAAGCAAAGACAGGTTTGGTATTCACTGTTTGTCACCATTTTTGGTTTTGGTGGAATGTTTGGTGGATTCACTTATATCGCTTACACCCTGACACGAGTGACTCATTTTGCCGATTCCAGTGTTCCTTACATCCTTTTCCTCTTTGGAATCGGTGTTTTTATCGGAAACAATATCGGTGGCCGATCTGCTGATAAACATTTAAAGGCAACCATCAGCGGATATCTTGGTGCTTTATTTGTCATCTTAATAATCTTCGCCCAGACTGCTACAAACAAACCTGCTGCAGTCATTTCAATTTTGGTCATGGGTATTCTAGGTTTTGCTCCGGTTTCTGCGGTTCAAATGCGTGTTATGCGTTACGCATCAAATGCACCAACCTTGGCATCGGGTGCAAATATTGCCTCGTTTAATATTGGCAACACAATTGGTGCTTCGGCAGGTGGATTCCTAATTGCGCAAAACTATGGATACACATCTCCATTGTGGTCTGCCGCAGGCCTTACTCTCATTGCACTCATCATCTTTTATATTGCAGATCTTGATGAAAAGAGAGTAGCTCGGCGCACGGTGACATCATGAGTTTCAACGTAGGTCTGACAAGTGATCTCTCTGACGGTGCTGGAGGATTTAGTTGGGGAGAGATAGCAATTGAAACGCTTTCACCACTTCCTTGGAAGTTCTTAAACAATTCTGGCCCAGTAATGAAGTCTGCCGATGTAAAGGGCTTTGATGCCATTGCTTTTGCCGGTGTCGGTGTTGATGAAAACTCTTTTGGCTCACCACAAAATTCCCCTTTGATAATTGCTCGCTTTGGAGTCGGCTATGACAATATTGATTTAGCGGCATGCACTAAAGCTGGTGTAGCACTCACAATCACTCCTGATGGTTCTAAAAAGCCAGTCGCAACTGCAGCTCTTACGTTGATGCTGGCTACGATGTTTCGGTTGGTTGCCAAGGACAAGCAAGCTCACAGTTTTGACTGGGCAAACCGCATTAAAGGATTAGGCCAGGGAGTTAATGGAAAAACTGTTGGGACCATTGGTTTAGGCAATGTTGCCAGTGAGTTTTTTAGATTATTAGCCCCGTTCGATTGCAATCGCTTAGCTTTTGATCCATGGAAAAAGCCAGAAGAAGCAAAAGAATTAGACGTTGAATTAGTTGATTTAAACGTACTCTTAGCAAGTTGCGATGTAGTTATTGTTACTGCAGCTCTTACCCCAGATACACATCACATGCTCAGCACCAAAGAGTTTAAGTTAATGAAAAATACTGCGATTCTTATCAATATATCAAGAGGGCCCATAATTGACGAGGCTGCGCTTATCCGCGCTTTGCAGAGTAAGGAAATTGCCGCAGCAGGCCTTGATGTTTTTGAAGTTGAGCCGATTGATAAGGCTAATCCTTTGATGGAGATGGATAATGTGATTGTGACTCCACATAACCTTGCTTGGACTGACGAACTTGCTTTAGGAATGGGCAAGAGTGCATTTTCATCAATTAAGGCAATCAGTCGCGGCGATATACCAACCTTTGTTGTTAACAAAGAAGTTTTAGATACGGTTGCGTTTAAAGAGAAGTTGGCTAAATTCAAATGAGCCAGAAGCAATCTGTCGCAGTCATCGGATTGGGGGCAATGGGTCTGCCTATTGCACTCAACTTACATAAAGCAGGTTTTCCAACGCAAGCATGGAACAGGTCACCAGGTCCAGCACAGATTGCTGAAAAAGACGGAGTCTTGATTTGTAAAGATGTAAATCAAATTAATGCAGAAGTCATCCTTGTTACTTTGCCAGACTTGCCCCAGCTCATTGAAATTCTAGATGCCGGTCTCAGAACAGCGTTAAAGCCAGGTCAATTTATAGTCATTATGAGTACTACATCTCCGGTAGAGATAGTTTCGTTTGCAAAGGAAATGAAAGAAATTGGTGTAAAAGTTGTTGATGCGCCAATGAGTGGCGGAGAACTTGGCGCACAGAATGCCTCACTTTCAATTATGGCCGGAGGCGAAGAAAGCGATTTCAATTCGGTAAAACCAGTTTTAGATGCAGTTGGAAAAACAGTTCTTTTAATGGGTCCCGTAGGATCAGGACAATTAACTAAAGCTGCAAATCAAATCGTTGTAGCAATTAATTTATCTGCTATTGGTGAAGCAATTACATTAGCTCGGCGTGCAGGTCTAGATGCCAACAAAGTATTGGAAATCTTCTCTGGGGGATTAGCTAATTCTGCAGCTCTCGAACTGCGCCGCCCGAAAATTCAAGCGCGAGATTTTCCAGCTGGGGGTAAGTCAAAGTTTCTATTGAAAGATCTGCACTTTGCATTAGATGCTGCCAAATCTAGTGAAACCGAACTTCCTATGACTTCACTAGTGACACAGTTGTATGCCGGATTAATTGAACATGGAGACGGCGAGCTGGATCACAGTGCAATTATTCGCGAGATTGAACGGCTGAACGACTAGCCTCTTGCAACAATATTCTCTGGCTCTTCTCCTCGAGAAATAAGATCAAGTTGTCTTTCAATTAATTTCTTAGCACGGCTATCAAAAGCGGTTGAATTCCCACCAACATGGGGTGAAAGAACTAGATTCTTCGCACTCCATAGTGGATGGCCCTGTGGCAATGGTTCTGGATCGGTTACATCCAAGCCAGCAAATATTCGACCAGTGTTGAGTTCACTGACGAGTGCATCGGTATCAATAATCGGTCCGCGACCAACATTAACTATGACTGCACCATCTTTGATTAACTTAAGACGCTGGGCATTGATTAAATGCTTGCTTTCAGCATTTAACGGCAAAACCAAAAAGATAATATCTAGTTGTGGCAGATGTGCATCTAGATCAGCAATCTTTATCGCACCATCTGAGCCTGAACGTGAAAAGAAAGAGATTTCAACATCGTAAGGCGATAGGTACCTAGCTAATGTGCGTGCAATTGAACCTGCGCCAATAATTCCTATTTTGCTGTCATTAAAGGATTCATAGCGCTTGGGCTGCCATTGGCCAGCTTGTTGTGCGACTGCAAAATCGTAAAAACCACGGCGAGAAGAAATCGCAAGAGCAACGGCAAGTTCGGCAGTAGATGCATCGTGGACCCCACGTGCATTACACAAAATCATTCCCGGGCGAAGAAATTCAAGCGCATCATCAAATCCTGCATTCGGCACTTGCAAGATTTTCAAATTAGGCATTGAAGTTGTGTACTCCAAAGCTTTACGTCCACCCATATAAGGAGCCACGTAGAAAGTAATCTGCGATAGATCGCTGTGATCTAGTGGGAAGTTTGTTGGGTTTAAAGCCGTAATCCCATTAGGGGTATGAATATCTTCCCACTGGGTCCACGCTTTATGATCAAATGATTGTGACATGACATAAGCATATGACACCCACTAGCATCCTTTCACTGCTGATATTGAAAAGAATGGGGTGGACCAAAATGAGAGAGTCCAATTCGAGATTAACAGCCCTTGTTGAAGGGTTAACTGATTGGGGAATTGAGTATTTTGTATACGTTCCTTCTTCACACTCTGCCCCAGTTATTCGTGGTTTGATTTCAGCTGGAGTTTCAAATGTAATGGCTAATCGAGAAGAAGAAGCCGTCGGTATTGCAAGTGGCTTGGCATTAACAGGCAAGAAGGTTGCCATCATCATGCAAGATAATGGCTTTGGTAACGCACTCACTGCGTTAGCTACATTTGCACAGCCATACCAAGCTGGTTTTCCAATTTTCGCAAATACTCGAGGCGGACTTGGTGAGTACAACTCAATGGTTCACTCAATCTCTGACTCCAATCCAGACTTGCTCAAAAAAATTGGAATTCGTGTCGAAGATTTAGGAATTAGTGATTCACCAGAAGTATGGCGATCATCAACCCAAGCTGTTGCACAAATGGCCGTTATTCAGCGCCGTCCGGTAGTCACTCTCTTTGAATCACTTCACCCTGGCATGGAGACAATCAAATGAAAAGAATTGAAGCACTCGAAGTCATAGATCAGATTTTTGGAAATGATCCGCTCATAATCACATGCGGTGCTACGGCCCGTGAAATGGCAAGTATTTCTAAAAAGAAATCCCACCTTCCACTTCTTGATTCCATGGGATTAACAACTCCAGTAGGGCTTGGAGTTGCATTGGGAGTTAAAGGTCGAGTGGGAGTAATTGATGGTGATGGTTCATTATTAATGGGCTTTAGCATTCTTCCAACACTTAAAGCCTATGGTCCCAAGAATCTCGTAGTTGTTGTATTGGACAATGGTCAACATGCATCAGCTGATCTAATGCTTTCTCAAGCCTCTGAAGTTGATATTGCGGGAGCAGCCAAGGGATTAGGTCTTTGGGTAGGTCAATGCGATAGCGCAGAAGAAATGAAGTCACTCATTGCATCTCGTACAGGTGCTGATGAAGTCTCAATGATTTTCGTGAAAATCGAAAAAGGAAATACTCCAGGAATTCCATTTTATTTAGCTAACCCGCCTAAATTGAGTGCAGATTTTGTGGAGAGTATTAACTCCTAGATTTTGCTGTTAATGCAGCTTTTTCTATTCCTTCGTAAATAATCTGCTGTAGATAGCCTGCGACACATTCAACAAAATTGGTTAGTGCACCTAATTCTGGTGAAAATATCTGGGCTGTCGCAAACACAGATTGAACAAAAACTGCAGGATCTGTTGTTAGCCCAGCAAGTTGAACTAAGTGTGATTTTGCTGGATCTTTCATCGCATCAGCATCAGCGCCTGGATAAAAACCTTTAAGTGGAGCAATGCAGGCAAGCCATGCAGCTACGGTGAGCGCAATAAATTGTGGTGTATTGCCGGATTGTGCGTGAAATATAACTGGCTCAGTTATTCGTTGTGGCAATTTAGTAGAACCATCTGAACCGACACGACTAGTGCGATCACCTAAAACTGTATTTGACCAACGATCGAATAATTGATTGATATAGCCATCAGCCGTTAAAGCTGCAGGCATGGCAAATGTAGGGAGGAACTCCTTATATAAAATTGTTCGAACTGCATCTTCTATGTATGGCTGAAAACGCGCACCCGGAATAGTTTCTTGTCCAGCCAAAGCACCAAGATATGAAAGTAGCGAATGTGTGCCGTTTAGAAGTCGTAGTTTCATTAGTTCATAAGCTGCAACATCATCACTAAATATTGCGCCTACTTTTTCCCAAGCAGGACGACCGGCAGCAAAACGATCCTCAATTACCCACATCGTAAATTCTTCAGCTGGGACAGGGGAATTATCGTGAATACCTAAGCGCGATTCGACCATATCTATGTGCCGATTTTCGGTTCCAGGAACGATTCGGTCAACCATTGAGTTAGGGAATGTCACATGCTCGTTGACGTAGGTACGTAACCTGGTTGAATCCGGCAGAGAATCTATGAACTCAAAAACTAACTGCTTTGTACGATCACCGTTTCCGGACAAGTTATCGCAGCTCAACACAGTTACAGGCAGCCCATGATCGGCTGCTCGAAGCTCTAACCCTCTAACAATTATGCCAATTGCAGAACGTGGAGATTCCGGATGCTCAAGGTCATGGATTATTTCAGGTGCCTGCATATTTAGGCCATTAGTACTTTGTGAGATGAGGTAACCAGCCTCAGTAACTGTTAGCGAAATAATCTTTGTGGAATCTTTTGCAATTTCAGCTAGAACTTGACCAACATGATCAGGACCGCCAATGGCTGCAGTATGTATGCCAGGGATAACTATCGCCTCTGACGTTGGTGAGATAGTTGCGATGCAATACAGCAAATCTTGACTTGTCATCGCATCTGCAATCACAGTACTTCGAAGTGAGTATGAGTAAATTCCCCAGTCACCACCGAAATCGCGAACCGCTAGGGCTGTATAGAAAGCTAAGTGAGCACGATGAAAATTGCCTAAACCAATATGAACGATTCCAGTCCGCGGAGTGGATTTTAGAAGCATCGCAGATTCTGGCGCAGTTGATTTATTAAGCGCTGGGTATTGCGGCGATGACGTAGATGCCATTGACAAAGTATAGTGCTCAGATGAGATCTTTCTTAATTGCAGGTAAGTTGAATGCTGAATTAAAAGATCTGCCAATTCCAGAGCCTCTTGAAAACCAAGTACGAATTAAAGTTGCATTTGTCGGAGTATGTGGTTCAGATCTGCATTATTACTACGAAGGTGCAAATGGTGCATTTGTAGTTCAAGAGCCACTTATTCCAGGGCACGAGCTATCAGGTGTAATTGATAGTGATCCCAGTGGTGAATTTGAACAAGGTTTAGGCGTGACTGTGCATCCAGCGACTTTTGGAAAATCAGAGCCTGAGATTGCTGACAAACCACACATTTGGCCAAGCGGAAAATATTTAGGAAGCGCATCAACAATGCCGCACACGCAAGGTGCGATGTCTGATTATTTGATTGTTCGCAAAGACCAGATACGTGTTTTGCCAGCTGGATTGAATTTAAAAGATGCTGCACTCGCCGAACCTTTAGCGGTAGCACTACATGCAATCAATGTTGCCAATGGAGTTAAGGGCAAGAAAATTTTAGTATCAGGTTCTGGTCCGATTGGTCTACTTGTTGCTGCAGCGGCCACAGTTAAAGGCGCAACCGAAGTTGTATGTACCGATGTTCTAACTGGTCCACTAGAACGAGCGATGGCAATAGGTGCAACTAAAACTATTCAAATTGGAAAAGAAGAATTACCAGAAAGCTATTTTGATTGTGTATTTGAATGTTCAGGTTCACCAATTGCAATTGGTTCTGCATTAAACGCTGTTCGCCGTGCTGGAACGATTGTGCAAGTTGGAATGTTAGGGGCTGGTCCTCAACCTATAGCTATTGCACCACTTGTATCTAAAGAGCTTGAACTTAAGGGTGCATTTAGATTTAATAATGAAATAACCGAGGCAGTAGAACTTCTAGTTACACATCCAATTATTGCAACCGCAATTACGCATGTTTTGCCGGCAGTTGAGGTTGAAAAAGCTTTTGAAATCGCTAAAGATTCACAAGTCTCAGGCAAGGTTTTAGTTGACTTCCAATAATCCTCTTACTCCAACACCACGGAGAGTTATTCTCGTTGGTGCAATGGGTGTTGGAAAAACAACTATTGGTACGATTATTTCTAAACAATTGAGTTGGCCTTATGTAGACAATGACTATGAAATGTCGAAGATGGCTTCTTTGTCTATGAAAGAGTTAGCAAAGCTAGATGTTCCAACATTGCACGCTTTAGAAGAAAAGTACTTATGGGACGTGCTTTCTAGACCAGCGCCACTTGTTGCAGGTGCTGCAGCATCGGCGGCAGATAATCTTGATCTTGTGCAGGCTTTGAGCAAGGAATGCACTATTTATCTTCATATGCCGCTTGAGCTTCAAAAACAACGGGCAGGTTCATCTGGGGTTGGTCGTCAGGCATTTGCTGAAAATGCCCACGATGTAATCCGCGAAAGATACGAACGTCGAGACCCACGCTATCGCCAGGCCGCAGCTCTAATAATAGATACAACGCGCGAACCAGAAAAAGATGCGCAGTTAATTCTTGATTTTCTGAGGGCTTAATACATGCACGTTGCCAGAAATGAAATTAACTCTGGATTTACTCTGCACATTCAAACACCTTCAGGCTTGCAAGATTTTCCAGCAACGGTGCCAGGATCAATTCATACCGATTTAATCGCAGCCGGTGTGATCGGTGATATCCGCATTAATGGCACCGAAGTTGAGCAAGCATGGATTCGTAACGCAGATTCAACGTACAAAACTAATGTATCGGTTACAGGACCTGGTAAGCATGAACTCCATTTTGCTGGATTGGATACTTTGGCAACAGTTTCCATAAATGGCCAAGAACGTTTAGTCACTGAAAATATGCATCGCTCATTTGTCATTGAAATTGATCCAAACGATTCAATTGATTTACAGATCGATTTCAAGGCACCTCTGCCAGAAGCAATTGCGCGACAAGAGCAGATGGGAATCTATCCAAACCCATACAACATGCCCTACAACTACTTCAGAAAAATGGCATGTAGCTTTGGCTGGGATTGGGGTCCAATCACAGGTTCTAGTGGAATTTGGAAGCCAATAACGTTAACAACGTGGGATTCTGGAATTTTAGATTCAGTTGTATTAGTTACAGATGTGGTTAATTCAATACCTACGCTTAAAGTAGCTACTCACGGGCGCGGTGAAGCAACAAAGGTAAGAATAAAAATAAGCGGAAACCATGAAGCCGAGTTTGAGGCAACCCTTAATTCAACCGCAACATTCCAATTGCCTGGCTTTGATTTGTGGCAACCAAGAGGTTTTGGTGACCCAGTTTTGTACACCGTAATCGTGCAGTTAATTGATAGCCATGGTGAAGTAGTCGATGAAAGCATCAAGCGCGTTGGCTTTAGGCACGTAGAACTAGATCAATCCAACTTTAACGATCGACAGATGTTCGCAATTATGGTCAATGGCCAACGTGTGTGGGCCAGGGGAGTTAACTGGATTCCAGATGATCCGTTTCCACATCGCGTGACCCGTGCAGATTATGCGAAAAAAATCGAGGATCTCTATTCGGTTGAAGTAAATGCGATTCGCGTATGGGGCGGTGGAATTTATGAGTCGGATGATTTCTATGATTTATGTGATGAAAAGGGAATAATCGTTTGGCAGGATTTCCTCTTTGCTTGTGCTGCATACCCAGAAGATCAAAAAACAATCGCTGAAGTTACTGCCGAAGCAACGGAGGCGATCTCTCGACTTGCTAACCACCCGTCGCTAGTTCTGTGGTGCGGTGGAAATGAATGCCTCGAAGGCTTTCAGCATTGGGATTGGCAAGAACCACTTGCAGGAAAGCCTTGGGGTTCAAAATACTACTTTGAGATTTTGCCTAACCTCTTAAAACAAATAGACCAAAGCCGTGCCTACATTCCAGGTTCACCTTTTTCAACGTTGAGCGAGGATGTAAAAGATTTTGCATCAGGTACAAATCATATTTGGGATGTTTGGAACGAACGCGGTTATCAGCGCTATGAAGAATATTCACCTTCATTTGCTGCAGAGTTTGGATATAACGGCCCCGGTTCATGGCAGACATTAACAAAAGCTATTGGTAAATCGAACTTAGATTCTAAAGACCCACAGTTGGCAACACATCAAAAAGCTTTTGATGGAATGGACAAAATCGCAGCTGGGCTTAAACGTGAGTTTGTATCAGAATTTACAGAGGGCCCCGCTTGGTATTTTGCTGCCCAACTTGTGCAAGCGCGCGCGGTTGAAGTTGGCTTAAAACATTTTAGATCTCAATTTGAAACTTGTTCAGGCTCTGTTCTTTGGCAATACAACGACATGTGGCCGGCACTTAGTTGGGCAGTAAAAGATAGTGCGGGTAGCCGCAAGCTTTCTTGGTATGCAATGCGTGAGGCATATAGACCACGTGTACTTCACTTCTCAGGTGAAAATCGTGCGCTTGTCATAGTAAATGACTCTGCGCAGGTTTGGCGAGATCAACTGTATTTAATCATTCTTGATGAATTAGGAAATATACTCGAGACTAAGAATCAAGCAATTGAAGTTGCTGCACATTCAAAACACACAATCACCATGCGGGGCTTTATTCCAGATCAAGGTTATGTTGTTGCCCAGCTGGGGGACATCCGCACTGCACGATCGGTATCCGATAAACCAGTGGCAGTTCTAAACAAGGTTGATGCTGAACTTACCGCCGAATTAAATGGATCTTGCGTTGAAGTAACTATCAGATCGCACTCTTTTGTTTTCGAATTTTCCTTGTTACCAGAACTAGTGGCGCACGAAGTAGTCAGCGTGAGTGCGCAAAGATTGACGATTTTGCCGAATGAAAGAAAGACGATTGAAATATTTGCAAGCACAATTGAAGATGCACAGTTAATTCATGCCTCAATTAAAGATATAGCGTGGAGCTTGAATAGATTAGTTGGTAGCCCAGCGAAGTAACGGCGCAGCATCGGTATGCATATTTTCGGCAATCCATTGCCCGCCATCAAGATTATCTCCACGAGCTGCAATAAATTTAACATTAGGCAAAGTTGCAGCAATCACGGTTTTTATCGTGTCTACATATTTTTGATTTTTTGAAGGTCCACCTTGGATTGCTATTTCTGGTGAATCACTTGTGGAACCGCCCGCACCAATCCACGTAGCAATCACAGTTTGTGAAAGTAATGCGGCGCCTTCATCGCGAATTGCAATCGCCATCGGGCTGCCTGCATCGGCTGCTTCAAATAACTTCTTGGCTGAATGAATTGCAAGTGTTGCCGCTTCTGCGCCATTTTTTACATCTAACGCGTCATAAGCTGCAACTTGATCGGCAAAGACATCAAGCAGAATTTGGTCATCACCTCGGCCTTGACGAATACCTAGCGCCTTAGTAATTCCTAATTTTCCAAGCCAGAAACCGCCACCTTCATCGCCAAAAGTACTTCCAAGTCCATCTCGGTGAGCAAACTTTCCTTCACGACCGCCCACACTTACGACACCACCACCAATTGATAACACGACACCCGTGCTTCCACCGAGTGCGCCAACGAATCCTGCTAAGCCATCATCAATTACAGCAACTTTTGTTGCCCCAAAAAACTCTGAACATAATTTTAAGAATGGGAGTGGATCTGTCACTAACCCACCAAAACCGGTGCACGATAGCGCTACGTGTTCAGATTCTAGTTTTTCGGTAGATTCAAAAACTGCCCGCAATGCAGGTAACGGATGTTCACCGGCCAATTTTCCCCGCGTAGAACTAATTGAAATCTCACCCAATCGGATGCGACTGCCAGATTGACCAAGGTCGACGGTGAGTGTCACAGGTTTAAGAATAGTGGAATGAGTATGGGAAGATAAGCCCATGAAGCAATTAGGCTCAATAATGTCTTCGGAAATTGCAGAGACACCAAAGGTTTTTGCAGCGATTTTAGATCATGTGGCTGATTTTGATTCCATCAAGAATGTTCTTACCGAACAAAAAATACATTCGGTCTTAATTCTTGCCCGCGGGACATCTGATAATGCCGCCCATTACTTAAAATATTTAATTGAAACTCAGATTGGCCTGCCTGTTGGATTGACTTCACCATCCTCAGTTACGGTCTATAACTCAGAGTTAAAATATAAAAACACTTTGGTAATTGCAATTAGCCAAAGTGGGCAATCTCCAGATTTAGTTCACTTTGCTACTGCAGCCCGCGAATCTCATGCGTATGTAATCGCTATGACAAATGATGATTCCTCACCTTTGGCAAAAATAGCTCACCACCATTTCTCACTTATGGCAGGACCAGAATTGGCTGTTGCGGCAACTAAGTCCTATAACGCCCAACTACTTGTTTCTTATTTGTTGGTTTCTGCTTGGACGGGCAAGGCGGTCAATGCACCGCAGATAATTGCTGAAGCACAACGAATTTCAGATGACACTGATTGCGTGGCGAAAGCAGTTGTAAATACCTCACGCAATAATGAAATCGTTATTTTAGGTCGCGGCTTTGCATATCCCAACGCCCGCGAAGCTGCGCTTAAAATTCAAGAGACCTGCAAAATTTCCGTGCAAGGCCTTTCGACCGCAGATTACTTGCACGGACCGATATCTGCATTGACGCCAGAAACGCAAGTATTCATAGTCGCTCCAAAGCACATGCCGGCAGAAGCAATTGTTGAAGCAACAACCAAGATTCGCAAAACAGCACCGCGCATTTTCTGGATTGGAAATGGCGGAACTCCAACCGGAGATGACATAGTTTTAGCTGGTTCAAACTGTGATGACGAAATAGTTTCAACGTTAGTCGATGCAATGATTCTTCAACGCTTTGCTTTGGAGTTTGCAGTGGCATCGGGTTTTGATCCGGATGCACCAGAAGGCTTATCTAAAGTAACGCTTACTCACTAATAAGGTTAATGGTGCTGCTTGCCGCGTTATAGCTGAGCAAATCTGCGCGCATACCAACGGCTATCACTCCACGATCTTTGAGTCCGATGCGCTTTGCCGCACGAGTTGATGTTGCAGCAACAGCTTCCGTAACCGAAAGCCCTAAAGCGTTTACTGCATTGATAAATACTGTGTCCATTGTCAAGGTACTACCAGCCAATGCATTGTTGTTTTCTAAACGAGCAACACCGTCTTTAACAACTACCGGCAACTTACCGATTGCGTACGAACCGTCTACAGAACCTGCAGCTGCCATAGCATCAGTAATAAAAATTACGCGCGCGCCAAGCGCCGTATAAATTTCACGGGCAGTTGCGAAAGGAATGTGGTGGCCATCTAGAATAAGTTCAACACTCAGGCGTTCATCAGCGACTACAAAAGCGGCGAGTGATCCTTCTGACAAAGATTTATTCATGCCATTCATAAAGTGAGTAACAACTGTTGCTCCCGCATTTGTGCCAGCTGCTGCGTCGGCAAAACCGCCATCAGTGTGACCAATTGCCACTGTTATTCCAGCTGCGGCAAGATACTTAGTAGCTTCAACAGCGCCAGGTAATTCAGGTGCGATTGTGATCATTTTTATTGCACCATCTGCAATTTCAAGTAATTCTTTGATTTCATTTAAGTCGGGGTTAATTAAAAGTTGTGGATCATGAGCGCCACATCGCGCATGTGCTAGATATGGCCCTTCTAAATGAATTCCCACAATTTGATTGTTTTCAAAAAAAGGCTTTAAACGAAGTATCTGCGCTTTAATTGTTTCAATGGGCTCACTCACAAGGGAAGCCATGAGCGAAGTAGTTCCGTGACCACGGTGGGTTTCGATTACGGAATGAATTTCACCGGGGGACTGAGCCGAGAAGTATTTCCCCCCGCCGCCGTGTGAATGAGTATCTACAAATCCAGGGATTAAAACCCCATCAATGATCTGATCAGGCGTCGAATTCACGCCAGAATTAACTGAGCGAATTAAATCTCCCGATATCTCTACCCATGTCGGGCCCACAAGTTTTCCGGCAATCACCGCGCTTGGGGCCTGAATAATCATGTATTAATAGTAATGGTGAGATGATTAATACATGGCAACAGTTAAGAAAGCAGTAGCGAAAAAAGCGGCAGCACCGGCACCAGTACATCAAGGTGTCGATTGGAAATCCCTCTACCTATACGCGATCTGTCTCATCACATTGATGGTGTGCCTATTTTCAGTGGTGTCAGTAATAAATGGCCTGCTCAATATAGTATTTCCAGATTCTAGTTACTTTGACGCTGCTTCTTATCCAGATAAGACCACCGCAGCTTTAGATGCAATGCGCAAGCAAACTGAAGACGATAATCAGCGTCGTGCAGTTAAGGGCTTGTTGAGTTCGCTCTCACTTATTGCCGTTGCATTTCCACTGTACAAATATCACTGGAAGCAGACTAAGAAAACGGATTAACCGACTAAATCTCGGTTGCGCTTAATTTCACGGTCATGCTTGCATGGCATATCTAAATGTTTTGCATAGCAAGGGTCGCATAGTAAAACCAATTGGTGGCATTCAGGCTTTTGGCAGTTTCTAAACTCTTTAGTTGGACCTTCGCAATGGGCGCACTGTCCAATTAACTTAGTGTGATCACTAAAATCAATCGTTAGGCGATCATCGAAAGTATAAAGCGAACCTTCCCAAAGACCATCATCGCCAAAGGCATTTCCATAGCGAACGATTCCACCTTTGATTTGATAAACCTCTTTAAAGCCACGATTTTTCATAACTACAGAAAGAATTTCGCAACGAATTCCGCCTGTGCAGTAAGTTACTACTGGCTTGTCCTTCATGTGATCGTACTTGCCACTTTCAATCTCTTTCACAAAATCATGTGACGTAGTTACATCTGGAACAACGGCATCTTTAAACTTTCCGATCTTTGCCTCAAAGGCATTACGGCCATCAAAGAAAAATACGTCATTGCCGCGTTCTTCAACGAGTTTATTTACTTCTTCAGGGCGAAGGTGGATACCGCCACCGATCACACCGTTTTCATCAACCTGAATTTCACCAGGATTTCCGAAGGCAACTAGCTCGTCTTTAACTTTAATCTTTAGCTTTGGAAAATCATTTCCGGTGCCTTCGGACCATTTAAAATCAATCTTTTTAAAACCTGGGTATTGGCGAGTGGCCTTGATGTACTTCTTAACATCATCCATATGTCCGCCAAGGGTTCCATTGATTCCATGGGGGGAAATTAAAATACGGCCCTTGATGTTGAGTGATTCGCAGAGCGTTTTTTGCCATAATTTAACGGCTTCTGGATCTGCGATAGGTGCAAAGGTGTAGTACAAAATTACTTTATTAAAGTTCATTGCTCTACGCCCTTTCTGCTAAAAGTAAAGAAACTAAATCATGTGGTTCAAACTGCGTTGGCCACTGTGGGTTTTGACGGCCCACACCTAATGCCGCGACAAATGAAGCACGTTCGCGGGCGCTATCTCCTCCATGTCCACCTTCGTCAACATGACCGTGATCAGTTGTTACAACAATTAACCAGGGTTCATCCGCACTTGCACGGGCATGTACCGCCTGAAGTAAATTATCTAAGTAAGAATCGATTCGCGCAATTGCCCCTTTATATTCATCACCAACTGAGCCAAAAGCGTGACCTGCCTCATCAACGCCGCAGAAATAGATAAATGAAACATCTGGGCCATGCTGGGAAATCGCGTAATTTGCCGCAGCTGCAATTTCAGCATCGACTTGTGTGTAGCCATAAGTTTCACCGTCACGAACTAGAACTCGATGGCGTAGCGCTTTAGCTTGCTCACGACGTTCATGAATTACTGGACCGTGTCCAATGGGATCAACAAGTGGTGGCCACCCAGCGGCTGCAAAAGTTGTAGTGCTTTGATCTTGATAAAAAGCACGCGAAAGTAAATCAGGGTTATGTAAAAGTTTATGTCCAGTAAAAGAGTTATCAAGAACTCCATGTTGGCTATGTGGGGTTCCAGTTAATAACGTGGACCAACTTGGACCAGACCAAGTTGGCGGTTCAATAGTTAAAGGTGCAAAGAATCCTTTTTCTTTCAGTGCTACCAACGTCGGTGCATGATCAAGTGCGGTATCAAGATTTAATCCGTCGATACCAATTAAAAGGATTTTGCTTTTCATTTAGGCAATCGCAGCAGAAATTGCTTGTGTGTGAGCTGGAGATGAGCCACAGCAAGAACCAACGATGTTCACGCCAAGATCCTTCATCTCTTTGGCATATCGAGCCATTTCTTCAGGAGTGCCGTCATAGATGAACTCATCACCTTGTAGCTTTGGTAGGCCTGCATTTGATTGCGTAATGATAAAGACACCTTCGGGGCGGGCTCCTACTAATTCCTTTGCAATTTGCGACATCTCATCGGTTCCGCGGCCACAGTTTGCGCCAATAATGCGCACACCAAGTGAAGCTAAATGCGTAACTGCCATTGCAGGCTTTACACCCATCATGGTGCGTAGATTTGTATCAAAACTTAACGTCACAATTATTGGCATGCCAGGTGCAACTTCTTGCGCAGCAGATACTGCCGCCTCTACTTCACCTAAATCAGACATAGTTTCAATCAAAATTGCATCTACGCCTCCAGCTACAAGAGCTTTAATCTGGGCAGCGAATAATTCTTTTCCACTTTCGGGCGTCAAAGTTCCCATTGGCTCCATTAATTCACCAGATGGTCCGATATCTCCCATGACAAAACAGCCAGGGTGTCGATCGGCAACTTTGCGTGCGATTGCAGCGCCAGCTTTGTTGAGCTCTTCCAAACGATCTTCGAGTCCGTGCATTGCTAAACGGCCAGAAGTTCCGCCAAAAGTATTAGTTGTTATGAAGTTTGCACCAGCTGCTGCATATGCTTCAAGAACTGCTTCGATTTCTTCAGGTTTTTCAACATTCCACAGTTCAGGTGCGCCGCCGTCGGTTAATCCACGTGCTTGCAACATTGTTCCCATTGCGCCATCTGATGCCAGAGTGGCCTTAGCTAGTGCGTCATAAATTGCTGACATTATTTTTCTCCTAATGCATTTAGAAGTGCGTTGAGTTTTTCTTCATTTAAATCATTTTCAAGTTCTTCGGCAATTCGAGCTGCAACCACATCTGGTGCACCTTCGACTTCTACCCAAGGATCGCGATTCCAACCTGATGTATAAGCATCGGCATCGATTTCTCCCATGCGCATTGCAGCTTCATCAATTGCTTCTTGAAAGCGTGAAGCCAACATAGTTTTAATTGTTGTTTCACCGGAGCGCGCAATAACCATTGAAGGAATTTGATGCCAACGCATAATTTGATATTCGCTCATTTGATAATTCTATATGCCCATTTCCTAGCCATTCACGCTCAATTCAAGTACTATCTATCCATGATTGATATGCATTCAGTTGATTTATGGCAGCAAGCCGTAGTCATAATCGACGCCGTAATAGCTGCAATCCTTGGTTCGCTAATTGGTTGGGAGCGTGACCGTGCCGGTAAATCTGCTGGCCCACGCACAATGGCCTTGGTATGTGCGGCATCTGCCGTAATTGTGGCCATCGGCGCAGTCATGGATGTTGAAGCCCAGTACGGCGATCCAACGCGAGCTTTGCATGCAGTAATTACGGGAATTGGTTTTCTAGGTGCTGGCTTAATTTTTACGAATACTCGCGCAGGTTCCTCAGGAATTGGTGGTGTTACAACAGCTGCCACAGTATTTACAACTGCAGCAGTAGGTGTTGCCGTTGGACTTGGGTTTCAAGTTGCAGGCGCTGGATTAACTGTGGTGATCCTAATTATTTTGCGTTCAACTCAAGTAATTGAAAAGACCACAAACCGCCACGATTAACGTTTATTTATTTTAAGTACAACGTTTCTATCGGTGGGACGGCCTAGCCACCAATCAATTCCATGTTTAGCGCCAAGCTCTGGGCGTTTCTGCCAGACATTTGCACTGATAGCGCGAGACAAAGCGGCAATTTCTAGAGGGTTTTGTGCCTTTGCATAATCCACGCCAGCTGCGTGATCAACGACAGTTAAACCAAAGTAAATATCGCCGGCAGCATCGGTAACAATTTCAACGGTGCGTGATTGCTGTGGCCAGTCCGCGTGAGAAGCTGTTTCAATCTGCCAGAACCCTGTTACTTCTTCTTGCGGTCCAATCCATTCAATGTGATGTCGATGCTCGTGACCTGCAAGCCAAGCAATCACTTGTGGGTATTTAAGTAGCATTGTTTGAATTTCAGCTAAACATACGCGTCGACCGACAGGTGCATAATCATTAAACATTTTGCTAAGAGGATGATGTGACGCCAAAACCACGGGACGATCGGCTGCTGCAACTTCTTTTTCAAGCCACTCAAACTGTTCTAGATCAAGTGAACCTTGCCACCCACCAAAGTGATTGACACTATCTATAACAATGAGTTTTACGCCCTGCAGATTGGTTGTGTAATACATGGTTTTGTTCTTGGCGTTCTCTTCGGTAAATCCATGTCCACGTGGTGTGCCGGGAGAATTAAGATGCATTTGCGCATACTCACCACGTTCTATCGCACGGCGTTCTAAGTCTTCGGCAACTGATACGTATGGAGCATCATCGGCAGATGGATAACTTGCAGGTCCCACTTCGCGGAATTGCATTAGAACTTCAAATAGGGGAGTAGTAGTTGGCAATGCGGTGTACCGCCTTGGCCCCACCATCTCATTTATAAACTCTTCTGAAGGTGCCACGGTTCCTTGAAGTAATGCGTCGTGGTTTCCATGAACTGCAAACCAAGGAAAATTTAAACCGGTTGCTTTAAATGGTGCGCGACAAGAATCAAGAAGATTGGGAACTAAAGGAAAGCCATATTTTGCTCTGGCATCGTCATCTTCTTTTCCTGGCGGTGTTCCGTGAGGATGCCAATATCGAGTGTCGTAATGTTCAGCACCATCATCGATAACGCCTTCATACTGTGTGAAATCACCAGAATCTGGACG
>CAEZZT010000009.1_pt1 | contig 21162 bp, 13 predicted proteins | sample 7266901 | NCBI WGS metagenome assembly CAEZZT01 (sample SAMEA6813966, study PRJEB35770) | uncultured Actinomycetes bacterium | biome: Freshwater; feature: Freshwater reservoir; material: water | place: Czech Republic | collected 2016-08-15 | depth 30m m
CGATACTTTGTCTCATCTTTGCCTAATGGCAAAAGCTCTGAATAAGAAAATGTTGGCGACATTGATTTTTACTTTGCTGCCGGCTTTGCAGAATCTAACTTCTTCTTAGCCCCATCGAGCCATTCCTGGCAGATCTTGGTTAACTCTTCACCGCGCTCCCAAAGAGTGAGTGATTCCTCAAGGGTTGCGCTGCCATCTTCTAGGGATTGAACAACTTCAGCTAACTCATCGCGGGCAGCTTCGTATGAAATCTTCTTTTCACTCATGGGCTAAATCTACTCCTTTGGATTATTTGGCGTCACTGTGGCATTGGTCTCGCCCTTTGCAAGGCGCAGGCGAAGTAAATCGCCAGGTTTTAAAGCCTTTGCATCCCGAGCGATTTCACCATTTGCTAACTGCACAACTGAATAACCACGGTCCAACGTTGCCTGTGGCGATAAAGCACGAACTCTGGCCTTGATCTGTACTAACTCTTCCTTAGCTAACTTCACATGCCCAGCAAAAGAGCGGTGGGCACGATCTTTAAGCGCACTAATTATTTCAGCCCGTGAAGTGATGATGACATGTGGATCTTTCATCACCGGTCGATCTTTTAAATTCTTAATACGGGTTGTCTCTAAATCAATTCGGCTCAACAATGTTCGACGAGCACGGTCTTGAAGTTTTGAAATCATTTGAATTTCCTCAGCGATGTCAGGCACAACGCGCTTTGCCGCATCGGTTGGAGTTGATGCGCGGAAATCTGCAACCAGATCTAAAAGTGGTGAATCTTTTTCATGTCCAATTGCACTAACGATTGGCGTAGAACATGAAGCTGCGAGGCGAACAAGTGACTCATCGCTAAATGGCAAAAGATCTTCAAAGGATCCACCACCGCGAGTAATGATGATTACTTCAACATCTTTATCAGCTTCCAACTCACGCAATGCATCAGAAACTTCTGAAACTGCAGCTGCGCCTTGGACAGTAACTTCGCGAATTTCAAATTCAACTGAGGGCCAGCGACGTTTAGCATTTTCAACAACATCTTTTTCGGCATCAGTATTTCGACCGCAAATCAAACCAATTTTCTTAGGCAAGAGCGGTAAAGAAGTTTTTCGATCAGAATCAAACAGGCCTTCTGCGGCCAATAAAGATTTCAAAGCTTCAAGACGTGCCAAAAGCTCACCGACACCTACTTGTCTAATTTCGCGCGCAGATAAAGTTAACGAACCATTTTTTGTGTACCAGGATGGTTTGGCATACATAACTACACGAGCATTTGCCGGCAAAGGTTGAATCGAAGCAATGACTGACTTGTGACACATCACCGATAAAGACATATCAACGCTGGGATCTCGAAGGCGGATAAAAGCCATCATTCCGCTGCGTTCATTGAGTTCAGAGATTTCGCCTTCAACCCAGATAGGACCTAGTCGATCGACATACTCTTTGATTGCTTCAGTGACCACACGTACCGGTGCGGGGGATTCACTTGAAGTTTCGAACATGAGCCCAGCCTAATAGACTGCCCATATGGCTAAGAGAGTTCTCCTTGCTGCGCCTCGCGGATATTGCGCCGGCGTAGATCGCGCGGTTGTTACCGTTGAAAAAGCCCTTGCCCTTTATGGCGCACCTGTTTACGTGCGCAAACAGATCGTTCACAACGTCCATGTTGTTGCAAGCCTTGAAGCTAAAGGTGCGATTTTTGTAGATGAAACCTCTGAAGTTCCAGAGGGCAAAACTGTAGTTTTCTCAGCCCACGGTGTTGCACCACTCGTGCATGAACAGGCAGCTGCCCGCTCTCTAAAGACTATTGATGCAACGTGTCCTTTGGTAACCAAAGTGCACAATGAAGTTAAACGTTTTGCTGCAGAAGATGCAGAGATTTTATTAATTGGCCACCATGGGCATGAAGAGGTCGAAGGAACGGCTGGAGAAGCTGTTGGCCAAGTTCGAATTGTCGATGGTTTAGATGGCGCCCGCGAAGTTCAACCAACTCCAGGTAAGAAACTTATTTGGTTGTCCCAAACAACTTTGAGTGTTGATGAAACCATGCAAGCAGTTGCCATCCTTAAAGATCGCTTTCCAGGTATCCAAGATCCTCCAAGTGATGACATCTGTTATGCAACACAAAATCGCCAAGAAGCAATCAAGACAATTGCTCCGCAAGCAGATTTAGTAATCGTTGTGGGCTCTCAGAACTCATCTAACTCTGTGCGTCTTGCTGAGGTAGCTCTTGAATACGGAGCAAAAGTTTCACACCTAATTGATTATGCCGAAGAGATTCAGGAACACTGGTTTGCCGGCGTAGAAACTATCGGCGTAACTAGCGGTGCATCTGTTCCAGAGATTTTAGTTAAGGATGTTTTAACTACTCTTGCAGATCATGGATTCTCAGATGTAGAAGTTATTACAGCTACCGAAGAGTCTTTATTATTTGCGCTGCCACCTGAGCTTCGCAAAGATATGAAAGCTGCAGGAATTTAACTCCTACGTGCTTTTGAAGGCCTAGCTTTTGCTTTAGCCATGAAATAAACAAACCATCCATAAGCGGCGCCAATAATTAAAAATGGTGCAGCACTTGCAAGAGCTGCGATGAAATCAATTCCAACGCGTGATGGCTTGAAACTGTCAAAAATCAAAATCCAGAGAAGCGCTGATGCGGCAAATGCCAGCGGTGGTGTGACAACGCTGACGTAGGTAGTGCCTTGGCGGCCAAAACGAATTGCGCCATAAAATGCAATGACAATCATTACGCCAGTAAGAATTCCAACTCCACTGCGAAGCCACAGTTCGATAAAAGTAAAGAAGGCGATAAAAAAGCTTTGCAGAATTACAATCCCCTGTTTTTTCAGTCCAGGACCTTGAATCTTTAGCTTTGTCGCGGTGCTCATCTACTTGTCTCCATCTGTAATCTCTTCAGCATCGATGAAATCGTCATCACCAAGTTCTTCGTTTTTTAACTCCCGAACTGATGCTGGCGCTTCTGGGTATTCGATGGCGAGTTTATCTTTATCGCCGGCAACACCCAAGTTATGGATTCGTCGAGCAGGACTCAAGACTGTTTTTTCAGCCGTTGGGACTAGATCTTCATAAGCCTTTGAGGTTGAGGAAATTGCCTTGCCCACGGCAACGATCTTGGTGTGCAGCAAGGTTATGTTTTTCAAAAATGTGCTTGCTACCTTTTGGATCTCATCAGCATTTTCAGCCAATTTGTTTCGGGTGAAAATGAAGCCAATTGTGCGTAGCAACGCCATCATGGATGTTGGTGTAGCAATTGTTACTCCAACTTTAAAAGCTTTCTCGAGCAGTTGTGCATCAAGGCGCAACGCCTCTGATAACAAAGTTTCAAAAGGCACAAAGAGAACTACAAAATCAGGTGAGCCAGCTGATTTGTGATATCCACGTTTAGCCAACGCTTCAACATGCTTAAGCAAATCTTTAGTGTGTTGCTGCAAAAGATCATCTTTATCGCCTTGATGCGCTGGATCAAAAGCTTCTAAGAAGCGATCAAAGGGAAACTTTGAATCAATAAATATATGGTTTCCACCGGGCATCTTTACGGTGATATCGGGAATTCCTGCAGAGTCGGAATCTGTTGTCGATTTTTGGCGGAAATATTCGTGGTCTTCACGTAATCCAGCGCTTTGCAACAAGAGTTCTAACTGTGCTTCACCGAATTTGCCTCGAGTTTGTGAGTTAGAAAGTGCGCCCGCAATTTTCTTAGTTTCATCAAATATGGATTCTGATGCTCGGCGCATTTCAAGAATAGTTGTATTCAATTTTGCTTCGGCTTCAGTGCGAATTCGATTTGCTTCGTTAGCTTGAGTAGAAAGCTTTTCCACTGATTCCTTCACGGCAACCAGTTCGGCATTTAACTTAACGGCTGATTCGGTTTTACTACGTTCGGCATCTAACTGAGATTTGTAATCATCAAGCAATGCGCGATCGGCAACTGAAGATGTGGATTTAAGGCGTGAAAAAAGGAATCCAAGTAAGGCACCGGCCACTAGACCTATGACCAAACCTGTTATTAGCGTTACTAGGTATGCGGGCATGGGCCTATCGTGGCAGTTTGCACCGACAATCCCGCGTAGGCTCTACCCACTATGAGCCTGTCTATTGGAATCGTCGGTCTGCCAAACGTGGGTAAATCCACCCTTTTCAACGCACTGACCAAGAACAACGTCCTTGCTGCAAACTATCCCTTCGCCACAATCGAGCCCAACGTAGGCGTTGTTGGCGTTCCCGATGATCGCTTGGCAAAGCTTGCAACGATTTATGGTTCACAAAAGCTTTTGCCGGCTGCGCTTTCATTTGTAGATATTGCCGGAATTGTTAAAGGCGCATCAGAAGGTGCCGGTCTTGGAAATAAGTTCTTAGCAAATATCCGCGAAACTGATGCAATCTGCCAGGTAATTCGCGTATTTAACGATGGCGATGTTGTTCACGTAGATGGCCGTATCGATCCAGCGAGTGATATCGAAACTATTAACACCGAGTTAGCGTTAGCAGATTTACAAACAATTGAAAAAGCAATTCCACGTCTTGAAAAAGAAGTGCGTATCGCTAAAGAAAAGGCACCCGTACTTGAAGCCGTAAAGGCTGCAAATGAATGGCTTCAATCAGGTAAACCTTTGTCACAAAGTTCAATTAACCGTGAAGATTTAGCTGAACTTCATCTACTTACTGCCAAGCCATTTTTGTATGTTTTTAACGTTGATGCCGCCGAACTCAATGACGGTGAACTTCGCAAAAAACTACAGGCGCTAGTTGCACCTGCTGAAGCGATCTTCCTAGATGCAAAAACTGAGGCTGAACTTGCCGAACTTAGTGATGAAGATGCACTCGAACTTTTGCAATCTATTGGTCTACAAGAACCCGGCCTGGCAACGCTTGCGCACGTAGGATTTAGAACTCTGGGTTTACAAACGTATTTAACTGCCGGTCCAAAAGAAGTGCGCGCATGGACAATTCATAAAGGTGACACCGCGCCAGTTGCTGCCGGAGTCATTCATACTGATTTCCAAAAAGGCTTTATTAAGGCGGAAATCGTTTCATTTGTAGATTTAATGGAAGCTGGATCAGTTGCCGAAGCGCGCGCAAAAGGAAAAGTGCGTATGGAAGGCAAAGATTATGTAATGGCTGATGGAGATGTAGTTGAATTCAGGTTCAACGTTTAATCTTTTTAGATTTAAGCGCCGGTGTAGTACTTACCGATTTCGCTTAACGCCTTATCAAGCATTTCAAGACCAAGTTTTGCATCTTCAACACTGATGTTGCACGGTGGGCACAAATGAATGCGGTTAAAGTTATTAAATGGCATCAAACCATTTTTCTTGCACGCCGCAACTAATTCATTCATGGCAGGACTTGATGCACCGTATGGGGCTAGGGGTTCGTGAGTTGCGCGATCGCTAACTAAATCAACGCCCCAGAAAACACCTGCACCACGGATATCACCAATAACTTTGTGCTTCTTAGCAAGTTCAACAAGGCCAGGGCCCAAGATTGTTTCACCAATCATTGTGGCGTTTTCTAGCATTTTTTCTTCCTTCATGACATCAATAGTTGCAACGGCAGTTGCACATGCCAATGGGTGGCCCATGTAAGTAAGGCCTCCAGGGAATACTTTTTCATCAAATGTCTTTGCAATGGCATCACTAATTACTACGCCACCAAGCTGTACATAACCGGAAGTAACTCCTTTAGCAAAAGTAATTAAATCTGGAACAGTCTTTTGACTCTGATACGCAAACCACTTACCCGTACGACCAAAGCCTGACATAACTTCATCGGCAATCCACAAAATATTGTACTTATCGCACAATGCACGAATTCCTTCTAGATAACCAACCGGTGGAACTAATACACCAGCAGTTCCTGGAATTGATTCAATCAAAATCGCAGCAATTGTGTTTGGGCCTTCAAAGATAATTGTTTGTTCAAGATGCTCTAATGCACGCTTGCATTCTTCTTCTTCGCTTTGCGCCCAGAAAGCCGTGCGATACAAATAAGGTCCAAAGAAATGCACATGGCCAAATGCAAATTCATTTGGGAAACGTCGTGGATCTCCCGTTGCATTTATGGCAGCGCCGGTATTGCCGTGGTACGAACGATAAGTTGAAAGGACTTTGTGCTTATGTGTGTGCAAACGTGCCATGCGGATTGCATTTTCGATTGCATCTGCACCACCATTTGTAAAGAAAACTTTGGCAAAGTGATCACCGGCTAATTCAACGACGCGTTGTGCCGCTTCATTACGGGCATCATTGGCATGTTGAGGTGCAATAGTTGTTAAAACTTCAGCTTGATCTTGAATTGCCTTCACAACTTTTGGATGTTGGTGGCCAATATTTGTAAAAACTAATTGTGATGAGAAATCTAAATATGTTTTTCCTTCATGATCCCAAAACCTAGAACCTGAACCACTTGCAATTGGCATAGGCGAAATTGCACCTTGGGCTGACCATGAGTGAAATACATATTTATGGTCGGCAGCGCTAACGGCAGCTTGCTTAGCAGGATCGTTGATTGGTGTACTCATGAAAGTGTCCTTTTACCTTTTTATATAGTGGCACGTTGGTAGCGTCATCTTAACGCCTCAAGTAGATTGCACCTATGACTCAGATAACGCATTGGATCAATGGCGCCCTTGATACACAAAAACCAGAACGCACGGGGGACATCTTCAACCCGGCTACTGGAAAAGTAACAGGAACGGTTGCCTTTGCAAATGCGGCAATCGTCGATACGGCAGTAAATGCGGCGACCACAGCCTTTGCCGAATGGCGCCATAGTTCATTGACCAAACGCACCCAAGTTCTGTTTGCTTTTCGCGAACTGGTTCAGCAAAACAAAGAAAAGATTGCTGCTCTTATTACTGCCGAACATGGAAAAGTCTTAAGTGATGCAGCGGGCGAAGTAACGCGCGGACTTGAAGTTGTTGAGTTTGCTTGTGGAATTCCACATCTATTAAAGGGTGGATTTTCTGAAGAAGTTTCAACCGGTGTTGATGTGTACTCAATTCGCCAAGCGCTTGGCCCGGTTGCAATTATTTCTCCATTTAACTTTCCTGCGATGGTTCCAATGTGGTTTTTCCCAGTTGCAATTGCTTGCGGAAATACCGTTGTTGTAAAACCATCTGAAAAAGATCCTTCAGCTGTGATGTTCTTGGCGCAGTTGTGGAAAGAAGCCGGATTACCTGATGGTGTATTTAACGTTATCCATGGTGACAAAGAAGTTGTAGATGCATTGTTGGTTCACCCTGGAATTAAATCAATTTCATTTGTTGGTTCAACTCCAATTGCCCGTTATGTGTATGAAACTGGCACTAAAGCTGGAAAGCGCGTACAAGCACTTGGTGGCGCAAAGAACCACATGATTGTTTTGCCAGATTCAGATCTTGAACTCGCCGCAGATGCTGCAATTAACGCAGGCTTTGGATCAGCCGGTGAGCGTTGCATGGCGATTTCTGCAATCGTGGCCGTTGAACCAATTGGTAACGCACTTGTTGCACGAATTAAATCTCGTATGGCAAACATTGTTACTGGAGATGGCACAAAGGGCAGTGACATGGGTCCTCTAGTTACTGCAGTGCACCGTGACAAAGTTGCTTCTTACATCGAAGCAGGCAGTAAAGATGGTGCAACTGTGATTGTCGATGGCCGCGAACTAAAAGTTGAAGGCGATGGATTCTTCCTTGGGCCAACTCTGCTAGATAACGTGACACCAAAGATGTCGGTTTATACCGACGAAATCTTCGGGCCGGTATTAAGCATTATTCGGGTCAATACCTATGATGAAGCGTTAAATCTTGTTAATTCACACCAATACGGCAATGGCACAGCAATCTTTACTAACGATGGTGGCGCGGCACGTAGATTCCAAAACGAAGTTGAAGTTGGAATGGTGGGAATCAACGTTCCTATTCCTGTTCCGATGGCTTACTACTCATTTGGTGGCTGGAAGAACTCTCTGTTTGGTGATTCTCATGCACACGGAACTGAAGGTGTTCACTTCTTTACTCGAGGCAAAGTTGTTACTAGCCGTTGGTTAGATCCAAGCCACGGCGGAATTAACTTGGGTTTCCCACAAAACGACTAATGTGATGCTGGAATGCCCTATTTAATTGGGTATTTCGCAGTTACCATTCTTAGATGAAACTAAGAATTCTGCCAGCGATTGCTTTAACTTTTGGCCTGGCCTCTCTTGCAACACCAACACTGGCATCTGATCCCGCATTACAAAAAATAAGCGGTGGGGCGATTTCTTTAACGTCTGTTGCTACTGGGTTTCCAAGTTTTTACGTTAGTTCAGATATTGATCGCATTCCCAATAATTTCAGATCAGGTTTTGGATGGTATTCAACAGCTTGGCCTTTGACCGATACTGTAATTGAAAATATGCAGTTGGGTTTAAGTGGTTCATGGGTAACGCCCAGTAATGAGAATGAACCAGATTCAATAGCCAAACAAGTGTGCGCAAACGGACCAGACTGGGTGCGAGCAGACACCATAAATAATGGTGCTCGTGGTTTTGATCTGATTCAAACGATTGAAGGCGGGCTTGGCTGGCTGGCTAATGAAAGATTCAAAACAGTAATGCCAAAACTTACTATTGGTCCAGTGCAAGATTGTTATACAAATCAGTTGCAAGGTCCGGGTTGGAACTTTTTTGGTTTTGCACTTGGTTTTGATCCAACACCTAAGAATAGAACCGGACTTATTCAGATCAGCAATCAATTACTAATTCCACCTGATGGCATGCCGTTAGAGCCTGATTTTACTGGAGCACAAATCGGCTACTCCTGGATGTCTTTACCCTTACCAACTTTTGATCATGCTTATAACAATATGGCTGGGGAAAATAGTTGGACAATGTTTGTAAACTCAAAGAATTTCAAAGGCCCCTTAGCCTTCATTGCCCCACAGTTTTTTGCAGACGGCTTAGTGTCAAACCCAATTCAAAAAGGCCTAACACTTGATGTTAAAGGCGGTCGCCTAACTTCCTTGGCAGCTGAATGGGCGCAAATTCCCTTTTATAAATATATTGATAGCGCTGGAACTATTTATACGAAGATCCCTGGCCTTGAATTTCCTGTTGATGCCAATGGCAATATGGCACTTTCACGTAACCTAACTGCTTATGGCTCCTCGGCTCTCTCTGATGGGGTGAAAAGCGCCTTAACTTCAGGTGGTTCACTACCTCTTTCGATTTCTCCCAGCGGAATTTTCTTGCCGAAACTCAATTCTCGCACCCCTGCTGTTTATCAAGAAGGAAAAACGCTTGGAAATTTATCCTCGACGCTTGCCGTAAAGGCTTTTGAATCACAATCCGCCTATGGATTTTCAATGTCAGGTAGTGCAAGACTTGAAAAACTCCCTACATATTTCAAGGAAGTCGGCAATACCCGTATTGCTATCCCTGAATCCGAAGCTCCCACAGCACTTGTGCAAGCAAGCTTCGGTGGGCTTATGCAAACATCTTCTTATGTCTACCAAGAGCCATCATGGTGGAGTCAAAGTCCAGCCGCATCAGGGGATATAACCGCAAACTTAAATGATGGTTCAAAAGTTATCTATCGCTGGTACAAATTTGTTGATCAACCAGCCCTTCAAAGATTTGAAATGAATCAGTCAGAGAAGAATGGAATTCAGAGCGCAATTGAAAAAATGCAAAAAGAATGGGCAAATTTTTCAATGATGAAAGACCCAACTTCAGGTTCACTTGTCAGCTTTGATTCAGGTTTAATGGTTACTCCACCAAAAGGCTTGGAAATTGGATATGTTCCAATAGTTGTAAAGCAGATGGCGGCAGATCAAGCTGCTGTTGACAAGGCGTTTGCAGCGATTGTCACAGCTGGAAAGAATGCAAGCTCTGCAATTGCTATAGCTGCCGCCGATAAAGCAGCGGCAGAAAAGGCAGCAGCCGAATTAAAAGCTAAGCAAGATGCCGAGGCCAAAGCGGCGGCAGAAAAGGCAGCAGCCGAATTAAAAGCTAAGCAAGATGCCGAGGCCAAAGCTGCGGCAGATAAAGCTGCGGCAGATAAAGCTGCGGCAGATAAAGCTGCGGCAGCAGCAAAGGCGGCAGCTTTGAAAAAGACAACAATTATCTGTATTAAAGGTAAATTGATTAAGAAAGTTACAGCGGTTAAACCGCTTTGCCCTGCTGGATATAAGAAAAAACCTAAATAAAGCCTTCCATAAGCGGTCTCTTAATCCATATCAAGCCTCAAAGGTGAGATTCCCAGCAATTCGTTGTTTTTTCTTACATTCATCAATACCCTCTGACAATGAGACGGAGAGTCGCGTTTTTTCTTGCTATTTTTTTAGCGCTAGCTAATTTTCCCAATGCTGCACAAGCCGCAGAGCGCAAATTTCAATCTGAAGGCTGTCATGCAAAAGTTTCAGCGACTTTGCAGATTAAAGAAGCAAATGCCTGGAAAGATGTAATTGCGGCACAAGGCTGGGAGACAATTTCAACGTGCCCAACTGGTAATCCATATCAACCTTGGGCAATGGCTAATTTAGCTATCGGATCACTTATTAGGTGGCATGTGTATGCACCGGGGTCCTGGGATTGGTATTCAACTGAAACCTATGTTCAAGAGGTTTTTGATGAAAGTAGTTATGGCGCAGTTACTCCTCCACAAGTAATAAAAACCTCTGATTATCCTTATGTTGCAGCTTTAGCACGTGCATCAATCTTTGCGGATCAACCAATAGCTAGTCATTCACAGAAAGTTACTTATTTGTTTGAAACCGGTGTGCCAATCGAGAACCAAAACATGATTAAGGAAGGCGCCGAAAACTTTCTTTCACGATTTGGAAACATTCTGGATTATTCAGGCACTCCTGTTGGCATTCTTGCTTACAGTTCCATAACTGGTGGCTTAAATCTTGCTAAATCATTTGATCCAAATGATTCAAACTTTCACGCCGATATGCAGCGCACGTTTGCTAATCAGGTAGACCCTGCAAAAGTGCCAACAGTTGGAATGGGTGGTTTCTCAGCAGGGTATAAGCGATTTATAGTTGTAGAAGCTCCCTATTTCAAAACTTCAAACCCTAATTTACCGACGTATCCAGCTGATCCAGTTGTAATTACTCACGAGCTCGCGCACGAAGTTCAAGCATCAATAAATAAGGGAACCAATATGCGTAACCCAGTGTGGTTATGCGAAGGTGGGGCACAAGTCATAGGTGCTTCGCTATCGGTATTTCTGGGTAAGGATTATTGGGCTGCAGGTGGACGAGATCAGTGGACAAAGCGCATTCCGGCTAATCGCACAATAGAAGATTTAAAAGTTATGGAAGTTGAAACAAGTTCACTTTCAAGAAAAGATCAGAATTTATCGGAATACACCACAGGCGCTGCATTAGCGGAGTATTTAATCGCATGGGGTGGATTCAAAAACTCTTTGGTTGTTAATCAGGTAGCGTACAAACTTCGCAACCCTGATTCGATGGGAACATTTCAAAAAGCCTTCAAAATTGTATATGGACAGACATTAGATGAGTTTTATTCACAAGCACTTCCATACGTTAATTATGTTTCTACAAACTGGAAGACAGAAAACGCAACAAGTCCAGAAGCATTAGCATTTATTTCCGCACGGTTAGGAGCCGATAAAGCTGCCGCGGAAGCAAAGGCTGCGGCAGATAAAGCTGCAGCCGAATTAAAAGCTAAGCAAGATGCCGAGGCCAAAGCAGCAGCAGAAAAGGCTGCAGCCGAATTAAAAGCTAAGCAAGATGCCGAGGCTAAAGCCGCAGCGGAATTAAAAGCTAAGCAAGATGCTGAAGCAAAGACTGCGGCAGATAAAGCAGCGGCAGCAGCAAAGGCAGCGGCAGCAGCAAAGGCAGCGGCTTTGAAAAAGACAACAATTATCTGCATCAAAGGTAAATTAATTAAGAAAGTTACAGCGGTTAAACCGCTTTGCCCGGCTGGGTATAAGAAAAAGCGTAAATAAAGCCTTCCATAAGCGGCTGATTAGTCCTTATCAAGCCTCAAAGGTAAGATTGGCGATGTGATGGCCGGTAACTTGGCCTCAAGTAAGGCTTAGTTGTTCAGCAGAAACCGTTGGTTTCCTTAGGAAAGTAGTTTTCGTGGCCAAGACTCAAGAGCATCTTAAAGACCTGCCTGTTAAAAAGCGCGAAAACCTTCGCAACGTAGCAATCATCGCTCACGTTGACCACGGTAAAACAACTCTTGTTGATGCCATGTTGTGGCAGTCAGGTGCTTTCGCTGCTTATAAGAAGCAGGACGAAGGTCAAGATCGCATGATGGATTCAATGGATCTTGAGCGCGAAAAGGGAATTACGATTCTTGCTAAGAACACTGCGGTAAAGCGCGGCGACACAATCGTTAACATCATTGATACTCCCGGTCACGCCGATTTCGGTGGCGAAGTTGAACGTGGTCTTGAAATGGTTGATGGCGTAATTTTGTTAGTCGATGCTTCAGAAGGCCCATTGCCTCAGACACGTTTCGTTTTGCGTAAAGCTCTTGAAAAGAATTTGCCGGTAATTTTGTTAATCAACAAAGTTGACCGCCCCGATTCACGTATCGCAGAAGTTGTCGATGAAGCCTACGAACTATTTTTAGATCTAGATGCAACTGAAGAACAGATTGAATTTCCAGTTGTTTATGCATCAGCAAAAGCAGGTCGCGCATCACTTAAACGCCCAGCAGATGGTGGGATGCCAGAAGAAGAAAACCTTGATGTTTTATTTGACACTATCTTCTCTGCAATTCCAGCTCCGGTTTATCACGAGGGTGCTCCACTACAGGCGCACGTTACAAACCTTGACTCCTCACCATTTCTTGGCCGCTTAGCTCTTTGCCGCGTCCGCGAAGGTGTTATCAAAAAGGGTCAATCTGTAACTTGGATTAAGACTGATGGAACTATGGAGCGAGTAAAAGTTTCAGAGCTTTTGATTACTGAAGCGCTTGATCGTGTCCCAGCGCTTGAAGCTCACCCAGGCGACATCATTGCGGTTGCAGGTATTGAGACAATTACTTTGGGTGAAACGTTAGCTGATAATGAAAACCCACATGCACTTCCTTTAATCATCGTTGATGAACCATCTATCTCAATGACTATCGGTATTAATACGTCACCACTTGCTGGAAAGAGTGGAAAACTACTTACCGCCCGCCAAGTTAAGGGTCGTCTTGATGCCGAGCTAGTGGGTAACGTTTCACTTCGTGTGTTAAATACTGAACGCCCAGATACTTGGGAAGTACAGGGTCGAGGAGAACTTCAGCTAGCTGTGCTTGTTGAAATCATGAAGCGCGAAGGTTTTGAATTAACTGTTGGTAAGCCACAGGTAGTTATTAAGAAAATTGATGGAAAAATCCACGAACCGATGGAGCGTTTAACAATTGATGCACCTGAAGAATACCTAGGTGTTCTTACTCAATTGATGGCACTTCGTAAGGGCCGCATGGAACAAATGGTTAACCACGGAACAGGTTGGATTCGTCTTGATTACAAAGTTCCATCACGTGGACTTATTGGTTTCCGTACTGAGTTCTTAACTGAAACTCGTGGAACTGGTTTACTCCACCACGTATTTGATGGTTACGAACCTTGGTACGGCGATATTCGTACTCGCGGAACAGGTTCACTTGTTTCAGATCGTATGGGAACTGTTACTTCATATGCCCTTTATGGAACACAAGATCGTGGAACCATTTTCGTTGAACCAGGCGATGAAGTCTATGAAGGTATGGTTATTGGCGAGAACTCTCGTAGCGATGACATGGACGTTAACTGTGTGCGCGAAAAGAAACTTACCAACATGCGAGCTTCAGGTACAGATGAATCAGAGCGTTTGATTCCGCCTAAGAAACTGAACATGGAAGGTGCACTTGAATTCTGCCGCGAAGATGAGTGCGTAGAAGTTACGCCGGCAGTGGTTCGAATCCGTAAGGTTGTACTTGATGGAGACGAGCGCGCCCGCACAACTGCCCGTCAGAAGAAGGCCAACCTCAACGCATAAGCCCCAGTTTCGTCAGCCCTCTAGGGTTGAATTGTCACTGTGAGTAAGCAGCCTTTTTCTCTTGTCGCACCTAGTGCCCCAAGATCTACGCCTGTACTTACCCCTGAACAAATGGCTGTAGTTACTCATCGTGGCTCAGCCCTTGTTGTTCAAGGCGGACCAGGTACGGGAAAAACAACTGTTTTAGTTGAAGCTGCTTTGTCGCGTATTGCCGATGGACAGAACCCTGATTCTATTTTGCTTTTAACTTTTGGCCGTGAGCGTGCATCAGAGCTACGTGATGCAATTGCGCTTCGCACCACAAAGACAATGTTTGAACCGCTTGCACGAACATTTCATTCTCTGGCATTTTCGATTATCAAAATGAAATCTAATCAAGATCCTGAACCTATTTTATTAAGCGGGCCTGAACAAGAGAGTTTTATAAAAGATTTATTACAAGGCGATATTGCAGATGGTTATCGTGAATGGCCCGAAGAATTACATGCAGCCCTTACTACAAATGGTTTTGCCCGTGAACTTCGTGATTTGATTCTGCGCGCATCCGAACGCGGTATCGGCCCAGCGCAACTAGCAGCCTTAGGCATGCAAGAAAAAGAAAAGTACTGGCAAGCTGCAGCAAAGTTTTGGGAGCGATATCTGAATTCAATGGTGATGCGCGAAATTAGTGCAACTGATGCAAAACTTCGAATTGATCCATCTGAACTTGTTTCAAGGGCAACTATTCACCTTCACAATAATCCAGATGTTTTGTCAGCGCTTCGTGCACGTTTCACCACCATCATGGTCGATGAATTCCAAGAAAGTGATCCAGCACAACGCGTGCTATTGGCAATGTTGACCGGTAACGATGTGATTATCTGCGCAGATGCAGATTCTGCAGTTGGTCGCTTCCGTGGAGCAGACCCTGATGGTTTATCGGCGGCCCTTGATCACTATCGCAGCGCAGAGATTATTCTAAACACTTCATTTAGAAGCACGGCAGCAATTTTTAATGTTGGTTTGAATTTTGCCAAAAATATGAAGGGCGCACCTACTACCCGCAAACGCATATGTGGCAATGAAAATACAGGCCAGGTGCAGGTGCATCGCTTTAGATCAGGTGCTGAAGAAGCTGCATTTATCGCGCATCAATTCCGTAGCGCACACCTACGTGAAGGTATTTCATATAGCAACATGGCAGTTATTTTGCGCAGCCCTGGAATGCAAGCATCCTCCTTGCGCCGGGCATTTTCACAAGTTGGAATTCCGGTTGCCTCTGAACTTCAAGCATTAGCCGGCAATCCCGCAATTGCGCCATTCTTACTTCTTGCTCGGGTTGCGTTAAAACTACAACCACTAAATTTTGATACTGCCGAGCGTTTATTAATGAGTGAATTCGGTGGTGCAGATTCAATCTCACTTCGGCGTATTCGCAGAGCGCTTATCGCAGCTCGCGCAGATGGCGATGAGCGCACCGGAACACAGTTGTTAATTGCAGCTGTAGATGATGGACAAGTATTTATCGAAGGTGCCTCAGAAATTACTCGAGTGCATGAACTTCTTGAAAAAGCCCGCAGTGTTGCACGAAATAAAAAGGCAACCGCCGATGAACTTTTGTGGGCGATTTGGGATAACGCGGAAACAAGTGATGGGCAAAAGCTAGCTAACACGTGGCGTAATCAAGCTTTACGTCCAGGAGTTCGCGGAGCAGCTGCAGATCGAGATCTTGATGCAATGATGCAGTTATTTGAAAGCGCTGCTCGATACTCGGAGCGTTTCCCGTTATCGGGCCCCGGTGCTTTTATCGCAGAAATTGCAACCGAGGATATCGCTGGTGATGTTATTACTGCCAAAGGTGTACGCCCAGATTTTGTCGAAATACTTACTGTGCACAGCGCCAAGGGACGCGAATGGGATTTAGTTGCGGTCGCTGGATTGCAAGAGGGCTCATGGCCAAACCTTAAACAGCGATCTTCACTATTAGGGGCTGAACGTTTAGTAGAACGCCAACGTAACCCCGATATCGCACGTGATCAGTTGGATGTGATTGCAGCAAGTGGCCTGTTACAAGATGAAGAGCGGCTGTTTCATGTGGCTCTAACCCGCGCCAAACAATCATTATTTGTCACTGCTGTACAACGCGATGATGAGGAGCCATCTGCCTTCTTTGAAACCATCGAAGTAATGGTGAACAAAAGCGATGAAGAGTTAGAGCCAGTTTTAACAGAAGTTCCTCGGCCAATCACTGCACCTGCTTTGGTCGCCGAACTTCGTAGTCAGTTAGATGGCGATCATGCGGTCGAAGCTGCAGCATTGTTAAATGCCATGAAAGTTGAAGGTGTTTATCTGGCTGATCCTGCACACTGGATTGGCTCGGTGCCGCTTAGTACAGATGCACCAGTTATTGATGCTGACTTAGAAGTTGTGGTTTCGCCAAGTGGAGCCGAATCATTTGTTGAGTGCGGTGTTAAGTGGTTCCTACAAAATAATGGCGGCACTGATGGTGACAGCACTGCGCAGGTTTTAGGTTCTGCCATCCACGCGTTTGCCGCCAAAATGGTTCAAGAACCTGGCACCACCAAAGCAGATTTAATTGCCAATCTGCAAAGTTCTTGGAAGCTGATTGACCCAGATTCTGGATGGGTCAGCGCATCGCACCTTGAAAGCGCTGTAACAATGTTAGAAAAGTTTGTGGCCTATCACAACAGCACAAAACGAACTGTGGCGGATGCTGAAATACGTTTTGACATCAAATTAGGCCGTGCACGAATAAAGGGAAGCGTAGATCGACTTGAAGTTGAAGCCGACGGTTCACTTTTTATTATTGATTTCAAAACAGGTGGCACGGCCATTTCAGTTAAAGAGGCCATAGGCAATCTACAGTTAGCCAGTTATCAAGTAGGAATCGCCGAAGGCGGATTTACTCAAGGCACGAAAACTGCCGGTGCCGAACTTGTGTACCTTGGTACCGATTCGCAAAATGCAACTTTGCGTTCACAACATGTCATTGATGTCGAAGCTACAAAAGAAAAGCTCAACGAAATCGCCGAAGGCATGGGGGCATCACATTTTTTTGCCACCATTAATAAGCGTTGTAAAGGCTGCCCGGTAAGGAAATCTTGCCCCGTTCAAAACGATGGACGGACGGTGATTGAGCCATGAAAGATGCCAAATACACACCAGAAGAGATAATCGCCAAGTTGCAAGCCCATCCAAAGTTCGGTGCTTCAATTCAACCGGTTACAACATATCAATCTGAAATTATTAGTAGCCCGCTAGAGCCAACGGTTGTAATTGCCGGTGCGGGTTCAGGTAAAACTGAAACGATGTCTAACCGCGTTCTATATTTAGTCGCAAATGGCTTTGTTGCTCCCGATCAAATTCTTGGCCTTACTTTTACTCGAAAGGCAGCGGGCGAACTTTCGGTTCGTATTCGTAAACGTTTGCGTCAATTAGCCGCCCTTCCTGAATTTAAGCACATCACTTCGACTTCAACTTCAGTTACTACGTATCACTCCTATGCAGGCAAGCTATTAAGTGAACATGCAATTCGATATGGAATCGATGCTGATGCCGAACCGTTGGGCGAAGCAGCAATCTGGCAAATTGCATCTGATGTTGTACGTAACTGGTCCGATGATTCCTACCGCAATCAAAGCGCAGTCAGTACTGTCATTAAGGATTTATTAGGTCTATCAAAGTTAATGCTTGAACATCAGGTCAAAGCACAGGACATTGAACGTATTGGCAACGCAATTCTTTCGGAACTAGCACCGCTGCACGGAGGCAGTAATGAAGAAGTTCGCCAAGTTGCAAAAGCTATGCGGCAAAGAAACTCCTTACTACCAATGGTCGAAGCATTTATGGAACGCCGAAAAGCTGCAGGTGAGTTTTCATTTGATGATCAGATGTCACTTGCCGCAGACATTGCACAAAATTTTGAAGATGTAGGAACACTAGAGCGCGGTAAATTTAAAGTTGTACTACTTGATGAGTATCAAGACACATCGCAATCACAAGTACGGATGTTGTCTGCGCTCTACGGCGAAGGACATCCCGTAATGGCTGTGGGAGACCCTTCACAAGCTATTTATACGTGGCGCGGTGCCTCGGCCGGCACGATGGCATCTTTTGCGCAGTATTTTCCAAAGCGCATCGAGCAAACAGGAAAGGCGCAGTTTTCGTTACCAACAACTTTCCGTAATGATGAAATGATTTTGGCAGTTGCCAATCGCATTAGCGAAGAAATTAAAACCGCTGGCGGGCAACAAGTCGTTGAACTTCAAGCACGCCCTAAAGCGGGCAAAGGCGAAGTTGCCTATGGCGTCTTTGAGACTATTGATGCCGAAGCGCAGGCAATCACTGAGTATGTACGGTCGAATTGGGCACCAAGTACTGGCAAAACCTGCGCAGTGCTAGTGCGAAAGCGAAGCCAGATTTCTGCGATTGAAAGTGCGCTGCACGACGCTGGAATTGCAGTAGAAGTGATTGGTATCGGTGGACTAATTCACGTACCTGAAGTTGCCGACGTGGTTTCGATGTTGAAAATCATCACCGATCCAGATGCCGGTTCTGCAGTAATGCGACACTTAACTGGACCTCGAATTAACTTGGGTCCACGAGATATTGCAGCTCTTGGTACATATTCACGCGAACGTGCAAAAGCAATGCATGCTGATTCAAAAACTTTCATTAAAAAAATTGCTGCCGGTAATCCTGAACAACTTGAGGCCGACGATCAATTTGCTGGCTCAATAATCGATGCACTTGATGAAATTCATGAAGCCAAGAAATACGGTTTTAGCGACATCGGTTATCAACGATTGGTGCGATTTGCCAGTGACTTGCGCCGACTTCGCGCTCGTGCGGGCGGGCAGATTACTGATTTGATCAGCGAGATTGAAAACTATCTCACCCTTGAAAGTGAAATCACCCTTCGTGATGGATCTCAATCTGGTCGCAGACACTTAGATCGATTCCTTGATGAAGCGGCAAAATTTGAACGCTCCGGTGGAACGGTTTCCTCTTTTCTAATTTGGCTTGATATCGCAGCCGATGCCGAAGGTGGATTAAAGGCCGGCGCACCTGAAATTCGTAGCGATGTAGTACAAATTTTGACTATTCATATGTCCAAAGGCGCTGAGTGGGATGTTGTCGTAGTACCTGGCTTGGCGGAAGGAACATTTCCAGGAAATAACACTGGTGATTCAGACAATTGGCTAAAGAATGAAAAGCATGTGCCATTTGAACTGCGCGGTGATGCGCACGAACTGCCAGTTTTTTCTTTGCATGGAATCACTAAAAATAGCGAAGCTTCAAAAGCAATTAAAGCTTTTGGCAAAGAGTGCACCAATAATATAAAAATGCGCGAAGAGATGCGTCTTGCCTACGTAGCCGTAACTCGTGCTAAGTCGCATCTGCTTTGTACAACGTCATGGTGGCGCGATGGCACGAAATCTGTAGCCCCTAGTGAAATCTTCACGATGATTGCCGCAGCTGCAAGTGGATTAGGTGGATTACTTCTTAGCGATGTTCCAGCACCAGAAGATGGCGCTGAAAACCCAACGATTGAAAATCCAATTCGTGCATTATGGCCACGAGATCCTTTAGGCGATCGCCGCCAAGCATTTGATGCGGCAATTGCCTTAGTTGAAGTTGCGCCAGTTCATAACCTTCAAGAAAGTGCAGATTCAGAAGTTAACTCTTGGATTCAAGATGCACAGGCTTTGATAAACGAGCAGCGAAATACTAAGAACGAAAAAATTTCTGTTTCGCTTCCACCACGTCTTTCGACATCAACTCTTGTTGCATTGCACAAAGATCCTCAAGAGCTTGCGCTAAATATTCGCCGCCCAATGCCACGCGGTCAAGATCAATATTCACGTCGTGGAACGGCCTTCCACTTATGGGTAGAGCGTCAATTCACCGATGCCGCAGTTTTATTTGGTGATGAGTACCTAGATTATTTGGATCCACTCGAAGAAGATTCAAAGCTTGAAGATTTGAAAAAAGCTTGGCTGGGTAGTGAATTTGCTCATCGCACACCGGCGCGCGTTGAAGTTCCATTTGAAACAACAATTGCGGGCATTTTGGTACGCGGGCGAATTGATGCTGTGTATGCAACTGCCGATGGTTTTGAAGTAGTTGACTGGAAAACTGGGTCTACCAAGTTAGATTCTTCAGCAGCTGTGCAGTTAGCAATGTATCGCTTAGCGTGGTCAAAGCTTTCAGGGACGGATATCTCAAAGATCAGCGCAGCTTTCCATTATGTGCCAACTTCTATTACAGACCGTCCTGCAGATTTATTGGATGAAGCTGCATTGATTGCACTAATCACTAGCGCCAGCCAGGAATCGGCATAAGAATTGAAATTAACTAGATGAAGATTCTTATTCTCATCGCTTCAATGGTGAGCTGGGGGATATCAAATCCACTTGCAGATTTAGCAATAACTCAGTTTTCACCTCTGCTGCTCTCACTTATTGAGTGCACTGTTGGTTTTCTCTTTATAGCAATCGTCACATTCATTCGCCGCAGTAAGCCACAAATTCCTTGGCGGCTAGTGGTTCCCATCGGAATCATGCAGCCAGGCTTAGCTTGGTTATTAGGCAACACTGGTTACACACATGAAACTGCAAGTACTGGGGTATTAATCCTGACAGGTGAAACTTTATTCACCGTTTTAATTGGAGTTTTCTGGCTTGGAGATCGCTTAACTAATAAGCAATGGTTCTATTTCCTCCTAGGAATGTTCGGCGTAGTTGTTGCTAGCGCAACAGGTATACACCTTGATGCAACGTCTACATCAATATATTTTGTTTTATCAGCAGTCCTATTCGGTATATATGCCAACATTTTGCGCAAGCATTTATCGGAATACTCTCCCGTGGATCTAGCACTTGGACAAACCCTTGTATCCGTTGTATTTCTTGGCGTTTTCTACTTGATTAGTGAGCAAAACGTTCCAACGGATGTAAGCACTCACATCTGGATGTCGGCAGTTCTCTCTGGTTTATTTGGAGTCGGCCTGCCCTTTGTCGCTTTTAACTACGCTCTTCAAAACCTGCCCGGCCGCATTACTGGACCATCGCTGAACATCATTCCTATTGCAGGCGTTGCCGCCAGTATCGCTTTAGGTCGGGGCGCTCCAACAGTTGCACAATTAGTTGGCGGCGTAATTGTTATCGCCTCC
>CAEZZT010000010.1_pt1 | contig 20729 bp, 20 predicted proteins | sample 7266901 | NCBI WGS metagenome assembly CAEZZT01 (sample SAMEA6813966, study PRJEB35770) | uncultured Actinomycetes bacterium | biome: Freshwater; feature: Freshwater reservoir; material: water | place: Czech Republic | collected 2016-08-15 | depth 30m m
AGTGAACCTAAAACTATTGCCGCGATGATGACGACAAATCTAAGTTTCTTAAAAGCAATCGCAGCTAATACGGTTGCAGCTAGACATATTCTCCACGGTGCCGTAGCGCTCTGAATCAGCGCTCCAAACCAAATCCCGCCACCAATAGCGATGGCACGATAATCAACTACACGCGAATTTTGCTTTTGATTTGAGTAAATTTTGCTATTCCAATACCGCTGACATTTTGTAAATCTTCAATCGTTGAAAAAGGCCCATTGCTTTTTCTATAGGCCACAATTCGGGCCGCAATTACTGGCCCAATTCCATCTAATGAGTCCAACTCCAAAGCAGTAGCACGATTTAGATTTATAGGTCCGCTTCGAACTTTGCTACTAACACGCACTCCTTTGCTGTTAACGGTTGCTGAATCAACATAAATCTGTTCGCCATCAGAGAGAACTCTGGCCAAATTAATTGTGCTCAAATCCGCACCAGGAGCGGAATCACCGGCAGCTTTAATCGCATCTATAACTCGCGCACTTGCCGAAAGGGTATACACACCTGGCTGATTAACTGCGCCCGTAACATCTACGAAAATCTGAGGCGCAGTAATTTCTTCAATAATGACAGGGGGTGCGGTTACTTCACTTGTGTTTCCGTAGACCACAAGTGCAGTTGAAATCACAATGACAGATACTGCAATTGCCAATAAGGCACGTTTTTGGAGTGTGGAGAAATTTAGTTCATACCACCAGTTGCGTGCACCCTCTAAGAGTTGAGAGAAATGGTCCATGTGCCAATACTTATTGGCATTTGCCCAGCTGCTTTACTCAAGCAAAGATAATGTGGATATTTACTTCTTAATCCAATAGTCGTTTATGTATTTTTCACCCTCATCGCAAAAGAAAGTCACAACGTTTTCAACACCGTACTGCGCTTTTAATCGCTTAGCTGCAATCATGTGCGCGCCTGAAGAAGGCCCAACGAATAAGCCATGGGTTCGTGCCAAACGACGCATTTCTTCGATTGACTCTTCTGAGCCAACGTCAATCACGCCATCGAGTTCGTGGTGGTGACGCGAAACAATGCCTGGAATAAAACCATCGGCGATGCCTTCAATTAAATGCTTTGAAACTTCACCACATAAAATTGTGCATGATTCAGATGGTTCGAGGGCAATAACTTTGCAATTTGGATTAGCAGCTTTAAGCGCTTGTCCTACGCCAATGATTGTTCCACCAGTTCCAACTCCACCAATTACTAGATCAGGCTTTACTGGCATTTGATCTAGAATTTCTTTACCGAGCCACTCACGGTTTTCATCAACATTCCAGTCATTATCAAATTGTTGAGGTGCAAAAAAACCTGGCATCGCACCGCGACGTCGGGCTTCTTCTAAGGCGTCGTTCACGTGAAAATCTCCCATGGTGTGAACTTCTGCGCCAAACGCTTCAGAGATCGCCGTGCGCTCTGGTGACATTCCATCGGGCATGATTACTAACATTTTGTAGCCTTTAACCGCTGCAACCATGCTCATTGCATTTCCAGTGTTACCGCTACTTGCTTCAACAATTGTGTCTCCAGGTTTTAACAAACCCTCTTGCTCTGCACGTTCAATCATGTATTTTGCAATGCGGGCTTTTATTGAACCAGATGGATTCATATATTCCATCTTGACCCAAATGCCTTCAATATTAATTAAAGGTGTATTGCCGATTGCATCAAGAATTGTCTTCATTGACATGACCTTTCACAATGTGGAACTGCGCGCGCGAGTATTAAGCGACGATATTAACTAATTTTGGCGCGCGTGCAATGACCTTTTTAGGTGCGTTTGCGCCTAACTCGGCAACGATTGTTGGATGCGCAAGGGCTAAAGCTTCTAATTCGGCATCAGTAATTGTTGGTGCAACTTCAATGCGCTCTTTGATCTTGCCGTTAATTTGAATCACCGCTTCGACTGCGTCGGCAACAAGAAGTTTTTCATCAACTTCTGGCCAACCAGCCAGTGCTACAGATGGTTTATGACCTAATCGATCCCACATTTCTTCAGCCGTAAATGGCGCAACAAGTGAAAGCATGACTGCAACCGCTTCAACAGCTTCACGCACTGCAGGATCTGCTGGGCCACACCCAGAATCGATTGCTTTGCGCGTGGCATTAACAAGTTCCATCACGCGAGCAACGGCGACATTGAATCTAAAAGACTCGACGGCAAATGATGCATCATGTAAAGCTTTATGAGTTGCCTTACGCAATGCATTGTCACCAGTTGAAAAATCAACTCCAGGAGCACTTGTTACATCGCCAGATAATCGCCAAGCGCGCGTTAAGAATTTAACTGAACCTGATGGTGAAACATCAGACCAATCGACATCATCCTCGGGTGGTCCGGCAAAAACCATTGAAAGTCGGATGGCATCCACGCCATGATTTTCAAGTTCATCTGAAAGCCGAACTAGATTGCCACGACTCTTAGACATTGCAGAACCATCCATAACAACCATGCCTTGATTGAGCAAACGAGTAAACGGTTCATTGAAATCAACCATTCCCATATCGTTTAGAACTTTAGTAAAGAATCGACTGTAAAGAAGATGCAAAATGGCATGTGTTACGCCACCGACATATTGATCTACCGGTAACCAAGTATCAATATCTTTTTTCAAGAAAGGTTGATCGTGCACAGTAGAAGATGGATAACGTAAGTAGTACCAGGATGAATCCACGAAAGTATCCATAGTGTCAGTGTCGCGCTTTGCGTCAGCACCACATTTTGGACAAGCCACATTTACCCACTCAGTTGCTGCGCCGAGAGGTGATGTTCCCTTAGGTTTTAAATCCAAACCCTGTGCATCAGGCAAAGTGAGCGGCAGTTGATTTTCAGGCACTGCAACTTCGCCACACTTTGGGCAGTGAATGATTGGAATAGGTGTACCCCAATAACGCTGACGAGAAACTAACCAGTCACGTAAACGATAGTTTCGTGCAGATTTTCCTAAACCATCTTGCTCAAGTTGTGCATTGATGGCAGAAATTGCATCAGCTTTACTAAGACCATTTAGTGAGCCGGAATTAACCAATACGCCATCACCACCAGTTGCAACGCCGCTGATATTTGGGTCTTCTTCACCAGTTTCGACAACTACAACAACAGGAAGATTAAAAGCTTTTGCAAAATCTAAATCGCGTTGATCATGTGCAGGAACGGCCATAATTGCGCCGGTGCCATAGTCTGCTAAAACATAATCACTAGCCCAGATTGGTAACTTGGCACCATTGACTGGATTTATTGCATAGCGATTTAAAAAGACACCGCTCTTAGGGCGATCTGTAGCAAGACGATCAATATCACTGTCAGCTTTAATTTTCTCTAGATAAGCGCTGAACTCTGATTCTACGTCTGAGCCCACAACTAATTCGGCAGCTAAGTCGCTATCTGCAGCAACAACCATAAATGTCGCTCCATACAAAGTATCTGGGCGGGTTGTATAGATTGTTACTGGTTCGGTACGGCCCTCAATTACGAAGGAAACATTTGCACCAGTTGATCGGCCAATCCAGTTTCGCTGCATCATTAAAACTTTTTCGGGCCATTTACCTTCAAGTTGGGCCATGTCATCTAACAAACGATCGGCATAGTCAGTAATTTTGAAATACCACTGATTTAACTTCTTCTTTGTGACAATTGAGTCACAACGTTCACATAGCCCGGCAACAACTTGTTCGTTAGCTAAAACAGTTTGACAACCAGGACACCAGTTAACTGCAGAGTCTTTTCGGTAAGCCAAGCCCCGTTCGTGAAGTTTAAGAAAGAGCCATTGATTCCATTTGTAATACTCGGGATCACAAGTATTAAAGACGCGATCCCAATCAAATGAACACGCGTAACGGCGCATCGATGCTTTTTGCACCGCGATATTTTCATATGTCCAGATTCGTGGATCTGAATTACGTTTTATCGCAGCGTTTTCAGCAGGCAAACCAAAGGCATCCCAACCAATTGGATGCATAACATTGAAACCTTTTTGCACCCAATAACGCGCAATTACATCGCCTAAGGCATAGGCCTCGGCATGGCCCATATGTAAATCACCGGATGGATAGGGAAACATATCCAAGACATATTTCTTTTCGCGAACATCATCAGCGCGACCAGATTTAAATGGCGCAATTTCATCCCAAATTGGCAGCCATTTTTCCTGCACGTAGGCAAAGTCATATGCCGCGTGCTCGCGCTCTTCATTACCGTTGTTATTCATACGTGGAGCTAAGGGGATTTGAACCCCTGACCCCCTGCATGCCATGCAGGTGCGCTACCAGCTGCGCTATAGCCCCAATTACTTCAAGTGCAGACCTTACCGCATAGCGGCAATGAGCAATTAAACGAAAGTTGCTCCACTTTCTTCGCCATAAACCGGTTCAGGAATAGATCCGGCATTGTGTTCCACTAAATTCCATTGCCGTGGATTGCGTTGTAAAACTGACCATGAAGCGTTTGAAAGACCGCCAAGAACGCCCCAATGAGAAAGTGGAAGTTGAAGTAATTCTCCTAGGGCGCAGCGTGCACTGCCACCATGTGTTGCAACAACTAGAAGTTGATCAGTTTTGCCTTCAAGGTTTTTAAGAATTTCTCCTACTACTCGTGAAGCAACTTCACTTCGTCGTTCACCTGTTGTGCCTGCAGGATTGTCATCACCATCAATCCAACGAATAAAATTATGAAAATCTTCGGTACGGTTTTGTGAACCAGTTTTACCTTCCCATAAACCGCCGTTGGTTTCACGCAGAGTTTCATGCGTTGTTACCTTTAATCCTGTGAGAGAAGCAAGTGCTTGCGCAGTTTCTAAAGCTCGACCTAAATCGCTAGAAATAATCTGTGTCGGCTTCATGCCCGCAAGTATTTGTGCTGCATGTTGAACTTGTAACTTGCCAACTTCATTTAACGGAATATCTGAATGACCTTGAAAGCGATTTATCTTGTTCCAATCAGTCTGTCCATGACGCCATAAAACAATGCGATTACCGACCATGTGCGGCGGCGTCCTTCACGGCATCTAATTCAATTGTGGGACAGTCATTCCACAATCGATCTAACATGTAATACTTTCGAAGTTCAGTGCTTTGGATATGGACCACCAAGTCTGAATAATCAAGCAAAATCCACTCTGCGCCTTTTTCACGACGGGCTGGCTTCTCGCCAATTGCAATTAACTTACGTTCAACTTCATCGGCAATTGAATCGACTTGTGCAGCATTTTGCCCGGTAGCGATTAAGAAAACTTCGCTCAGAACAAGTTGTTCAGATAAATCAATAGCGATTAAATCTGTGCCGATTTTGTCAATGATTGCATGGGCAGCCACTTGGGTGATTTCACGGGTTTTGCTACTGATTGTCATAGAGCCCATTCTCTCTTATAAATGCCCCTACTTTTTCCGGCACTTGTGAGCTGCGGCCTTCGCGAATATAAGTCGCGCTTACTTCGAGCGCATTAACTTCAATTCCTTGACCTTTGTAGCCAGGGCGATTGATGCAGATTATCTGGACCATTTTCTCTAAATCATCGATTCGGTGCCATTGATTGATCTTTTCGAAAGCATCTGCGCCAATTACTAAGAAGATTTGATCATTAGGAAAACTTGCTTGAATCGCTACGACAGTATCAATTGCATAACTTGGACCATCACGCAGAATTTCGATGGGATTAACGCTTACTTTTGCTCTCATTGACTCTGGAAGTGTTGTTACCGCTAATTCACACATTGTGAATCGCTGTTGGCCAGTTGCGCGAGGCTGAAAATCTCGTAATAAGGGTTGTCCCGCTGGAATGACTATGAGCTGATCTACTAAATCTTTTTCAAAAAGTTGAGTAATTACATGCAAATGACCTAAATGGATGGGGTCAAAAGTTCCGCCGTAAATTCCAACTCGGGACAAATTAATCCCGGTCTAGGCGAAGAGTTAAATAAAGAAGAAGTGAAAGAACACCAAAACCAATAATCCCATAGGCATATGCAGGCATTGGTAGTTCGCGAACAGTCTCGGTAGCTACATTGATCATGAGTAAAATCCTACTATGCCTATCCTTGAAGTAACTGCTTAAAACTCGCCTCATCAATCACGGGTACGCCTAGTTCAAGGGCCTTAGCTAACTTTGACCCAGGATCTGATCCAGCCAATACATAGTCGGTCTTCTTAGAAACCGATGATGAAGCTTTTCCACCATGTGCAGCAATAGTTTCTGAGATTCCGTCTCTGGTAAATGACTCTAATCCCCCGGTGACAACAAATGTTAAGCCGGCCAATGTTTGAGGCAACTGTGTAATTTCCTGAGCAATGACCGTAACGCCGGCATTGGCCCACTTCTTAATTATTTGTCGGTGCCAATCTAAGTCAAACCATTCAACAATTGATTGCGCAATCGTTGCCCCAACTCCGTCTATATCTGCTAATTCCTGCGCAGTTGCTTGAGCTATTTTTTCAATTGAAGCAAAGTGATTTGATAATGCTTGGGCTGCAGTTGGCCCAACATGTCTAATTGATAAAGCAACAATGGTGCGCCAAAGCGGGCGAGTTTTAGCTTCTTCAAGCGCTTTAATAAGTTTGGCGACATTTGCACCTGCGGTGCCATCTTTTTTAGTGAAGAATTCACTTGTTGAGAGTTTTTCTGGAGTTAAATCAAAAAGATCTGACTCATCAACAATTATCTTTGCGTCCAGCAACGCAACTGCTGCTTCATAGCCCAACACATCGATATCTAATGCCGCTCGTGAACCGATGTAATAAATCCGTTCTCGCAATTGCGCAGGACATTGTTGGGTATTGGGACAGCGAATATCTACATCCCCTTCAGACATCGCGCGAAGCGTTGATCCGCATTCAGGGCACTTTGTAGGCATAACAAAAGCTTTTTCATTCCCAGTTCGGCGCTCAATAACTGGACCTAGGACTTCAGGTATTACATCTCCGGCTTTGCGAATCACAACTACATCACCAATTAGTACGCCTTTTCGAACAATTTCTTCAGCGTTATGAAGTGTTGCATTTGTAACGGTAGAGCCAGCAACTTTAACTGGTTCCATAAATGCGAAGGGTGTTACACGACCTGTGCGCCCAATGCTCACCTTGATATCTAATAACTTAGTCGTGACTTCTTCCGGTGGATATTTAAAGGCAATCGCCCATTTTGGCGCTCTAGAGGTAAAGCCGAGCCGCTCCTGCTCTGAAATTGAATCTACTTTTATGACTACGCCATCGATTTCATGCTCAACATCGTGACGGTGTTCTTCATAAAACTCGATGAATTTTTCTACTTCGGCCCGAGTCGAACAAACTTTAAATCGATCACTGGTTGGCAAGCCTAACTCTGCAAGTAATTGATATGCCTTGCTTTGGGATTCAAATTCAATACCTGTACGTGCACCTACCCCGTGCACAACAACAGATAGTGGTCGCTGAGCCGTGACCCGTGGATCTTTCTGGCGTAACGACCCAGCAGCTGCATTTCGAGGATTTGCAAAAATGGTTTTACCTGATTCTTCAAGACCATCATTGAGTTCATTAAAAGCTGCTATCGGGAAAAACACTTCCCCACGCACTTCAATCAAAGTGGGAAGTTTTGAGCCTTTTAAAGTGTGAGGAAGATTCTTAATCGTTTTCACATTTAAAGTTACATCTTCACCCGTAACACCATTTCCTCTGGTTAATCCCCGAACTAATTGACCATTTTCAAAAGTTAAATTGATTGCAAGGCCATCAACTTTTAATTCACAGAGATAAACTGGATTTGAGGTTTCTTTTTCAACACGGTCAAACCAGGCGGTCAATTCCTCGAAATCAAAGACATTGTCAAGGCTCATCATTTTTTCTATGTGATCTCGTTGCTCAAACTGTGTTGCAAAACCCCCACCAACATGGGCAGTAGGTGAATCTGCTTCTCGCAGCTCTGGGTGTTTTGCTTCAAGGGCAGTTAACTCTTTAAGAAGTGAATCGAACTGGGAATCCGAGATGGTTGGTGCATCTAGAACGTAATATTTAAATTGATGATCACGAATCTCATTTATGAGTTCGCTCATCCTGTGACGTGCTTGATTGCTCATTAAGCGGTCTCACAGATTGTTGCCGAACCAACTACGCGATCACCATCATAAATAACCATCGCTTGACCAGTTGCAAGCCCCAGTAATGGCTCATCCAACTGCGCAACAAGCAAAGTTCCATCAAAGAAGTAAGAACATGGCAGAGCTGCACCGTGTGCGCGCACTTGTACAAACCCGCGTAATACTTGTTCAGTTACACCAGGCCCACACCAGACTGGGCGTTCACCTTTCATTGTTGAAACTGCTAAATCCTCTCGAGCTCCAACAACTACGGTGTTTGTGACTGGTTCAATTTTTAGGACAAAGCGTGGTGAACCATCGACCGTAGGAACAGTTAGACCCAAACCTTTTCGCTGCCCAATTGTGTATGTGTAGGCACCTTTATGTTCGCCAATCTTTGCGCCTTCTTGATCAACAATTGGTCCAACTTCACTTCCTAAGCGATCTCGTAACCAACCCGCATTGTCCCCGGATGGAACAAAACAAATGTCATGACTATCTGGTTTTTGTGCCACAGCTAATCCGCGAGCCTCGGCTTCTTTGCGAATATCAACTTTAGTTGTATCGCCTAAAGGAAAAATAGCACCGGCGATCTGTTCAATGGTAAGAACAGATAAAACATAAGACTGATCTTTTGAGTGATCAACTGCGCGGTGCAGAGTTTTTCCAGTTTCACTTATTTGGGTTCGTGCATAGTGCCCAGTAACAACACCATCAAAACCCATTGCGCGGGCACGATCTAGAACCGCTGCAAATTTAATTTTCTCGTTGCACCGCAAACAAGGGTTGGGGGTTCGACCTGCAGCATATTCTGCTAAGAAATCTTCTACGACACCATCGTGAAACTCTTCTGCCATGTCCCAGATGTAGAAAGGAATTCCAATGACGTCTGCGGCACGACGAGCATCATGTGAATCTTCGATTGTGCAACATCCACGCGCACCTGAGCGATATTTCTGAGGATTTGAAGCAAGGGCTAAATGCACACCAATAACTTCGTGGCCCGCTTCGACTGCGCGGGCAGCTGCAACGGCTGAATCAACTCCGCCGCTCATTGCTGCAATCAACTTCATGAAAGATTTGCCGCCCTTCCACGTGTAATTACATCGGGTACAACTGACAAAATGTAATCAACATCAGCTTGGGTGCTAGAAGCGCCAAAGGAAAAACGTAGCGATGATTGTGCAGATTCAACGCTATGACCCATTGCAAGCAAGACGTGGCTTGCCTCATGAACTCCGGCACTGCAAGCAGATCCAGTTGAGCAAGAAACTCCCTGGCTATCCATTAGTAACAACAAAGTATCACTTTGCGTTCCAGGGAAAGTTACATTAATAATTCCAGGCAAGCGATTAACCTGCAAACCATTAATAGCGGCATCTGGAACTATTTTGTTAAGACCTTCAATAAACCCATCACGCAAATCTTGTACGTTCATGGCATTGAAGTGCTCACTTTCGGCGGCAGTTGCAAAACCAACGATGCTAGGCGCATTCAAAGTCCCACTGCGAATTTCACGTTCTTGGCCTCCACCGTGCAGTAGAGCAGGAATTTCAACTGCTCTTCGTAGAATCAAAGCACCGATACCTAGTGGGCCGCCGATTTTATGAGCGCTCAGGGTTAATGCGTAAAGACCAAGCTCTGAAAAGGAAAGCGGAACCTTTTTAAAGCTTTGGACCGCGTCGCAATGAACTGGAATTTCTCCGGCAATGGCTACAACTTCTGAAATTGGTTGAAGTACGCCAGTTTCATTATTTGAATGCATAATTGAAATCACTGCAATTTCTTGTCCGCGCTTTGAAACTAAATCCTTAAGAAAATCCAAATCGATAACACCAGAGCTTGAGACTGGAATCAATACAACTTCTGCACCTTCGTGATCTGCTAGCCATTGAGCCGGATCTAAAATTGCATGGTGTTCGATTGCAGAAATAACTACGACATGCTTTCCTTTATCTCGACCTTGCCAATACAAACCTTTGAGTGCGATGTTATTTGCTTCTGTACCAGATGCCGTAAAAATCACTTCACTTGCAAGGCAACCAACTTGTTTAGCAATTGATTCGCGAGCATCTTCAATCGTTTTGCGTGTTGCGCGACCATGTGTGTGCAAACTAGATGGGTTTCCAAGTTGGGCCAACTGCAAAGTCATCGCAGTGCGTGCGCTATCGAGCATGGGCGTTGTTGCCGCATGGTCTACATAGATCGATGACATGGGGCCAATCTTAGGCTTTGCGAGCTTTGACGCCTTCCGTGGCAGGTGGCAGAACAGCAAAGAGATCGCCAACTACGCCAAAATCAGCTAATTCAAACAGTGGCGCCTCAGGATCTTTGTTGATAACGACGATTGTCTTTGAAGTCTGCATTCCTGCTCTGTGTTGGATTGCTCCAGAGATTCCGCAGGCTACATAGAGTTGTGGGCTAACAGTTTTGCCAGTTTGTCCCACTTGATGTGAGTGTGGGTACCAACCAGCATCGGTTGCTGCGCGTGATGCTCCGACTGCTGCGCCTAACGAATCGGCAAAGTTTTCAACGGCGGCAAAATCACCATTTGTCCCGCGACCACCTGAAACAACAATATTTGCCTCAGTTAACTCAGGTCGCCCACCTTTTATTGGAGGCTGTGAAGAGGTGATTGTAGATTTCTTTGCGTTTTCACTTATTTGAATGCTTACATTCTCAATTGCAGGTGTGGCCGCGATGAAATCAGCCGTGATTGTGTTTGGACGCACAGTGATGATTGAAATTCCTTGGCTTACTTTGGAATGCACAGTCGTTGAGCCACCAAAAACTAACTGCGTTGTAGAACAATCTGCAGCAACGTCAACGGCATCGGTAATAATTCCAGCTTGAATCTTCATTGCAACTCTAGCAGCAACTTCTTTTCCGAAAGCATGCGAGACTAATAAAACTGCATCAGGTTTGCTCTGATTTGCTACGTGCGAAAGCGCATCAGCTACAGCTGCAACACCATGTTTAGCAAAATCATCTGATTCAATAACAAGAATTTTTGTGATCGGACCCTGGGTTAATGTGGCAGCAAGGGCTGCGCCTTGCCCGATAGGTGCCATAACTACCGCGCTAACTTCACCGATTCGAGCACCTGCAGTTGCGATTTCAACCGTTGATTTAGTGGCTTTACCATCAACAAAATCTGCCAGAATTAAAACGTTGCTCATATCAACTTCTTCTCAGCAAGGAAATCAACAAATTTTGTACCACCTGAACCATCATCGGTGATGACAACTCCGGCGGCGCGTGGTGGACGAGGCGCAGCATCTAGAACTGCTGACCATGAAGTTGAAACAGAAGCTCCCGTGCTAGCTAAATCGCAAATTTCAATTGTTTTTTTCTTAGCGGCCATGATTCCCTTAAAGGATGGGTAACGTGGTTCATTTATTTTTTCAACGACACTGACCACGCAAGGAAATTGAGCAACAATCTCATCAACACCAGCTTCAGTTACTCGAGTGATTGAAGTTTTCTTCGCTGAAGGATCAACTTCGACTTTTGATGCAAAAGTAAGTTGGGCCCAGCCAAGCTTTTCACTAATCATCGCTGGTACAACACTCATGCGTGCATCTGTTGACTCAGTGCCACAGATAACGATGTCGTATTGATTTTTCGAAATCACAGCGCTTAAAGTTTCTGCAGTCATCAGCGCATCGGCCCCAGCTAATTTTGGATCACTAATTAAAATTGCATCATTAGCGCCCATTGATAGCGCTTTGCGCACCGCTTCGGTTGCGCGCTCTGGTCCCATTGAAATCACCGTAACGGTATTGGGTCCGCCTTCTTCATTTCCGCCATGTGTTTCTGCGATACGTAAAGCTTCTTCAACGGCATACTCATCTAAATCATTTAGGACGGCATCAACGTTGGCGCGATCGAGCAGGCCGCCAATCATCTTCTTCTCAGCCCAAGAATCTGGGACCTGTTTAATGCATACCGCGATCTTCATGTGGTCAAGGTTACTGGCCAGTAATAGGAAAGGCCAACAAATGAGCAGATAAATACCATCTATTAAGGGCAGTATTGCGCCGTGCTCCCTGCAGATCCCCGGACCCTAGGTGCAACTGTCACCGAGGGCGGAACTAACTTTGCAATCTGGTCCAATGCGGCAGATGCGATCGAGCTATGCCTTTTTAATGAGGTAAATGGAAAGTTAGTCGAAACTCGTTTTGCAATGTCTCACCGCAACGGTCCGATTTGGCATGGTTATTTAGCTGGGGTTCGTCCAGGCCAGCGTTATGGATATCGCGTTTACGGACCATGGCAACCTGAATACGGTGTTCGTTTTAATGCATCAAAACTTTTGATTGACCCTTACACCCACGCACTCGATGGTCACATCCAATATGTTCCTGAAATTTATGGACATGTTGCTGTGGATGGAGTTGGGCTTGGCGACTTATCTCTACGCGATAATCGCGATAGCGCAGGGAAAGTTCCATACAGTGTTGTAACCGATCACCGCGCTCGCGAAGTTCACCGCCCACTTGTGCCCTGGGCTAAAACAATTATTTATGAAGCACATGTACAAGGGCTTACTTCCAAAAATAAGCAGATCCCTGAAAATGAACGCGGTACTTATAAAGCTTTAGGTCATCCAGTAACGATTGCACATTTGAAATCACTTGGGGTCACAGCTTTAGAACTTTTACCAATTGCCGCGTCAATTACTGAGCCAGCAATCCATGCACGAGGCCGCAAGAACTATTGGGGATATAACACCTTAGCTTTTAGCGCACCCAACATGGACTATGCATCAACAAGTGATCCCATCACTGAACTTCAGTGGTCGATAGATCAACTCCATGCTGCTGGCATCGAAGTTATTTTAGATGTTGTTTATAACCATACAGCTGAAGGTGGTGTTGGTGGACCAACGCTTTCTTACAAGGGTATAGATAACAAGGCTTACTATCGTCAAGATTCTCACGGCAATTACATAGATGTAACTGGATGTGGAAATACTTTTGCGGCAAGCAATCCACACTCTGTTCGACAAATTATTGACTCACTTCGCTGGTGGATTGAAGTCGTGGGAGTAGATGGTTTTCGCTTTGATTTAGCAACCGCGCTGTATACAAGTAATAGCGCATTTAATTCATCGCTCATGTCGGCAATTGAAGCCGACTCTGTGCTCCGTAACTTTAAAATGATTTCAGAGCCATGGGATGTGACCAGATATGCCTTAGGAGATTTTCCCCATCCTTGGCGCGAGTGGAACGATGCCTATCGAGATTCTGTTCGCCAGTTCTGGTTAGGTGATCTTGCACGTGGGTATGGCGAAGGAGTTGCGGATATAGCAAGCAGCATTAGTGGTTCTAGTTCGATTTTCCATTACCGAGGGCCAACTTCTTCTATTAATTTCATTGCAGCTCACGACGGATTTACTGTGCACGATATGGTCACTTACAACCAAAAAAACAACGTCGCTAATGGCGAAAACAATGCCGATGGAAATGACACCAACAGATCATGGAACGTTGGAATTGAGGGTGAGACTGACGATCTAGGTGTTGCAACGATTAGGCATTGGTTAAAAAAATCAATGCTTGCAACGCTCATGCTTTCTTCAGGTGTGCCTATGCTAAATATGGGTGATGAAGTTAGCCGGACACAAAGCGGTTCAAATAATGCTTTTTCCTTACCAATTGAATTTTCCGAAGAAAGCTCTGAAACTTTTAATGGCGGCTGGGCATTGCCTTGGGAGTTAGATGAAAAGGCACAAGACATATTGGCGTCCGTACAAGAGCTGGCAAAGATTCGCGAAACTTACTTGGCAGATGTCGCTTCAGAATTTTTCACGGGAATTGTTGATCAGGGAACTAAACGTAAAGACATAGCTTGGTTTTCATTAGGTGGACATGAGATGAGTGATGATCACTGGCAAGATGAAGAAAAGCGCAGCATCACAGTTTTTGTTGAAGCCGATCCAACACGTGGTTTATTGCTTTTAATGAACTCATCAAATGTTGAAACAATTTTCACTTTGCCTGACAATACTTGGGGCGAAGCATTTAGATGCATTTTCGATGCCTCGCAAGCGATTACATCATATGAACCTGCAATCGCTGCGCCGAGTGCAAAAGTCACGGTCGCGCAACACAGTGCTCAGGTCTGGTTAGTTTCACGTACTAGGTAGTAATCGCAGGTTTCGAGTAAAGTAATAAACGTGTTAGCAATTGTTGCGCCGGGTCAGGGATCTCAGGTTCCTGGAATGTTGGATTCATGGATTTCAAATCCTGAACTTCATGAATTAGTTTCTGCTTGGTCCATGCGAATTGATTTAGATTTATTACGCCTTGGAACCACTGCTGATGCCGATGAAATTAAAGATACCGCGAATGCACAACCACTCATTGTTGCTACTTCATTACTAGGTGCACATGCCCTAGGTCTAAAAGGTTGTGCTTACGTATCGGGTCATTCAGTTGGTGAACTTGCAGCTGCTGCATTAAGTGGTGCAATTAATCATGAAGATGCGCTTCGGTTAGTACGTGCGCGTGGCCTTGAAATGGCAAAAGCTGCGGCCCAATCCCCTGCAGGAATGGCTGCTGTTTTAGGTGGAGATCGCGACTTAGTGTTATCAACTCTAAACGAACTAAACCTGGTGCCAGCAAATGACAATGGCGGCGGCCAAATAGTTGCTGCAGGTGATTTAGATGCACTGGCAACGCTTGCACAAAGCCCACCGCAAGGATCACGAGTTCGAGCTTTAGCTGTTGCCGGCGCGTTTCATACACATTTTATGTCACCTGCCGTAGAACCACTTCGCGCTTTGGCATCAACAATCTCTACCCATCCAACTTCTGTGACCGTGATTTCAAATAAAGATGGCGAACCAGTAACTGATGGTGCCCAAGTTCTGGATCGAATCGTCAATCAAATTGCCAATCCAGTGCGCTGGGATTTGTGCATGCAAACACTGAAAAACCTTGGCGTTACGGGTGTCATTGAATTACCACCGGCTGGAACTCTGGTTGGCTTACTCAAGCGCGGTGCTCCAGAGATAGAAGTTTTTGCACTCAAAAACGCAGAAGATTTAACCGAAGCAAGAGAGTTCGCAGGAAGGCACATATGAGCATGAAATCCCTGCCAACAACACATAGCCAAATTCTCTCCGTTGGCTCTTATCGACCAAAGCGATTGGTACCTAACTCAGAAATTGTTGATCGAATTGACTCAACTGATGAATGGATTCAACAGCGCACCGGAATTCAATCGCGTCGCTTTGCAGGACCTGATGAAACCGTAATCACTATGGCAAAAGCTGCTTGTGAAAGCGCACTGAAGCGGGCCAAGTTAACAATGGCCGATATTGATACCTTAATTCTTTCAACTATTTCATACCCTTACCAAGCGCCAAGTGCTGCAACTGAGTTAATTAACGAACTCGGAAACCCCAAAGCTGCAGCCTTTGATATCAGTGCAGCCTGCGCAGGTTTTTGTTACGGCGTTGGTATGGCTAGCGATTTAGTCCGCGGTGGTACATCAAAAAATGTTTTAGTCGTCGGAGTTGAAAAACTATCTGATTTTACAGATCCCGATGATCGCGCAACTGCATTCATATTTGCCGATGGGGCTGGAGCAGTAGTTATTGGGCAAAGTGAAGAAGCGAAAATTGGTCCAACGATCTGGGGATCGGATGCAGATTCACGGGATGCAATTATGTTAAATCCTGCATACACAGAGTTTAGAAATGCACCTGATAAAGGTGTTGCACAGTTGGGTTGGCCAAATATTTCACAACAAGGTCAAACCGTGTTTCGCTGGGCGGTTTATTCAATGAGCAAAGTTGGATTAAAAGCCCTTGAAGCCGCAGGTGTAGCTGTCGATCAACTTGATGCATTTATTCCACACCAGGCAAATATCCGAATCATTGAAACCATGGTTAAGGAAATGAAATTGCCTGACTCTGTCTTAGTCGCCGACGATATTCGCGTTAATGGAAATACCTCAGCAGCATCAATACCTTTAGCCATGGATGTCTTGCTCGAAAAACATCCAGAGATGCATGGCAAGTTAGCGCTGCTAATTGGCTACGGGGCAGGCTTGGTTTATGCGGGCCAAGTAGTCCAGTTACCCCCTCAACCTTGAGATTTGCCCCACTTTCGCCTGTCGGTACTCGTTAGTAAGCAGGTCCGTAATACACAATTACCACCTGTTGAACTATCGAACTTATGTATAAGAAAAGGAACACATCAGATGGCACTTGCACAAGCAGATGTACTTGCAGGACTTAAAGAGATCGTTGAAGAAGTAGCTGGAATTCCTGCAGCATCAATTGAACTTGATAAGAACTTCACTGAAGACCTAGAGGTTGATTCACTCAGCATGGTTGAAGTTGTAGTTGCTGCAGAAGAGCGTTTTGGCGTAAAGATTCCTGATGAAGCAGTTACCGATCTCGTCACAGTTGGCGATGCAGTTAATTTCATCGTTAACGCAGCTAAGTAAGCAGTAAGTCTCAAGTTTCATGTCACGTCGCCGCGTAGTTGTTACTGGACTAGGTGCCACAACTCCCATTGGTGGGGATGTAACAACATCTTGGTCAGCACTTCTTGCTGGCACAAGTGGTGTTCGAACCCTTACTGAGGATTGGGCACAAACTATTCCAGTGCACTTCGCAGCGCGCGTGGCCGTAGAACCCTCTGAACAAATGGAGCGCGTTGAAATCAGACGCTTAGATCGCTCCGAACAATTTGCTGTTATTGCCTCGCGCGAAGCTTGGAAAGATGCTGGCTCTCCCGATGTTGATAAGGAACGCCTCGGTGTTGTTATTGCATCTGGAATCGGCGGCGTTACAACTTTGCTTGATCAATATGACATCTTACGCGAAAAAGGTTCACGCCTTGTTAGCCCGCACACTGTGCCAATGCTTATGCCGAACGGACCTGCAGCCAATGTTGGTCTTGAGCTTCAAGCACGCGCAGGTGTTCATACTCCTGTTAGCGCGTGTGCATCAGGTGCCGAAGCTATTGGTTATGCATTCGACATGATCCGCAACGATCGCGCAGATATTGTTGTAAGTGGCGGCGTTGAAGCTGCAATTCACGCAATGCCTATGGCTGGTTTTGCTGCAATGAAAGCGCTATCGACAAGAAATGATGAACCGCAGCGAGCATCTCGTCCATATGATTTAAATCGAGATGGCTTTGTTCTCGGTGAAGGTGGCGGAGTACTTGTTCTTGAAGAGTACGAACATGCAATTGCACGCGGTGCCAAGATTTACTGTGAAATTGCAGGACAAGGTTTAACTTCAGATGGTTATCACATCGCAGCACCCGATCCTGATGGTGCAGGTGTACAGCGAGCAGTTAAGTTTGCTCTTCGCGATTCAGGATTGACTACAAAAGATATTGTTCATTTAAATGCACATGCGACTTCTACTCCAGCTGGAGATGTTGCCGAAGCGAACGCATTACGCGCAGCCCTTGGCACTGACGCGGATCATGTTGCCGTATCTGCAACTAAATCAATGACAGGTCACTTATTAGGCGGCGCAGGTGCAATTGAATCCGTCTTTATTGTTAAGACTTTGCAAGATCGTTTGGCTCCCCCAACCATTAATATCGAAGATTTAGACCCAGCAGTTACCGTCGATGTGGTTCGTGATAAGCCACGCGCACTTCCTGCCGGTGATATTGCAGCACTCAACGATTCATTTGGTTTTGGCGGCCATAACGTAGTATTGGTATTTAAGAGCATATAAATGCCAACCCCACAGCTTGACCCACGTGATCCTGAAGCGCGTATCCGGCGCTTAGTCGATGATGGAAAATATGAGTTTCTAGTTCCACGAACAGATTGCGGAATGATTGCTGTTACTGGCGATATTAAAGGAAATAAAGTTGTAATTTTTGCATCCGATGCCACAATCAAAAGTGGTGCACTGGGCGTCGATGGTTCAAAAGTAATTGTCACAGCGTATAAAGCTGCCATGGGTGCGCAAGTTCCAATTATTGGAATCTGGCACTCAGGCGGTGCGCGTTTAAGTGATGGTGTTGCATCTCTTGATGCCTTTGGCGAAGTTTTTCAATCGATGATTTCTGCAAGTGGAAGAATTCCTCAACTCTCCCTTGTCCTTGGACCAACTGCGGGCGGCGGTGCATATGGACCGGCACTTACTGACATCGTTGTTTTATCTCCAGAAGGTCGCATCTTTGTTACTGGTCCTGATGTTGTAAAAAGTGTTACCGGCGAAGATATTGATATGGCTTTACTGGGTGGACCAGAAGCGCATCGCAAAAATAGCGGACTTGCACACATCATCGCCCCCACCGAACAAGAAGCCATCGATGACATCCGTGATTTAACCGCACTCTTTGCTAACCAGGGTTTTATGAATGCAGAAGTTGAAGATATTGATCTCTCTCAGTTTATTCCAGAATCAAAAGTGCGCACATATGAAATTCACCCGCTCATTAATGCGATTTTAGATAAGGAGACCGAACACATCGAGCTTCTTTCAATGTGGGCACCAAACATGACAACGATTATCGGTCGTTTAGGTGGTGCAACTGTTGGAGTTCTTGCTAATAATCCTGCCCATATTGCCGGAGTTTTAGATGCTGCTGCAGGTGAAAAAGCTGCACGATTTGTACGCACATGTGATGCTTTTGGAATCCCGCTTATTGTTATTGCTGATGTGCAGGGTTTTCTGCCCGGGGCCGGTCAAGAGTGGGAAGGCGCGGTACGTCGTGGTGCAAAACTTCTGCACGCTTTTGGCGAAGCCGTAATCCCACGCGTAACTCTTATTACGCGTCGAGCATACGGCGGGGCATATGTTGCAATGAATTCGAAAGCTCTTGGTGCAACACGGGTATTTGCTTGGCCCGATGCTGAAGTTTCAGTCATGGGGGCAGTTGCTGCAGTTCGCGTTTTGCATCGAAGAATTCTTGCTGATTTGCCTGCAGAACAGCGCGATTCGATGGAACTTGAACTTGCTGCAGAACACGACAAGATTTCAGGTGGTGTTGCCCGAGCAGTAGAAATAGGCGCAGTTGATGAAATTATTCAACCGAAACAAACACGAAGTGCCTTAGCCAAAGTAATTGCTGATGCACCACATCGCCGTGGAGCTCACGGCAATATTCCGCTTTAGTTTGTATTAAAAGTTACTGAAACAGTTGCTGTCACAGTCTTTTCGATGGTGCTTGTGTCATAAGCGCCGTAATCAGCAGTCATTGTTGAATCCGGAGTTGTGATCTGAATTGGACCTGCTTTTACGTTAACTAGAGATCCAAGAGAACCACCAACTGCCTTAGTCAATGACTCTGCACGAACCTTTGCATCTTTCATAGCATCACTCATCAACTGTGGGCGCAGCTCTGGCAAATTCGAAATGTAGTACTGAGGACCATAGTTGTTAACGTTAATACCAGTTTCAAGAAGTGTGCCAATTCCCTGGCTTAACTTTGAAACCAATTCAACATCCTTTGTACGAACTGTTACGTCGCGAGTTGCGCGATAAGAAAGAATTCGTCCGGTGGCATTTCCATTGACATACTCTTCATTGGCATATGTAGAAACTGCGCCAAGTGTAAGTGCCTCTACTGAGATTCCACCTTTAGTTAAGTAACCTGAAAGCGCTGCGACATCTGAGTCAACTTTCTTAACAGCTGCACCAACAGTTGGAGATGAGAGATTAACGGACAAAGTCCATACGGCATTATCTGCAGTTGCAGTTGTTTTCGCAGATCCTGTAACAGTGATTCCATTACCGGCACGTGTTGCAAAGCCAGTTCCGACTTTTGTTAAACCCACACCTAAGGCGAGCGCAACTATTACAGATGCAATGATGATTGTTACGGCTTTACGACGTTCTACGGTGATAATTGGGGATTCATTTAGTTGGCTCATGCCGAAATTGTATCTGACTAAATGGCATGCAAGCGAGTCAGTTCCTGAATGCCAGCACCCCTAAATTTATCTAACTCAAGATCCCATGGCGCTCCAAGGTTTTTTGCAAAAGCTTCGCGAATTCCATCTTCATCAAGGCAAGTGCGCAACAAAGAGTTAATTTGGTTTTCATTTAATAATGCAGCTCCACTTAAATCTGTGAGAACTCTGTGGATGCCAAGTTCTGGGGTGAATCTAAATAGCTCACCACCATTGTCATTGCTTTCTTGTACTTCGAAATATAGATAGTGCCAACTTCGCAACGTGCTCGCAATTTCGGCTGCACGTTCAACGTTTGTCTTCCACTCACAACTGGCTTTATATGTTCCAGCTAAAACAAATTGTTGCTGCCACTGCAATTGGATTGAACTACCCAAAATATTGGCAATGGCCCAATCAATATGGCGACGTAATGCCAAAGGGCATGAATGAATAGTTAGTACTCCCCGCACCCCAGTACGGGTCGAAGGTGATGACAAACGTTGCATGAAGATCTCCTAGCAAGGGCGCCAAATGCGACCTTCCCCAGCGGCATTTGCACTTACTAGTAGCCCAATTACACACCTTGCACGCTCAAACTGTCCAGCCCCACTTTAGGCATACGGGTGAGTACGCGGTAGAGTTCACCTCAGTCGGACGCTTAATCAGTACCCGTTTCATGTAACACATATTCGGTATCGCTGGCGCAAGAGGAAGACCGTGATTCGAGGATTTCTCGAAACACCCACATATCGAAGGAA
>CAEZZT010000011.1_pt1 | contig 19750 bp, 18 predicted proteins | sample 7266901 | NCBI WGS metagenome assembly CAEZZT01 (sample SAMEA6813966, study PRJEB35770) | uncultured Actinomycetes bacterium | biome: Freshwater; feature: Freshwater reservoir; material: water | place: Czech Republic | collected 2016-08-15 | depth 30m m
AGAACTCTGGTTGAATCCGGGATTCTTCCATCAGAAATCGCCTTTTGAATTCCAGCAGCTACGGATGTGGCCTGCGCAGTTGGAACGGTTAAAACCGCACTGGCTTGAAATGGTGGGAAATTAATTTCGGATCTAGAAGTTAATTCTCGTTTAACAATAACGACTGGATTCCAACGTTCAAGGCAGGAAATAATTGGATGCCTATCATCTAGTGCTAACAAGATGGCGCCTTTTGGCCTGATTAATGCAGAAGTTTCAAAAAACATTTCCGCGGCGCGTTCATTAGCGCGCAAATCATCGTGGGCAAAATAAGAAAACGCATCCAATATCGCCACAGCTGCATAACCGTTTTCGGCAATAGGCGCTGCCCCTGGAGTACTTAGTACCAAAGAGGGCTTGTCTTGAACAGAATCTTTGATCACATCTCCATAGGATAAGAAAACTGGCAAATTTGGAAATGCGCGTGATATTTCTTCAGACGCTAACTCAATACCTCTTGAGAGTACAAATTTTTTATCACGTTGGCAAAATGCGCATTTCCAGTTCATAGAAACTGAACCACACGTGCGACAGTTAGGATCGGCATTTCTCGAACTAAGACTTAGGGCGCCTCCGCAAGCGCACATTGCCTTGTTTTTACAGTTCGTACAGAGAATCGCATTTGCATAACCTTTTCGCGGCAAAATAAACAAAACTGGCCCGACTTTGAGTGCGGCTCTTATCTCGCTAAAGATCCGAGGAGGTAAAAGGCTCGAGTCAACAGGTGAAAAAACTTTAACATTTACTCGCTCATTGGCATGATGATATTGAATCGCGCCAGAATCAATTTTGCTAGCTAGATCAACCGATGGAACATAACCGCAGAAAATTAATCGAACGCTTTCCAGATCAGCTCGTAATAGAGCCACATCACGAACATTCCACCCAGGGGAACGTAATTCATAATGCTGCGCAGATGCCTCTTTATAGACGATAATTGTTGATCCATCAGGTAATGGAGTGAAGATTGAGTTACGTGAACCAACTATTATCTTATTTAAACCTTTAACGGTCTCTAGAAAATTGCCGTACCTAATTGCCCGTGGAACTGCGCTATCAAGGCGAAGGGTTCGATGCTTAGTGTTGACTAACTTTGCGCAAATTGCATTCACATCTCGCTCATCAGGGGCAATAATCAAAACCGAACCAGTCTTTGCCGATTCTTGCGCTAAGGCAAATAGCTCGTTAATGGGATCTCGAAAAGGCTTAAAACCAAAAAATGAAGTAAATGCTGGAGGTTTTTTCTTTATATCTAATGGATTATCTTCTTGGGAAAAAGCTTTATCTACTGCAGCAACTCTTGGAGGTATAGCACTTCGCATTACATCATAAGGATGTCCGGCCCAGTGCTTACTAACGGCCAGAACTAATGCAAGAGAGGCAGAGGTTGCTACTGGATGTGGTGATAAAACCTTCGAAATTTGTTTAATTCTTGTTGACACTTGAGGCGTGGAAATTCTTTCCACAATAATGCCTTCAACTTCACGGGATGCGAACGGAACTTGCACTCGGACGCCGAGTTGAGCAGTCTCAGAAAGAGATTCAGGAATGGCATAGTCATAAACACTGTCTAAATGAAATACACCTGAGTCGACCCAGACTCTGGCAAAAGGAAAGTTCTGCGCATTTGCCCCCAGTGGCGCAGCGGCAACTTGGGACTTTAATTTAAATAAACGTGGCGTAGCCACTTGGGTTACTTAACTGCGTTTTGTAGCTCAGAAACACGATTTGTGCGTTCCCATGCAAATTCAGCAAGTTCACGACCAAAGTGTCCATAAGCACTAGTCAGAGAATAAATTGGGCGTAATAAATCTAAGTCGCGAATAATTGCAGCTGGACGAAGATCAAAAACAGTAGTGACAGCGCTTTGAATTTTCGATACCGGTACGGTCTCTGTTCCAAAAGTCTCCACAAAAACTCCAACTGGTTGGGCCTTTCCGATGGCGTAAGCGACTTGCACTTCGCAACGACGGGCCAACCCTGCTGCTACTACATTCTTTGCAACCCATCGCATGGCGTAAGCGGCCGAGCGATCAACTTTCGATGGATCTTTTCCACTAAAAGCACCGCCACCGTGACGTGCCATTCCACCGTAGGTGTCCACAATAATTTTTCGGCCAGTAAGACCAGCATCGCCCATAGGACCACCGATCACGAAACGTCCGGTTGGATTAATTAGCGTACGAAGATCTTTACGGGGCAAATCAATGGTTTCCAAAATAGGGTCAATAACATGCTTAATCACTTCTGGTGTTAACTGCTTAACAACGTCGACATCTTCTGAATGCTGACTTGAAATGACAACCGTATTTAGTGCTACTGCGCGATCTCCGTCGTACTCAATTGTTACTTGGGTCTTTCCGTCTGGGCGAAGGTATGGAAGTAATCCGCTTTTTCGAACTTTCGTTAGCTGCTGGGCAAGTGCGTGCGCGAGCCAGATAGGAAGCGGCATGAACTCTTTAGTGTCATCGCACGCGTATCCAAACATTAATCCTTGATCGCCAGCGCCTTGCAAATCTAAAGGATCTACTTGTGAACCAACACGGTGCTCATAAGCATCATCTACACCCTGGGCGATATCTTGTGACTGTTGTCCAATCGATATTGAAACACCGCAACTATTTCCATCAAAACCTTTTTCGGAAGAGTCGTATCCGATATTTAAAACAGTATCTCGTACAATTCCATTTACATCTGCATAACCATCAGTTGTTACTTCTCCGGCCACATGAACTTGTCCAGTGGTGATAAGAGTTTCGACTGCAACACGAGATTTCTTGTCTTGTGAGAGTAATGAATCAAGTACAGCATCTGAGATCGCATCGGCAATCTTGTCAGGATGACCTTCGGTGACAGATTCTGAGGTGAATAGGCGTTGTGACATTGTCCTAACCTAACTGCTTAAGAGCGTAATCAAGTAGAAGATCCGATAGCGTGTCTTTGCTCTGGCGAGATACGGGGATATTTTCACCATTTCGAAGCAAAATCGTACCCTGAGTTTGGTCTTGCCCGAAAATCGCCCCGTCTGAAACATCATTGACGTAAATGAGGTCGAGATGCTTGGCCTCCAATTTACTTGTGGCAGATGCAAGTAATTCGCGTGTTTCAGCCGCAAATCCCACCATTATTTGTTTTGCCTTTTTGGCAGAAATCGCCTTTAAAATATCTATGGTCTCTTCCAAATCAATGGAGTTGTAATCCGCCTTCTTTATTTTCTCACTCATTTGTTTAATTGGCTTAGCATCAGCAACTGCAGCTGCCATAACGAGAATGTCGCATTCGGTAAATTCATTTTCAACTGCATGCAACATAGATTCTGCATCGGTGATGTTGACAGTCTTTACGCCTGGCAAGTTAAGCCCGTCAATATTTGCAGCAATTAACGTAACGTGAGCACCACGAAGATGGGCAGCTTTGGCCACGGCTATCCCCTGTTTGCCAGAAGAGTGATTTCCAATAAAACGAACAGGATCAATTGCTTCTCTAGTTCCGCCAGCTGTAACAAGAACTTTTTTGCCTGCAAGATCACCATCTCTTGTGCTTATTACACAAAACTCGGAAAGGATTCGCTCGGTGGTTGGAAAACGGCCAGCGCCACTATCATTTCCGGTCAAGCGACCAGTGTCAGGTTCTAGAACTATAAAACCCCGAGATCTTAATATCCCCACATTTGATTGCGTTGCCGGGTTGGTCCACATATTTGGATGCATTGCAGGGACTACCAATTTAGGCGCAGTCGATGCCAAAACTAAGTTTGTTAAAAGATCATCAGCTCGCCCAGTAGCTAACCTTGCAATTAGATCAGCAGTTGCTGGTGCGATGATGAAATAGTCGGCAGATTTTGCAAGTGAAACATGTCGAACTTGATCGACTTTTTCCCATACTTGCGTGGTAACTGGACGTCCTGACAAGGCTTCCCAAGTTGCTGCACCAACAAAATTAAGTGAGGCAGGAGTTGGAACAACAGTTACCGCGTAACCCAAATCTTGCAAACGACGTAATAAATCTGCAGATTTATAAGCTGCAATTCCGCCACCGACACCGAGAACCACCTCGCGGATAGTTGATGCCATGATGTTGAAGTTATTAATCGGTTGGTTCTAGGTTTTCGATTGTAAGAAGACCCTCGTTGATTTCGCGTAGTGCAATAGATAGAGGCTTCTCATGAACATGTGTTTCAACTAGAGGTCCTACGTACTCTAGAAGACCTTCGCCTAATTGAGAGTAGTAAGCATTAATCTGGCGAGCACGCTTTGCTGCGTACAAAACAAGGCTGTATTTTGAACCGCTTTTATCTAGAAGTTCATCGATTGGTGGATTGGTGATGCCATCCATTGTTAACCCCGATCAGATTAGTAGCTGAGAAACGAACCCTTGTGCGAGTTCAAGAGGCAAATGATACCAGTTGCTCTACTACCCTCTCGACCGAATCATTGACGATTACATGGTCAAAAAAAGAGGCTGCAGCCAGTTCTTCCTGAGCCAACTGCAATCGATGCGCCCTTCGTTCGGGATCATCGGTGCCTCGACCTTCTAAACGTGAGACAAGCTCCTCCCAAGAGGGCGGTTCCAAAAAGACTAATACTGCTTGGGGCAGATGTGCTTTAACTTGCTTGGCACCATCTATCTCGATTTCCAATAAAACATTTTCACCACGCAATAACGCTTCTTCCACTTCAGCACTTGGAGTTCCGTATCTATTTCCTGCAAACTCTGCCCATTCTAAAAATTCATCATGCTTAATGCGCCGGTCAAATTCGTCATCTGTAATGAAAAAGTAATCAATTCCGTTGAGTTCATTGCTTCTTGGTGCACGCGTGGTAGCTGAAACGCTTACCCAGTAATCCCCCGATTTTCGCAACAGGGTTGCAACTGTACTTTTACCCACTCCACCAGGCCCTGAAAGAACTATTAATTTTCCGGGACGAAGAGCATGTGATGTCATCATGAATTCGTTCCTAAGTTCCTTAATCTGGATACGGCCGAGTCCAGCAATTCTACGCGATGGCGAGATGTTCAATCTCTCCATAAGTGAGTGCGCCCTGACTTTACCAACTCCTGAAAACGCTTCGAGAAGTTCACGAACTCTCATTTTTGCAACTGCTTGATCTTGTTGTGCAAGTTCCAAAACATTATCTATGGTGTATTCACCGTTTTTAACTTTTGTCTTTATCTCTGCGCGCCGTTTACGTGACTGGGCAGCTTTAGCTAAGGCAGCGCTTCGTTCTTCGGAAGTTAAACGAGGAGGCGCACCCATGGGTCAAATCTAGTAGTAATTGGGAGTTAACGAAGAATTTGCTCCGCTAACTCAATAGCTCGCTCACGCATCGCATTGGTACCTTGCGAATATTTAGAGGTAATTGGCCGACCTATGACCACAAAATTAGCACCGAGGTCCACAGCTTCTCGGGGGGTCATTGTGCGAGATTGATCATCTCCACCAGCAGAATCAGCAGGACGTACACCAGGGGTGATTATGGTTATGTCATTTCCGACAGCTGCTCGAATTTGCACTATTTCTAGTGGCGAACACACTATTGCTCGCGCGCCCCCTGCCACCGCAATTGTTGATAGCCCTACTGCAGAATTTAGTGCGTTTTCTTTAAAACCGATCTGCGAAACTTCGCTATCTGAGAGTGAGGTCAAGATTGTCACACCAGTTACGAAAGTATCTGGAACAGCCTGGCTAGCTGCATTAACCATGGCAGCTCCACCCGAGGCGTGAACAGTTAGATACTTTGGTTGTAACTGGGCTACCGCGCGCGCTGCTCCGGCAACTGTGTGTGGGATATCGTGCAGTTTTAAGTCTAGAAATATATCTGAATCAGTTTGATCTGCAATTGCTCGAACACCGTCATTGCCAAATGTTAAATAGAATTCAAGCCCTAGTTTGACCACTGATATAACTCCGCTAGTCGAACTTACCCATTGCTTAGCCACACCTAAATCTGAAGTATCTACTGCCAAAACAATTGGTGCGCGGATATTCATGGATTACTCACTCTCGGGTCTGTGTGCAAAACCAATTGCTTGTCGAAGTGATGTGAAACCTTTAGCAATAAGAAGTTGTTCAAGTTCTTTTTGAATACTCATGATTGCCGTTGGATTTCCAAAACTAGCAGTTCCAATTGAGACACCACTTGCACCTGCGGCGATCATTTCAAGTGCATCCCTGCCGGTTGAAACTCCCCCCATACCAAGAATCGGCACCTGTGGCATCGCGGCATGAACTTGATAAATTGCTCGAACTGCAATTGGGCGAATTGCAGGTCCAGACAAACCGCCAGTTTTGCCACCCAAATGGGGCCGCATTGTGTCTAAATTAATAACCATTCCTAACACTGTGTTGATCAGTGCTAACGCATCTGCACCAGCATCTACGACACCCTTTGCGATTGAAACTAAATCTGTAACATCTGGTGAGAGTTTTACAATAATTGGTAGCTCACCGCCAAGTGTTCGGTTGACACCATCTACAACTCGTCTTGATGCTTCGGGGTCACAAGCAAAAACAAGTCCGCGATTTTCAACGTTAGGGCATGAGATATTGACTTCGACTGCAGAGATTCCAGAGACTGCACGCAGTTTGCGGGCTAAAGTTGAATATTCCTCAACTGTCTCTCCCGCGATAGAAACGATGATGCGTGCTTTTTGGTCTACGAGATAAGGAACATCTTTAGCCAAGAAAGCCTCAATACCGGGGCCTTGCAGACCAATTGAATTAAGCATTCCGCTGGGAGTCTCGGCCATGCGCGGTGTTGGACGTCCAGTACGTGGTTTTAGCATGACTGATTTTGTTACTACGCCGCCCATAGTCCGAAGATCAAAAAACTGCGCTAACTCACGTCCAGAACTAGCACATCCACTTGCAGTAAATGTAGGTGCTGGGAACCAGGCATTACCGAGCGTTGTTGAAAAATCTAAAGTGCTCATAAAGCTTTACCAACTTTATCCCACTGCACAACGGAACCATCCATGACTGGTCCATCGATACAAGAACGCAACATTGAAACCATTCCATCTGCATCAGCAACAGGAATAACACAGGTCATGCAAATACCAATTCCACAGGCCATTGATTCTTCCACGGCGCATTGATGAACCACATCAGTGCCTCGAGTTATTGAATCTATTGCACTTAACATAGCCATGGGCCCGCATGAATAAATAACTGCAATGTTCAAATCACGAACTAATTCAGGAATGGGGTCAGTCACCCGCCCCTTATGCCCCATCGAGCCATCTTCTGTATATATGCGCAAAGAATTCACTGCACGCTTGCCCTCCATGGGAGCGTAAATTTTTGATGCAGTGCTCGCACCTAACAACATATCCACGCGACAACCTCTGGAGTTAAGCAGCTCTGCTAAACCAAAAAGTGGTGCAGATCCATAGCCGCCACCAACGAGTAAGGCCTGGACTGGTTCAGTGGGAACACCAAATGCAGTTCCAAGTGGCGTCACGATGTCAAGAGTTGCACCTTCTTCCTGAGCACAAAGCCATTTACTTCCTTGACCATGCGGGGCGACGATAAGTTCCATGGTTCCGCCGTACATGGAACTTGTTGATACACGAGAAATTGCAAATGCACGGCGAAGTACCATACGAGAACTTTCGCCACCAACATTTATAGCAACAAAATTTCCTGGTTTACAGGTCGCAGCTAGATCACCAATATTTATTATTAACTGGTGGTATTGGCCTACACGTTTATTGCTGACCACGATCGCCTGAATTTGGGCGGCATTCTTATTGATAGTGGCCATGGTCAAGCTAACCATTTCTGTAAAGACTTAATTGTCAGTTCGTGGCTTTGTAAGAATCGAATTCCTTGTACTGCTGCATCAAAGCCAGCTGTAGTTGTGATGATTGGAATTGATCGCTGAACAGCCGCTGTTCTAATGAGCCACCCATCTTGTCTGGTGCCTCGTCCAACCGGCGTGTTAATAACTAAATCGATTTCTCCTGAATTAATAATGTCCACAATCGTTGGTTCACCCAAAGGCCCAGTGCCATCGGAGTTCTTGCGCACATTTACGCAGGCAATTCCATGGCTTCTTAAAAATTGCGCAGTTCCATCAGTTGCGAGAATTTTGAAGCCACATTCCAATAGGCCCCTAGCTCCAGAAATGCCTGAATCTTTATCTTTGTTGGCCAGTGAGATAAACACGGTTCCTGATTTTGGAAGTGGGCCAAAAGCTGCAATTTGACTCTTTGCATAACTTTCACCGAAAGTAGGCGCAATTCCCATGACTTCGCCGGTTGAACGCATCTCGGGACCTAAAACTGCATCAACACCACGCCCATCACTTCTGCGAAAGCGATTCCATGGCAAAACTGCCTCTTTGACTGAGATTCCTTTTGCAATCCCATCACCTTCACTTGGCAATAAACCTTCTTTACGTAGTTCTGCAATAGTCGAACCCACTGCAATTCGCGCTGCAGCTTTGGCTAATGAAACTCCAGTTGCCTTACTTACGAAAGGAACTGTGCGAGATGCGCGCGGATTAGCTTCTAGAACGAATAGTTTTGTATCAGAGATTGCGAATTGAATATTGATTAGACCCCGAACGCCTACACCACGTGCGATTTTTTCAGTTGCAGCTCTAATTTCAAGTAGTTGATCGGGCGAAACCGTCATTGAAGGTAGCACGCAAGCACTGTCGCCACTATGTATACCGGCTTCTTCGATATGTTCCATGACGCCGCCTAAGAACAGTTCATTGCCATCAAAGAGTGCGTCGACATCGATTTCAATTGCGCTATCTAAGAATCTATCAACTAGAACGGGATGATCTGGTGTTATATCGGTAGCCCTTGTGATGAAGCCCCCGAGAGCGGCATCGTCATAGACAATTTCCATCCCTCTGCCACCTAGGACAAATGATGGACGCACAAGTACCGGGTATCCAATTCGTTGTGCGATGGTCTGTGCTTCAAGGTGTGAAGATGCCATGCCAAATTCTGGAGCGCTCAGATGTTGTTCGGCCAAAATTGCGCCAAATGCACCGCGTTCTTCGGCCAAATTAATTGCATCCGGGCTAGTTCCCAAGATAGTTATTCCAGCTGCACTCAAACCAGCTGCAAGTCCTAGCGGAGTTTGCCCACCTAATTGGGTGATGACTCCTAGAACAGGACCCGCCTGTGTTTCGGCATGGACAACTTCAATAACATCTTCAAGAGTTAACGGTTCGAAGTAAAGACGATTACTGGTGTCATAGTCAGTTGAAACTGTCTCTGGATTACAGTTCACCATAATTGTTTCGTAACCTGCTTCACGCAAAACAAAGGATGCATGTACACAGGAATAATCAAATTCGATTCCCTGTCCAATGCGATTAGGCCCGCTTCCCAAAATTATTACAGCCGGCGTTGATCTTGGCTTAACTTCATTTTCTTCTTCGTAACTTGAATAGTGATATGGGGTGAAAGCTTCAAATTCAGCCGCGCATGTATCTACTGTTTTGTAAACAGGTCTTATGTTCATACGATGGCGATCTCGTCGGACATCATCTTCAGTTAGACCTCGCAGGGAGGCAATCTGAGCATCTGAGAATCCATTCATCTTGGCTTTACGCAGAAGTTCTGGTGTTAACTCACCAGGAGATGCAATAACCCTTGCTTGCTCGTTGATAATTTCCAACTGTCGTAAATACCAAGGATCGATTTTGGTGGCGGCAAAAACTTCATCAATAGAAGCTCCAGCCCACATTGCTTTTTGGACTTGCTGGAGTCGGTACTCAGTTGGAATCTTCATTGAAGTTAAGAGGACCTGTTTTTCTTGTTCCGAAATATTCGGCCAAGAGAAAATCGCCTCTTTACGTTCTAATGAGCGAAGCGCCTTCATTAACGCTTCAGAGAATGAGCGGCCAATTGCCATCGCTTCGCCAACACTTTTCATGGTCGTGGTTAAGCGAGGATCAGCATCTTGAAATTTTTCAAAAGCAAAGCGCGGAACTTTAACTACAACGTAATCCAAGGTCGGTTCAAAGGAGGCCGGCGTAACCTTAGTAATATCATTTTGGATCTCATCTAGTGTGTAACCAATTGCCAATTTAGTTGCAATTTTCGCAATTGGAAAGCCAGTTGCCTTAGATGCCAAAGCGCTAGACCTGGAAACACGGGGATTCATTTCAATAACAATGATTCGACCATTTGCAGGATTTACTGCAAATTGAATATTGCAACCACCTGTATCTACACCAACTTCCCTAATAATATCTAGGGATAAGTTGCGCAGTTTTTGATATTCAACATCCGTAAGTGTCATAGCTGGCGCAACAGTTATCGAATCACCTGTATGAACGCCCATTGGGTCCAAGTTCTCAATGCTGCATACGATGACAACGTTATCTTTGCGATCTCGCATAACTTCTAATTCGTACTCTTTCCAACCCAAAATAGATTCTTCTAAAAGCACTTCTGAAGTAGGACTATGCCTTAAACCGGCGCCAGCAATTTGGCGTAACTCTTCTTGATTAAACGCGATCCCAGAGCCGAGTCCACCCATGGTAAAACTTGGACGGACAACAACTGGGTAGTTCAAATCAACGACTGCAGCAAAGATTTCATCCATCGTGTGACAGATGATTGATTTAGCTGATTCACCGCCTACTTTTTCGACAATTTCACGGAACAGTTCGCGATTTTCACCCCGTTGAATTGCATCCACGTCAGCGCCGATCAAAGCGACGCCATATTTGGCTAAAGTGCCCCGTTCGTGTAAACCAATTGCAGCATTGAGCGCAGTTTGTCCACCCAAAGTAGCCAGAACTGCGTCAGGTTTTTCAAGAGCAATAATTTTTTCGATTATTTCAGGAGTAATGGGCTCAATATACGTCGCATCGGCGAATTCGGGATCGGTCATAATTGTTGCCGGATTTGAGTTCACAAGAATTACTCGAATACCTTCAGCACGAAGTACGCGACATGCCTGAGTACCTGAGTAATCAAACTCGCATGCTTGGCCAATAACGATTGGGCCGCTTCCGATAACAAGTACCGATTTAATTAATGGATTTAAAGGCATTAGGCATTTACCTTCTTTGCCATCAAGTTAATGAATCTGTCGAACAAATATGACGCATCATGCGGACCGGCTGCAGCTTCAGGATGGTACTGAACCGAAAAAGCAGGTTTTTCTAATAGCTGCAAACCTTCAACAACGCCATCATTAAGTGAAACATGCGTGACTTCTCCAGTGCCAAATACTGTTGTGAATTCACGTTCAGTTGGTGCTTCTAATGCAAAGCCATGATTATGTGCTGTTATTTCAACTTTTGAAGTATTTCTATCTATTACTGGTTGATTAATACCGCGGTGACCAAATTGGAGTTTGTAAGTCTGAAAACCAAGAGCTCTTCCCAAAATCTGGTGACCGAAACAAATTCCGAAAATAGGGATTTCAGCCAAAAGAATTTGACGTACCAGCTCAATCACATCTGTCATTGTTGCTGGATCACCTGGCCCATTTGAGAGAAATACTCCATCTGGATGAATCGCTTGAATTTGTTCAAAAGTTGAGTTGTAAGGAACCACATGAACTTCAACACCGCGAGCTGCAAGCATTCTAGGTGTTGCAGCTTTTATACCTAAATCAAGGGCTGCAACCGTGAACTTCTTTGGACCAACTGCTTCTATGACATATGGCGCAGGCGTTGACACGTCGGGCGTTAGAAATGCACCGGTCATTGGTGCAGCTTTGCGAACTTCAACGACCATTTCTTCTCTAGAAAGTTCTTGATTGGAGAAAATACCAACTCGCATTGCGCCGCGATCTCTCAAATGTCGTGTGATCGCTCGTGTATCAACACCTTGAATCCCGATAATATTTTGATTTATTAGCTCTTGCTCTAAATCTTGTTCCGATCGCCAATTAGATGTCAGGGTAGATGGATTCCTGACAACAAATCCTGCAACCCAAATTTTTGAAGATTCATTATCTAATGAGTTAACGCCAGTGTTTCCGATGTGCGGCGCAGTCATGACAACAATTTGCTTATGATAAGAAGGATCGGTCAACGTTTCTTGGTAACCAGTCATTCCAGTTTGAAAAACCGCTTCACCAAAGCTCTTTCCAGTTGCGCCCCAAGAGCTGCCTTCAAAAATGCGACCATCATCTAGAACTAGGAATGCAGCGCTCATTTATGCACTCATCCCTTCCGTGACCGATTGATTAACTAGCGTCGGAACACCTTTAAAGAAGGTGTGGGTTACTGTTCCAGGTAATTCGACGCCATGGTAGGGAGTATTTCTACTCTTTGATAGAACCAAATCACGATCTACAATCCAGTTTTGGGTTGGATTTATCACAGTTAGGTTCGCAGGTGAACCAACGGCGATTGGTTGCCCTTGTTGACCATAGCGACCTATTGCAGCAGGAGCAATAGACATCCGATCAGCGACGCCCGCCCAATCGAGTAATCCAGTTTCTACCATCGCTTTATTGACGATTGAGATTGCAGACTCCAGGCCAATCATTCCAAAAGATGCCTCCTGCCATTCACAATCTTTGGACTCACTCGAATGCGGTGCATGATCAGTTGCAACGATATCAATTGTGCCATCAGCTAAGGCCTCACGAAGTGCCATGACATCTTGAGTAGTACGCAATGGAGGATTAACTTTATAGACAGGATCATATGAGCGCGCTAATTCATCAGTTAACAACAAGTGGTGCGGTGTAACTTCTGCACTAACTTGAATACCGCGAGCTTTAGCCCAACGAATAATCTCTACTCCCCCAGCTGTGGTGACATGGCAGATATGAAGTCGGGATTGAACATGATCAGCCAATAGAACGTCACGGGCAATGATTGCTTCTTCTGCAATTGCCGGCCAACCTTTAAGACCAAGAACTGAACTTACTAATCCTTCGTTCATTTGCGCACCTACAGTTAAGCGAGGTTCTTGGGCATGTTGTGCGATGACACCATCAAATTTCTTTATATATTCCAACGCTCGACGCATGACTAGTGGATCTGAGACGCAGTTGCCATCGTCACTAAAAACACGGACTCTAGCTACAGAATCTGCCATCGCGCCTATCTCCGATAGCTTCTCGCCCTTTAATCCTTGAGTCACTGCTCCAATAGGAAAAACATCGACCAACCCAGCCGCTTGTCCTAACCTAAAAACTTGTTCAACAACACCTGCGGTATCGGCAACTGGTGATGTGTTAGCCATCGCCGACAAAGCTGTGAATCCACCTTTTGCACCAGCTCGACTTCCAGTTAAAACTGTTTCAGAATCTTCACGACCAGGTTCGCGCAGATGCGTATGTAAATCCACCAGACCCGGTAGGACAATCTGCTGTTCGATTGAAAAAACACGAGCGTCTTCATCCTGTATGCCTTGGGCGATCTGAGTGATTACACCATCTTGAATCAAAATATCAGATTGATATTGTCCAAGAATATTTGCACCTTTAAGAATGTATTTATTCTTCGTCATTAAATGTTACCTACTTCCAAAGGCCCACCTGCGAGTAAAACATAGAGAATTGCCATTCGTACATTTACCCCATTAGTGACTTGTTCGACAATTACAGAGCGTGCACTGTCAGCAACTTCTGCTGTAATTTCTAATCCCCGATTCATGGGTCCTGGATGCATAACTATTGAATTCTTAGACATATTTGCTAATCGCTCAGCATTTAGCCCAAAATAGCGTGAGTATTCACGTTCATTTGGAAAGAAGAAATCGCTCATCCGTTCTTGTTGGACTCGCAGCATCATTACAGCATCAACATTCGGCAATACCGCATCGAAATCATAAGAGATAGTTGCTGGCCATGCTTCTACGCCAACTGGCAACAATGTTGGAGGAGCGACAAGGACCACATCTGCGCCAAGTAAGGAAAGCAGAAGAACATTTGAACGGGCAACTCTTGAATGCAAAACATCTCCAACAATTGCAATACGTAGTCCTTGTAAATCCTTACTGCCTTTGCCTAAATGTTTGCGTATGGTGAAAGCATCTAGCAAAGCTTGGCTAGGGTGTTCGTGCGTGCCATCGCCTGCGTTGATAACACTGCCTGACATCCATTCAAGATCTGCTAATCGTTGTGCAGCTCCGGATGCTGAATGGCGGATTACCACTGCATCTGCTCCCATTGCCTGCAAAGTTTGAGCGGTATCTTTTAACGACTCCCCTTTGCTGACGCTTGACCCTTTGGCTGAAAAGTTAATGACATCTGCCGATAATCGTTTAGCGGCGGCTTCAAATGAAATCCTTGTTCGTGTTGAATCCTCTGCGAATAAGTTAACGATTGTGCGTCCGCGTAAGGTTGGCAGCTTTCTAGCTTGACCATCACTTATGCGCGCTAGTTCTGAAGCAGTATCTAATATAGAGATCGCCTGCGTGGCAGTTAAGTCTGAGATTGAGAGAAGATGTTTCATTATTTTGAATCTCCTTCAATTACCACTTCATCTACGCTATCTATTTCAGTTAAATGGACCTTGACTGCTTGATCTTTCGCAGTAGGAAGATTCTTTCCAACATAATCGGCGCGAATAGGAAGTTCTCTATGGCCACGATCTACTAACACAGCTAACTGCACTGACCGCGGTCTACCAACTTCACCTAAAGCATCTAGCGCTGAACGAATGGTGCGACCGGAAAATAAAACGTCGTCAACCAAAACTACATCTCGACCTTCAATACCAACCGTTGGAATAAAAGTTGGCATAAGTGAGCGAGGTGGGCGAATCCTTAGATCATCACGGTACAAAGTGATATCTAGCGTTCCGGAAGCTATTTCAACCCCCTCGATTGCACTCATAATCGTGGCAATACGAGAGGCAAGATGCGCCCCACGAGTTGGAATTCCTAAAATCGTAATCTGACTTGAACCTTGATTTTTCTCCAAGATTTCATGGGAAATACGGGTCAACGCACGTGATATGTCTTGTGCGGACAGGGCTACGCTCATGTAAATCTCCTTCCCCACCTCGCAGGATGGGTCGTTAAAGGATGCAGGGCAGACTATAGCAGGGGCTTTGCCACCTTGTGGATAAGCACACATCCAAGAACAGCCAACCGTCTAACCTGCCAGCTATGCAGACACAGAAGTACGACATCGGCCAACGATTACGCCACATGCGCAAAAGCAGAAATCTCACTCTGGCCCAAATTGAAAAATTAAGCATGGGTAAATTAAGAGCCATCTCATTGGGATCATATGAGCGAGGCGATCGGGCGCTATCACTTGGCAAACTTGAAGAAATAGCTCAGTTTTATCAAACCCCGGTTGAATTTCTCATTACAGGGCATACAACACAACACCAGATTCCAAACGTTTTGATGATAGATATACGACAGTTACGTACATTGATATCTTGTGAAAACCATAATTTGAATCCGGCGATTGGGCTGGTTTCTACATTTATATCTGGGTTAATCGAAGCCCGTGGAGATTTTAACGGTGAAGTTTTAACGCTGCGAAAAACCGACCAGTTTGTTCTCTCGCTCGCTACCGGTTGCAGTGATTATGAGATTCTTGCTTTACTCAAAGATGCCAAACTCTTAATAGAGGCTAAATAGCCAAATTATCTTTAAGTGAAGCGATTCTTCCTAAAACTCCATGGATATACGTGGAGGAATCATCGGTAGAAAGGGTTTTTGCTAAATCCAAAGATTCATCAATGGCAACGCTATCTGGAACTTCAGAAGACCATAGGATTTCAAAAATACCAAGTCGCAGGATATTGCGATCAACATTTGGTAGACGATCCATGTCCCAGCCTTGGGCATAGGTTGTAATGAGTTCGTCGATCTTTCGAGAATTTTCGAATACCCCATTGATTAAACTCTTTGTGTACTCTCGAATCGGGCGAGCGTCGGGACCTTCTTCAACGACATCTCTAGAAGTTAAAATCTCAACAGGGTTGGTTCCGCGAATATCTGCTTCAAACAAAATGTCCAGAGCTTGTTTGCGCGCCTTACTTCTGGCTGACACTAGTTAGCGCGGCCTTGGTAAGACCCGTCGCGAGTATCGACCATAACGATCTCATCCTGCTTGATAAAAAGCGGCACCTGGATTTCGATTCCAGTTTCAACCGTAGCTGGCTTAGTACCACCGGAAGAGCGATCGCCTTGGATACCAGGTTCGGTGTATGTAATACGAAGTGGCACTGATGCTGCGAGTTCGATGTAAAGCGGATTGCCTTCATTAACTGCAACCACTGCGTCAGTGTTTTCGAGCATGTAATTGGCCATTTCGCCAACGACTGCGGCAGAAATCGTCATCTGGTCATATGTCTTGCTATCCATAAATACAAAATCATCGCCCTCTTTGTACAAATATTGCATATCGCGCTTTTCGAGGATAGCGATATCAATTTTTACACCAGAGTTAAATGTGCGATCGATTACCTTGCCGGTTAGAACTGACTTCAACTTTGTTCGAACGAATGCAGGTCCTTTTCCAGGCTTCACATGTTGGAACTCAACTACAGTCCATAGTTGGGATTCGATTTCTAAAGTAATTCCGTTTTTTAGATCAGCTGTTGTTGCCACAGTTCAAACTCCGCTCGTAACTTTGATTGTTTAAAGGCCATCTGGTGTGAATGGCAAGGTGTAAAGGATACCTGTATCCGATGTGAAGTTTTGACTCTATCCCAGCATGGCTTTGAGGGCATTAATCGCTAAAACATAGGAATTTGGTCCGAAGCCGGCGATCGTTCCATTTGCTACACCTGAAATTACTGACGTATGACGAAACTCTTCTCGCGCCATCGGGTTAGAGAGATGGACTTCTATAAGTGGTGCTTTTACTAGTTCGGCGGCATCACGAATTGCATAGGAGTAGTGAGTAAATGCAGCTGGATTAATTATCACCGGACACTTTTCATCGGCAGCTTTATGCAGCCAAGAGATAATCTCTGCCTCATCATTGCTCTGCAAAACCTCAACATCAAAACCAGCGCTTTTGGCCGCGCCTTGAATGAGAGCCTTAAGTTGGTCGTAATCCAAATCACCATAGATAGATGAGTCACGAATATCAAGACGGGCCAAATTTGGCCCATTGATCACCATTAGCTTCATGTAGAAATCATCTCATATGCTTGTTCAAGTTCGCTTTCAATTGCATCTTCTATACGAAGACACTCTCCTACCTTAGAAATAGCAACAAAACGTAGGTTGTGGCCACGGGCTTTCTTATCCAAAGCCATCAAAGCAAATAACTCCTGCCAGGCAGATCGTGAATATGTGATTGGCAACCCTAAGTTTTTTAGTAAATTCTGATGCAAATTGACAGTTTGTTCATCAAGAATTCCTCGAAGGCCAGCAAATTGGGCGATGAAACAAAGTCCGATAGAAACAGCTTCACCATGACGCAGCGAATACTTACTATGAATCTCTACTGCATGTCCCAAAGTGTGACCGTAGTTGAGAATTTCTCGGCCAAAACTCTCCTTGAAATCTGCCGAAACCACCTTCGCTTTTGCTGCAACTGAAAGTGAAATCAGTTCAGAGATAAGTGTGTCATCGGTACGAATACTTTCGAGAGATCTATTAGTGAGCAGATCTAGAATTTTAGGTTGAGCGATGAATCCAGTTTTAACAACTTCTGCTAACCCCGCTGCATAGTCACGATCACTTAAGCTCTTAAGCCAAGAGATATCTACAATTACCTGCTGGGGTGAATGAAATGAACCAATGAGGTTTTTGCCATAATCACTATTTATTCCAGTTTTCCCGCCAATTGCCGCATCTACCATTCCAGCCAGAGTGGTGGGAACGGCAATCCAATCAATACCACGCAGCCAAGTCGCCGCGGTAAATCCAGCTAAATCTGTGATGGTTCCGCCACCAACTCCAATAATTAAATCTGAACGTGTAAATCCGCTAGCTCCCAGCCAGTTCCAGAGTGTATTGAGAGTTTGATACGTCTTGGCATCTTCGCCATCGGTTACTTCAAAGTAGAAAGCTTCGCAATCACCTACTTCTATCGCCTTTACAACATCTTTCATTCGGTTTGAAAAAATGAAAGCAACTCTAGATCGGTTGCCTAAAGAGTTGACTAACTGCTCTTTCCAATTGCAATCGATGATTACTTGATAATCGTGTTCGGATCGAACATCAATACTGTGCATTACATTTTCCCCGTTACGGCCGTGACGAGTTCATCCACGCTCATGCCATCAACTTTAACTATGTGAGTAGCCAAAGATTCATAAATTGGTCGACGCGCCTCGGCTAAATTTTGCCATTGGGCGCGTGGATTTGTTAGCAAAAGTGGTCTATCTCTATTAAAACCAACGCGTGGGGCAGCAACTGCTAAGGAAACATCTAGAAAGATTATGGGAACCACTTTGCTTCGCAACAGAGTTTGAGCCCGTTGAGATATAGGTGCGCCCCCTCCCAAGGAAAGAATGCATTCATCAATTTCTAGGGCTGATACAAGCGCTTGGTACTCTAATTCGCGAAAGTATTCTTCACCTTTGTCAACGAAAATATCTGAAATTCTAGAACCATAAGTATTTTCGACAACTGCGTCGGTATCTACGAATGGCAAATTAAGTTTGGTCGCTAATGCCTGGCCGAGCGTAGTTTTACCTGATCCTGGGGCTCCGATAAGAATCAAATTTGGCATTACTTATAATTTAGATTCTGCATATAACTTGTGAAATTACGGCGAGTTTCGGTTACTGAATCACCGCCGAATTTTTCAAGAACGGCCTCTGCAAGCACTAATGCCACCATAGCTTCGGCAACAACTCCTGCAGCAGGTACTGCGCAAACATCTGATCTCTGGTTGATAGCTTTAGCTGGCTGACCTGTTGCGACATCAATAGTGTCTAGCGCTTTAGGAACAGTCGATATAGGTTTCATTGCAGCTCTTACACGCAAAATTTCACCGTTCGACATTCCACCTTCGGTCCCACCGGCTCTATCTGTCCTTCGAACAATTACATTCTCTGAATTCTTTTCAATCTCATCATGAGCAACCGAACCTCGTCTTGTTGCTGTTTCGAATCCATCGCCAATTTCTACACCTTTAATTGCTTGTATGCCCATAATTGCGCCAGCTAAGCGAGCATCTAACCTACGATCCCAATGCACATGTGAACCAAGACCAGGCGGCATATCAAAGGCAAGTACTTCAACTACTCCACCTAAGGTGTCACCATCGGCATGGGCTGCCTCAATTTCAGTGACCATTGCCGCACTAGTTGTTGGGTCGGCGCAACGAACCGAATCTTGATCAATTCGTTCTAAATCTCCGCGATCGGGTAGAGGTTTATCTGAAGGAACGCGTACTTTTCCAATTGATAATACGTGACTGAGAATAGTGATTCCTACGCTCTGCTCAAGAAAAGCCCGGGCCACAGCACCTAAGGCAACTCGGGCAGCGGTTTCGCGGGCACTTGCACGTTCCAAAATAGGTCGGGCATCATCCAAGTTATATTTTTGCATTCCAACTAAATCAGCATGTCCAGGACGTGGACGAGTTAGCGGCGCATTTCTAGCTAAGTTTTCAATTTCATCTTTTGCGACTGGATCTGCTGACATAACTTTTTCCCATTTGGGCCACTCAGAATTGCCAACTTGGATTGCAATGGGGCCACCTTGGGTTAAACCAAGTCGCACTCCCCCGAGAATCGTAACTTTATCGGCTTCGAAATTTTGTCGTGCCCCACGGCCGTAACCTAAACGCCTTCTGGCCAAATGGTAGTCAATATCGGCAGTAGTAATTTCTACTGAG
>CAEZZT010000012.1_pt1 | contig 19543 bp, 19 predicted proteins | sample 7266901 | NCBI WGS metagenome assembly CAEZZT01 (sample SAMEA6813966, study PRJEB35770) | uncultured Actinomycetes bacterium | biome: Freshwater; feature: Freshwater reservoir; material: water | place: Czech Republic | collected 2016-08-15 | depth 30m m
CCAACAATGACGTGCATTTCGCGGCCAATACCCGAGTCACTGAGTAGTTCTTGAATATCGAGCAATCGGGAAGCTTCACCGTTAATTTGATATTCAGATTGGCCATTGCGGAAAAGAATGCGAGAAATAGTTACTTCGGTGTAATCAATTGGAAGCGCACCGTCGGTGTTATCAATTGTCAGTGAAACTTCGGCGCGACCAAGTGGTGCACGACCACTAGTTCCAGCGAAAATTACATCTTCCATCTTTCCACCGCGAAGAGATTTTGCTCCTTGCTCACCCATAACCCAGGTAAGTGCGTCAACGACGTTACTTTTACCCGAACCATTTGGACCAACTACGCAAGTAATTCCCGGCTCAAGACGCAAGGTGGTAGCTGACGCAAAGGACTTGAAGCCTTTGAGGGTCATGCTCTTGAGATACACGCGGTAAACCTATCGCGCTCCGCGCTTGTTTTTGACGATATTGCCGCTTAAGCGAGCTCGGTTTTTAAGCTTTCATAAGCAATTCGAGCGGCAACTTGCTCGGCTTCTCGCTTGCTTTTTCCAGTGCCTACGGCCAGCGCAGTTCCTGAGACCATCGCAGTTGCAGTGAAATTCTTGTCATGATCTGGACCTTCTTCGGTAACTACATACTCAGGTGCGCCTTTGCCAAGGCTTGCCGATAACTCCTGTAATGCGGTCTTGCCGTCTAACCCTGCTCCGCGTGCGACAGTTGAATCCATAGTTGTTTCAATTAGTTTGCGCACAATTTCAGTACATTTTTCAAAACCAAATTGCAGATAGATAGCACCAATTAACGCTTCTAATGCATCGGCAAGCAAAGAGTTCTTATCGCGCCCATTGGTAACTTCTTCGCCTTTACCTAGACGTATGTATTGCCCCAGATTTAATGTGCGCGCAATATCTGCGAGCGCACGCATATTTACTACACCTGAACGAAGTGGAGATAAACGTGATTCATCTAAATCTGGATATCGTTTATAAAGTTGTTCAGTAACAATTAATCCAAGAACAGAGTCGCCAAGAAATTCAAGACGTTCATTAGTTTCTTTACTCGCCGACTCATAAGCATATGAGCGATGCGTAAAAGCTAACTGCAGAAGTGAGGGTTCAATTTCAACCCCCAAAGCTTCGCTGAGCATAGAACTGACGATCAAACCTCTAGAACTTGGCGGCGGTTATATGTACCGCATGTTGGACATGCTGTGTGTTGAAGCTTTGGTGACTGGCATTGTCCGCATGTTGCTAAAGAGGCAGCAGTTGTTTTCCACTGGCTACGGCGTGAGCGCGTCTTTGAACGCGACATTTTTCGCTTTGGTACTGGCACGGTTCGAACCTCTTCTTATCTTTGTACTCATAGCAACGATGGTTGCAGGTCGTAAGTATCCCTCAAAAACGCTAATTCTTGAAATCGGCCTCAGGCAGCTCCAGCCCAGATAAACCGGCCCATCTGGCATCTATAACCTCGTGAGCGTGATCGACTGGAAGATCGGCCCATTTGCCCCCGCACTGCTGGCATAACCCCTGGCATTGATCGCTACACAGTGGATTAATTGGAAGGGCCAGAACTATGGCATCTCGGATCGGGCCTTCTAAATCCATGATGTCACCCTCCATCATGAGCTCATCCTCGACATCTAAATCATCTTCTTCTACAGGCTTTTTCTTCTTTGGTCGCTCTGCTTTTTGGGCGTAGTAGTAGAGCTCTTGAATCTTTCGCTCAATATCTACCGCAATCGGATCAAGGCAGCGAGTGCATTCACCTTTTGCAACCGCAAAGATTTCAGCCGTTAATAAAATTCCTTCAGTCACCGATTCCAGACGCGCATCGACTTCAATAATTTCACCCACTGGAACTGAAATTAACTCAACACCGACCTTTTCAGGGGTTTGTATATCTAGTTCATAGATTTTCATCTCACCTGCACGTCGTGCAAGTTCATGTGTGTTGAGTTTATATACCTCTGGAGAACGTGACATAGAAACTAATCCGCATCTGAGAGCTGGCCTAGTACATCTTTATCATTAGCACCGGCCAAACGTTCACGCCCACGTGCAACGGCATCCTGTGTTTTATTGAGAATAACTTCCAAAGTTGCAAGGCGACCATCAATGTATTCTTCTACTTCAGCTTTTTCCTGCTCAACTAAAGTTCGAGCATCGTCAATAATCTTGCGTGCTTCATCTCTTGCAAGCTGGACGATAGAAGTCTGCTCAACCATGCGGGCAACATCTTCCCTAGCAATCGCAATCATCTGCTCGGCGCTTACTCGACCCTCTTCAATAATTGCATCTCTGGCCGCAAGTAGCTTGAGCGCAGACTCCAAATCACTTGGTAGTGATTCTTTAGCTTCATCGAGAAGTTCAAGCATTTCACCACGGTGAACCACGCAGCTAGCAGATAGAGGAACTCCACGTGCTTCTTCAACCATCGTGATGGCAGCTGCTAATTTTTCAACTGAGTTCATGTCTTTACTTCCCTGCTACTCGAAGTTTGAGCGCTTCATTAACCGATGATGGCACCATAGTTGAAACATCTCCCCCGTAGTGGGCGAGCTCTTTGACAAGTGAAGATGATAGAAATGAATGAGTAGGCGCGGTTGCCATAAACATAGTTTCGACACCTGAACCTTGAAGATTAACTTGAGCCATCTGCAACTCATAATCAAAATCTGAAACGGCACGAAGCCCTTTCACAATCGATTCAATATTGTTGCTCTTGCAGTAGTCAACTAACAATCCTGACCATGAATCAACCACCACGTTAGGAAGTTTTGATGTTGTTTCACGGATCATTTCAATACGCTCGGCAACCGTAAAAAGTGATGACTTAGTGCGGTTTTCAAGTACTGCTACTACTACTTGGTCAAAGTGCGCACTTGCGCGGGTGATGATGTCAATGTGTCCATATGTAATCGGATCAAAGGATCCAGGACACACCGCGCGCTTCATGGCTCAAACGCTAGCAAGAGATTGGGCAGTTATCCATTCTCAGGCGTGTAATTGCCATAGAAAATCGCTGCCTGGCCATAATTTCTCTCGCGCATCGCAGTAAATCCTGATGGCCATGAAAATTGTGAACGTTTGGCCGTGCGTTCGACAGCAATCAATGCATCAGCTTTTAAGAAAGCACCCTTGTCTAGTTTAATCAAAATCTCTTGTATTTCAGTTTCAACAAAATCATAAGGTGGGTCAATATAAACAATATGGTAATTATCTTTTGGAGAATCGCTTACGAAGCGTTGTACAGACATTGAGTACAAGTGGAATTTTCCAGTTGGTTTATTTTTATTGACTAGTTCATAATTTCGTTCAATCGTTGCTTGTGCCTCAGCATCTTTTTCAACAACATGTACCAGTGTCGCACCACGTGATAGTGCTTCGAGTCCAATAGCACCCGATCCGCCAAAAAGATCAAGAACATGAAGACCTAAAAAATCTCCAAACTCTGAAAGTAGCGAAGAGAAAATAGCTTCGCGTGCGCGATCTGAAGTTGGCCGAGTTGCCCCTGCAACATTTCCTAGGGTTCTCCCCTTCGCAACGCCGGCAATGATTCTCAAATGATTAACCCTTATCTAAATAATCAACGGCCATATTCCGCTGCATGGCGTTGAGTTCCTTCTTGAGTGCAGGATAACTGGTTAAGTCTAGGGATGTTGCAATCAAATCCTGAGCGTCTTTGCGCGCAGCTTCAATTAACTCCTCATCGCGTAAAACTCGCAACAGCCGCAGATGCGATTGCGTTCCGGATTGGCTTGCACCTAAAACATCACCTTCACTTCGCTGTTCTAAATCAATTCTAGAAAGTTCAAATCCATCAAGGGTCGAAGCAACCGCGTCAAGGCGAGTTCGTGCAGCAGTTTCGGCTAAGGAGTTTGTGACTAATAAGCAAAGGCCCGGTGAAGTACCGCGTCCTACACGCCCGCGCAATTGATGTAGTTGAGAAACTCCAAATCGATCTGCATCCATAATCACCATAACTGTGGCATTTGCAACATCTACGCCCACCTCAATAACAGTGGTTGAAACGAGAACATCTATTTCCCCTGCGGCAAAAGCTTTCATTGTGGACTCTTTTTCATCGGCACTAAGTCGACCATGCAGCATTGCCACTTTAAGGCCAGCCAACTGATCACTATGCAGGCGTGGTGCAAGTTCTTCTACCGAAGCAATATCACTTGACTCTGTCCCGAAAAGAAAATCAATATCTGCATTGGCATCACTTCCGGCTTCGATACGTGGAGCAACAATATAAGCCTGGTGGCCTTGTGCTACTTCTTCCCTAATGCGTTGCCAGGCTCGCTCTAGGTATGTTGGTTTTTCCATAACGCAAATTACATGCGTTGTTATTGGCTGACGACCAAGTGGGAGCTCACGTAATGTCGAAACATCTAAGTCGCCAAAAACAGTCATCGCAACGGTTCGCGGAATTGGCGTCGCAGTCATGACAAGTAAGTGCGGAGGACGTTGAGCTTTTTCTTTTAGGGCATCTCGTTGCTCGACACCAAAGCGATGTTGTTCATCGACGACAATTAAACCTAAATCTTTAAACTCCACTTTTTCACCTAGCAAAGCATGTGTACCAATAATTATTCCTGCATTGCCAGATGCTGCCATTGCGAGTGCAGCTTTTCGAGCAGGTGCGCTTTGGGAACCTGTAATTAAAACTACTTGAGTAGCTTTCTCTTCGGCGCCTAACATTCCTCCTTGTGCCAACGGACCTAGTAGTTTTTCAAAAGTACGTAAGTGTTGTGCAGCTAAAACTTCAGTCGGTGCAAGTAATGCAGCCTGACCACCACTATCAACAACTGCCAACATGGCACGAAGGGCAACAATGGTCTTACCGGACCCAACTTCACCTTGTAATAAGCGGTGCATCGGATGATCCTGAGCTAGATCATTTTCTATTTCAGTACAGACCTGCCTTTGCCCTCCCGTAAGTTCAAAAGGGAGCGATTGATCAAAAGCATCCAATAAACCACCTTTTATTCGTTTGCGCGACGCGGTATTTAGCTTCTTGAGTTCATTTCTGCGCATAACAAGAAGGGCTTGGAGCAAAAAGGCTTCATCAAAAGTTAAACGTTCACGCGCACTTTCTGCAGAATCAAGATCTGCTGGGTGATGCAATTGAACAAGTGCTTGATGCAGATTCGGATAGTTGTGTGCGCTACGAATATTTTCTGGAAGAAAATCCTCAACCTCATCAAGTGATTCAATTGCCATAGTCACACATTTACTAATTTTCCACGATGGCATCTTGGCAGTGGCTGGATACACGGGTAAGAATTTTCCTGCAAAAGATGACGCTGCCGCATCAACATCATTGCCATCAGGAATCATTTCGTAATCTGGGTGTGCCAGCTGTTTCTTCTTATTAAAAATGCCAACCTTTCCTGCAAACAATCCTTGTCGGCCGACTTTAAGTTCCTTTTCTCGCCATGCCTGGTTAAAAAAAGTCAGAGATAGTTTGTCAGTTCCATCCGTAACCACCACTTCAAAAATAGATCCCTTACGACCTCGCAGGGGACGATTCGTTGACGAGAATACTTCTGCCAAAATTGTGACTTCATCACCTTCAGCCAACTTTGAGATGTCGGAAAGTTCACCGCGAACCATGTAACGTCGCGGATAGTGGCGCATTAAATCGCCAACAGTTTTGATATCAAATGAATCGGTTAATACTTTGGCAGTTCGGTCCCCTATTACGGAGGAAAGCTTGCTCTCTAACTCTGCCACATGGGCATTCTCTCGCATCTTTGGCCAATAAAAGGCGAAGTTACCGGCTCATTGTCAGCGTTTTATCTAAATCATTCCAACCGGAGTGGGTGATTACGATAAGAATTTTTGAAACCAATCGCTGCGAAATCGAAGCTTCTAAACGTTTTGCCAACTCTTGGTCTAGATGCTCCGTAGGTTCATCCAGAATATAAACATCAGCTTTAGCCAAAAGTACGCGCGCAATCGCCAAACGCTTTGCTTCTCCACCGGAAATCACTCTTCCGAACTCACCAATCACAGTATCTAGGCCAAATGCCATTTCCTCTAGAAGTTGACCCAGTTCCACACAGTGCAATGCATCAATTAACTCTTGGTCGGTTGCATCTTGATTGGCTATTTTTAGATTCTCGCGAAGCGTTGTGTTAAAAATATGTGAGCGTTGCACCGTGCCAACAATTCGAGAATTACTATTTTTATATGTTGAAAGCTCGTTACCGTTGATTTTAATAGAACCCTGATAAGGCAACAAAGAAAGCAGCCCCATGGCAAGGGTTGATTTACCACTTCCGCTTCGACCACGAATTACTAATTTTTCTCCTGCAGTCAGCCCAAATGAAACCGGAACCATAAAGTTTTCATCCCAAGTGACCGTTAACTGGTCTACTTCTATCTTCCTAATCTCTTCTTCGAGTGAAGCAACCTGGTTTTCTTCAATTGGCTGGTCCATTAGCTCATCTACTGAGCGTTGGGATTTAATTAACTTACCGGCGACAAATAGATTTGGATACCAAGCCGTGATTGCTTCAAAAATTACTAGCGGAAGAAAAATCAACATCGTTACTTGGACTGGTGGCAACTCAAGTGTTTGTGACAATGAATAAGCAAGGCCAGCAAAACCAACAACCGAACCAGCAATGAGTAGGTTGGTAAGTGTTGCGTAAGCAAATATGTTCTTGAGCAAGCGCTCTTCCTTATTCTTTATGCGCTCTTCTTCTATTTTTGAAGCCAATAGATTTTGATCCAAATACCCGTAAATTGCCGCCTCGATAACTCCATGCACACTGGATTGCACTTGGGCGGTATAGCGATTCTCATTACTTTCGATTTCAGCCGCAAGTTGTTCGCTTCGAGATTTAATCAGTACCGGAATTACACCAAGCAACATCGCACACACTGGCACGGTAATAAATAGAGATTGCGGGCGAACCCAGAGACCAATAAGTGCGCCAGTAATGAGTGAGATAACCGCGGATGCATGAGGAAGTTTGATGCGAAGCTGATATTCCTGGGCTCTTTCGACATCATCAACAATCGTCTTTACAACTGTTCCCGAATTGAATCTGCGCGCAGACGTGATTGATGCACTAGCGATTCTTGAGTAAATTCTTACACGCAGTTGGGTAAGGCGAGCAAAAACAACTCTGTGGCTCATTAACCTCTCGCCATATCTGGCCGCGGATCTAAAAATTCCAAAAAAACGGACCATGACAATTGCAACACCAAGCGTTAAAATTGGTGGGTGAGATGCGGCCATGGTGATGAGCCAGCCACTTGAAATCGTTAGACCAATGCCTCCAATAAAAGCAAACGCTCCAAGGAAGTAGGCAATCAACATCATAGAAGTGCACCTCGTTTAAATCTTGAGATGCTATCTGTATCTTTCAAAATTGAAAGATCGTGGGAAATACAGATGACTATTGCCCCGGTTTGTGCATATTCACGCAATACGCCTAAAACTTTCTCACTACTTTCTTGATCTAGATCGGCAGTGGGTTCATCGGCGATTATTAATCGTGGTTTAGCCGCAAGTGCACGGGCAATTGCAATCTTGCGTAACTGCCCACCTGAAACAGCAGATCCACCTTCACCATCGGCACCAATCTCGGTTTCTAAACCAAGAGTTAGATCTGTCAGAGACAAACCACAGCTACCAAGTAGCCCACTAATAGTGGCATCGTCAATCATCGGTTTTACTAAAGTAAATTGCTTACGTACAGAGCCCGATGCAAGAGCTGGGGTCTGCGGAATCCAACCGATAGCGCTAAACCAACTATCTTGATTTTGGGTTCGTAGAGGTTGATCATCAATGTAAATCGAGGCGCTATCTGTCACACCCAAAAGATTCATTGCAAAACTTGTTTTACCACTTCCAGAATCTCCGACTATAAAGTGAATCTCACCGCTATGTAGTTCTTGCGCCGCAATTTTTGAATTAATGCGGCCTGGAATGTCTAGTTCCCATTCCTGCCAAGAAATCTTTGAAAACGTAGAAAAATCTCGGTCTACTTGCTCAGCCCTACCTAAACCTGAATTTTTGAGTTGATTTAGTTCAGCAAATGCTTGAGACCCATCAGCAGATGCATGGAAAAGAGATGCCGCATTACGAAGCGGAAAATACACCTCGGGTGCAAGGATTAATACTGCAAGGGCGTGCACAAAACTTATGTGATCATCGACTAAGCGAATTCCGATTGAAACAGCAATAAGTGCCACAGAAATTGTTGCGCACAGTTCAAGGGCTAGCGCCGACAGAAAAGAAATACGCAAAACTTTCATAGTCTCGCTTGTATATCTATCCCCCATTGCAGCGATTCGCTGGCTCTGACTCTCATGGCGGTTAAAAATCTTTAACGTTACAAAGCCACGTAATGAATCCTCGAAGTATTTTGAAAGCAAACCTAGGCTTTGCCATTTCCTGGCTACCGAATCTGCAGTGAATTTTCCAATCAAAGCTCCAAAAATCGGGATTAAGGGCAGAGTAAGCAGAGCGATTATTCCTGAGAATGGATCAAGAATCATGATTGTTGCAATTACAACAAATGGGGTTATCGAAGCAAAGAACATTTGAGGAATAAAGCGGCCTAAGTAAACATCCAGGGAGTTCAAACCTTTTACAAGCAAAGTGCTGACATGTGCGCCAGAAAGGTTGGAATAACTACCCAGTGATTCAGTAACTTCGGAGCGAATCTGCTGCTTAATTCGCACCGCTTGCAAGCTGCACCAATATTCAAAGCTTGATTGAAAGATTGCCCGAAATCCCCACGCGCAGGCCAAATAAATCAAAAGGGTAGGCAAAGAACCAGTGTGATTAATGATGCCGGAAATAAGTGAACTTAATATCAGTGCACTAACAACAATTGCCACAGACCATAACAGCGCTGCAAGAATTGCCACAAATAAAACTCTGCGGCTACCGCCCCTCGAGAGCAGTAGCCGCAGATCAACAGATTTCACTTATGCAGGATATGACTTACTGCATCTAGTACGCCATGGTCTGGGTTAGTAATCTGACTAGCACTTACGCGCTTGCGGAATACCCAGTATGTCCAGCCCTGATAGATCAGGACGATTGGAGTCAGAATCACAGCAACTACTGTCATTACTTTGAGTGTGTAATCGGTACTAGATGCATTTGTGATGGTGAGATCAAATTGTGATCCAAGTGAGCTTGGCATAACGCGTGGATACAAAGCGTAGAAAAGAGTTGATACAAACACAGCGATCGTGCCAGCTGAGAAAATAAATGCCCAACCTTCGCGTCCGATGAGGTTTGCAGCTATGCCGGCAACCCAGAGCACTGCAACGATGATTGAAAGAGTTAACACACGCGCATTAATCTCTGGAAGCATCAAGTTTGTCCAGGCCAAGAATCCAACTGCAGCAACTGCTGCAACTAGACCTGTCTTCTTAGCAATCGCCTGAGCACGTACACGGATTTCGCCGGAAGTTTTCAATGATAGAAAAATTGCACCGTGGGTTAGAAATACTGTAAGAGTTACAACGCCACCTAATAAGGCATATGGGTTGAGAAGGTTGAAAAATCCGCCCGTGTATTCAAGGGATCCACTTGCAGCCTTTTCAATTGGAACTCCACGAACAATATTTGCAAATGCGACACCCCACAAAAGTGCAGGAATGAAACTACTTACCAGAATTGCAATATCCCAACGTTGACGCCATTGCGCCTTTCCATACTTGCTGCGGTATTCAAAAGAAACCCCACGAACAATTAGTGAAACTAGGATAAGAAAGAGTGGAAGGTAAAACCCACTAAATAACGTTGCATACCACTCGGGGAAAGCTGCAAATGTTGCTCCACCTGCAACGAGTAACCACACTTCGTTGCCGTCCCAAACTGGACCTAACGTTGTTAGAACTGCGCGTCGGTCTGCCTCATTTTTTGAAACTGCGCGTACGAGCATTCCGACACCAAAGTCAAAGCCTTCAAGAATGAAGTATCCGACCCATAGAACTGCGATTAATAAAAACCATACTGTTTGAAATGACATGTCCATACCCCTTTCTTAATAAGCCATCACGAGTTGTTTGTCTTCGCTTCCACCGAGCTTTGGATCTGCATAATCAAGCTCTTCAGCAGGTCCCATCTTGATAACTCGCAAAGTAAGACCTACTTCAATAAATGCAAGGAAGCCGTACAAAAGCGTGAAGACAATCATTGTGAACAAAACTGCGCCAGCTGATACGACTGCGCTTACGCCATCGGCAGTTTTGATTAAACCAAAAACAGCCCAAGGTTGACGTGCAGTTTCAGTAAAAATCCAACCAAATGAATTTGCAAGAAGTGGAAGGAATGGAAGCGAAATCATGGCTGGGTAGAACCACTTACCCTTAGGTGTTCCGCCTTTACGCATCTGCCACAAAGCTAGAAGTGCGAAGAACACTCCGATAAATCCAAAGCCCATCATCAAACGGAATGACCAATATGCCAGCGGGATATTTGGTGTGTAATCGCCTGCGCCGAACTGTTTGTCATATTTGGCTTCAAGATCATTTACGCCTTCAACAACGCCATCGAAATTACCAGTCGACATAAATGAAAGAACTGAAGGAAGTCCGATCTGAAAAACAGATTTTGAGCCATCAAGAGTTCCAATAGTAAGTAGAGAAAATGGCGCACTTGACTGTGAGTCGTAGAGTGCTTCAGCCGCAGCCATCTTCATTGGTTGCTGTTCTGTCATTACACGGGCGGTTAAGTCGCCTGAAATTCCAACAAGGACAAAACTTACAATCATTGTGATTGCACCGAGTTTGAAAGTACCGCGAGCCATTTGTACGTCTTTGCCCTTAATGATGAGAAACGCTGAAATTCCAGCGATAAATGCACCAGCTGTAAATGCCGCCGATGGAATAGTGTGGAAGAAGGTTGCAAGCGCAGTCTTTTGAGTCAAAACTTCCATAATATTTGTTAACTCAGCTCGATTTTTTTCTGCGTTATATGTATAGGCAACCGGGTGCTGCATCCAAGAGTTTGCTGCCAAAATGAAATAGGCAGAAAGCAAAGTACCTGTTGCTGCGATCCAGATTGTTGCCAAGTGAAGCTTCTTGGATAGGCGATCCCATCCGAAAATCCATAGGCCTAAAAATGTTGATTCAAAGAAGAAAGCTAATAGGCCTTCCATGGCAAGAGGTGCACCGAAGATGTCACCTACAAAGCGACTATACGAGGACCAGTTCATTCCAAATTGGAACTCTTGAACGATCCCTGTCACGACGCCGATAGCAAAGTTAATAAGAAATAACTTGCCGAAGAATTTAGTGGCCCGCAGATATTGCAGCTTGCCAGTGCGATACCAAGCGGTCTGTAGGCCGGCTACTAAAAAGCCCATGCCAATTGTGATTGGTACGAATAAGAAGTGATACACAGTTGTGATGGCGAATTGCCATCTAGCTAGATCTAAGGAGTTCATGGAACTCATTTCCCCGATTCTGAGCCGCTCTACCGGCTCGTTCCTAATTTTGCTCGCGCCTACGATGAGATATCTTCAAAATTGGCTGTGGCAGCGCTCACGCGCATTTTTTTTACGCTCATTACGCTGAGGGGCACCACTACTGCCTTTGCCAATTGGCGTCTGCCCACCCGCTCGCGATACCCTTTCGCCTTGCCCGCTAAGGGCTAAATGAATTCACATATAAAAGGAGTACCGCTGTGGCATCAACATGCGATATCTGTGGCAAAGGGCCCAGCTTTGGCAATAACGTTTCACACTCACAGGTAAAGACTCGTCGTCGTTGGAATCCAAATATCCAGCGCGTGCGCACACTTGTTAAGGGAACTGCCAAGCGTCAAAACGTTTGTACTTCATGCCTAAAGGCTGGAAAAGTTACTCGTTAATTTTTTACTATTGAAAATGGCGCCAGGTATCTGGCGCTTTTTTCATTTCTAGACCGTTTACTCCAACGCCTTCTTTAACAACTCCAACACATATGCCTGGTAAATCTTTTCCCGTTGCCATAAAAACATGATCTTCTCCCCCGGCAAAAATCCACTGCCAGGGCTCAATATTTAAAGAATCTGCTAACTCTTTTAACTGTGCAAACTCATTGTCATTTTCAAAGCTAGATTTATTAAAGTGCAAAGCAACACCAGACGCATGCGCAATCTGTTCGGCCTGAACAATTAGTGCATCACTAATATCGCACATTGAATGTGCTTGCTTATTTGCCCAAGCGATTGCCGTTGAATAATCAAGGGTCGGGGCGCAGAACTCATCTACTGCGTGGTTTTCTAAATCGTTGAAATCAACTTTTTCAATTAGCGCCAACCCTGCCGCAGACCACCCAGGCAGCGAGGATACATAGATCAAATCCCCAACCTGTGCACCGCTTCTGGTAATCGCTTTTTCAACTTCGCCAAGTGCTGTCATTGAAATTACTTTCACAGGCCCACGAGCTAAGTCCCCACCCACAACCACGGCCCCACAGCTGGCAGCCTCATGTTTGATTCCTTGGGCTAACTCGCTGACCCACTCCATCGATTCTTCACCCGTTAAAGTAACGGCGGCAACTAAATATGTTGGCGTAGCGCCCATTGCATAAACATCAGCCAAATTTGCTGCACAAATCTTTCGCCCAATTTCAAAGGCTCCTGACCATTGGCAATTGAAATGAGTTCCTTCGACCGCCATGTCCGTTGTAATGACCGTATGTTCACCTGTAGCAACGACTGCGGCGTCATCGCCAATTCCTAAGGCAACTCCTCGGTGATTTGCGCCAAAGATTTCGGCCAATGCGCCAATTACTTGGGCCTCATCGAAGTTCATAGCCAAAGAGTAATCGACTAGCCAGTAGCTATATCTCTGAAGTAGCCTTAAGCCACCAACGAAAGGAAACTCTTATGTCAGTTCAGGCCTACATTTTGATTCAGACAGAGGTCGGCAAAGCTGGATCTGTTGCAAAAGCTGTTTCAGCAATCGCTGGTGTCACATTAGCCGAAGGCGTTACAGGACCGTATGACGTAATCATGCGCGCAGAAGCGCCAAGCATGGAAGATTTCGGTCGCACAATTTTATCTAAGGTTCAAGGCGTAGCAGGTATTACTCGCACCTTGACCTGTCCAGTTACTCACTGACCCATAGCTAATTATGCGCACGCTGTTTACTAACGCGCGCTTTTTCTCAGTTGGTCAAGAAAGTTTTGGCGACCTTATTGTCGAGGACAATTTAATTCTTGCAACTGGTGCTGGCACACGAGAATTTCAATCTGATAAAACAATTGACTTAAACGATGCATTTGTAATCCCAGCTTTTTTAGATGGCCATGCGCATCCGATATTTGCCGGGCGTGAAGCTGCTGGACCTAAAGTCAATGGTCTAAATTCAATTGCCGAAATTGGATTAGCCGTAAAGAGATTTGCTTTAAACAACCCAACGATGCCCTGGATTATTGGTGGGGCTTATGAAGCAGCCATTGTTGAAGGCGGAGATTTTGATGCCGCATGGCTCGATGAAGTTGTCAGTGATCGTCCAGTTGTTTTACATGCAGTCGACCATCACACCATTTGGGTTAATAGCAAAGCGCTAGAACTAGCTGGAATTAACGCTCAAACTAAAGACCCCAATGGCGGCTCGATTGCACGTCGGATTGATGGCTCGCCAAAAGGGACTTTGCGAGAACCATCTGCAATGGCATTAGTTCTTGATGCATCACCAGGAAATTCTATTGAGAGCGATATCGCTGCAATTAAGTATGCATGTGCTGAATACTTAAAAGTTGGAGTCACAGCCGCAATTGATTCTTGGTGCGAAAAAGACATGGCGAGGGCATATATCGCAGCGGCCCAAGCAGGTGATCTAACAATTAAATTTAATCTCTCATTTTTAGCAACTCCTTCAACATGGTCAATTGATATCAATGAGTTCAATGAGCTTCGAGCGCTTTGCCTTGAACTTGATAACCCAAATCAACTTATGGGAAATAGCATTAAATTCTTGCTAGATGGGGCGCTTTCGGCAGGTACTGCCCATTTGATGCAGCCCTATGAAGACGATCCATCGACTTCTGGCATTTCAATTTGGAAAAATGATGAACTTCGAAATGCACTCGTGGCTTTTGACGCCTTAGGTTTTCAAGTTCACCTGCATGCAATTGGTGATGCGGCAGTAAAGCAGGCCTTGGATTGCATTGAAGCGATGGTTGGAATAAATCCAGCTTGGGATCGCCGTCCAGTAATTGTGCACGCTCAGTTAGTGTGCGATGAAGATTTGTCACGCTTTAAAGAACTAGGCGTTATTGCAAACATCCAACCGCTGTGGTGTTACTTAGACCCCATGAACAAAGAGTTGATTGCGCCCCGTATTGGCGCCGAGCGCAACAACCGCCAATATCGTCTACGAACTTTGGTGGATCATGGCGCCATGCTTGCTTTTGGAAGTGATTGGCCAGTTACAAGCCATGTTCCACTCGAAGCCATAGATGTCCCAGTGACACGTACTAATCCTGCTGCAGGAGTCACACAGCCTTGGAGTATTCACGAAGGGATAACTAAGGAAGAAGCTTTGATTTTTTATACAAAAAATGTGGCATTTCAAATGTTTCGCGAACTAGAGCGTGGCAGTTTTGATGCAGGAAAAGTAGCGGACTTTGTAGTTATACGCGATAACAAAATAGAAGCCGTATATGTAAATGGTTACATCTCTAAATTATCCGAATAAAACAAAGCCCGCATATATTTGTTTGCAGCATTTACCCGGTGATTTGTGGTTGCAGATGATGGGGTTACGTCGAGCAATTTTGATGCGGCAGATATGGTGCGTTCTACCGCTTTTTCAGAAATCCTACATTGATGAGCAATCTCAGAATTACTTCCGCCTAAAGCCATCAATCGCATAACACGGTGTTGCTGAGGTGAAAGCAGGCCAACGAAGTTGGTTTCATCAATTGCGGCTTCGATAAAAGATGGGCGGATTTGCTGTAACCCGTTATACGCACGAAGAATTTCAGAAAGCACTACCGATGGATTTCGCGAAGGTTCATTTAACCAATAGGCCCGATCCCAAAGCGCTGAAATCATTCCCTCGCGGACAAAAATTGGGTTAGCTTTACCTGCCATAAAAATAATTACTTGTTCCGGTAGGGCTTTTCGAATTTTAAGTGCAACAGCCAAAGCATCAATCCGACGCAATGAATCTAAGTCCAGAATTACAACATCGGGAGAAAAGATTTCGATTTTCTCTAAAACATCTTCAGAATCAAAAACCTTAGTCACTAAAGTTTCATTTGATTCTTCATCAAAGCCTCGTGCAATAAATAAACCCATTCCTGGATGAAAGGTGTTTTCTATTATTGCAATACGATCTAAAGAATGTCGCTCACTAATTATTGGGGCTATCATCGTTGGAATTCCTCAATCTGTGAATGAAGATCATTAAGAAAAACTCCTAACGCTTGGAGCATAACTATCCACTAGGGATTTCCCTAACTTTTACCAGAGAATTAAAATCAAAAAAGGGGTAGCCCCCCATTCATTTTTTAGGTTGATTTCAAATAACCTAATTCACTTATCTGGGTTACATTGGCCTGTGCCTATTCGTATATTGCTCGTAGATGAAAACAAGTACGAATCCTTGCTCACAAAATGCGCATTGATTGATCTTGGTTTTGAAGTTACTGATGTAGTAAACAATTATTCAGATACCCAAGCTGCGGTCCAAAAAGCTCAACCTGAAGTTCTGATTATCTCTATGGATGCTGACGCGGTTCACTCAATTATTTCTGCCGATAAAGCCCGTGAAAAAAACCCAGAACTTGGCTTAGTTTTTCTCACACATACTCCCGATTTGCGTTTAATTGGACTCTCAGAAAAAGAACTCCCTTCCGGTGTTCAGGTTGTGCTTAAAAGTTCAGTCACAAAACTGCATGTTTTATCTGATGCCGTTCACCGCTCCATTGAAGATCTAAAAATTCGAGCAAAAGTTCGCTGGGTTAATGGCTCTACATTTACTCAATCTGAAGCTTTTACTTCAGTCTTGCAAACCCTTACTGAGGTTCAGATTCAAACGCTTCGTCTAGTGGCAATGGGAAGCAGTAACTCAGATATCGCACGCAAGCGAATGGTGACCGAAAAAGCCGTAGAACACACGATTACACGCATTTTGCAAGCCCTTTCAATTACATCAAACCCCAACCACAACGCCCGTGTTTTACTCTCGCGTGAGTATTACCGCTGGGTGGGCGTAGCGCGCGAAAATTAATTACCTAGTACACCGTTTGTGCGTTTCAGAGCGGTTTGGATCAAGGCAGTAATCAACAATGTGTAATCAACCCCGCTTGCCGCCCAGAGCTTGGGATATACAGAAGTTCCAGTAAAGCCGGGCATGGTGTTGATTTCATTAATAATAATTTCGCCTTTTTCAGTGTAAAAGAAGTCACAACGCGCTAAGCCGCTGCACCCCAAAGCTTTGAAAGCTTGAATGGCTTTTTCTCGAATCTGTTCGGCTGCAGCTTCAGGAATATCTGCAGGAATTCTGACAGTGGTCGCACCATCTAGATACTTAGCTTCAAAATCATAAAATTCGAATTTGTCATCAATAACTATTTCGCCCACTACCGAAGCTTTAACAACTCCATCAGATTCAAGAACTGCGCACTCGATTTCACGCCCGATTACAGCTTGCTCAATCATTACCTTGTGATCAAATAAAAATGCATCATTGAGCGCTGCATTCAAATCCTCAACGGATTTAACTTTATGCGTGCCGCGACTTGAGCCGCCGCGAGCTGGTTTAACAAAGAGCGGATATGCCAGATCATCAATGTGTAGCGATCTAGCTGTTCTAGTCATGACAATTCCATCAGCAACATCGATACCAGCAGCGGCAAAAATTGGCTTAGCAAAAGACTTGTCCATCGCAACTGCTGAAGCTAATACACCGCTTCCAACATAAGGCAGATTGGCAATTTCAAGCATCCCTTGAATTGTGCCATCTTCGCCATAAGGCCCATGTAGAACTGGAAAAACGCAGTCAATTGCAAGCTTCTTGCCACCCACTGAAAATCCATGGACATCAGCAACTACTGCAGGAGCGTTTTCATCAACAACTGGCAGTTTGCCTTCAACAATCTCTAATGGGTAGTCATTTGGCAATAAAACCCAGTTGCCCGCTTTTGTTATGCCAATTAGGACCCCTTGGTATTTAGTTGTATCTAATCCCTTAAGGACTCCCCCGGCGGATATGCATGAAATTTCATGTTCGCTGCTTAACCCGCCACAAATTATTGCGATATTGAGTTTGCTCATCGAATAAAATTTTCTGCTCGTGTTGTGATTTCCATAAGTCGATCTAGTGCGTCAGAAGGTGAAATTGTGCCGGCAACAACATCAGCAACAGCTTCAATCACAGGCACTTCAACCCCCACTCTGTGTGCAATCTCAAGAACGGCACTGGATGAGGCTACGCCCTCCACGGTCTTTGCCACATTTTCACGCGCAGTTTGCATAGATCCTGTGCGGCCTAGAACTTCGCCAAAGGTACGATTTCTAGAAAGGGCGGATCCACAACTTGCAACCAAATCCCCCATACCTGCTAGGCCCGCTGCGCTTAAAGGATCGGCGCCGTGTGCTGCACATAATCGCGCAACTTCATTAAGACCTCTGGTAATTAACATTGCTTGAGTATTTTCCCCAAAACCCATACCAATGGAGATTCCTACGGCTAGAGCAATTACAGATTTGATTGCACCTGCTAATTCACAACCTAATACATCAGTAGATGTATAGACGCGGTAATAAGGCGTTGCAAAAAGCTTTTGAACCTTATCGGCAAGAAGCATTGTGGGTGCTGCTGCCACCGCTCCTGCTGGCTGGCGCAGAATTAGCTCATTAGCAAGATTTGGTCCGGTAATTATTGCAACATTGGACGTTGCGATCTCATCTTGAACTATCTCAGTCATTCTTGAGAGCGTGCTGATTTCAATACCTTTAAGCGTGCTGATAAAGATGGCATCCGCACGAATAAGTGGTTTCCAGCTCCGTAGGTTTTCACGCAAAGTTTGGGCAGGTATCGCCAGCACATAAATATGTGAGTAGTTAAAAGCTTGTCCTAAATCTGTTGTCGCTTGAATACCTTGTGGGAGGATATTTTCATCGAGATATTTGCGATTGGTGTGAAGGCTATTGATTTCATCAACGATTTCTCGTGTGCGACCCCACATGAGCACATGATTTCCAGCATCAGATAAAACCTGAGCCATTGTGCATCCCCAAGCACCGGTGCCCAGAACCGTAACTTTGCTCATCGCTTCTTTTTAAAGTTTCCGGTCCGAGGTAAATCAGAGTTATGTGGATCGAAGATTTCAACTGGGCGTTTTTCACCGCGCAATTGTTCAAGTAGGTCGGTAATTGCCCGCATTACAAAAGCCGTAGCTTCAACTAAAGCTGCCGGATCGTTTTCTTTGCCATACCAAGGTGAGAGATCTAAGGCCTTGCCCGCTAAAATCTTGATTGGAGTTCGTGGGAAGAATTTGATTTTCTTTTCATACGTTGGCATCACAATTTGCGAACCCCACTGTGCAATTGGAATTACCGGTGACTTGGTCATAATGGCTAGTCGAGCTAGGCCCGTTTTTGCAACCATAGGCCAACCGTTGGGGTCTCGCGTAAGCGTTCCTTCGGGATAAACACCCAGGCAGTGGCCAACTTCAAGAAGTTTAAGTGCGTGCTCTAGAGCTTTGGCGGCATCTTTACCTTCACGCGCAACGGGAACTTGACCTGCAGCTAGAAGAATTTTTCCAATTACTGGAACTTTAAAGACGCCTTCTTTGCCTATATAGCGAGGCGCCCGGCCACTTCGGAAAATAAAGTGGGTAAAAAACAAGACATCCAAATAGGAGACGTGGTTGCTTGCAACTATTACACGTCCAGTTTGCGGGATATTTTCAGCACCACGCCATTGCTTCTTGCCAACCAGATTAAGTATGGGAATTACGATCTTTGTGCATATTTTAAAAGTGAGATTAGTTCCAAGTGGCTTGCCAGTCGGCGGTGCATACGAAACCTTGTAATCCGCCATGTGCTCAATAGTAACGAAAGAGATAAGAAAACGGGGCCGGCGTGAGCCGACCCCGTTACTTAAAAAGCGAAGTGAATTACTTCTTCTTAGCTTTCTTAGCTACCTTCTTCTTCGCAGCTGGCTTAGCCTTCTTTGCTGCAACCTTCTTCTTCGCAGCTGGCTTAGCCTTCTTAGCGGGAGCCTTCTTAGCGGCCTTCTTTGCTACTGGCTTAGCCTTAACAACTGGCTTTGGTTCTGGCTTTGGAGCAGGTCCAAGCTTGCGCTCACCTGAGATGACATCCTTCAAGCCCTTTGCAGGCAAGAAACGAGCCTTCTTTGAAGCCTTGATCTTGATTGTCTCGCCAGTAAATGGGTTACGTCCCATACGTGCCTTGCGGTCAACCTTCTTGAACTTACCGAAATCGTTGATCATTACATCTTCGCCCTTTGAAAGGTTGCGAACGATTGTGTCAAAAACGATATCTACAGCGTGAGCTGCTTCCTTCTTGCTGTCGTTGAAGTGTGGTGCTAACGCAG
>CAEZZT010000013.1_pt1 | contig 19039 bp, 20 predicted proteins | sample 7266901 | NCBI WGS metagenome assembly CAEZZT01 (sample SAMEA6813966, study PRJEB35770) | uncultured Actinomycetes bacterium | biome: Freshwater; feature: Freshwater reservoir; material: water | place: Czech Republic | collected 2016-08-15 | depth 30m m
AAGTATTAAAAGTGTGGAAGAACTCTTCCTGGGTACGCTCTTTGTTTTCTAAGAATTGAATGTCATCAACTAGCAATACATCTAGATCACGGTACCGGCGTTGAAAAGCGGTGGCTTTATCGTCTCGAATTGAGTTAATAAAGTCATTAGTAAACTCTTCAGAAGATACATATCGGACTCGAACGCTGCCATAAAGTTCCTTGGCATATGCGCCAATTGCGTGTAGTAAGTGTGTTTTTCCAAGACCAGATTCACCATAAATAAATAACGGGTTGTATGCCTTGGCTGGGGCTTCAGCAACTGCTACAGCTGCGGCGTGAGCAAAACGGTTTGATGCGCCAATTACAAAAGTCTCAAAAATATATCGAGAGTTAAGTTGTGAAACCTCGGCAGTTTTTGCAGGAGCGTCATCCCGACCTGTTCCAGTTTTTGGTGCAACAAACTCAATATCAACTTCAATATTTTGTTCTTCGGTGGATTCCAAAGATTCATCAACTGTTACCGCGATGCTGACTTTGTCACCAAGCTCGCGAGTTAAAACATCGCACACAACTGTGCGCAGACGGCTCTCCAAAACATCTTTTGCAAAAAGATTTGGGGCGGCAACCAATAAAGTTGTTTGGTCGTTGTTATGCAGCAAGCCAAGAGGTTTTGTTAACTGTAAAAAGGCTCGGTGTTGAGGTGCATCTTTAGCAACCTCTTCAATTACACGTTCCCAGAGAGTGGTTAACTCGATCTCTTTAACGGCCATTTTGGCGCCTCTCTGATATCCACAGGGTTATCCACAACCTGTGGTCTAAACCTCAGGTTGAGCCCTTATAAAGCCTCCAAAAGGTAGAAACCTGTGGAGGAGGGCGTAAAAGTAGAGCGGTTTGGCAAAAAAAGCAACTGGTTATCCACAACCATTCTCCGTGTGAGGCTGGAACATCTGAGTTTGACCGGCTTATCCCCAGACCCCTACCGTTACCTCCTTGCTTCCCCCGTATTTCTGGCCCGCAGTAGATTTTCAATTAATTAGGAGTTTGACATGACAAAGCGCACCTTCCAACCAAATACTCGTCGTCGCGCCAAGAAGCATGGTTTCCGTGCCCGTATGGCAACACGTGCCGGTCGCGCTGTACTTGCAGCTCGTCGTGCAAAAGGCCGCGCGCGTCTTTCTGCTTAAGGATCTCCAGGTAAGACAACCGTGCTTGCCAAAAGCGCACGTCTAACAGAGAGCGGGGATTTCGCCCGCGCAACAAAGAGTGGAATTCGATATTCATCGACCAACTTTGTCGGCTACCTATACATCACAGAGTTTGATCGTCCTGCCCGCGCAGGATTAATTATTAGCAAAGCTGTTGGAAGTTCAGTAGCTCGCCACCGTTTAGCTCGAAAAATCCGTCACTGCATTCGTGATCATTACACATCATTGCCTCAAGGGGCGCTGTTGGTTATCCGCGGGCTAAATAAGTCAGCTAACGCCGACTGCTCCAGCGAAATCACAACCGTTGTTACAAACCTACTTCGCAAAAGTAAAGATCGTGCGGCGACACAATGAAGAAAATTCTTGTTGCACCAATTAAGTTTTACCAAAAATGGATATCTCCTGCTTTTGGTCCACGTTGTAAGTACTACCCATCGTGTTCAAGTTACGCGGTAACCGCGATTGAAACATATGGCATCAAAGGAATTGCAATGAGCGCTTGGCGTTTAATGCGGTGTAATCCATGGTCACATGGCGGAGTCGATTATGTAGTTGTGAAAGAGAAGGTAACTGTTAATGGATAGCATCTTAAAACCCTTATATATAGCGGTTTCTTGGGTCATTGTAACTATTCACGATTTACTCTCACCTCTATTCGGTGCAGACAGCGGTGTCTCATGGTCATTGGCAATCATTGGTCTTGTAATCATCATTCGCGTGATTTTAATTCCACTTTTTGTTAAGCAGATCAAAAGCCAGCGAGCTTTAACTGCATTACAACCCCATATGAAGGAAATTCAAAAGAAGTACAAAGACGATCGCCAAAAGCAATCTGAAGAAATGATGAAGCTCTACAAGGAGCACAAAACAAATCCCCTCGCATCTTGTTTTCCAATCCTTGCCCAAGCACCAATTTTCTTTGCACTCTTTACTGTTCTTAACGGAATTGGAAAAAACCCTCCAGTTAAACACGGTGTCTTGTCTCAAGAGGATGTTGTAAGTGCTGCACAAGCTAAGTTTTTTGGCGCGCCAATCTCTCAAACATTTTTAGGTTCAGATATCACGACAGTAAAATTAGTTACCGTAATTTTGATTGCATTTATGTCATTAACAACTTTCACCACTCAACGTCAGTTGATGATGAAGGGAATGCCAAAAATGGATTCAAGCAACAACATGATGTTACAACAACAAAAAATCATGTTGTATGCATTCCCATTAATATTTGCAATCTCAGGAGTTAACTTTCCAATCGGAGTTTTGATTTACTGGTCAACAACAAATTTATGGACATGGGGACAACAGTTCTATGTCATTAAAAGAAATCCGACTCCTGGATCTCCTGCATATGAAGAACTACAACGAAAGCGCACCCACAAAAACGGGGAAGTAGAAAGCGCACCCGATACAGATGTGGCCCAAAGTGAAGAAGAGATCAAAGGGCAACGAAACCAACCAAAAAAGAAGAAAAAGAAGAAATAGGACAAATCAGTACAAATAGGTTTAATTCACTACAAACCCGACAGGGAGAGCGACATGGCAAAGACAAAAGCTGTTAAAGAAGTAAAAGATGTAGCAGAGGTAGAAGTTGTGGCAGAAACAGCAAGCAAGCCCGTTAAAGGCGTGGCTAAACTGGAAGAAGAGGGCGATATCGCCGCTGACTATCTAGAGGCGCTACTAGATATTGCAGATCTAGATGGCGACATCGATATCGATGTCGAAAACGATCGGGCTTCTCTGGCAATTGTTGGCGGAAAGCTCAACCACCTAGTTGGCCGCGACGGTGAGGTCCTAGATGCGATTCAGGAGCTAACTCGCCTGGCAGTTCAAACAGCAACAGGTGATCGCTCCCGTTTAATGCTTGATATCGATAACTTCCGCGCCAACCGCCGCAAGGAGCTAACAAAGCTTGCCAACGAGATGGCCGAGGAAGCTAAGACCACTGGAAACTCAATCAAGCTAGCCCCAATGAATGCATTCGAGCGCAAAATCATCCATGACACGATTCAAGAGCTTGGCCTAAGTAGCGAATCTGACGGGGAAGACCCAAGCCGCTACGTTGTTATCTATCCAGCATAAATGCAGGTTTCACGTGAAACCCTGATCGAACGGTATTTTCCTGATATCGAGCGGGTCAAGGCCTATGCCGCTTTCCTGGAAAGCGCTGGAATTGAGCGTGGGTTAATCGGCCCTCGCGAGGCAGATCGCATCTGGGAACGCCACATATTTAACTGCCTGCCGGTCACAACGCTGCTCAAAGAAGGCTCAATCGTCTTTGATATCGGTTCTGGAGCAGGCCTTCCTGGAATAGTTATCGCCTTAGCCCGCCCAGATTTACATGTCACCCTTATTGAACCCCTTGAACGACGGACCGAGTTTCTAAAGCAGGCTGTTGAAGGCCTTGATATTGAGGTAATTCGAGGCCAAGCCCAAGATGTTCGGATGACAGCCCATTACGTAACAGCGCGCGCCGTTGCCCCGTTAGAGAAGTTAAAGAAGATGAGCTGGCACCTTTTAAAAACAAATGGCTCATTAATGGCGATTAAAGGTAAATCAGCCGAAGAAGAGATGAAATCTGTGCCAAAAGCCATGCTCCACGAAGTAAATTGCGAGGGAATTGAGCTTGGACGTATCGTGGAGGTTCGTAAAGGTGCTTAACTAGCGCCCGTGGATGATTCACGTGAAACAAAACAGGTAGTCGGAGTTCGCCGGCTTAAAGAGGCGATGGCCAAACCCGCCTCCCTTCGAATCATCACCGTCGCCAACCAAAAGGGCGGGGTAGGCAAAACCACAACCACAGTAAATCTTGCAGCAGCCCTTTCTATGGGTGGGCTACGTGTGGCTGTTATAGATCTTGATCCTCAGGGAAATGCATCCACCGCGCTGGGAGTTGAACACCTAGAAAACCCTGGAATTTATGAAGTTCTGATGGGTGATATCTCTTTGGCCAAAGCCAGCCAAAAAGTCAAAGGTTTTCCTTCATTGGAGTGTATTTCTTCAAATACATCACTTGCACAAGCTGAAATTGAATTAGTACCAATGGTTGCTCGCGAGATGCGATTAAAAGATGCAATTGATGAATTAGCAACTGAACGAAGTAACACAGGTGAACCACTTGATTATATTTTTATCGATTGCCCACCAAGTTTAGGTTTATTAACAATTAATGCATTGACCGCTGCCAAAGAAATGTTGGTTCCTATTCAATGTGAGTACTACGCACTTGAAGGTTTGTCTCAACTATTAAAAACTTTTGATCTAGTTAAGAAGCGCCTAAATCCTTCACTAAGACTTTCAACATTTGTATTAACCATGTTTGATAGTCGAACACGTCTTGCAAATGATGTTGCTGAAGAAATTCGTAAACACTACCCAAATGAATTAATTGATATTCCTGTGCCTCGCGCAGTTCGTGTATCTGAAGCACCAGGCTTTAATCAAACCGTAATGACATATGACGCAGCATCACCAGGTGCAATTGCTTATATGTCTGTTGCACGCGAATTAGCAGAGCGCGGAAAACCATTTGATTCAAACGTTGTTTCAATTAACTACAAACGCGAAGGTGAGATTGCATAGTGGCACGTCGTGGCGGACTAGGCACAAACCTAGATGCATTGATTCCAACTTCATTAACTGTTGATGGAACTGAAGTAGCAACACAAAACGAAGTTGATATTAACTCTATTGTTGCAAACCCTCGCCAACCCCGTAGCTATTTCAATCCTGAAGCACTCGCAGAGTTAACTGCTTCAATTAAAGAGATTGGAATTTTGCAACCTCCTGTAGTGCGATCAAAACCAAACGGCACATATGAATTAATTATGGGTGAGCGTCGTTATCGCGCAGCTAAAGCCGCTGGCTTAACAAAAATTCCGGTAATTATTCGCCAAACCCCAGACAATGAATTACTACGTGAAGCACTTATTGAAAACATTCATCGCAGTCAACTTAATGCACTAGAAGAAGCTGCTGCCTACACCCAACTTTTAACTGACTTTAACTGCACACACGAAGAGCTTGCCGCCAAACTAGGACGTTCTCGCCCGCTCATTTCTAACACAATCCGCTTAATGGCTTTACCAACTAGTGTGCAACAAAAACTGATCAATGGTTCATTAAGCGCCGGTCATGCACGTGCATTGCTAGGTTTGTCTGACGCGCAAGAGATTGAAAAACTAGCGGCACGAATAATCGCGCAAGGTCTAAGCGTTCGCGCGGTCGAAGAGATTATTTCAATTGGTGCACCAAAACGAAAAGGTGCAAAGAAGTTAAAGAACGTTAAATCTGCCAGCCCTGAACTTCAGGAAATTGCTGATGAAATCGGCGACGCATTAGATACACGAGTTTCTATTCAAGGCAGCATAAATAAAGGAACAATTGTTATTGAGTTTGCCGGAACTGCTGATTTAAAAAGAATCGCCAAAGCAATTCAAAGTTAGTTCAGCTGGTTTCCACCACGGCGTGACATCTCGGTTTTAATAACCCCACCCAATGCTTTAACACCTTCGCGAATTCGCTCTGGGGTTGGGTAGCAATACGACAAGCGCATAGACCAAGAACCAAAACCGTCAGCATAAAATGCAGTCCCAGGTACGTATGCAACCTTGGCAACAATTGCTTTAGGCATTAACGCCTTAGTGTCGATTTCAGGGGGCAAAGTAACCCAAACATAAAATCCACCACCTGGTTTTGTCCACTTAGCAGTTGCAGGGAAAAATTCATCTAATGATTCCAACATTGCATCACGACGAACCTTGTATAGATCGCAAAAAGATGCAATCTGATCTCTCCAGGGTTGATCGGCTAAATAACTAGAAATAGTTAACTGTGAAAAATTAGATGGGCAAAGAATTGAAGACTCACTGGCAATGATTAATTTTTCTTTTAAAGATGGCGGGACAAGGGCCCAACCCACTCGCATCCCCGGAGCAATTGTTTTGGAGAACGAACCAAGATAGATAACATTTTCAGAGTCTTCAGCACGCATTGCATTGGGAGATGGCTTATCAAAACCCAACAGGCCGTAAGGATTATCTTCCACAACAAAAATTCCCTCAGTACGGCAGATAGTTAAAATTTCAGTACGACGATCTGCCGGAAGTAGAACACCGGATGGGTTTTGGTAATTTGGAATTGTGTACAAGAACTTTATCCGTCGTCCCGCGGCGCGGACATTTTTAATCGCCACACGTAAAGCTTCTGGGACTAGACCTAATTCATCGGTTTCAACATGGACAACAGAAGCCTCATATTGATGGAAAGTGCCAAGTGCTCCAACATATGAAGGCGCTTCAGCTAAAACAACATCGCCTGGATCAATAAAGATTCGCGAGATTAAATCAAGGGCTTGCTGCGAACCAGTTGTTACCAAAACATCATCTGGGTTCGCACGGATTCCTTCTAGCGCCATTACTTCACAGATTTGCTCACGTAGTTTTGGATGCCCTTGTCCGCTGCCATACTGCAACGCTTCGGCGCCGTTAGTTAAAATCAACTTCTGAACTACATCAGCCATCATTCCCATAGGTAGCGCAGAAAGATTTGGCATTCCACCAGCTAAAGAAACAATTTCGGGCCGAGAAGCAACAGCAAACAGAGAACGAATCTCACTTGGCTTCATGTGCGCGGCACGTCCAGCAAAGCGCTCCTCAAGATTTTGAGGTGCACCGGTAGCAAAACGAGGCGTTACTTCAGACATGGCTTAAGTCTCCCATATGCCAGCTAGAGCCAGCGCACTAATTAACGGCGAATACCAGCTTTACGCAGATCTGAAATACGCAAAGTTCCAGTTTTTGCATCATCTTCAGCCGCCAAATACAGCCGTTGTATTGAAATAACTAAAGCTTCAGCAATTACGTCACGAAAATCAGGACGAGACATTCGACCTATGTCGCCAGGATTAGTTTTATACCCCAAATCAATTCGAACCGCCGGAGCCTTTGTTAACCGTAATAAATCCCACGTCATGGCATGGGTACGGCAGTTAGCAAAATCAGTACGTGCACATATTTCACGCTGAACTAAAGATGCAAACCGCTCACCAACAATTGAATGCACGCCGTGTGCGTCACTACCGTAAAAATAAGTTGCAGCGCCATGTGCATTTTCATTCTTATAACTATCTTCATGTAAAGAAATCATTAGATCGGCGTTACTGTTATTTGCAAAAGCTATTCGTTCGCTTTCACTTGGATTATTAGTTGCACCTCGAGTCAAAAATACTGATGCACCTAACGCTAATAAACGTCCTTCTGTTCGAACCGCAACATCGTAAACGAGAGGGTCTTCACCTTCAGGATTTAAAACAATAGTTTTGTTTGCAAGTGCCGGTCCACGGTTTCGCTGTGTAGCACTTTCACGCATTGCAGCAGGCGCGCCACCGGAAACGATTTTAGTTAATCTAATCAAAGCAATTATCGTTGCTGGTCCACACTTGCCATCAATTGCAATACCTACTGATTTTTGGAAATCTTTAACCGCAATTTCAGTGCGCGGGCCATAAATCCCATCTACACGACCACAATCAAAACCCATCTCAGTTAGTCGAGATTGCAATGCTGCAACATCATCTCCGCGCATCAAGGGCGCTTCCTGAAGATTTAGTGAGCGATCACCTAACTTCCACCGAGCTTCTTCTAATGCACGTGCCGTCTGGTCATCAACAATTCCCGTGACACTTAAGCCACGGGACTGTTGAAATGATCGGATATCCGACTCGTCTAAATGGGACATGAATTAACTACGAAATAAAGCTTTCAAGTTCCTTCAACATCGCAGGCTTTGGCTTTGCGCCAACAATTGTCTTTACAACTTCACCATTGACATAAACATTCATTGTAGGAATAGATGTGATTCCGTATTTGATTGCAATCGCAGACTCTTCATCAGTGTTGAGTTTTACAATCTTTAACTTTGAACCGTATTCATCGGAGATTTCCTCAAGAATTGGACCAACGGCACGGCATGGACCACACCATTCAGCCCAGAAATCGACCAATACAGGGGTGCTGCTCTTTAGTACCTCAGCATCGAAAGTTGCTGTTGTTACTTTGCTCGTAGCCATTTTTTACTCCTTGATATCTGTTGTTTGTGTGAGAACTTTAATGTCCAGCTAAGAATTTCTCTGCATCTAAAGCCGCGGCACAGCCCGAACCTGCTGCTGTAATTGCTTGACGATAGGTGTGATCGACGAGGTCACCACAGGCAAAAACCCCTTGTATGTTTGTGCGCGTTGACCGCCCTTCAGCTTTTACATAACCTTCATCATCTAAATCTATCTGTCCCAACAGAAGTTCACTGCGCGGGATATGTCCGATTGCTACAAACAACCCCGTGAAGTCGCGAGTTGATTCAGTTCCATCAACAGTATTACGCAGCTTCAATCCAGATACTTTGTCTGCACCTAATACATCAATAACTTCGGTATTCCACAAGAATTCAATTTTTGGATTTGCGGCAGCGCGCTCAGCCATAATTTTGGATGCACGCAAAGTATCGCGGCGGTGGATTAGAACCACCTTTTCTGCAAAGCGCGTAAGGAAAGTTGCCTCTTCAACCGCTGAGTCTCCCCCGCCTACAACTGCAATTGTTTGTCCGCGGAAAAAGAAACCGTCACACGTTGCACACCATGAAACACCATGACCTGACAAACGCTTTTCATTCTCCAAACCAATTTCACGGTAGGCACTGCCTGTAGCCAGAATTACCGATTTAGCTCTAACAGTATTTCCTGAGCCATCTTTTAAAACCTTAATTTCAGAAGTTAAATCCATTTCAACAATATCGTCAGTAATTAACTCTGCACCAAATCGCTTGGCTTGCTTGCGCATGTTATCCATTAAATCTGGGCCCATAACGCCATCAATAAAACCAGGGAAGTTTTCCACCTCAGTTGTATTCATGAGTGCACCACCTGCGGTGACTGATCCTTCATAAATAATTGGATCTAATTGCGCACGCGATGCATAAATTGCAGCCGTATATCCAGCCGGACCTGAGCCGACGATAACTACATTTCGCACATCATTTTTCTCAACCATGGTGCCCCCTTAAACCCTTAACTTATCCTCTTTATTCCTCGGCGGCAGGACGCCGCATAACCGAACCTTTAAAGTGTCGAATCATTGTGATTTCCTCAACACCTACAGCTTTTCCAGCAATTAAATATCCAAGTAATGCAGAAACCATCACAATAACTAGTTCTCCCAGGCGAGCTAGTTTACTTAATTCAATACCAACCCAATCTAAATATTGGGTGAGAGCAAATAGTGGAAGCATGACTGCCACAGATGCAGCAAAGAGGCGCACATGTTGTCCAGCGAACTCCTTTACTGAAATAGCACCCGTATGTTTTTTCAATAAAGACAAAGTAACAAGTAAACCAACTATGTATGAAATTGAAAAAGCAAACCCTAAACCAACCGTCACCCATTGGTTTTGTAAAGTGAAGAGAGAAACATAAGACAAAGCAACAGCAATAATGTTAATGATTAAGATTGAAAGAACTTGTGTACGCGTGTCTTCAAAGGCGTTGAAACCGCGAATTAAGATTAAGTTGATCGAAAATGCAACTAAACCAAAACTTAGTGCAGCCAATACATAGCCGATATAACGCGCATCTTCTAATGGGATACCAACAAATATGACGGAAGTAATAAGCGGACCGAACAATAAAAATGCTACGGCACTAGGAATTGTAATTACTCCCACTAATTTAATTGCACGAATCAGTTGCTCGCGAACTTCGCCAGCCTTCTTTTCTAAAGCAAGTCTTGAAATGTGGGGCAAGATCGCTGTAATAATAGAAATTGTGACAATCGAATAAGGTAACAACATCACAAAATATGCAAACGTGTATGGCGTATAACCAACACCGCGGGTAATTCCTTCTTGCGCACTTCGCACAGCGGCGCTAGTTGCCACATTTACGGTAACTAAATAACCCAGCTGTGAAATCAAGACATAAACCAATGTCCAGCCAGCTAAACCAAAAGACTTGCCTAAGCCTTTTAGCCCCCATTGAGGTCGCAGCTTTATGCCTAACTTTTTTATAACTGGGACTAAAACCAGGGCTTGTACAACAACACTTAAAGTGGTTCCTAATCCAAGAATTTGCACTTGCAAAGAAGAAATTGAATCGAGGCTAATTACCGGTGAAAAAATCAGAAATGAACCAAATAACACAATCCCAACAATGTTGTTGGCAATCGGTGCCCACATAAGCGGGCCAAACGACCCCCTGGCATTAGCGACTTGGCCCAACATGGTAAATAAACCCAAAAAGAAGATTTGAGGTAAGCAATACCGCGTAAATGCAATTGCAGTTTCTTTCTCAACTTCAAAACCTGAAGTGAAAAACTCTGGTGCATATAAACGAACTAATGCTGGCGCAAAAAACATACCAATCACAACAAGTATGAAGAGAATAATAGAAATTGTTGTAATTAATCGAGATGCAAAGCCATCGCCGCCATCTTCGTGATCAAATGATCTAACTAATTGAGGTATAAAGATCGCAGTTAAAGCTCCACCAACTAACAGGTTGTACAAAATATTTGGCATTGTATTTGCAACGTTATAAGTATCGGCAAGCAGGGCAGTCCCGAGAACTGCGACAAGTAAAATTCCACGGATAAATCCCGTAATGCGTGAAACGATTGTTCCAAGCGCCATAATTCCAGAAGCTCTGAACATCTCATTTGATTTCATTAGGGCGCCCCTTTCGCACTCGGCGAACACTTTGAGTCACAGCAGCTAGAAGTAAGAGTATTGCCGCACCGGTGGTAAACCACGTAACGCGTTTATCAATTACAGTTGAATTAATCTGTAAAACTGATGGAGGAACAACATCGTTTCCTTTTGAGTCAGTGATTTGGGCATATATTGTTGTTTCACCCGGAGCGACCACATCTAACTTAAGGTCTAACTGCTTCTTAGAGTTTGCAGCTACCTGTACTCCGGTAAAACTCTCAACAATCACGCGTGAGTTACTTGGAATCATGGCAACATCAACTGTTACTGCCACGGGAAACTCATTAATAATTGTCATAGGAAGTTTTGCCGATTCAGTAGTTACTTGATACTTACCGGCATTAATGCGCAGTTTTTGAACCGCCCTATCTGCGGCAAACTTTGCGTTACTAGAAAAATACTCACGTCCCTGACTATCTAAAGTAGGGGAGAGAAGTTTTGCTAATTGAATTCGCGTTTGAAGTAACGCATCATCTGCAACTACGTTAGTAAGCCGGGTCAGCGCTTTGCGAACATCGCTGTAGTTCTTGCGCAAAACCCCACTCAACTTTGCATTACCTGTGCTCCAGCCGCCAGCCGGATCGCTTCGCACAATCCGACCAAGAGTAATTTGGAGTCTTGTTTTTCCTGCTGAGTAATAAAGACGAAGCTCGCTTGGAGCTAAAGATTTTGTTAATTTAACATCTGGATTGCCATAAGCGAGTGCGATAACTTCATTGTTCATTGAAACTTTTTGTAATTGCCCTAACCAGTCAATAGCAATTTTAGAACCAATTGGGTCTGCACCGTTTGCTAACTTGTACTCACCTGTCATTGTTGCAATTTCATCTATAAGTGCCGGGTCAATTACCCATATTTTTGATTTAGAAATGGGTACAAAGACAAGCTGGCCCAATTTTCCAGAGGGTGTTAACTCCTGCGCCAAATCATCATTACGAAACTCCCCAATAAAGTTTTGATGAGCAGGTTCAACGATTCGGACAATTGTAGGTTCGGCATGAGCTGGGGTTAAAGGCGCACCAATTATGAAAGCAACTAAAAACGCAGCAGTAATTTTTTTCATGGAATTAACTCACCGCTGCGGGCTATCAACTTTTTTTCATCGGGATAGGCTAGTCGATCAACGATTTCACTTAAAGGAAACCAAGACACCTCGTCAACTTCACTTACTTGTGGAGTTAAAACACCACCAACTTCTGAAAATAGAAAATGGTGGACCGTTTTATGAATTCGTTTTCCACCAGCCATAAACCAAAAATCAATCACACCTAACGACTTGGTAATAGAAGATGTAATTCCAGTTTCTTCGGCGACTTCGCGAATCGCGGCCTGTTCAGGAGTTTCACCCTCTTCGATGTGACCTTTTGGAAGCGACCACAAAATTCTTTTGCCTGATGCATCTTTATGATCAATTCGACCGATGAGTAGCCCTTGAGTCCCAGTTGTATCTATTACCAACCCACCGGCGCTGACTTCATCAACTCTTTTGGCGTAAGGACGTTTATTTTTTTGGCTCGGTGATTTTTGAGCGTTAGTTGAATCATTACTTTGGGGGCCGCGGTTGGCGGGGCGCTTACGCTTCCGCTTTTTCTTCGTACCTTCGCTGCCCGCACCAGGTGCAGGGATCATGGGGCAAGGGTACTGCTCTAACCTTACTTATTGTGAACCACGCATTAGGAGCCGCAGGCGAGTTAGCCATTCGCTCCCTCATTGAACGCGCCCCTCTGGCGAGCTCTTTGGCGCACTCTTTTAAAGCCGAAGGTTTTACTTTGGCATTAGTTGGCGGACCTGTACGCGATGCAATTTTAGGAAGGTTGGGAAATGATTTAGATTTCACAACTAATGCACTTCCAATGGACACAAAAAAGATTCTAAATAAATGGGCGGATAATATTTGGGATACCGGAATTGCATTTGGAACTGTTGCGGGTAAACGCGGTGACACAACCGTTGAAGTAACAACATACCGAACCGAACATTACGATCCTGACTCACGTAAACCAGAAGTTGAATATGGAAAAGATATTCATGGAGATTTGTCGCGCCGCGATTTCACCGTTAATTCAATGGCACTTGAGTTAACAACGGAGAAACCAGAGTTCATTGATCCATTTAACGGTTTGCAGGATTTATCTGCCAAGATTTTGCGAACTCCAGGTCGACCAAGTGATTCATTCAATGATGATCCGTTGCGAATGATGCGTACGGCTCGTTTTGCCAGCCAATTAGATTTTGATATTGCACCAGAAGTCCTAACTTCAATGAAGGATTTGGCACATCGAATTTCAATTATTTCTGCTGAGCGTATTCGTGATGAATTTACAAAAATATTAATGTCAAACAATCCACGTAAAGGAATTACATTATTAGTTGATACTGGACTTGCAGATTTAATTTTGCCTGAAATTCCAAAACTACGTTTGGAAGTTGATGAGCACCACCACCACAAAGATGTGTACGAGCACTCAATAACCGTCTTAGAACAAGCGATTGAACATGAAGATCGCTTAGGTGGACCCAACCTTGTAATTCGCTTAGCTGCACTTTTACACGACATCGGCAAACCAAAAACTCGAGCCTTTATTGAAGGCGGCGGAGTTTCTTTTCACCATCACGAAGTTGTGGGTGCTCGCCTTGCCAAGAAACGCTTAATGGAACTGCGTTTCGACGGCAACACCGTAGATGCTGTTGAACTCCTAACAACCCTACATTTGCGCTTTCATGGTTACGGAGATGGGGAATGGACCGATTCTGCAGTACGCAGATATGTGCGAGATGCTGGTGAATTCTTAGTACATCTTCATGTGTTAACCCGAGCAGACTGCACTACTAGAAATAGAAATAAAGCTGCTCGCTTAGCTGCAACATATGACTCACTAGAAACACGTATTGCAGTTTTGATGGAACAGGAAGAACTCTCAAAAATTCGACCAGATTTGGATGGACAACAAGTCATGGCGCTTCTTAACTTAAAACCATCGCGAGATGTTGGAGCAGCAATGGATTTTCTAATGGAACTTCGATTGGAACAAGGACAAATCGGCGAAGAAAGAGCTACAGAGGAACTACTTAACTGGTGGAAAAACAGAAGTTCTAAGTAGTCGAATACCAACTAAAAAGTATGCAGCACTTACGCATAACGGAACCGTTGAACCTAAACCAGAAGTAGGCAGAAGTAACGCGGCGATCAACCCACCAGAAACAATTGCCCCGTTAACTAAAACATCATAGACAGCAAAAACTCGACCTCTGTAGTAGTCATCAATCTTTGACTGTACAAGCGCATCATTTGTAACTTTCAGATTTTGCCCAAAAAACGAAGTTAAGAAAGCGGTTAAAATTAGAGTTATCTGTGTTTGCACAGTGGCCAGAATTAACGGACAGGCAGCACTAGTAAAAATTGCAAATCTAATCCAACGATGTCGGCCAAATCTAGAAACCCCATAAGGGGCAAGGAAAGCTCCTAGAAAAACACCAATTCCGGCAAAGGAAAGCGCATAACCAAAACCTTTTAAACCTTGTTCAGGGTAAGCAGGATCATTAAAAGAGTTTCGTTCTAATAACAACGCAGTCAAAGTTAAGGCTGTTAAACCGCCTCGGTGAACCGCTGTTGCAAAAATTCCACGGGCAGCATCAGTATGGACGCGCAGAAACTCAAACCCTTCACGCATATCTCTAATACCTTGAGTAAAACTTGCGGCTTGAATTTCATGATCTTGTGGCCCAATTTCAAACTTATTAAGCCGGCTAGTTAAAAGTGCGGCAGCAAAATATCCACCACTTGCAATTAATATAAGAAGCGCATCAGCATGATTAGCCAAAGCCAATGTATCAACTAGGGCTCGAACACCAACACCGATTCCACCACCGATAACAACCAAAACAGAACCACCAGTTACTGCCATTGCATTTGCAGTAACTAAAGATTTGGAATCAATAAGCAATGGCAAACCTGCAGAAAGCGCGGCAAGAATAAGGCGATTAATACCAAAGGCAATTAAAACAACTGCAGTGAGTTCCAGACCAGTTGTGCCACTAAAGACAAATAAAGCTACCAATAAGAGGTTGACGCTTCGAGCAAGGTTTGAAAAGAAAAGTGCTCGCTGTCTAGAAACGCGATCTAAAACTGTTCCAACAAAAGGGCCAACAATTGAATAAGGCAACAACACAACTGCAAAACCCAAAGCCGCATTTAATGCATTTGCCTGACGCTCTGGGGAGAAAAGTACAAACGAGGCCAACGCACTTTGAAATATTCCATCTGTTGCTTGGCCGGTCCAACGCACCGCTAACAACCGCGAAAACCTTGGATGCCGCAGCAAACCAAAGAAGTTCATAATGAAGAGCGTACTGGCTCAATTAGGTTTATTCTTTGCAGTAATGAAATCGCAACGTTCGTTCATCGACTATTCACTCGATAAGCGCGCCACCTTGATGGCGCTATTTCGCGGTGTGGTGGACGCCTGCGATGCAGACCCATACTTAATGCGGGCGGCGAAATGGCATGGCGAAAAAGTACAGAGAAACTGTCCGGTCTGTAAGAAAAACGAGCTAGTCGAACTTCGATACACATTTGGCGAACAGCTCGGTCAATACTCAGGTCGCATTAAGAACCCAAAAGAGCTGCTGGAGATGGAAAACGAATTCGGGGAGTTTCGTGTGTATATCGTTGAGGTTTGCCGCGGGTGTTCATGGAATCACCTATGTGCTTCATATGTTTTAGGTGATGGCCGTGAACGCAAAGCGCCCCGCAAGATACGTACCTTGGAGGACGAGGATTACGCCACACGGTAGCCTTAAGAAATGCGAACTTTCCTAATTCGATCAGCCATCTTTCTAAGTGGCATTGGTTTTGTAGCTGGGTCGGTTCTCTTTGCACTCGCTTATTTCACGGTTGAAATTCCTGATCCAAATGCATACGTAAATTCACAATCCACAATTATTCAATATTCAAACGGTGTCGAAATCGGACGAATTGGAACGCAAAATCGTCAAATTGTTCCGCTAGCAAAAATTCCTTTGAATGTACGTCATGCAGTTTTGGCGGCCGAAGACAAAAACTTTTATTCAAATCGCGCATTTTCAGTTACTGGAATTCTGCGCGCAGTATTAAACAACTTACGCGGAGGATCGCTACAAGGTGGTTCAACAATCACACAGCAATACGCAAAGACCGCCTTTCTAACGCCAAGCCGAACTATTCAAAGAAAAATTAAAGAGTTAGTAATCTCTATTAAGTTAGAAAATCAACTTTCAAAAGATCAAATCTTTGAAAGTTATTTAAATACTATTTACTTTGGCCGCGGCTCATATGGAGTCATGACCGCATCTCAGCAATATTTCAATCGAAACGTTGGTCAGCTCTCTGATTCACAAGCGGCAGTAATTGCATCAATTCTTCGATCTCCTGGACTTTATGATCCAGCTTTTCAAAAAGGAAATGCCGAACGTTTAGCTGGACGCTTTGAGTATGTAAAAAATAATATGGTCGAAGCTGGCTGGTTAGATAAAGATGTTGCAGAAAAGATGGAACTTCCAAAAATCACTCCACGTTCAACTTCTGGTCAACTCAGCGGACCTAAGGGTCACATCATCGAAGCCGTACAAAAAGAGTTAGCAAAATTGGGTTTTAGCCAAGACCAACTTCTTGTTGGCGGGCTTGTCATTAAAACAACCCTTGATCAAAAAGCTCAACAATCTGCCGTAGATGCAGTAAATAAGTTTTACCCAACAAAAGCTCCAGATAATCTTCACATTGGTTTAGTTGCAATTCGCCCTGGAACCGGCGAAATCGTTGCTCTATATGGTGGCCGCGACTATCTAGCTCGCCAATTAAGTGATGCAACTCAATCAATTGCATTGGCTGGTTCAACTTTTAAACCATTTGCAATCATTGCCGGCCTTGAGCAAGGAATTCCACTGACATCAATGTGGAACGGTGATTCGCCACAAGTTTTCGATGATGCCGGGAAACCATATGAAGTTTCTAACTATGGCAATGAAGGTTGGGGACAAATCGACTTGCTTTACGCAACTAAACATTCAGTTAACACCATCTTTGTTCCACTCGGAATAAAAGTAGGTCCAACTGCTGTAGTAGATGTTGCACGACGCGCAGGTATTCCAGAGTCAGTTGCCATGATGCCAACACCTTCAGTTGTGCTTGGCGTTGCAAGCCCACACGTCATCGATGTAGCAAATGCGTATGCAACTTTTGCCGCTCAAGGGATTAAATCAAAGCCGTATTTAGTTGCCCAAGTAATTGGTGCTAATAAAGGTGTCTTATATGAAGGCAAGCAAGAAACACAGGAAGTATTTTCTAAAGAAGTTATGGCTGATCTGACTTATTCGCTTAAAGGTGTTGTAACTGGCGGAACTGGATCTGCAGCACTTGCACTTGGTCGACCAGCTGCTGGTAAAACTGGTACATCACAATCAAATGCATCAGCTTGGTTCAGTGCATACACGCCACAACTGGCTGCATCAGTTGCGCTATTTAGAGATAACGCATCAGAGACACTCAACGGTATAGGTGGCTTGAACTCTGTAACGGGTGGAACTTTCCCGGCCAAAATTTGGACCGCCTTTATGAAAGGTGCATTACGTGGCCAACCAATTATGGATTTTCCAGCACCTGCAAATATCGGTGGCTTAGAACCCGTAGTCATGACATCTGGCGGAGTTCAAAAGCGAAACCCATGACAATAGATGCGCACTAAAGCCTTCTTAATTTTGGCTGTATTGGCCGCGCTTGTCTCATTTACTAAGTTTTCACACTGCCAAAGCACTACCTGGGCTACTCCAGATCAATACATACATGCTTGTTATAGCGACCTGCCTTCCTTGTTTGGCGAACGCGGATTAATTGATAACAAATGGCCATATGCAAGCAAGACCAACGCCGTTGAATATCCAGTAATTACTGGATTAGTCATGTATGCAACTTCATTTGTGGCACATTCGCCAATTTCTTACTTCAATATCAATGCGATATTTCTGGCACTTTTATTTATTGTCGTAATCTTGATTGCACGCAGAATAAAACCTGAGTTTGCTTACTTAATTCCACTAGCTCCTGCCATGGTTGCATCCCTATATATCAACTGGGACCTGTGGGCGATTGCAACAATGATGCTAGCGATTTATTGGTTTGATCGTAAACAAAATATCTATAGTGCAATAGCAATTGCGATTTCTATTTCTACAAAGTTTCTTCCGGTGTTTTTACTTTTTCCAATTGCATTCATCTTGTGGAGACAGAATCGAATTAAAGAACTTGTTAAATATATTGGCACCACTGCGGGTGTCTGGATTGCGATTAATGCACCATTTGCTTTAACAACCCCAACAGGTTGGTGGCGTTTTTACAAATTAAATATGGAGCGACAAGCCGACTGGGGATCTTTGTGGTTAGCCCTTGATCAACTTGGAATAAACCTTGCAAACCTTAATTACTTAGCAATTCTCCTATTGCTGATTGGCATGACATCGGTAGCAATTTTTCTCTTTGAGTTAAAACACACGCCAACACTTGCATCAGTAGCATTTATTGTTTTAGCGGTTGTCATGATTTCTAGCAAAGTTTATTCACCACAATATGTTTTATGGTTAACGCCATTAGCGGTAATTGCGTTAACAAATAAAAAAGATTTACATGCATTTTGGATTTGGCAGATTGCGGAAACTTTGTATCACGTTGCAATTTGGCAACACTTAGCGCTTTTTACTGGCGCGCACTTTGGTTTACAGCAAGGCGCATATGCCACCATTACTCTGCTGCGCGTAGCGGCCACGGCCTATCTAGCGGCCATCCTGGTAAAACGGGCTTTACAGGCTCGAAATACACAGGGATCTCTGCTCGATTTACTCTTTGAGGCCTCTAAGCCTTACCCTTGACCTCCTTGATCGAGCCCCGGTGGTTCTTTCAAGGAAAGTATTAACCCTCCTGTCACGGAAATACCGTGGCCGTCTTAGTCCAGAGGAGGTCGGGTTAACGCATGCGTCACTATGAACTTATGGTCATTCTTGATCCAGAACTTGAAGAACGCACAGTCACACCAAGCCTAGAAACATATCTCACGATCATTAAAGACAGCGGTG
>CAEZZT010000014.1_pt1 | contig 18097 bp, 26 predicted proteins | sample 7266901 | NCBI WGS metagenome assembly CAEZZT01 (sample SAMEA6813966, study PRJEB35770) | uncultured Actinomycetes bacterium | biome: Freshwater; feature: Freshwater reservoir; material: water | place: Czech Republic | collected 2016-08-15 | depth 30m m
CTAAATCAAGAAGTATCAGATCTGTTTTCACTCACCCCATTCAAGAAAGGAAAGTAAGGATGTCGAAGAAGAACAAGTTTTATTGGTTTGAGGGCGTTACTGAAAAAGGAGTGAAATCTTTACTAACCGACGAGAATTCAAAATACGGCTGGCTTCGACCTCAGCGAAATCGCAGAGTTCTAGTTGCCCTGATGGTCATGGGCCTAATTGCAGTGGCAATGGGTAGTTACTGGCCAACTTTGAAAACCAATATGAACTTAACTGATGGTACTTCAGTAGTTATCTATAGCGTGACAGCGATATTTGTAATCTTTGCTGTTCTTGGTGGCTACTCGCTCTTGCGTATCAGCGTGAGGTCTATTGCAGATGCACCAGATGAGCTACTAGATGAGCGCCAAATAAAGGTTCGCAATACTTCGATTCGATTTGCCTACTATGCAATGGGCTATGTAGTCCTAGGACTTTTATCGTTAATGTTTTTCGGTCCAGAATTAAAGATGTTTCAACCAGAAGGTAATGATGGAAGCTATCTAATGATTGCCACCTTGTTTGCTTATGCCTCAATGCCTTCCATGGTTATGGCTTGGCGGGAACGGGATATCTGATCCGGCTAGTAGGGCGGCTCTTCTTTATTTTCCCAAACAAATAACTTAAGATTTGAGAATGACAATCGCTTTAGATCGACTCTTACGCCACATGGCTTGGGCAAATCAAAAAACTTTGGCCCACCTACAAACAATTCCAGAGGATGGCCTTAAAGCATTTGCTACAAATCCTGAGTGGTTTGTTGCAGAAATTATCCACCACATAGTTGATTCTGCCGATCACTATGCATTTCGCATTAGTGGGATTCCTGCGTTGACCAATCCAGGTGAGCCTTGCATCGATGATGTAAAACAAATCTCAGATTTATCGCGGTTAAAAGAACAAGCTGCAAACGTGGATAGCGCTCTGCTTGAGTGTGTGAAATTAGATGACATTCAAATCGAATATGAAAATTACGAAGGCAAAATGGTGAAAAGGTGGCGATCCACAATTCTTTCGCAGGCTATCCATCACGCCACTGAGCATCGGGCTCAGATTGCTTCAGCCCTAGAAGCTAAGGGATTCAAGCCGGTAGACCTTGATGAACTAGATCTATGGGCTTTTGAGATTGAAACCGAATCTAAGTAAATAGCGGCCTAGGCGAATATCCCGACTCTCGAAATTCTTCATCTACCTCTACAATCGCGGGATGTACGAAATCGCATTAAGCGTTAACGCTTGCGTAGGCAGCAATACACGCGCCGATGTTGCATGGTTGGTTTCTTCAACTGAATCAATTGTTCCTATGAGCTTTGATGCAATTGCAATCACCCCTGGTGGCGGCAAAATTGGGAATCTTGTTAATTCGGCTTTTGATGGCCCGCTCATTGAACAAGCAACTCGCAAACTTCCAGCAGGTCGCATAATTACCCGAGTTGTAACCGATTTTGAATCAGTAATGTCTAATTTACCTGCAGGGACGACTTTAAAATTTGCTGTATTGCCATCTGATGCAATCGAAAATGGAATCTGGCAATCATTTTTAGATCGAGAATCAATTGCAATTGTCTGTCATCTCAATGGCGATGAAATTGTTAGGTCTGAATACTTTACTTCAGTCACAATAATTGCCGCAGACCCAGAGATTGCAGAAGAATTTAGTAAGAATAAATCTATGACCTTAGATCTAGGCGATCGCATTGTGACTATTTATCATCCAGTTACAAAGTTAGTAATCGCAGGAGCCGGACCAATTGCTGATGCACTTGAAAAGGCTGCACGTGGTCTGGGATGGAATGTTTCAGTCGATCCTCGTCCTTCAATATTTTCAGGACTCACTGCAACTTTATCGCCAATGGATTGTGCGGTAATTATGGGACACGAAGTGGAGAGTTCAAGTAACTGTCTTAAATACGCACTTGAAAGCAAGGCTGGATATATCGGCGCACTGGGCTCGAAAAAAATGCAAGAAAATCGTGAAGATTGGCTCAATTATCGTGACATTACAGATATTTCACGGGTGCATGGGCCTGCTGGTTTTGATATCGGCGCGACTACTCCTGATGAAATAGCAATCTCAATCTTGGCCGAAGCCATTGCAACCTTGAAGGGCGTTTAAATCCATAATGAAAGGTCTTCGCGAAGGTTCGTGGGATCAAGCTTGTGCACTTGCGTCACAGAGTTTTATGCCTCTGCATTCGCAAACAGTCTCGCTTGCGGATGCAATAGATAGGTATCTTTCCCAGGACGTTCTATCACTTTGTGATTTACCGGCTTTTGAAACATCTGCAATGGATGGTTGGGCCGTTTCGGGTGATGGTCCATGGAAACTTATCGGTGAGGTGGCTACAGGTAAGACTTCTGCAGAAGTACTTCACTACGGACAATGTCTAGCTATTGCTACTGGCGGTGTAATCCCAGCTGGAACAACTTCTGTCATTCCGTGGGAGAGTGCTGTAGAAAAAGATGGTCAGGTTTCTGGAGAAATTGACCTTGGAGCAAATATTCGGCCCGCAGGCATGGAGAGCAAGAAAGATGATGTACTGGCAAAAGCTGGAACGCGAGTTTCTCCACCTATGGCCGGACTTTTTGCCGCAGCAGGACATGACGCAATCAATGTCATCGCCCAACCTCGTGTAGCAATATTTTTCTTAGGCGATGAACTTATTCACTCTGGAATCCCGGTGGGCGGTGCGATTCGTGATGCACTTGGCCCTCAATTACCAGCAGTTCTAAGGAAAATGGGCTGCACAATTTCTTCGTTTCAATTTGTCAAAGATGATCTCTCTGTTCTTAATTCTGAAATTGCAAAAACGTTGGACTCTGTTGACCTGGTTATCACTACAGGTGGCACTGCCGATGGACCAAGAGATTTCGTAAAACCGGCGCTTAAGAATCTAGATGCGGAAATGATTATTGATTGCGTCAAAGTGCGCCCTGGCTATCATGTTCTTCTTGCTCGTGTTTCACATAAGGCACGAGAAATCGCGTTTCTTGCACTTCCCGGAAATCCACAGTCCGCACTTGCCGCCCTATATTCATTTGGAAATCCACTTATTAAATCTTTTCTCGGGGCTTCACAAGATCAGTTGGCAGAAGTTGAAATTACTACCGCGCTTACAACACCTGAAGGATTCTCGCGTTTAGTACCAGGCACTATCAACGCAAAAGAATTCACACCTACTACTTATTTAGGTTCAGCTATGTTGCGTGGTGTTGCACATGCTCAAGGTTTTGCATTGATTAGTCCGGGTGTAAATCAAGCAGGTTCGACCGCGCATTGGATTGCCTTTAACTAATAACTGGCGCCGGTTCATCTTCGCTGGCAAGGGATGATTTGTGAATTGCTTGATTACCCTTTGTAAGTGGCTGATTTGTCCCACCCACTTGATTCGAGATAATTTCAGCGGCAATTGAAATTGCAGTCTCTTCTGGTGTTCGCCCACCAAGATCTAAACCAATCGGAGATTTGAGCTTTGCAAGTTCTGCATCAGTCATTCCAATTTCTTTAAGTCGCAAGAGTCGGTCTTCATGAGTTCGCCTACTACCCATGGCACCCACATACCCCGCGTTTGTGCGAAGTGCGATTTCTAGCACGGGCACATCAAATTTAGGATCGTGAGTAAGCACGCAAATTACGGTGCTCTCATCAACTTCAATTGTTGGCAGAAAGCGGTGAGGCCAATCAATAATGACTTCATCTGCATCTGGGAAACGGCGCTTAGTGGCAAAGAGTGCCCGAGCGTCGCAAACTATGACGTAATAGCCCATAAATTTACCGATACGGGCAACTGCAGCAGCAAAATCAATAGCTCCGAAAATAATCATTCGTGGAGCTGGTGCGAATGATTCGACGAATACGGAAACATCATCCATCCGGTTTTCACCATGTGGGCCAAGCTTTAATACCTTGGTAGTTCCGTGCATCAATAGCGCACGGGCACCTTCAATTGCAGCATGGTCTAACTCTGAGTTGCCAAGGCTGCCTTTTGCCGCATTTTTTGTAAGAACAATTCGCGCACCGATGCCAGATTCTGCATGCACAAGAGTTGCAACACCAACTGCCTCTTTATCTTCAATCTTTGCTGCAATGTCAGCAAAGTCAGAGAATGTATTTTGATCTACATATTGAATATATAGCTCGATGGTTCCGCCACAAGTAAGTCCAACTGCGAAGGCATTGTCATCGCTAACGCCATATGTAACCGTTTGCGAAACCTTAGTTTTAAGAACTTCCAAAGAAACTTCATGGATTGCGCCTTCAACACAACCACCTGAAACGCTTCCGATAACTTCGCCCGACTCTAGAACTGCCATTGCTGCACCGACAGGACGAGGCGCAGAACTCCAAGTGCGAGTCACTGTGGCGAGTGCAAAAGGTTTATTTGAGTTAAAAGAAGGCAAAACCTCTTGAATGATTTCGCGCATGACGTAAAGTATAGCGATGCAAGTTGGAATTATCTTGGCGGCCGGATCTGGTTCACGCATGGGCACACCAAAGGCAACCCTAGAAATTGACGGCGAACGTTTAATCGACAGAGCCGTATCGCTCTTTCATGGCGCAGGCATTAAAGATGTATGTGTAGTTCTTGGTGCATGGCAAGGATTAGTTCCAGATGCCGAAGTACTGATTAATCCTGATTGGGAAACCGGAATGGGTAGTTCACTTCGAGTGGGACTTGATTATGTGGAAAAGCGTTCAGAGTTCACCGAAGCAATCATTACTTTGGTAGATCTGCCTGGGCTGACATCTGCGGCAATTCGCGCCATTGCCGATTCTGCTCATGAGATTGTCATGGCAACTTTTAATTCAAAGCCAGGACACCCAGTTAAATTCGCCCGAAAATATTGGAAAGAGATTGCCCAGAGCGCCGATGGGGATGCAGGTGCCCGTAACTTTCTCAAAGGGCGAGACGATGTCACTAAAATTGCCCTCGAAAATCTTGCTACTGGAAAAGATATCGATACCCCCGAAGATTTGGCCGGGTATTTAGGTCAAATTTAGCTGGAATATTGAGGGTATAGCGGAGCTATAGCAGTTCAAACCGCCGTGGGTTTTAAATGCAAATCCCTTGCTGGTGCAAGGTTCGGGTGTTAAATTTCTCACCACTGCCGAGGAAGAGGAAGATCCATGTCTGTTGAATCAACTGGAAGCGAACGTGGAACTCCACGTTTATTTGCACTCATCGAGAACTCACCAAAGACTGGTGACAGTCCAACTATTTGGGCTTGGCCACAAATTACAGAATTTTTAAAAGTTGCTAGTCAACCAGTGCAAGGCCCATGGCCTGCGCATCAAGAAGCACGACCAAATCCAGATGCTGATTCAATGCCAGTTGCAGTAAAAGACAATAAGAGCAAGTAACCGAAAACTCACTCAGGAGAAATAAAATATGTATCCATCACGTTTTAAATATGAATCTCCGAAAACTCTTGAAGAGGCGATCAAGCTTCTCGACGCTGGCAAAGGTGAAGCAAAAGTGCTTGCAGGTGGACAAAGCCTTGTCCCGATGCTCAAACTTCGATTTGCTTTCCCAGATCAGATAGTTGATATCAATAACATTCCTGGACTTGATTACATTCGCTTCGATGCAGATGGATCACTTCACATCGGTGCACTTGTTCGTCACGAACATTTAGAAAAATCAGTTGAAATTTCAAAGCGTCAACCAACTATTGCCGCAGCTGCGCCACTTGTTGCTGACCCAATTGTTCGCACCCGCGGAACTTTCGTAGGTTCTGTTTGTCACGCGGATCCGCAAGGAGACTGGGCGGCAACAATGATTGCGCTAAATGGTCACCTTGTTGTGCAAGGTCCCAAGGGCAAGCGCAATATTGCTATGAAGGATTTCGTACTTGGACCTTATGCGACAACGCTTAACTACAACGAGATTGCAATCGAAGCAGTTATTCCAGCCCCTAAGGGAGTTGCACGTGGTGGCTACCTCAAGCTCGAACGTCGCGTTGGTGACTTCGCAACTGCATCTGTAGCTGTTGCACTCGATATGAACGGTGACACAGTGCTCGGTGCAGGGTTTGCACTTGCAGGTGTTGGCGGAAAAACAATCGATGCAAACGATGCAGCATCAGCGTTAGTTGGTCAGAAGTTAACTGAAGCAACAATCGCCAAAGCCGCAGCACTAGTTGCAGCAAAGGCTGAGCCTCGTACGGACCATCGTGGTTCTGCAGAATACAAACGCCACATCGTTGAAACTTTTGTTAAGAGAATCCTTACCGCAAACTCCACACAGAAAGTAGCCTAAAACATGTCGAGCCTTTACGAAGAAATCCAAGCTGCACCGTCAAGTGATATTCCGGTTCGTCGCGTTACAGTAAATGTGAACGGAGAAGATCGCACTGCAGATGTTGAACCAAGACTTTTGCTTGCACACTTGCTACGACAAGCATTTAAACTAACTGGAACTCACACTGGTTGCGATACAACTAACTGTGGTGCTTGCACAATCCTTTTTGATGGCCGTCCAATTAAGAGTTGCACGATGCTTGCAGTTCAGGCAGATGGTCACAAAGTTCAAACTGTTGAAGGCCTTGCATCTGCAAGCGAACTTCATCCGCTACAAGAAGGCTTCAAGCAAGAGCACGCTCTTCAATGCGGTTTCTGTACTCCAGGAATGATGATGGCAGCAAAGGCGCTTCTAGAAGAGAATCTGAATCCAACTGAAGATGAAGTTCGTTGGGCGCTATCTGGAAATCTTTGCCGTTGTACCGGTTACCAAAATATTGTTAAGGCAGTTCTCTGGGCTGCTGAAAAAATGCGCGCGGAACTTAACTAGGTCGGGGAGCGGAGAGTTATGAAACTAGACGAAGTCAAAATTGGTGGAATGGGCGCAAGCCGTCGCCGAGTTGAAGATAACCGTTTTATCCGTGGCAAAGGTAACTATGTAGACGATGTTGTTCTTCCAGGAATGCTTCACATGGAGATCTTGCGTAGCCCACTAGCTCATGCACGTATTAAGTCAATTGATACAAGCGCAGCATGGGATATGCCAGGAGTTCGACTTGTTCTTACCGGCGAAATGCTTGCAGCTCGTAACCTTGCATGGATGCCAACACTTTCTTATGACACTCAAGCAGTTCTTGCTACAGACAAAGTGCGCTTCCAGGGCCAAGAAGTTTGTGCAGTTATTGCAGATGATCCATACATCGCAAAAGATGCATGTGGAAAAATCGTTGTGGAGTACGAAGTATTGCCTCCAATTGTTAACCCAGTCCAGGCAGCAGCTGCCGACGCAGTTCAGATCCGCGACGATAAGGCTGGCCAAGTTGGAAATAAAGTATTCGACTGGGAAATTGGCGATAAATCCCGAACCGATAAAGCATTTGAAGATGCAGATGTAGTTTCAAAAATCGAACTTCACTATCCACGTACACATCCATCACCAATGGAAACATGTGGATCTATTGCAGATTACGATCGCGCAACAGGCAAACTAACTGTCTACATGACTTCACAAGCACCACACATTGTGCGTGCAGCTGTTGCGATGGTGGCTGAACTTCCTGAGCAAAACATTCGTATCATCACACCAGATATTGGTGGCGGATTTGGTAATAAGGTGCCAATTTATCCAGGATATGTAATTGCAATTCTTGGTTCAATTTTGACTGAAAAGCCGGTCAAGTGGATTGAAGACAAGACCGGCAACTTAACTTCTACTGGTTTTGGTCGCGATGTGTACCTTAAGGGCGAGATGGCGATGCGCAAGGATGGAAAAATCCTTGGTGTCCGCATGAACACAATCTCAGATCACGGTGCATTCTTCGCAGATGCTCAACCAAGTAAGTTCAAAATTGGTCTGATGCACTCTGCATTTGCTGCATATGACATTCCAACAGCACATATGTTTGCAACTGGTTACTACACAAATAAAGCACCTGGTGGAGTTGCATACCGTTGTTCATTCCGTGTTACTGAAGCCATGTTCTTCCAAGAGCGTATGGTTCAGGCAGCAGCAGATGATCTTGGTATGGATCAAGCAGAGTTTCGCCGTATTAACTTCGTTAAGGATGAACAACATCCTCACCGCACAGCATTTGGTTTCTTAACTGACTCAGGTCAGTACGAGAAGTGCCTTGATATCGGATTAGAAGCAATTGGCTACAAGAATTTTGCTGCCGAAAAGGCTGAAGCGGCAAAGCGCGGACGTCTTCTTGGTATCGGAATTTCAACGATGACTGAACCTTTGGGCGCTGGAAACAGCCGTGAGTACGACATTTTGGGTATCAAGATGTTTGACTCTGCCGAACTTCGCATCCATATGTCAGGTAAAGCTCTTTTGCGTACTGGTTCTCGCGGACAAGGTACTGGGCACGAGACAACATGGGCACAGATTGTCGCTCACGAACTCGGAATTCCTGCTGATGACATTCTTGTTGAAGAAGGAGATACAGATACTGCGCCATTTGGTATGGGTACCTATGCATCTCGTTCTACACCAGTAGCTGGTGCAGCGATTGCAATGGTTGCTCGTAAAGTTCGCGCGAAAGCTCGAAAGCTAGCCGCCCACCTTCTTGAAGTTTCTGAAGAAGATATTGAGTGGGAGTTAGGTCGCTTCTATGTTCGTGGAAATCAAGAACGTGGCGTGACAATTCAAGATTGTGCGATGGCTGCATATAGCAATATGCCAGATGGCATGGAGCCAGGTCTGGAAAATGTCGCTTACTACGATCCTCCCAACCTAACTTGGCCGTTTGCTTGCTACATCGCCAAAATTGAAATTGATCCAGAGACAGGTGTTTGGGATGTATTGCAGTTCGTTGCAGTCGATGACTGTGGTGTTCGTATCAACCCAATGATCGTTGAAGGACAGATCATGGGTGGTCTCACCGAAGCGTATGCAATGGCGAACATGCAGTATCAAACCTACGATGAAGAAGGAAACATCATCGGCGGTAACTACATGGACTTCTTGCTTCCAACTGCATGGGAAACTCCAGGGTTTGAGCTGTACGAAGTAGTTACACCTTGCCCACACCATCCAATTGGTGCAAAGGGCGTGGGTGAATGTGCAACTGTTGGTGGACCAGCAGCGTTTGTTAACGCTGTCATGGATGCTCTTAAAGATAAGGGTGTTCGTAACATCGATATGCCGTTAATGCCTAACCGTGTTTACGAAGCACTAACTACAGGTAAAGATGTTTACGGTATGCCTCCAGTACGGAGCGGCAACTAAGTACATGTCATTTAATCCAGTCGAAGGCATGGGCGTCATGGAACGCGCAGTCGAACTCACAAATAGCGGTGAATCATTTGTGATGGCGACTGTCGTGTGGCGCCAAGGCCCTTCTTCAGGACAAAGCGGATCACGAGCAATCATTACTTCTGATGGAAAACTTCACGGATGGATTGGCGGAGCATGTGCCGAGCCAGTTCTTATCCGTGAAGCTAAAAAAGTAATGGATTCAGGAAAAGCACAGTTAATTTGGCTCGGTCAAGAAGTTGACTTCAAAGGAATGCATGTTCCTGATGGCGTCATTACTGTTCCAATGGCCTGCCAAAGCGAGGGAGCTCTTCAAATTTATGTTGAGCCAGTTCAATCTTCGCCTCAGGTAATGATTGTTGGGCGCTCGCCAATGGCCGTGACCCTCAAGCAATTAATTGACGTCCTTAATTGGCGTGTGCAGATAGTTGATTTTGCTGATTTCACAATGAGCATGATCAATTCATCAACTGCTGTCATCGTTGCAACGCAGGGTCATGGTGATGAAGAAGCAACCGAGATTGCACTACCTGCCGCGCCTGCATATCTTGGCGTCGTGGCATCACGCAAACGTGGAGCTGCAGTGCTTTCATATCTAGAAGATCGTGGTTTTTCTAAAACTCAGATTGATACAGTTAATTTGCCAGCAGGTTTAGATCTTGGTCACACAACTCACCGAGAAATGGCAGTGTCAATTCTGGCGCAGTTAGTTCAACTTCGTGCCGCTGGATCTTTGACACAGAAGGCAACACCACAATTGCTTCAGATGGTTCAAGCAACAGAAGTAATCGACTTGGTCTGTGGAATGACAGTAACTGCTGAAAAATCTAATCGCCCCTTTGAATTTGAAGGAACGGTTTATTACTTCTGTGCGCCAGGGTGTCGTACAGCGTTTGAAAAAGATCCAACCTCATTTATCAACCAGGAGGCAAAATGCTAATCTCGCAGACGATAGTCGTTGATCAACCGATCGATGATGTATGGAAATTCTTTGATGATATTCCACAACTAGCAGCATGTATTCCTGGTGCTGATCTCACCGACAAACTTGGAACAGACCACTACGGTGGAGATGTAATCATCTCTGCAGGTCCAGTAAAACTTGAATTTGCGGGACAGGCAAAGGTAGCCAACCGCGATAATGCGAAGAAGACTATTACTCTGGATGCATCTGGCTCAGATAAGAAAGGCCGCGGAGAAGCGCAAGCAATTCTCGTTGCAGCACTCAACCCAGTTGCTGGCGGAACTTCAGTCAAAATTTCACTTGATCTCACCGTCTCCGGTGCCGCTGCTCAATTCGGACGAGGCCTTATCGCCGATGTAACAGCAGTTTTGGTTAACCAGACAGCCGGCAGCATGCAAGCACGTATGAAGGCAATCGAGATGGGTCTTGACCCAAATACTGTCGGTGGTCCAAAAGCTGCAAGTGGTGTTGCAATTGCAATGACAGTTGTAAAGAAGTCAGCGACAAGAATTTTTGCGCGCTTCTTCCTTCCATATCAACCAGTAGCACGTCGATAACGAGAAAGGAAAACTAATGAGTCTTTGGGGAATCGGTAATCTGGTTCTGTTAGTTGTCATCGTTCCAGTTCTCGTCGCTCTGCTTAATGCAGTCCTCGGGCCGCTAGAGCGCATTCGCGGAGCAGCAGATGATGCACTCGGTGGAGGAGTCGCTTTGATCGGCGAACTTAACACCACACCAGATTTACTAGCTAAAACAGATAACGTAATTAAGGAAGTGGCTAACGGAGCAGTTCGTTACGCCGGTCCAGTTTCTAAGTTGCTGGGATAGGGGAGTCAGATGCCACAACAAGCAGTATTTACTTTAATTTTAGCCACACTCATTATTGCTGCCGCAGCACTTGGGTTAACTCGCGTGATTCTTCATCTGCGCTCAGTTGCTAAATCACTGGCTGCACTCGAAGGCGGAGTAGCGGTAATCGTTGCAAAGACTGCAACAGTTCCAACAGTTGTCTCATCAGTAAACGCCAGCCTCAAGCCAGTGCGTGACTTCGCGGAATCGATCTAGGGGAGCGATCATGGACTTTACTAATCACACCGGTTGGCTCATCGGCTACGTCATTGCAACAGTTGTTGTACTTGTCGTTGTTGCCCTTGTAGTTCCAATCTTGCTACTTGCTCACAAAATTGGTGGACAAGCACAGCGCATCAATGCAGGACTTGAAAGCGCAGTTGTTAATACAGCTGGTCTTAAGGGATTAAAGGTCACAATTGCATCGGCTACTGCGATTGTTGCTGGTCTTAACCGTGGCCGTAAGAAGTTGGGAGGCTAAGGCGATGGATTCAAATACTCACTCACTCTGGGTACTAGCAAATATCCTGGGTGCAGTTGTAGTCGTAGCAGTTGCTGCGCTTCTGACAATCTTGGTATTGCTAGTTCGAGTTATTGATAAGCGAGTTGCACAGATTCGCGAAACTCTTACAGCTGCAAAAGCTAACACCGCAAACACGGAGTTGATCAATCAGACAGCTGCTGCAGTTGATGCAGTCTTAGCTGAAGGTCTAGAACACCATTTATTCCTCGGTCGTGTATTGGAAAAGGTGCGCTCATGAGTACTCTTCAACTCTTCTCAGTTATAGATATCGCAGCTCTTATTGCAGGTCTTGCAACCTATCTATTTATCGTTGGACGCCAATTAGCTGCAGTAGCAGTAAAACTTGAAGAAGCGGCCGACCTTGTTTGGGAGATCAAGCGCGATGCTGACGCAATCGAGCCAGGTCTTGGGCGCATTAATAGAACTGGCGGCGTAGTCGCGGGTGCTCTTCCACTTTTGTATGGCTTTGCAGAAGCAATTGTTGTTGGTGCAACTTATGTAGCAGAACCAGCAAATGCTGAACCTAAGCCAAATTTCCCAGCAATGGGAACAAGACGCTCACGTCTATTTGATGGTGTTGGCGTAAAGATCGATTAGTTTTTACTGAGCGCGATTATTTGGATCGCGACCAGTGGTCAATGGGTCGGTGAATGCATTCGAGTATTCACCGATCCATTCATCTTTCCATGCTTGATCGTATTTCTCGAGATTGCAACTTGGTTCATAAACTGCCATCAATTCATGTGCAATCATTTCGCGGTGACGCTCGGTGCCACCTGGAATATCAAACCAACAAATTTGTAAATTAAATTTATTGCCAGATCGCGCAACCCACGATGCAGAACGTGGATGCTTCAACGGAAAACCTTCAGCACTTAAATCAGGGCTATGACCTACATAGATGATTGAAAACTCTTGTGGCTTATTTTCAGGATCATTAAGACACATCACCGCATATACGGCGGCCACTTTAGGGGCAGTCCAGCCAGCAAGGGCGCGTGGACCTTCGAAGGGATAACCAGCAAGTGAGCCGAGGCGAATCATTACTCGATTCCGTCTTCCCAGTCATCATCTTCAGACATTGTCTCTGCCTTTATGATTTCAAATAGTGGAAGTTTTGCAGTTCTAACCGCCTCATTGAAAATCACGAGAGCTGCATCAACAGCGATATCAGAGCTTGGTGCTTCAACAATAATTTGTGCGCCGTAACCATTTGTGCCGGCACCTGATGCAAATCCGCTATGAACCGCAACAGCGTCGGCAAGCTCGACCACTTCTTCGAGAGTAATTTCACGATCGCCTTCGGCAAAGATTGAAACGCTGAACTTCATAATCGTGATCCTTATCTAATTGATACGAGTTTGCGGCTGAATTCTTCCAGACTCTTAAGGTTATGTCCTGACACAATTTCATCAATAAATGGCTCTGCAATGATCATTCCCATTGATGTGGGCACATATCTGTCTGTGTCACCTCTGTGAGGGTTCATCCAAACAACTCTATGGGCAATGCGCGATAACGCTTCCATAGATTTTGCCAAAGTTTCTGGATCGCCTCTATCGAGTCCATCTGAGCAGATAACAACTATTGAACCGCGACCTACGCGACCACGACCCCATTTTTTTAAGAATGTGTTAACGGCATCGCCAATGCGAGTCCCACCTTCCCAATCCATTGCTTCAGCGCCAGCTAGCTCCATTGCTTGATCAGGATTTCGCCGCGAGAGCGAACGAGTTACACGTGTAAGTCGAGTTCCAAAGCAGAAGACTTCCACTTTTTGATTTGCACTTCGCGCAGAGTATGCAAGTTGCAATAAATTTCTGGAGTAGTCAGCCATAGATCCTGAAATATCAAGGATAAAAACTATTGGGCGCAACTTCTCTTTTTTCTTCGTATAGAAAATCTCTCGATTCTCACCCAGTGCACGCATGTTCTCGCGAACAATCTTTCGCATATTCAATTTCTTGCCTTTGCGTGTTGCAACTAATCGTCTAGTTTTGCGAATGGGTGGATTAAGTCGGATGTTGGACATCATCTTTCGAAGTGCTGCCAGCTCTTGAGGGGTGCACTCGTTGAAGGCTTTATTTCGAAAAATTTCATGGCTTGCTGCCATAAATCCCATTTTCGTGTCATCGTTGGAATCACCCTGTTCAGTTCTTTCATTTTCAGGGATTTCGATTGTGGACGTTGTGCTTACTTGCGCACGGAACTTCTTCTTCGCTTCGCTAACTTCATCATCCCAATTGTCAAAGAAGAATCTCTGAAAGATTTCGTTGTAGACCGGGATATTTTCCTTGCGGCGCACTAAACAAGTTCTACCGCCCCAGTAGACATCCATGACATTAGTTGCATCTAAGACTGATACTGCATTGCAAAAGGTAATAACGTCATCAGAACCGATGAGCATCCCATGCAATCGAAGTTCTTGAGCAAATTCAACAAAGAGTTCGTCAAAACCCTCAGAGAGAGGCATCAGAGACAATTTCTGCAAGGTTGCCAGAAACATATTCGAGATCGTCGCGACCCTTAATTACTGCGCCCAATGTTTCGGCTGCATTTACTTCGGTGAGATTATTTGCACCGATTGCTCCAAGAGATTGAACCCAATCGATAGTTTCGGCAACTCCAGGAGATTTTTCAAGATCCATCGCACGGAGTTTATTTACGCTACCGACTACCTTCGAAGCTAATTGCTCTGAGACACCTGGGACTCGAGATTTAACAATTTCAATCTCTTGCTCTGTCTCAGGGAAGCCAATCCAGTTGTAGAGACAGCGGCGCTTAAGTGCATCATGTAATTCACGAGTACGGTTCGAAGTTAAAATTACTATTGGACGAGAAGTTGCAGCGATTGTGCCGATTTCTGGAATTGTTATTTGGAAATCGGAGAGAAGTTCAAGAAGAAATGCTTCGAATTCGTCATCTGCGCGATCAACTTCATCAATGAGCAATACGCATTGGTCGCCCGCTTTTATAGCCTGAAGCAGCGGACGTTCGATAAGAAATTTAGACCCAAAGAGATCATCGACGGATTTATCAGAAACTTCGTTGCCAGACATTGCGCGGATTTGAAGCATCTGGCGCGCATAATCCCATTCATACAAGGCTTGATTGGTATCGATACCTTCGTAACATTGCAAACGAATCAAAGAGCGTCCCAGAAGCTGGGAAATACTTTTTGCCAGTTCGGTCTTTCCAACACCGACTTCACCCTCAAGGAGAATCGGGCGACCAAGCTTCATGGAAATCAGGAGAGATGTTGCGAGTCCGCGGTTAGCGACATAACCGATAGAGCGAAGCTCTGATATTAATTCGTCAACGGTCAGTGAATCGAAAGATGAAATCATAAATTAAAGCTCTAACCGTTGAGTTATTTGATCTTGTTTTCAGCGACTAATTCGCCGATAGATGCGGCGCCGAGTTTGCCATCGCGAATAAGAGTCTCGCGCCAAGCTACTGCAAGAGTCTTTCCTTCTTCTTGGATAAATCCTTCGAAGGTAACTTCTTTCATATTGCGACAAGCCTTATTTGGGTTGCATTCTTCATCAAGCTCTTCCATCGTTTCGCCCTGGGCTTGCCAGATTGAACTAAGTGCTTGACGTGCTAGATCGCTCTCAACTGACATGGCGGCCCTCCCCGTTAAATGTGAGCTGAAGCATATCAGTCACCAAAATTGGTGCTACTTGAACGGGCATCCGATTAAGATTGGCCCATGACCGAGAAACTGACGCACATCAACGACCATGGTGAAGCTCACATGGTAGATGTCTCAGATCGCGCAGAAACTACTCGTACTGCAACGGCTTCGGGGAAGGTATTGCTCACCAAGGAAGTTCTTGCGCTAATTGCATCAGGGTCAACTCCTAAAGGCGACGTCCTTGCGACGGCGCGAATTGCAGGAATTATGGGCGCTAAAAAGACTTCAGAATTAATTCCGCTGTGCCATCCCATCGCGATTTCCAGCGTTAATGTTGACATCAAGGTTGTTGAAGACGGAGTTTCTATAATCTCGACAGTAAAGATTGCAGACCGAACTGGGGTTGAGATGGAAGCCCTCACCGCAGTATCGATCGCCGCATTGACAATTATTGATATGGTCAAAGCACTTGATCCGGGTGCAACAATAATTAACGTTCGAGTTGAAGAAAAAGATGGCGGTAGAAACGGTCATTGGAAACGTACATGAAACGCGCGGTAATCATCACCGCCAGTAATCGTGCATTTAACGGTGTCTATGAAGATCGTTCAGGTCAAATTCTTTTGCAAGGTTTGATAGAGCTTGGATATGACATCAATGAAGTTAAAATTCTTCCAGATGATCAAACAATGATTTCAGAGGCGATTGAATTGTCAATCAAAGATGAAATCGATCTCATTGTCACAACTGGTGGCACAGGTGTTTCACCTTTTGATGTCACACCAGAGGCCACTGCTCCGCTGGTAGAAAAAACTATGCCTGGCATTCTTGAAGCTCTACGTGCATATTCTCGCGACAAGGTTGCGACAACCGATCTTTCTCGCGGAGTAGCTGGAGTGACTAAGAAATCTCTGATCATTAATCTTCCTGGTTCACCAGGTGGAGCTAAAGATGGTCTTGTCATTATTGAAAGACTTGCATCCCACATCCACGATCAATTGGCCGGACATGATCACAGCCCTAGTAACTGATCAGCCGATTTCAATACAGCGCCTTTCGGAATCTGTTAAGACCGAGCAGGCAGGTGCTGTCGCAAGTTTTTGTGGTGATGTCCGAAATAATGACGCCGACAAGGTTGTTGCCTCACTTACCTACGAAATCCATCCTTCGGCTCAAAAAACCATAGAGGAAATCACACAGCGCATAGCGGCCAAGCATGATGTTTTGGGAGTGGCCGTGGCGCATCGATATGGCCCAATACCGATTGGCGAGACCGCTTTCGCGGTTGTAGTGTCGGCAGTTCATCGCGGCCCAGCTTTTGCTGCATGCGAAGAAATAGTCACGGTAGTCAAAGCTGAGCTTCCGATTTGGAAGTTTCAAACCTTTGCAGATGGAACCTCAGAATGGGTGAATAGCGCATGACACAGTTGATAGACACTTTTGGTCGTGGCCATCGTGATCTTCGCGTTTCACTTACTGATCGCTGCAACCTACGTTGCACATATTGCATGCCGCATGACTTTGCCGCATGGTTGCCTTCTGCAGATCTTCTGACAACTGATGAGCTAATCGAAATAATTGAGGTTGCAGTTTCACAAGGCATAGATGAAATTCGCCTCACAGGTGGCGAGCCAATGCTTCGCCCAGATATTGTTGAAATTGTTTCTCGAATTTCTTCAATTAAAAACGCTCCAAAATTATCAATGACCACTAATGGTCTAGCACTGGCCAAACTTGCTAAGCCACTTGTTGATGCGGGTCTTCGCCGTATCAATATCAGCCTTGATACATTAGATAAAGATGTATTTAAGAAGATGACTCACCGTGATCGAATTGAAGATGTATTTGCCGGTATTGCAGCCGCCAAAGAAGCCGGTCTATTACCTGTAAAAATTAACACCGTTTTACTTCGCGGCGTAAATGATTCTGAAGCGGTTTCACTTTTGAAGTGGGCATTAGCCGAGGACCTTAACCTGCGTTTCATTGAACAAATGCCCTTAGATGCTGGCGGAATTTGGAAGCGCGATCAACTTATTACGGCAGATGAAATATTTGCCCAACTTTCAGAGCACTATGAATTAACTCCCGTTGAATATCGTGGCTCAGCGCCGGCTGAGGAATTTCTTATTAATGGCGGACCTGCAACTGTCGGAATAATTGGAAGTGTAAGCCGTCCATTCTGTGGTGCTTGCGATCGCATTCGTATTACATCTGATGGTCAACTTCGATCATGTTTATTCTCGATGACCGAAACTGATTTGCGTTCAATCTTGCGTTCTGATTTAAGCCCAGAAGCCAAGAATGAAGCACTAGTTTCTATGTTCCACTCAACAGTTAAGGCCAAGCTTCCAGGCCATGGAATTAATGATCCGAGCTTTATCCAACCTTCACGTCCAATGTCTGCCATCGGCGGATAGGCTCTTTCTCATGACTACAGTCCTACTTACAGGTGCTAGCGGATATATTGGCAAGCACATTGCCCTCGAACTTCTCAATCAGGGATACACCGTCCGAGCGTCAGTTCGAAGCCTTTCTAAATCTGCCGAAGTAATTAATGCAGTCACTCCACATCTGTTGGATGCCTCCAAACTAGATACGCGGTTAACTTTCATTGAATTAGATCTTGAAAAAGACGCCGGGTGGGATTCAGCGCTCAATGGAATTGACGTTCTGATGCACACCGCATCACCATTTCCAATTGCATCACCTAAAGATGAAAATGATTTAATTCGCCCAGCCGTAGAAGGAACCCTAAGAGCCCTTAATGCAGCGCATGCAGCTGGAGTTAAGCGAGTAATCCTTACTTCTTCAAATGCTGCCGTTTATGGCTGCGAACTTCCAGCAGGCAAGAAAGAGTATGACGAGACATTGTGGACTGA